>Ga0335076_10003039_pt1 | contig 16784 bp, 16 predicted proteins | sample Lox_Sample_25_FD_206717 | JGI IMG/M metagenome (GOLD analysis project Ga0335076, IMG submission 206717) | Soil microbial communities from Loxahatchee National Wildlife Refuge, Florida, United States - Lox_Sample_2.5 | ecosystem: Environmental > Terrestrial > Soil > Wetlands | place: USA... | reverse complement strand
AAATTTTAAAGGGGTGGAGCACCGGCTGGAATTCGTTGCTGAGATCGGCGGCGTACGCTATTTCAACGATTCAAAAGCGACAAACGTGGACGCGACCTTGAAAGCGCTGGATGCATTCCCGGGAAGAGTTTTGATCATTCTGGGGGGAAAAGATAAGGGTAGCGACTACACCGTGTTGCAGAAGCCGCTGCGGGAGAAGGCAGTGCTTGCGCTTTTGATCGGTGCGGCTGCGGACAAGATTGAAGGGCAGATTAGCGGCAGCGTGGCGATCGAGCGTGCCGGGACGATGGAACGCGCGGTGGAGATTGCCTCGGATGCGGCACAGCCCGGAGATGTAGTGCTGCTGGCTCCGGCGTGTGCGAGTTTTGATCAATTCGAGAATTACGAGCAGCGGGGAAGAGTATTCAAGGAGTTGGTGAGAAGGCTGGGGCGGTAGTCGAAAAGAGAGATTCCTCACTTCGCAGACTCCGTTCGGAATGACGGATGGCAGGTCTGAGGGAAGGTGCATTGTGGTGAGAAGGGCTGAGACGGACAAGTGGTTGTTTGGAGCGACCATTGTGCTGTGCTTGCTGGGCGCGGTGATGATTTTCAGCGCATCGGCAATGGTGGCGAAAGAACAGTACGGGCATTCGTACTATTTTGTGCTGCGGCAATCGGTATGGCTGCTGGCAGGGCTTGCGGGAATGTTCGCGCTGATGAAACTCGATTACCACAAGCTGAGGCAACCGGCGGTGGTCTATACCGTGATTTGCGCGGTGCTGGTTCTGCTGGTCTTGGCGCTGCTGATGAGCAAATCACACGCAACGCACCGCTGGATCCGGTTCGGACCAGTCGGCATACAACCATCGGAAGTGGCGAAGCTGGGCGCGATTCTGTACCTGGCGTGGTTTTTGGATTTGCGGCGCCGCGGTTCAACGAGCCTGGGTTTTCGCCAAGACGACCTGGTGCAGACAATTTTGCCAGCCGTGGCTCCCGTGTTGTTCTGCGTAGGGCTGATTGTCTTGCAGCCGGACTTGGGGACTTCGGTGGATATCGTACTGATCATGACTGCAATTTTGTTTGTTGCCGGGCTATCGTGGAAATGGTTGGGCGTGGGCGCAGCCGTAGCGGCGCCGGTGCTGTTCGTGTTGATCGCATTTGTCTCGTACCGGCTGGTGCGGGTGTTGTCGTTTCTCCATCCGGATAAAGATTCGCAAGGCGCGGGATTTCAGTTAATGCAATCGCTGATTGCCGTTGGCTCCGGCGGATTTACGGGTGTTGGGTTGATGGAAAGCAAGCAGAAGCTATTTTATCTGCCGGAAGCGCACACCGATTTCATCTACGCGGTCATTTGCGAAGAGCTGGGATTCCTCGGCGCCGTAGTGGTGATCACTCTGTTTGCGATCTATGGATATCGCGGAATGCGAGCGGCATTCAATGCGCCGGATGGATTTGGCCGGATGCTCGCCTTAGGCGTGACGGCTATGGTGATTTTTCAGTCGCTGATCAATTTTGCGGTGGTGCTGGGGATGATGCCCACGAAGGGAATTCCTTTGCCGTTTGTGAGCTATGGCGGGTCGAGTTTGCTAGTGATGTTGCTGGCAACGGGTGTGTTGCTGAACGTGGCGCACCAGGGGAGCAGTGGCGGGGAGATTCGGGCCTGAGAGGCGGCGCGTGAAGCTCTTGATTGCGGGAGGAGGAACGGGCGGGCACGTATTTCCGGCGGTCGCGATTGCGAAGGAATGGCTGTCGCGGGGAGCCGAGCGCGAAGTGGTACTCGTCGGAACGCAACGAGGGATCGAGATGAAGCTGGTGCCCGCGGCGAGATTGCCGCTCGAAACGATTCGCGCAGCGGGATTGAAAGGCAAAGGCGGAATGACGCTGGTGAAGAATTTGTCGATGCTGGTTCCGGGAATGATGGATGCATTCGCGATCCTGCGTAAGCACAAGCCGGTGGTGGCGTTCGGCGTGGGTGGGTATGCGGCTGGGCCCATGATGCTGGCGACGTGGCTGAGCGGAGTTCCGAATGTGATTTTCGAGCCGAATGCCGAGCCGGGATTCACGAACAAAGTGCTGGCGCGGCTGGCGAAGCGGATTGCAACGGGTTACGCCGTGTCGGCGGGTACGTGGGGCAAGAAAGCGGTTGTCACCGGAAATCCCGTGCGAGCGGAATTTTTCGAGATTCCTTCTCGGAAACCGGAGAAGCCTTTTCGTTTGCTGATTACCGGGGGGAGCCAAGGGGCGAGACCCATCAACCGAACGTTTATCGCCGCTGCGGAGCTGTTGGCCGCGAGAAAGCAAGAGATGCGAATGGTGCACCAGACGGGCGAGCGCGATTATAATGATGTCTCGGCGGCGTACGCGAAAAACGGAATGGAAGTGGAAGTGGCGCCGTTCCTGACCAACATGGCGGAACGGTTCGCATGGGCGGACGTGATCGTTTGCCGCTCCGGCGCTATCACCGTGGCTGAAGTAGCAGCGGCGGGGCGCGCGGCGATTTTTATTCCGTTTGGCGCGGCGACGGACAGTCATCAACTACGGAATGCGCAGGAGATGACGAAGGCAGGCGCGGGACGATTGATCGCCGAACCAGAGCTGACGCCGGAGCGCCTGGCCAAAGAGATTTTCACTCTGCTGGACCAGCCCACAGAGATGGAAGTATTGGGGAAGAAAGCGCGCAGCCTGGCCCACCCTCACGCGGCGCGAGAAATCGTTAATTTGATAGAAGAGGCTGTGAAGCCAAGAGGGCGCTAATGGTGTCGTTTCGCAATTTTCAAAAGATTCATCTGGTGGGCATCGGTGGAATCGGCATGAGCGGGATCGCCGAGGTGCTGCTGACGTTGGGATATTCGGTGTCCGGCTCGGACGTGAAGCCTTCGACCATCACGGAGCGGCTGCAGGATTTGGGCGCGACAATTTTTGAGGGACATCACGCGGAAAACATAGAAGGCGCGCATGTGGTCGTAGTGTCGTCGGCCGTGAACATCGACAATCCGGAAGTCGTGGAAGCGCACAAGAAAAAGATTCCGGTGATTCCGCGAGCGGAGATGCTGGCGGAGTTGATGAGGCTGAAGTACGGCATCGCGGTAGCCGGTGCCCATGGTAAGACCACGACGACGTCAATGGTGGCGTCGATTCTGGCAGCGGCGCATCTGGACCCGACATTTGTTGTGGGGGGGCGGGTGAACCAAGCGGGAACGACGGCGCGAGTGGGGAAGGGCGAATTTTTCGTGGTCGAAGCGGACGAGAGCGACCGGACGTTCCTGATGTTTGCGCCCGTGGTTGCGGTGGTCACGACGATTGATCGCGAGCACCTGGATCAGTATTCGTCCCTCGAAGATATCCAGGGTGCGTTCGTGCAGTTTGTGAATCGCGTTCCGTTCTATGGGGCGGCGGTGCTCTGTCTGGACGAACCGAACGTGCAAGCGATTATTCCCGAAGTGAAGCGGCCGATTATCACGTATGGGGTGTCCAACCAAGCGGACCTGGTGATCAGCGACATCGAATTGAAAGGTCTGGGAAGCACGTTCCGCCTGACTTATAAGGGCGACGATCTGGGGATTTTTCACCTACCGCATCCGCCGGGGATCCACAACGTGAGGAATGCCGCGGCGGCCGCAGGCGTCGCTCTGTACCTGAACGTGGGAGCGGATCTGATTCGCGAGGGTCTGGCAAAGTTTGCGGGAGTGGGGCGGCGTTTCGACATAAAAGGCGAGGTGAATGGAATCACCGTGGTGGACGACTATGGCCACCATCCAGCAGAGATCAAGGCGACGTTGGAAGCGGCGAAGGGGTGCAAGTTCAATCGTTTGCTGGTGCTCTTTCAACCTCACCGGTACAGCAGGACGCAGCATTTGTGGAATGAATTTGTGTCGGCGTTCAACCTTGCGGACATACTGGTGCTCCTCGACATCTACGCGGCGAGTGAAAGCTCGGTGGAGGGTATAACCAGCGAGGCGCTGGCGGCAAGCATTCGCGACGCGGGTCACAAAAATGTCTATTACTACCGCTCGATGCAGGATGCGATTGAGTTTCTGTTGAGAGAAGCACGAAGGGGCGACGCGATCATGACGATTGGGGCAGGGAATGTGAGCCGGGCAAGCAATGAATTGGCGGTGTTGCTGGGATCGGAGCTAAAGGTGCACGAGCGGACCGCCTCGGAAGGTGGTCCCTACAAAGGCGAGCGGAACTAAGGATGCGCATTGCGAATGAGCGACTGCTTGGAATGCTTCCATCTCTGGGCGTGGAGAGGGAAGCAGGTGTGTCGCTGGCGAAGTTGACTTCGCTGGGGATCGGCGGAACGACGGATTTGCTGCGGATTCAAAGGCACGAAGCGATCCCGGACTTGCTGAAGGTTTTGGACAGCGAAGGGATTTTGCACAAATTCCTGGGAGGCGGGTCGAACCTGCTGGTGATTGATGGAGAACTGCCATTTGTTGTGCTGCAGCTTGGGCCAAAAGAGCCAGGCGTGGTGATTGAAGGCGATTTCGCGCTGGTCGATGCGGCTGCGGATCTGGGGCGGACGGTGACTTTTTGTGCCAAGCAGAATCTAGGCGGGATGGAAGGACTGATCGGAGTACCTGGGACAGTGGGCGGTGCGCTGCGGATGAATGCAGGCGCGTATGGAATCGAGATTGGAGCCTACGTGCGCGAGGTTCAGGTGTATCGAGCGGCAAAACATAAGATTGAAACGCTGCGTGGCGATCAAATTTCATTCGAATACCGGCACACTTCGTTTGCACCGGATGATATGATGCTGGCAGTGAAGCTCGAACTTCCCTCCAAGCCGTACGCGGAAATCCTGCAAGGCATTCGCATCTGCAACGAAAAAAGGCGCGCCAGCCAGCCGCTGGGGCAAAAAAGTGCTGGATGCATCTTCCGTAACCCTGCGGGCGGTTCTGCGGGCCGCATGATTGACGAATTGAGGCTCAAGGGGCATTCCATGGGAGGTGCGCGAGTCAGTGAGCGGCACGCAAACTTCTTCGTAAACACGGGGAAAGCCAGCGCCGCGGACATGCTGGCGTTGATTGCGGACGTGCGCGGGCGTGTGGAAAAGAGTTTTGGAGTGACTCTTGAAAACGAGGTGGTGGTGTGGAACGCGTAAAGCCCATACAGCGGAACGCCTCGGCCGCCACGGCGGCGGAGCAGGAAACGTACCGGCCGGAGTTGATGACCGACGACGAGCCGCGGTATTTGCGTCGTCAAAAACCGGTGGAAATACGCAGAAAGAAGTTCAGCGGGAAGACCTGGCCTTTTTACCGCCGCGTTCTGGTGGGAACAGTAATTGGCGGAGTTTTTGTGGCCACCGTGGGATTTGCAACGCGGTACCTGCTGTACTCTCCGCAGTTGCTGCTGCTGAAGCCCGACCAGATCGACGTGCAGGGCAATCATTTCGTCGGCAAGGAAGACGTACAGAAGCTATTCGTTCATGACCGGAATCGCAGTTTGGTGAGGATACCGCTGGATGCGCGGCGCATACAGATTGAGGAGTTGCCGTGGGTGGAGTCGGCAAGCCTGCAGAGGGTTCTTCCGAACCAGTTGCGGGTGTTCATTACGGAACGCACGCCGATTGCATTTTTCCGGAATGGAACGGAACTGGTGCTGATTGATGCGCACGGGGTATTGCTCGATCGTCCCGATGGTGAAGACTTCCATTTTCCAATCGTAACGGGCTTGAGCGACAACATGCCACGGGAAGAGCGCGAAAAGCGGATGAAAACGTATCAGGAGTTCATCAAGAGCGTGGATCTGGTGAAGGCCGGATCTTCGGACAATGTCAGCGAACTGGATTTGAGCAACCCGCGCGACTTGCGTGCTGTTCTGACGGGACTGGGAGGCGGGCAAAACGCCGGCGGCGTAACCGTGCATTTTGGTCTCGGCGAGTTCACGCGAAAGTATCAGATGCTGGTCGAGAATTTTGCGCAGTGGCAGGCGAATGCAGGGCAAGTGCGGTCGATCGATCTTCAGTATGCGAAGCAAGTGGTGGTGAACCCCGACACCAGCACGGTCGCTTCGAAGCAAAAATAGGGATTCGGCAGGAGAGCGACTTGGCGAAGAAAGACAAATATCTGGTCGGGTTGGATATCGGGAGCACAAAAACGTGCGTGCTTCTGGCGGAATTAGATGGCGAGCAGGTGCGGTTCTTGGCGTTGGGTGCGGCGGAGTCGAAGGGTTTGCGCAAAGGGCTGATTGTCAATCTGGATTCGACGGTGAGTTCGATTCGACGAGCCGTGGAAGAGGCAGAAGGCGTAGCGAATGTGCCGGTGGAGTCGGCGGTAATTGGCGTTGCCGGCGGGCACGTGCGTGGGGTGAACAGCCGTGGTGGAGTTTCGCTGGGGCCGCGGCCTCGGGACATCGAACGAGAAGACGTGAAGCGGGCTATCGACACGGCGCGGAACATCGCATTGCCGGAAGATCGCGAGGTTTTGCATGTGTTGCCGCACGAGTTTCTGGTGGATGCGCAGGCGGGGATTCACGACCCAATCGGCATGGTCGGGCAGCGGTTGGAAGCGAACGTGCACATCGTGACGTCGTCGAGTTCGGCTACGCAGAATCTGGTGACCGCCGCGAACAAGTCGGGAATTTTGATCAGCGACACGGTGCTGGAGCCGTTGGCGTCTGCGGAGTCGTGTCTGACCCAGGATGAAAAAGATCTGGGCTGCTGCTTGCTGGATATCGGGGGCGGGACCACGGAGTGGGTGGTGTACGGCGGAGGAGTGGTGCGCCACACGGGTGCGGTCCCCATCGGCGGCGACCATTTCACGAATGACCTGGCGGTGGGTCTGCGGACTCCGATTCCGGAGGCAGAACGGATCAAGAAGCATCACGGAGTGGCGGCGGCATCGTTGATGCGTACCGATGATGCCATCGAGATTGCGAGTGTAGGGGACCGTCCGCCTCGGACGATTTTCACTCGAATGCTGACGGAAATCATCGAGCCGAGATCGCAGGAGTTGTTGGGGATGATTGCGGACGATTTGCAACGAGCGGGACTGACGAAGCAGATTCCCGCTGGATTCGTGATGGCGGGCGGCGGCGCGCTGTTAAACGGTCTGTTGGAGATGATCGAGGACGGCTTCCACCTGCCGGCGCGAATTGCGGAACCGCGGGGAATTTTGGACCTGCCGGAGCAGGTGGCTGTGCCGGAATATGCGACCGCGGTCGGGCTGGTGCTATACGCGGCGAAAGCCCGGAGGTCGGTTCCTGTAAAAGGCAATTTAGTGTCGAAGCTGCGGTCGATGTTTGCGGGAGCATAGGCTCCTTGGGCAGTGGGTCGGCATACGCAGGAAGAGCCAAAAATGGGCGTTTTTCCACAGGCTAGAAAACTGGAGTGTGGAAAGGCATTTACCTGCGATTTATAAAAGAATTTCACCAGCCGGAAAGGGGCAAGCATGACAGCAAAAGACGCAGGAATCCGGATGAGCTTCAGCGAGGAGCTTTCGCCGGCGAAGCTCAAGGTGATCGGTGTCGGCGGGGGCGGATGCAACGCCGTCAACCGAATGATCCGAGCGAAAGTGGAGGGCGTGGAGTTTATCACCGCGAATACGGACCTGCAGGCGTTGAAGCTGTCGCAGGCTCCGGTGAAGTTGCAGTTGGGCGCGAAGCTCACGAAAGGATTGGGTGCGGGCGCAAATCCCGAGGTGGGGCGGAAGGCGGCGCTCGAAGATACGGAGAAGATTATCGAGGCGCTGGAAGGCGCGGACATGATCTTCATCACTGCCGGACTTGGCGGGGGCACGGGAAGCGGCGCGGCCCCGGTGGTGGCTTCGCTGGCCAGCGAGCTTGGCGCACTGAGTGTGGCGGTGGTGACGAAGCCGTTTGCGTTTGAAGGCAAGCGGCGGATGTTGCAGGCGGAGCAAGCGCTACAGGAGTTGGTGGGTGTCGTCGACACCGTAATCGTGATTCCGAACGAGCGGCTGATGGAAACCGTAGAGCCGGGGACGAGCTTCTTCGACGCGTTTCGAATTGCCGACGACATTTTGCGGCAAGCGGTGCAGGGAATCTCGGACATCATCACGGTTCCCGGAATCATCAATCGGGACTTTGCCGACGTGAAGGCCATCATGCACGGGCAGGGCTACGCGGTGATGGGCACGGCGATGGCGAGCGGGGCAAGCCGCGCCGTCGATGCGGCCAACCGGGCAATTTCCAGCCCGTTGCTGGAAGACAATTCGATTCAAGGAGCACAGGGAATCCTGATCAACATTTGCGGCAGCTCGTCACTGTCGCTGCAGGAAGTACATGAAGCTTCAAGCGTGATCCAAAAGGCCGCGCACGAAAACGCGAACATCATTTTCGGCGCGGTGATGGACGACAACATGAAGGACATGGTCAAGATCACGGTGATCGCGGCTGGGTTCAAGGACGCTGGGAAAAAGCAAGCCGTGCAGAAGCCGTCGTTCATGCCGAAAACGTGGAAGGCTGGGCGTGACGTGCCGACGCAGACGGAGTTGACGGTGCAAGCGCCGCCGAACGTAGTGCATCAGGTTGCGCAAAACGTGCGGGACGTTCAGCCGGAAGTGCAGAAAGACGACTTGGATGTGCCGACATTCCTTAGGCGGCAGGCGCAAAAGGCCTGAGAACCGTTCCAGAAAATGGAAAGAAGTGATGGGGCACGTAACTAGCGTGCCCTTTTTCTTTGGCCAAACAAATGCGCGGAATCAACAGCTGTGGAATGGCGATTTCGTGTGGCGTGAGTTACGAAGCGAGCGAGTGCGCCTGCAAGCAGCGTTTCATTGTGTGAATTTCAGATTCGAATCTGGCCAGGTTGTTGCTGCCATACGGCAGGACCGTACCTAGTCCGGAATGGAATTCCCTGGCTTGGGTTTCCGCAGCGATTTTCGCGATGTTGCCGGAATGAAGACCCGCACCCGGCACAATGGTGATACGCTGCGCCGCTGCGCCGACGAGTTTGCGAAGGACGCCGGCACCTTCGGGAGCGCCCGCGGCTCCGCCGGAAGTGAGGATGCGAGTAGCACCGGTTTCAAGCACGTGTTCAAGAGCACGAAGAAGATCTGGGGTGTGATCGAAAGCGCGGTGGAAGGTCACGTCGAGTGGGCGAGCGGCTTCGACCAGTTCGCGAGTGCGTTCGATATCTACAGTTCCATCCTCCTGAAGAATCCCGAGCGCGACGCCGTCGAGTGCGAGATCCCGGACGGTGGCAATGGAGCGAAGCATGACAGCAAATTCGGCGTCGGTGTAAACAAAGTTGCCCGCTCGGGGGCGAATGATGGCGAACACCGGGATTTCAACTTCTTCGTGAATCTTGCGGATTGTGGCGACCGGCGGAGTGACGCCACCGCTAACCAGTTCGGCGCAGAGTTCGAGACGATCGGCACCGCCACGTTCGGCAGCCAGAGCGGTGTCCAGAGATTCGACAGTGATTTCTAGCAGGCGTTCGGCGAGCATCTGGAGCCTCAGGGAGGTGAGGACCTATATACTCCGGAGCGTGGTGGGATGCAATGGGTAAGAAGACGCCAGATGGAAACCCGTCGAACTCGCAGTCGACGAAAGGGCCTTAAGAGTTCCAGGAAACGCGGCTAAATTGTTTTTTGCGAGATTCCCATTGGTCACCCGAGAGAACCCGCGGCGCGACTTCGATCAGTCGAGGTGTAAGTTTAAAGACACTGGCGGCATTCCAAGGATGGCCGTCTCGCGTGCGGTATTCGCGAACATTCAATGCGTCCGCCATGCTCTTAAAGGACACGTCCTGGACAATCATCTCGGTCAGAAAACGGAGAGTCTCCATTTCTTGCGGATCGTCTTCCAGATGGCGACAGTCGGAAGCGATGCGAAGGCCGAAGGGGATTTCCTCTGACCCTGGAGCGTCGAGTTCGCCTGGAAATTCCTGCGGGGCATCGCCGGGGACCTCAATCTCGCGCTCCCATTCCAGGGCCACGAGCTTCCACCCGGCGTCATGCATGCGGGAAAGATAGGTGGCCGTAGGGAGAATCGTGATTTTCTCGCGAATGCGGTCTACTTTCTTCATGGCGCCTCCGAGCGGTTATGGGACCACCACCGGCGAAAGGAGCAATTCCAGTACCAGGCATTGGGCAGACGTAAATGAAAGAAAATGCTGACTGCTACAGGCTTGGCCGCAAGATAACTCGTGATCGGTCTGTCCGGTTGCGGGAAGGGCATGTCGCGGCCGTGGGACATTGTCAGGGCAGGACCTATCGGGAGACGCTGCCGAAAAGCAGCTTCGAGACAAATATCTCAGTGGCGGTCGATATCGGCCCGGCTAGAGGTCATTCTGACTTGGCTGGCAAAAACCCGATAGTTCAAGAAGTTGCTGCGACACCAGTACACCTTGCCTTTGAATTCCGCTTGGGTTTTCATGGAAAGGGGAACGAGTCGGCGCGAATCGCCCTGGCGCTCGAGCCAGCCGTACGTCATGACTGCCTCATAGTTCTTCCAGTTTCCCGGTAGATCGTAGCGTTCCGACATGTGGAGAATATTGCCATCTTGATCTGTCCAGACCTCTCCATAGCACTCAACGTTCACGTCCTTATTGACGGAAAAGAAGCCTAGGTCGAGGCTCGAACGCCAGTGGCAGACGTCATCTTCCACGGAGCCACGATATCGAAAGACCTTGAGTGACTGTCCTTCGACGATCGAATCCGGCATGGCCTCGATGGCGACACGCGGGTTGCCGGCAATCAGTTGAGGCAACTCCGACCATTCGCCGCCGGGAACGATGGTTGTGTTTAGCGGAGGGAAAGGAATGTCGCGCAGGTCTTGCGTTCCTTCCGGGTACTTGCGGAATTTCTGATAGCCGTCGATGACGCGAATTTCGTAGGCTGCCGAAGCAGCAACGGGCTTTGCCTGCGAGCCCCACTCAATCGTTTGGACGGCGACGAAGTTCTGTATGCTGTTGGCCAGTTGTTGGGCTTTCCCGCGAAGGACGGTGATGGCAGGAGGCTCCTGGGAGCGGAATTGAAGCGCATGCTCCTGGGACGAGGGAGAAATCTGAGGATACAGGTCCATGGCAATTGACGGTTGGGGCGTTTGTGCGGGAGGGAAAAGGAGTCTTGCGAGCTCAGGATGAACTCTGCTGACGAAATCGAAGAGGGACTGCGCTGGAACAGCGAAAACCATCCATTGCTCGTAGTCGGCGATGGCGCTGACGACTCCGACAATCCTCTGAGAGCGGCGGTCGACGACAATTCCACCACTGGAGCCGGGGCGAATCTTGTGACCTTCGATGGACTCATATTCGAAGGCAAAAAGGCCAGAGGCCGCTTCTCCGACGAAACGACCGTTGAATTTGAGAAGGCGTCGATCGTGCCAGACGCCTTCGAGAGGGTAAACATAAATGTCGACGGGCTGTCCAGGTTCGGGAGGATCGAGAGTGAACTCGGCGCCACGATGACCGCGAAGAGGATATTTCAGTTCGAAGAGGGCGAGATCGCGCGAATAGTTGAAGCGAAGCGACGAACCATTTGCAAAAGGAACTGTGGCCGCCTCTTTATCGTGTGGGCCCGTGGCGAGACGGGTCTCGATAATCCGGTCTCCCGCGATTTTATGAGGCTTGGCCATCGCTTCGACGTGGTAGTTGGTGCAGAGGAAACGGCATGCTGGATCGAGACAGAAAGCTGTGCCGTATTCGATCTGGAGCCCCGAGGAATTGAATTTCAGTTCGGAGACTTTGAGAACGGTTTTGTCGAAATCCGGCGCGGGCGGTGTATTGAGGGATGAAGTCCCGGAATGAGATTGCTGCGAGGGCGCGTTGCATGGAGTGAAGGAAAGAACGGTTAGTGCGAAAAGCAACTTCCGCGTCATGGCTCACCGAAAAGACTCGTGCCGAGTCAATGGCGGCAGGTTGCAGAATGAGTTCCATCGGGAAGCGTTGAAAAATGGAGTGGTTAGAACAATGAGGGATATGCGGATCGTTTCGATTCGAAATGCGAGTCCCGAATTGGTTTCAGGAGTCTTCGAATGCGAATCTTGAACGGCTTTCTTTCAAGTGACTGTCATGCCGCTCGAAGGCAAGCGCCGCCGTCACATCACAAAGCGGGGTGGGTTGTGCTAGAGTTTGCGTATCAATTGGTCTCTTCCCACACACGAAATACTTCGACGGGGAGCACACCACGAAGGAGACCGTATGAGCAAAACAAGAATTTGGGCAGGTGTTTGCGTGGCGGTGATCGCGATGATGGGCAGCGGGTGTCAGCAGCCATACCACCAGCAGGAAGAAAAATACATTTTGGTTGCGGCGAATGTCGGCTTGCCGTATTGGCAGGAGGCGCAGGCTGGATTGAACGACGTTGGCAAGACCGCGGGAGTGAAAGTTGAACTGGTGGGGCCGGCGTCATTTTCGCCTGCAGAAGAGTTGCAGGCGTTTAAGGATGCCGTAGCGCAGAAACCCTCGGGAATTCTCGTGTCGGTCACAGACCCGAAGGCGTTCAAGGAGCCCATCGACGCGGCGATCATGGCCGGAATTCCAGTGGTTTGCATTGACGCGGATGCACCGGATTCGAGGCGCGTGCTTTTCATTGGCACCGATAATTTTCGCGCGGGACAAGAGAGCGGCAAACGAATGGCGGACTTGCTGGGCGGGCAAGGACGCGTGATTGTGGTTGGACTGGGCGGCCAGCTCAATACGGAAGACCGTGCGCGCGGCGTCGAAGACGTACTAAAGAAGTATCCGGGTGTGAAAGTGATTCAAAGCATAGACGGGAAAGGCGACCCGCGGGTGACCTTTGACGCCATCTCCGCATTGCTACAAAAGAAAGAAAAATTCGACGGAATTATTGCGCTCGAAGCAACCGGCGGCGGCGGAGCGGCGGACGCTCTGCACCGGCTTGATATGACGGAGAAGATCAAGATTGTGGCGTTCGATAAAGACCCGCAGACGCTCGAAGGAATCGAGCGGAAGTGGATCACTGCGACAGTGGTGCAGAAGCCATATGTGATGGCGTTCTATGGGGTGCGATTCGCGGATGACTTGCATCATAACGCCGTGCACGAGTTCAAAGACTGGGCGACCGCGCCCGCTGCGCCATTACCAACGTTTGTCGATACGGGAACCGCCATTGTGGATACGGGTAATCTGTCGGCCTTCCGGAAGGCACTTGCGGAGCATCCAAAGTCTCCGCTGCAGTAGAATCTCAGGCGAGGCCGTAAGCGGCAAAAGCGACGATGGAGGCGATGCCAAGTCCGGAGCCGAGTAACGCTCCGGCGAGGACGTCACTTAGGAAGTGCATGCCCAAGACGATGCGTGAAAGGGCGATGCTGATCGCCAAGAAGTAAAGCGGCCATTCAAGGGTGGGGTAAAAATAACTGACAACCAGCGCGATAGAGAAGGCGGTCATCGTGTGCCCGGATGGAAACGAAAACTGGTCGGGGGGCAGAATGGTGGCCCAGCAGTGAGGCTGCAACTGGCAAGGACGGGAGCGACGGCTGAGGTTTTTGAGCGCTTTGAAGACGAAGATTCCCAGAATAGCGGCCGAACCGGCGGCGCCGACAGCGGAGTAACCTCGCGCGCCACCGAAGGCGAGCAGAATGGCTCCCAGAGTGTACCAGAGCCAGCCATCACCCATGCGGGTGGCAGCCAACATCCAGAAGCGAATCCAGCGAGGCGCGGGCCAACTGTTCATGCGGTGCATGACGCGGTGGTCGCGATTTTGGATGAAGCCCAGGACTTGTTTGCCGACGGTCATGACTACACCTCAACCGGCGTAATTCGCCTCGAAACCCGAATCCATTTCCCAAAGCATGCGCGGCGTGGCGGTCTGGCCGTTCAGCCGAGGGGCCCAGAGCTTGCAAAAGCGGATCTCGTTTAACCAGTGACCCGCGGTGACCACAGGGATGAGACATGCCAAGGGAAACAGCGCAAGGGCCCAAGGTTTTTCTTCGATCAGGGAGCCGGCGAAGCGGAAAATGTCGAAAGTGATTTTGCCGTAGCTGCCGTGCTCGCCGTGGACCGTGCCACGTCCGTTGCGGAGGCCGGTGAAGAACTCTTCCACAGTTCGAGCGCCGGCGACGCGCGTATAGGTGCGGGCAATGCCAGTCAACGTATGGGAGTCGCTGCCACCGATATGGATTTTCTGGAGCCTTTGTGCAAGAAGCTCGGCATTGCGGTTCGCTTCGCGCCACATCTGTCCGTTGCGAACCTCGAAAGCAGGAACGTAGGAGGCGAACCAATCGAAATCCCCGGAGCGACGGGTTCCGGTAAGGCCGGAAAAAACATGATTAACGGAGAAGAAAATCTTCCGCTCGGTAAGATACATCAGCAGAGAGATAAAATCGCTGCGGCGGCGCTGAATTTCGACATGGTCTTTTTCAGAAATAGCATAGACGCCGAGGTGCATTTCCGTACCCGAAGGCATGCGCACGGTAACTTCTTCACTCAAGAAGAAATCAGGGAACTTGCGGAGGGCTTCCGCGGCGTCGATCGAGTCGTGATCGGTGACCGTAACGATGGACATGCCTCTCTGTTTGGAGAGGTGGTACACATCCAAAGGTTGGTTGTAAGACTCTTTACATATGCGGGTCAGCCCCGGGGTGTTGCACATGCCGGAGCCGGTGGAGTGCACATGAAGGTCTGAGCGCATGTAAAAAGTGTAGGAAAGGGATATGAACAGTCTGTGAAGGAGGGGAAAAATGAGTGTGAAATACGGGGCGGAACTCATTGAGCACAAACAGCTTCTTGTGTTTTCCACATGGCATGGAGAATGCTCTTGCAATTCTCGTTTTGACTTGTGGCAGAATGCGACCGGATGAAGAAAATCTCGATACTGTTTCATGATGCGGGAGGGGGGCACCGTAATGCTGCGGTGGCATTACAGACGGTTATCGAGCAACAGGGGCGGGATTGGCAGGTGCAGCTGACGCAGTTTCAGGAGCTTACGGACCAACTGGATGTTCTGCGAAAGGTGACAGGAATTCGGATTCAGGAGCAGTACAACACACTTCTTCGCAACGGTTGGACGTTGGGGTCGCAGCAGCTTTTGCGTGTGCTACAGACAACCATACGGATCTTCCATGGACCGATGGTTAAGCTGCTCAAGGCCTATTTTCAAGAACATCCCGCGGACCTGCTCGTTTCGGTGATACCGCATTTCAACCGCGAGATTGAAGAAGCGTGGAAAGCCGTGTATCCCGATCGGCCGTTCGTCACCATCATTACGGACTTGGCGGATTTTCCGCCACATTTCTGGATCGAGCCGGGTAATCAGCAATATGTGATTTGTGGCACGGAAAAAGCCGTGGAGCAGGCGCGGGTGATGGGCAAGGATGCGGCTCACGTATTTGCGACGTCGGGGATGATTCTGAGGCCCGATTTCTATTCACCGAATGGAGCCGATCCCGTCGCACTGCGACGAGAGTTGAATCTGCGTACGGACTTAACCACAGGAATGATGCTGTTTGGAGGGTTCGGGTCCAAGGCCATGTATGAAATTGCCGAGCGACTTGAGAGGTCGGAGCTCTCGCTGCAGTTGATCGTGATTTGCGGAAGAAATGAGCAATTGGCGGAGAAATTCCGGCGGCACGCCTGGAAGTTTCCCGTGCACGTTTTAGGGTTTACGAAAGAAGTACACCGGTTAATGTATGCAGCCGACTTTCTTATCGGCAAGCCAGGGCCCGGGAGCGTCGCCGAAGCGATGGTCCGAGGCTTACCTGTGATTCTGGAATGCAATGCTTGGACATTGCCACAAGAGCGCTACAACACGGAGTGGGTGAAAGAAAAGCAAGTTGGAATTGTTCTGCAGAGCTTTGATGAAATCGTAGACGGTGTTCGACAGCTTCTGGAGCCAGGAAAGCTGGCGGATTTCGGCAGAAACGTGAAGGCACTGAACAATCGAGCAGTATTTGAAATTCCAGAGATTTTCGCAGAACTCCTAAGCTGAAAGACGACAGCGGGATGTTAGTTGCTGGCGCGTTCGGTGCGCGCAGGGCGGTAGAAGTGTGGCCCCGCACCGGGTGCTTCCGTGGGAGTCTTCGCACGCGGTTTCGAACAGGTAACCGCCCAGCGACGGCCCGCGTTTTTCGGCAGATCGCACATTTTCGCGCAGCCTCCGGCGGTCTTCGATGGACCGCAGCAGCAGTAACAGCCGGAAGAAGGGACGCTGCTGCGAGAGGCAGAGGAATCGGCCCAAGCGGTGAAAGCGAGGAGCGCAGCGGCAATAGCCAGATCAAGCGCAACCCAAACAGCAATACGACGCAAACGCTGAAAAGGAGTGCGTTTCATAGAGGGAGTTTCAGGCTGAAACAGAAAAAAACCGATAGCGCGGGACTACCAAAATAATTTGGGACCCTGGTATTGGTAGGTATGGTACCGGGCCTTAATTGGACAGCGTTCCGAATTGGCTCCCATGAACCTAAATGGGAGAGCTACTCAGTTGCGTCCACTAGCTAAATCGCGCTTATTTATGAAGTTAAGAGAAATGAGGGCTCCCGGCCTGCTGGCCTTTCGCATGCATTCTTTGGGCGACGTGGGCGCGTTTCAGCAGACGAGCGACAAGGATTGCAAGCGAGGGGGAAGGGGCTTGCTTGCGGTTCGTGGAGCTTGTTTAACCACCTGCCTCTGAGAGGGAAGCTAGGATGGATGACCCCACGCGCCGGTGTGAAAACGACACTGGCAATGAGACGCGCCTTCCGGGGCCCCCGGTCCCAAGCGGGGGCCCTTGATTTCTTGTCCGATTGGATTGCTGGGTTGTGTGAATGAGTTCAGCCGAAGTACCGGAAGCGACGCCAAAACTCAGGCCAGGGCCAGCGCAATCCGCGGCAGATAAAGACCTCGTCATAGCCATCGATGGATCGGTTATCGATGCCATAGCGATTGGTGATTCGCGCTGATAGTT
>Ga0335076_10003038_pt1 | contig 16789 bp, 14 predicted proteins | sample Lox_Sample_25_FD_206717 | JGI IMG/M metagenome (GOLD analysis project Ga0335076, IMG submission 206717) | Soil microbial communities from Loxahatchee National Wildlife Refuge, Florida, United States - Lox_Sample_2.5 | ecosystem: Environmental > Terrestrial > Soil > Wetlands | place: USA... | reverse complement strand
GAGGCCTTCGAGATGAAGATGAGCTCGATCGCGATCCTGGTGATGCCCTTCATCGTTCTGATGGGCGCGGCCGTGGCCGTGAGCCTGACGGCGGGGCAGGCCGGAGTGGCCAATCCGGGGGCGCACGGCTTCTCGGAGATCCTCTACGCCTTCACCTCGGCCAGCAACAACAACGGCAGCGCGTTCGCTGGCATCTCGGCCAACACGCCCTTCTACAACACTGCGCTCGGACTGTGCATGTGGCTCGGCCGCTATTGGCCGATCGTCGCCGTGCTCGGCATCGCCGGCTCCCTGGCCGCCAAGAAACGCGTGCCGGCGAGTTCCGGGACCATGGTCACTTACGGGCCGACCTTTGTGCTGCTGCTGATCGGCACCGTGCTGCTGGTTGGGGCGCTCACTTTCGTGCCCGCGCTCGCACTCGGCCCGGTGGTCGAGCACCTGATGCTCTGGGGGAACTGATATGGCTCAGCCCATCAAAGAATCCGCTCCGACGACCGCCGCCGTCCCGGCCGCTGCGCACTCCGCGGCTGAGACAGCCGTGGTACGCGAGCACGCGGCCGCCAAGGCAGCCTACGCGCGCCGCCGGCTCTCTATGTTCGACCGCCGGCTCATGGGTCCGGCCGTGGCGGATGCGTTGCGCAAGCTCGATCCACGGGTGCAGTGGCGCAATCCAGTCATGTTCGTCGTCTACATCGGCAGCATTCTGACGACGGTTCTCTGGTTCCAGGCGCTCGCCGGCCGCGGCGAGGCGCCGGGCTGGTTCATTCTGAACACGGCGATCTGGCTGTGGTTCACGGTGCTGTTCGCCAATCTTGCCGAAGCTCTCGCCGAGGGGCGCAGCAAGGCCCAGGCAGCCTCGCTCCGTGGGCTCAAGCAGACCGTGTGGGCAAAGAAGCTAGGCGATGCGCGCGATCGCGCCCGACAGTCGCGGGTGCGCGCCGACGAGCTGCGTCGTGGGGACCTCGTGCTCGTCGAGACCGGGGATTACATTCCCGCCGACGGCGAAGTGATCGAGGGTGCGGCCTCGGTGGACGAAAGCGCCATCACCGGTGAGTCGGCGCCCGTCGTCCGGGAATCCGGCGGAGACTTTTCGGCCGTCACCGGCGGCACGCGCGTACTGTCGGACTGGATCATCGTCAAGGTAACCGTCAATCCAGGTGAGACCTTCATCGATCGTATGATCGAGATGGTGGAGAGCGCCAAGCGGCAGAAGACCCCGAATGAGATCGCGCTCACGATTCTGCTGGTGGCACTCACCCTGGTCTTCCTGTTTGCCACCGCGACCCTGCTACCGTATTCGCTCTACAGTGTGCTGGTGGCGAAGCTCGGCACGCCGGTGACGATCACGGCTCTGATCGCCTTGCTGGTCTGTCTCATCCCGACCACCATCGGCGGGCTGCTCTCGGCGATCGGTGTCGCGGGCATGAGCCGCATGATGCAGGCCAATGTCATCGCCACCTCCGGGCGCGCCGTGGAGGCCGCCGGCGACGTGGATGTGCTGCTGCTCGACAAGACCGGGACCATCACGCTGGGGAACCGTCAGGCCGCAGCGTTCATTCCGGCGCCGGGTCTGAAGGAGGAGGAGCTCGCCGATGTGGCACAGCTCGCCTCCCTGGCGGATGAGACCCCGGAAGGACGCAGCATCGTCGTGCTGGCCAAGCAGCGCTTCCAGCTGCGCGAGCGGGACCTGCAGTCGCTCAAGGCCACGTTCGTGCCGTTCTCAGCACATACTCGCATGAGCGGGGTCAACATCGGCGAGCGGCAGATCCGCAAGGGCGCGCCCGATGCCATCCGCAAGCACATCGAAGCTCTGGGTCAGCTCCTGCCGCGCGGCATTCTTACGAGCGTCGACGACATTGCCCGCCGCGGCAGCACGCCGCTGCTGGTGAGCGACGGACCGCGCGTGCTCGGCATCATCGAGCTCAAGGACATCGTCAAGGGCGGCATCAAGGAGCGCTTCCTCGAGCTGCGTCGCATGGGGATCAAGACCGTGATGATCACCGGCGACAACAAGCTGACGGCAGCGACCATCGCGGCCGAGGCCGGGGTGGATGATTTCCTCGCCGAAGCGACGCCCGAGGCGAAGCTCAAGCTGATCCGCGAGCATCAGGCCGAGGGCAAGCTCGTCGCCATGACGGGCGACGGGACCAATGATGCGCCGGCGCTGGCACAGGCGGATGTTGCAGTGGCGATGAACACCGGTACCCAGGCCGCCAAGGAAGCCGGCAACATGGTGGATCTCGACTCCAATCCCACCAAGCTGATCGAGGTCGTGGAGACGGGCAAGCAGATGCTGATGACGCGCGGCTCCCTGACCACGTTCAGCATCGCCAACGACGTGGCGAAATACTTCGCCATCATACCGGCGGCATTCGCGACCACGTATCCGCAGCTGAACGCGCTCAACATCATGCATCTGGCGAGCCCGTTCTCTGCGATCCTGTCAGCGGTGATTTTCAATGCGCTGATCATCGTGGCACTCATTCCGCTCGCGCTGAAGGGTGTCAAGTACCGACCCCTCGGTGCCGCGGTGCTGCTGCGGCGTAACCTGCTGATCTACGGGCTGGGAGGCATCGCCATCCCGTTCCTCGGCATCAAGCTGATCGATCTGGGCCTGGTGCTCACGCACCTGGCCTGACGGAGGCACCATCCATGAAGTCGATTATCCGTCCCGCCGTAGTGCTCTTCGTGGTGATGACGGTCATCACCGGCATCGTCTACCCGTTCGCCGTCACCGGAATCGCGCAGCTGTTCTTTCCCGTGCAGGCGGGAGGTAGCATCCTGATACAGGACGGCCATGCCGTGGGATCGACCCTGATCGGTCAGCCCTTCAGTGATCCGAAGTATTTCTGGAGCCGGCTGTCCGCGACCACTCCGCAGCCGTACAACGGCACGGGCTCGACCGGCTCGAACCTCGGGCCGCTGAACCCTGCCTTGATCGACGCCGTCAAGTCGCGCATCGACGCGCTGCACACGGCGGATCCCGGCAATACGGCCCCGATCCCCGTCGACCTCGTGACGGCATCCGGCAGCGGCCTCGATCCGGAGATCAGTCTGGCGGCCGCGTACTATCAGGTGCCGCGAGTGGCGCGCGCCCGTCAGGTGAGCCCTGAGTACGTGCAGCGACTGGTTGCATCCCATGAGCGGCAGCGCGTGCTCGGGTTTCTCGGCGAGCCACGGGTCAATGTCCTGGAGCTGAACCTGGCGCTCGATCACGGTAAGTAATCCCGCCGCTCGAACGGCGGTCCACGGGGGGCCGTGCGCTCCCGGCGTGCGTCCCTCGGCGGCGTGCGAGGCACGCCGCCGGAGATGCAGCGAGCCGCCGGCTACTCGACGTGCTCGCCGTGCAGCGACACGTCGAGACCCTCGCGCTCCTCTTCCTCGGTGACCCGCAGTCCGATGGTCCGATCGATCACCTTGAGAATGAGATAGCTGACCACGAAGCCGTACACGATGGTCGCAGCCACGGCCTTCAGCTGGGTGATGACGCTGCCGGCCTGACCGCCATCGAGCGCAGTGCTGGCGAAGACTCCGGTGAGCAGCGCGCCGACGATCCCGCCGATACAGTGCACACCGAACGCATCGAGCGAGTCGTCGTAGCCGAGCGCCTTCTTGAGTGAGGTCGCGGAATAGAAGCAGATCACCCCCGCCGCCGCGCCGATGACGACCGATGGCGTCGGCATGACGAATCCAGATGCCGGCGTGATCGCCACCAGGCCCGCGACGGCGCCGGAGGCGATCCCGAGCACGCTCGGCTTGCCCTTGACCAGCCACTCCACGAACATCCAGGCGAGTGCAGCGGCGGCCGTGGCGATCTGCGTCACCGCCATGGCCATGCCGGCGCGACCGTCGGCGGCGACTGCGGAGCCTGCATTGAATCCGAACCAGCCGACCCACAGCAGCGAGGCACCGATCAGGGTCAGCACCAGGTTATGCGGTGCCATGGACTCCCGGTTGAAGCCCACACGCTTGCCGAGCGCCAGTGCGCAGGCGAGCGCGGCAATGCCGGCATTGATGTGCACCACGGTGCCGCCGGCGAAGTCGAGGACGCCGGCCGCGGCACCCCAGCCCGTCGGCTCCCACATCCAATGGGCGATCGGCGCGTAGACGACGATCGACCAGATCCCCATGAACCACAGCATCGCCGAGAACTTCATGCGCTCGGCAAATGCGCCGCAGATGAGCGCCGGGGTGATAATCGCAAAGGTCAGCTGGAACATCGCATAGACCGTCTCAGGAATCGTTACCCCGAGGTGGCTCACCGACACCTTGCCGACCACGGCCTCGACCGCCGGCGTGTCCTTAGTGGCCGCTACCGCAGCGACGTCCTTGATGTAGATGACGCCGTGCATGAACAACCGGCTCAGGCCACCGATGTACGGCGTCCCGGGCGTGAAGGCGAGGCTGTAGCCGATGACATACCAGAGGATGGTCACCAGGCACGTGATGGCGAAACTCTGCATGAGCGTCGCCAGCACGTTCTTCTTGCGCACCATGCCGCCGTAGAAGAGCGCAAGTCCAGGCACCGTCATCATCAGCACCAGCGCCATCGAGGCCAGCATCCATGCCGTGTCCCCCGAGTTGATCTGGGAGTTGAGCACCACGGACGGCTCGGTCGTCGATGCCGCGGGCGGCGTGCCGGTCGCGGCGGCCGTCGCCGGCGTCGCAGCCGGTGGCGCCGGCGCCGGCGCGTTCTGAGCGAACGCCACCGGTGCAAGAAGGGTGAGAAGGCTCACCAGGACCCAACGAGACAGCGGATTGATCAATTTCAGCCTCCCCGGCTTACTGAAGCGCGCCGGTAACCAGTCTAGGAAACGCCTGTCCACATTCCCTCTGCCTCTAAAGGGCACTCGCATCCCGCTCACCCGTGCGAATCCGCACGGCCTGCGTCAGCTCCGTGACGAACACCTTCCCGTCGCCCACCTTGCCGGTTCGGCCTGCCTTCAACACCGCATCGATCACCGCCTCGGCGAGCGAGTCGGGAACCGCCACATCAATGCGCGTCTTCGGGACGAACTCCACCGCGTACTCGGCCCCGCGATAGATCTCGGTATGTCCCTTCTGCCGGCCGAACCCACTCACCTCTGTCACGGTTAAACCCTGAACGCCAGCCTCTCCCAGCGCCTCCCGAACATCTTCCAACTTGAACGGCTGGATGATTGCAGTAATCAGCTTCATCTAAATCCTCTCCGCTCCGCTCCTGGCTGGTGCTCTGATGGACTGCGAAGCAAGCTACGTGCCAGCAAAGCAGCTTCAGCGCGATCAGAATCTTGTGTGTGATTCCTCATGAGAGAATCTTGCGTCTGCACCATCCGAGTGCGAAGGGCCGCGGCGCTTGCACCGATAAGGAGCGCGCTTGAGTCGGCGACCAGATCAGCCGCGGGGCTTCATGTCCGTCAAAAGAACGGCAAGGTCTCAAGGTAGTTTCGGAACGCTCGTTCAACCTTGCCAGCAATGCCGGTGATCGGTTCACCCGGCGTTCAATCTCGACGCACAGGAACTCCGTAAGACGTGGATTACCCGACCTGTTGATCGCGATGTGCGCGCCGTCCACAGCGATGTGCATGTCCTGTTGAGTGCACGTCTGGTCGAGCGCACCGACGAGGGTCGCATGCATTTTCCGTACGACGCCATTCACGTGAACTTCGTGCTCAGCACTGCCGCCGCCTGACATGCACGCTTGAGAGAGCGTGAGGTAGTACGGCCGGTGGTTTGAGCCTATGTCGCGCGAAGTCCTCCGGCGTCTGCTTGCAGCCGTGCAGCATCACGAGGAGAGGCATGATGGTCGAGGATGGCAGGGGCGGCCGAAAGAGCTTGTAGTCAGCGCTGCGGGCTGCACTCGCGTTCCGTGGTGCCCGGCAGTAGGGTTAGTTAGATAGAATGGTTTGACACCCACAACTCCGGGTTCTGGGGCTACCCGCTCTTAAGCCAGCCGGCGATCTGCTGCGGCGCCCAGTCTTCCTTCAGCTTACTCGCTACAACGCGCTGCAACCGCAGGTTCCGGGAGAGCAGGCAGCGCTTGGGACGACGAGCCGCATCCCAGGCCGCTAGGTCCGCTTCGTTAGCTCGATAGCGCCTGCGCCCACCATGCCGGGATATCTCCTGGCTGACCGTGGAGGGGGCTCGCTGCAGTGCTTTGGCGATAGCGCGGATCGTGCAGCCGGAAGCGATGCCTCGGGAGATCTCTTCCCGCTCGACAAGGCTCAATACCCTCGCCGAGCGGCTCCTGACCACTGGGGCAATGCCCCCGGTCGCCCCATGTTGGCGCCGAAATGCGGCGGCGCGGTCGCGCCCACATTGCAGGCAGCTACCGAAGGCATCATAGAGCACTGTGATGCGGGCCGGTGAGGCTGCAGTCGTTGTGGGCGTGGGCTGCGTTGTCGCGCAGCTTGATAGAAGCCAGATCGAACCAACCGCAGCGGTTAGGCCAGAGAGGCGCGTTGTTTTGCATATGTGACTCCTTGGCCATATATCGGTCTGCCAACCTAACGGGCAGGCGGGCTCAGGCGATCCGCGGTGCGGTAGACCGGGCGTTGCCGCGGAGGCGCGGGTCCGAACCGTGCCAACACGTCGCGAATCGCCGGCGTCACTACCACATAGTGCTGCAATAACGACTTGACCGCACTCGCATCGCCCTTTGCCATGAGCGAGATGAACTCCTTCGCTGCCCGGGTGATGTCGGTGTCGGCGGCGGCTGGGTTGATCTTGAAGCGCCCGTCGGCGCCACCAGAGATCGCGCCGGACTCGAGAAGGTGGTTGAGGACGTAGGTAGAGCCCCGGCTGCTGGGACTGCTGCCCAGACCGCCGCGAACCCGCGCCAGTGCCGGAATCAGAAACGCGCTATAGAGCGAGGCGGCTTCGTGCCGATCGAGATAACCGTGCTCGATCAGATAGCGGTGACCCCACAGTGACAGGAGCATCGAGCGGATCTGGATCGCGACGCTGCCGTTTTCGCCCAAGGCTTCCGCGATCGGCTGTTTCGTTCCAGTCACGAGCTGCGGCCCGAGCGAGTCGAACATACGCACGAACATGATTTCGTCGCGAATGTCCTCGAATCGCAAAGTCGATCGGTCCGCGTCCGTGAGCACCGCATCGGCGATTGGCCGGAACGTGCTGTCGTACCGCAACTTGAGGATGTTGCTGTACGTGCCCGTGCGCGCCCCGACGGCATTCAGAACACGCAGATCGTTCGGGAGGCCGTAACCCGCCGCCGCGCCACCGGCCCCTGCCAGCCCGCCCTCGTAGATCACGTCGAGAACGACGACGGGCGCCACTCCACCCAGCTTCCGCTTGCGTAGCTCGGGAGCGAGGGGCAGATGATCCTCGAGCTCCTGCAAATGTGAGGAGATCTGGGCGATGCGGTGCGTCGCCGGTTCGTTCACCAGCGCAATCGAAGCCTCGAAAGCCGTTTTGGCGCCAAACCAGGCGTCGTCGTCAACCTCGTACGGCCCCAGTACCACGTCAATCGGTCCCTTGAGGCCGACAAAAGCGACATCGCTCGCGTAGTAGTTATCATCCAGTAGCGCCCGCGCGCGCAGTGTGAGGTAGTTTCTGAGTGTCGGCTCGTGGGTGAGCGCCGCTGCCTCCCGAAGTGCGGCAGCCGCCTCGGTCAACCCGTCTTTGTAGTGGCGGGAATACGGAACCACCCCGAAGCGACCACTCTGTCCGCGTTCGATGACCGTGAAGGGGTCGAGTGCCCGTTTGCGGTCGGGCTCCGACAGCGTCGCAAGCCAGGCCTCGATGTCGTGCTTGGTTGTCCCCGGGGGATAGAAGTCGCCGATCGGCTGCTCGGGCGGTACCCCGGCGATGAATGCTGCCCCCGTTGGTCCCCACGGACCCTTGAAGAAATTCAGAGCGACGAGCTCCGCCTCTGCAGCAGCTGTCTGGGCGGCCTGTCGCTCTGTTATCAAGGCGCGGGTGCCCGGCCACACCTGTCGTACATATAATGCGTCCATTTGGCGTGCGGCCCGGACGATCGCAATGAGCGGGGCCTGCTCGCTGGCGGGAAGGCTGGTGATATCGACGTCAACTGTAACTGACTGCGTCGCTGGCAATGGCGGAGGTTCAGTAGTGCCCTCCGCAGTCGCAGCCACGCAGAGCAGAACACTCGCGATGCCCAGCTCCCGCAACCTTGCCATGCCATACACAATGATCCTCCCCACCCAAAGCGCCGCCAAGGCTCGCGACGCCATCAGCAACGGCCCGCACGCTAGCGCAGATAGAAGTCCGTTCACGATGGCCGCGTCCGGTCGAACCCCCTGCGCATAGGGTACTGACGCCGCGGCTAGTAGTCCTTCCGGACTCCTGCTATTTTTCTGATGAATTTCTCAGGACCTCCTGCGATGGTCTCCGGTCAATACGAGTTCGGTGCTTACCGCCTCGACGAGCAGAGCCGGATGCTGTTTAAGGAGGGGGACCACGTGGCGCTGCCTCCCAAGGTGGCCGAGCTCCTGGTCGCGCTGGTGCAGGCCGAGGGCAGGGCGCTCACCAGAGAGCAACTGCTCCGACGTCTCTGGCCCGACACTGTCGTTGAGGAGGGAAGCCTCACCTCCCACGTCTCTATGCTGCGCAAGGCCCTCGGACAGGGGCCGCGGGGCGAGGATTTCATCGAGACCGTACCGAAACGCGGCTACCGGTTCGTGTCGTCCGTGAGGCGGATTGCATCCGGCGCGTCGGACGGGGTCCAGAGGGCGATGCTGGTAGTCCTGCCGTTTGAGAACTTCGCCGCTGGCGAGCGATACGACTACTTCAGCGACGGGCTGACGGAGGAAATGATTACCGAGCTGGCACGCCTGAGCCCGGAGCGCCTGGGAGTGATCGCCAGAACGTCGGCGATGCAGTTCAAATCGACTGCGAAAAGCACCGCGCAGATTGGCAGCGAGCTCGGAGTGTCTCATGTCCTGGAAGGCTCGGTGCGCCGGGCAGGGGAGCGTGTGCGCATCACGGCGCAGCTCATTCGGGTCAGCGACGAATCGCACCTGTGGGCTCAAAGCTACGAGCGAGGTCTTCACGATGTGCTCGAGGTACAGGCGGAAGTGGCTCGGGCCGTAGCGCGGGAGATCCAAATTAAGTTGACCCGGGATGAGCAGCGGCGCTTGGATCCCGATAAGACGCGTTCAGTCAATCCACAGGCACACGAGTTGTATCTTCGCGGCCGCCATTTCTGGTACCGGCGCACGGAAGAGGGCATACGCAAGAGCATAGAGTGCTTCGAAGAAGCACTGCGGCACGATCCAAGCTTCGCGGCCGCTTACGACGGAATCTCCGACGCCCATACGATGCTCGCCTGCCGAGGCATGACTTCCGCCGTCGAGTCATTCCACAAGGCCAAGGCTGCGGCGAGACAAGCCGTGCACATGCAGCCAGAGCTCGGTGAAGGATATGCGTCACTGGCCCACGTGCGCCTGCACGACTGGGATTGGGTCGGGCTCGAAAGCGAATTCCGGCGTGCCGCGGAACTCGACCCTGGGTACGCCATCGCTCACTACTGGTTCGCGGAATACCTCATGGCGATGGGCAGGACCCGGGAAGCGCTCGGTAGAGTGCAACACAGCTGGGAGTTGGATCCGCTGAACTCCGTGATCAACGCCTCGGTTGGAATGATTCGCTACCTGGCTCACGACTACGATGGCGCGCTGGCAGCCCTGCGGCGGGGACTTGAAGTCGACCCCACCCACTATGTGTCACACCTGCGCGTGGGGCTTGTGTGCCTGCAGAAGAAACTGGCGAACGAAGCGGTCGATGCGATGCGGCAGGCGGTGCTGCATTCCGGAGGGAGCACCGAGGCACTGGCTGGACTGGCGCAAGCGCACGCTGTTGCGGGAGACAAACTCGCCATGGAGAAGATCGTCAAGGAACTCGGCGAAAACAGTCGGCGCTATGTTTCACCGTACAACGTCGCAAGGGTGTATGGGGCGATCGACGACAAGCAGCGAGCGCTTCAATGGCTCGAGAGGGCCTATCAGGAACACAACCCGGATCTCATCGAGCTGACTCGTGAGCCCTCGTTCCGCAGCCTGTGGCCCGACGCGAAATTCCGCGAGCTCGTGAAGCGAATCGGTTGGCACGGCATTAGCGCTGACTGATTCGCTTTTTTGTGCGGACCTGCCGAAAGGGCGCGTTACTTGCAAGTTACCTTTGTCGTCGGTAAATGCCGCGAGCGTATCGTTGTAAGTTGTTGATTTCCAAGTGGTAGCTTGGGCCTGCTCGCGACTAATAGTACGGCGGTCGTCCACTTCTCCAATATCGATCGCCGCAAGATCCGGCGGGAGGAAATTCCAAGCCACTGCGGCAGGGGACACCCACTGACTCCGGACAATCTGCGAATTGATCGAAGCGAGCGGCGATGGCGTTGCCTGCAATGCGGGCGCGATCGCACCGCGGCGTTTCGCCGTCGACACGGCCGTGCTGTCTGAGAATTTCCATGATTGCCAAGGTAGGGCGCGCAGCCGCCGATAGATAGGCGCGCGACTGTCGTGTTCACCCCGACTCGGCTGGTGCCGGTTCTTATCGGAGTTCAGCCGCGCACCGGATTGCACCGCCTTACACCGGAAAACACCAGCTTCCGGCTCGGTTGAGCTGCGGACTGCAACCACCGGAAGAATCTCGCTGCCTAAGCCGTTGCTTTCATAGACAACACACTTTATTGTTGCCAATGTAAGCAACATGCGGGCCGAGTTGCTGATACGCGAGCGCTTCGTGCTTTCGCGGCGAGCCTTCGTTGAGATCGTGATCTGGAAACTATCCAAACCGCTTTCGCAGTCTGGTCACGCGTTCAAGTACCGAATGGCGTACGTGGCAAACGGCCGCTGCGTGCTTCGCTTCGACAACGAAGCGGGTAAAGGCGATCACAAGCACCTCGGCGAGATCGAGGTCCCGTACCAGTTTGCGGACCTCGTTCAGTTGCAAGAGGACTTCTGGGCAGCTGTTAAACGACGTAGGAGAGGCCGATGAAGACCGTTACCGTTGGAGTGTCGTCCATAAAGGATGTGCAGCGGCGGACCGCCGCAGCATTCCGTGGTCAGCGCCAGGGCGCGTACATTTCCTTTGCCTCCGAGGAGATACTCTGGAAGACCATCACGCCGAAGCGATGGATGATCCTCAAGTCGATGGCGGGACAGGGCCCGATGGCGATCCGTGAGGTCGCCCGGCGCGTCGATCGCGATGTGCGCGCCGTCCATAGCGATGTGCATGTTCTGTTGAACGCGGGGCTGGTCGAGCGCACCGACGATGGTCGCGTCCATTTCCCTTACGAGGCCATTCACGTGAACTTCGTACTCCGAACTGCCGCCTAACGCGTGAAGGGGCGCCGAAGACTGACCAAGTTCTGCGCCACCTGATCAACGTTCAATGCCGGTTCACAGCGGAGGGCCGCAATGATGGGCTCGCTCTCATCCGCGATGGGGCTTTCCGTCGTCGGCAGATGGTTCGCGAGAACACATGCCTACTCGTTTTACGTGACACGAAATACGTTTAAGGCTCTCTCGGACGATGGTCTGGAGGATTGGAAGGCGCTCTTGGTCATCACTGTCGCGATGCTTTTCGCCGCGCTTGCTGGTGTAACCGGCGTATCAATCGCCCTCCAGCACCGAGTATTGCTCCCGGATGCAAAGCAGCGCTTCATGACCCTATGGGGACAGTTACCTTCAGCCTGACAGTCATCAATTATTTTGCCTTGGTGAATCGGCATAGATGGTCCCGGTTCGAAGCAGAGTTTCGGCATCTCTCGAAATCAACCGGGCTTCTTGGCGGTTTCGTGGTTTGGGCGAGCATGATCTTGGTTGTTGCAGTCGCGGGATGGATGACCTTAATCGCCCGGAAGCTTCCGAGCTGACCCGAGCAGCGTTACCCTCGGAGGCTCGCTACGCCGCAAGAGGGATTGGAGAGCGGCAAGTTTGGGCTTGGTATGTGAACTGGAGTGTTGGTTGGACGCCGAAGGGCATCGCAAGCCGTACCGACCGAGTGATTCGCTCTGGCGCAAGTAACTACATGCGAATGGTTCCGGTAACCAAAGCGAGCGGCGCGGAAATTTGCGAGTGCAAGAACGGCGGAACAGAGTTGTGTGGAAGCAGCAACGCTTGGGAGGTGTTGCGGGACTTCCGTCAGACCGGCTCAATAGGGCATCAAGGGGCTTTATGCCTTGAATGTACGATAGGCCTCAATCGCCGGCATCCCGGACGACGGTACGAAAATCGGTGCTACCGATTGGAACGCCGCGCCCGCGACCTACGATTGTGAGGGGCAGACGGTCCTCCCGGGCTGGATTGACGCCTATGTCATTCGCGCCGGGTCTCGAAGCGGACCGCATCCGCTCGACGGCGGTCCCGGATCCGACATCGCCGCTGGATGTCGTCTAAAAAGCGTCAAACACTGAAAGGACATAACATGACCGTGACTCGCGGGGCGTTTTCCGTAGTCGCCCTTGTCGTCTGGAGTCAGACTCAGGCAGCGGTGCTTCCAAGCGCGACCGAGGTCGTTGCCCGTTACTCACGCTTTGGGGGGCGCAGCGGCGCTGCGCCGCCATACATCCGAGACTATGCGAGGCACTGTAGAAGCAGGAGACAAGTCGCTGCTATTCACCTACTACGCGGCGGCCCCCTATCTGCGGCTCGAAAAGACCACCCTTCCCGATGGCAAGGGCGACGTGCTGAACGGGTTCGACGGCGAGATCGCCTGGAGCGCCGATCCGCGGAGCGGAACACAGATTTCGGCAGGTGAGGAGCGCGAGTCGGCCAAACGCGACGCAGACTTTTACTATCCGTTGGACGAACTCACCTGGTTCAAATCAATGGAAGTGGTTGGCGTCGAAGTCTACGAGGGACAGCGTTGCTATCATCTGCACGGCATCAACAATTGGGGCAAGTGGAACGACCACTTCTACGCCACCGACACAGGGCTACTCGCGGGATACGAGTTCGAGGCGCAATTGAGCGACGGGCCGCGCACTGTGCATGAGATCTTTTCGGACTATCGCCGCATCGACGGCGTGATGGTTCCGATGAAGCAGACCGTTAAAGTGAAGGCGAAGAGCGGGAACGGCTGGACCGTACTCGAGACGATCAATTATGCGGTTGTGACGTTCAATGACGTTGATCCGAAAGTGTTCGCGCCGCCGCAGGCGGTCGTCGATCTCGCGGGGAAACAGACATCGAACTAGCTGAGACCGGAGACCCGGCCGTCGGGACAACAAAGTCGATTCATCCTGGATGTTGGGGGCAACGTGTTACGCCTTCGTGTCTAACGACGCGCGCAGCGTTTGGCGGAAATCATCTTTTCCTCAGCAGCGCAGAATTCCCAAGTTGGGTGCGACATTACCTTCATGCGCGATGATTCGCGCGCGGTCCCGGGCCGATTCGCCCGGCGAGACTCACCGCCACGCGCGCTCCCCGCGGGTGCTGGACAGCACCGGGGCGAGCAGGCATAAAGGCTCAGCCGAGCGGGCCCGTCCACAAGCGACCGCAACGCGGCGGGCCGCGTATCGGCGACACAAGGTAATCGCTCACGACGTCGACGGAGAGGACTGCCACGATGAGAGTGGAGCTCAAGAACGACAAGCCGCTGGGTTGGATTAAGCGTTACTCGCGCACTTGGTACGCGGTTGTGGCGATCATCACATGTATGACGACGCTGCGGTCGCCACTTATGATCAGGTTTATGAGGCCTTCATACAGGGCAAATACCAGCAGAGGAAGGTCATCAACACCGATGTGTTCGTCAAACGCAACGACCGTTGGATCATGGTGGCGAGCCACACGTCGCGAGTGCAGTAACGTCTCGCTCGACCGGGATAGTGTCTCGTTGCATTCATCCCTCATTGTCGGGGGCTACCAATGACGATCGAATTTGAGCTGAACGGTGCCGCGCAGGTCTTCGCTGGCGATCCGAGCATGCCCGTGTTGTGGTACTTGCGTGACTACGCTCGCCTGACCGGCACGAAGTTTGGGTGCGGCATAGGCATCTGTGGCGCATGTACGGTTCACCTCAACGGTGCTGCGCGACGCGCTTGCATTACGCCGATGTCGGCGGTTGCTGGGCTCAAGCTCACGACGATCGAAGGAATCGGCTCGCCGGCGCAGCTGCACCCGGTGCAGGAAGCCTGGATCGCGGAGGATGTCTCGCAGTGCGGTTACTGTCAGGTAGGGCAGATCATGGCGACGATCGATCTGTTGCAGCGCAACTCCGATCCGAGTGACGCGGACATTGCTGCCTTGAGCAACCTTTGCCGCTGCGGGACCTATCCGAGAATTCGGCGCGCGGTGCGGCGAGCCGCAATCGCGCTGCGCGGTGGGAAATGATGAGCGCCGTGGCCATGCGGAGTCGCCGGGCGTTTCTGCAAATGTCGCTGACCGCCGCGGGTGGCCTGCTGGTGGCACGGTACTTCCCGCTGTCGGCTGCGGACGAAGACTCGGGCGGCAGCGTTGCGCTGGGCGTCTTTATTCGTATCGATCCCGACGGCACGGTGGCCATCGGCGCGCGCAATCCGGATATGGGCCAAGGGGTGAAGACCTCGCTCCCGATGCTGATTGCGGAGGAACTCGATGTCGCATGGTCGTCGGTGCGCGTAGAGCAGCTCCCGCTCGGATTGGTTGCGCGCAGGGAAGCGCCGGGGGTGACGTGGAAATATGGGGATCAGGGTGCCGGTGGTAGCACCAGCATTCCGGACTCGTGGGACGATCTGCGCCAGGCCGGCGCGGAGGCTCGGGCATTGCTCGTGCGCGCCGCGGCCGAGTTGTGGAGTGCCGACGAGGCAACACTAACCACGCGTGATGGCGCTGTTCGGCACCCCGACGGTCGAACGCTCGCGTACCCCTTGCTGACCCACCGCGCAGCGGCCCTCGCGCCAGCGGCAAGACCTGCGCCGCTCAAGAATGCGAGGGAATACCGCATCATCGGAACGCCAACACGTGTCGTCGATGCGGCCGAGATTGTGACGGGACGTGCACAGTATGGCATCGACGTCTATCGCGAGGACTCGTTGATTGCGGTGATCGCTCGTTGCCCTTATTTCGACGGCGGCATCGCGAGCATCGACGACAGCGCAGCACGGCAGGTGGCTGGTGTGCGGCAAGTGATGGTCTTACCGGGCCCGAAGCCGGGGGAGCCGATTACCCTGAATCTGGCGACCGGCGTCGCGGTTCTTGCTGACGATACGTGGGCGGCACTCAAAGGTCGCGATGCCCTCCGCGTTCAATGGACGCGTGGTCCTCACGCTGCCGAAAGCTCGGAAGCGCTCGCGCGGCAGATTGCGATGCTGTTGCGGCACCGCAGGGGCAAGCGCATACGCGACGACGGCGACTTCGACGCGGCGCTCAAACACTCTGCAACCGTCGTGAGTGCGCAGTACTACACGCCCTTCATTGCCCATGCGCCGCTAGAACCGCAAAACGCATTCGCCCATGTCGAGAACGAACGGGTAACCGTTATCGCGCCCATGCAGCAACCCGGTGGGGGTGCGCGTGCTGCGAGCGAAATTACCGGCATCGATCGGCTCAAGATGGACGTGCGGATGACGCGCGTTGGTGGTGGCTTCGGTCGACGCTTGACCAACGACTACGTGGCTGAGGCGGTGTTGCTGAGCAAGTTGAGCGGCAACCCCGTCAAAGTCCAGTGGACGCGCGAAGATGACATGCACCATGATTTCTATCGGCCGCTGGTACAGCACGCGCTGCGCGCCGCCGCCGATCGTGATGGACAGCTGGTCGCATGGGAGCATCGCATCGTTAGCGCCGCGAAGTACTACCGCCGTTCGGACGTAAAGCCCGATGACCTATGGCGCGGCGACGTGTATCCGGACGACTTTCCGGCAGCCCTCGTACCGAACCTCAGGCTCGAGTGGTTCGGACTCGAATCCGGAATGATCCGTGGCTCCTGGCGTGCGCCCGCGCACACCTCGAACGCATTTGCCGTGCAGAGCTTTGTCGATGAGGTCGCGCAGGCGCTGAAGCGGGATCCGTTGGAATTCCGCCTCGCGCTCCTAGGCGCGCCGCGCGAGCTCAAGTACTCAAGCCACGGGGGACCAATTTTCGACACCGGTCGCATGGCAGGGGTCCTGAAGGTAGCTGGCGAAAAAATCGGCTGGGGTCGTACCGTCGGAAGGGGTCGCGGCCTTGGCATCGCCGGCCATTTCACATTTGGCGGCTACACCGCGCATGCATTCGAAGTGGAGGTCGACCAAGGGGGCAAGCTCCAAATCCATCGCTGTGTCTGCGCCGTCGACGTCGGTCGTCCGATCAACCCGCTGGGAATTGAGGCGCAGATGATGGGCGGTACGATTGACGGTCTTAGCACCGCGTTGAATCTTGAGATCACGGTGAAGGAAGGCCGCGTCGAGCAGAATAATTTCAACGATTACCCGCTTCTCCACAACGCCAACGCGCCAGACGTTGAGGTGCACATAGTTGCCTCCGAGAACAAACCCTCCGGTGCCGGGGAGATGGGTATTCCGACGACTGCGCCTGCCTTGTGCAACGCGATTCGTGCGGCGAGTGGGGTACGCGTGCGAAGGCTGCCGGTGCGTGACCAGCTTGCCAAGGCACGGGGAGGAAGAGCAGTAGATGGGGTGTGAGGCCCACTCCCATGGGGACGAGCTGCAACCGCGGCCTGCGGCCTGGCAAGGTCACACGAGCTTCTCTCGATTCCCCGACCATCTCGCCTCTCCGGCCTGACGATCCGCCTGCGTTCCTGCTCGCGCCGACCGGCCTCTCAGCGCTGCCAGTCGGGTCCGCGGTACTCCATGTTTAGTTCAGGACCCATCCCGACTCCCCAGATCGTCATATCGGGAGTCATATCG
>Ga0335076_10003037_pt1 | contig 16794 bp, 11 predicted proteins | sample Lox_Sample_25_FD_206717 | JGI IMG/M metagenome (GOLD analysis project Ga0335076, IMG submission 206717) | Soil microbial communities from Loxahatchee National Wildlife Refuge, Florida, United States - Lox_Sample_2.5 | ecosystem: Environmental > Terrestrial > Soil > Wetlands | place: USA... | reverse complement strand
CGACGGACCTGCCTCGCAACGCACTCAGTAACGTCGCCGACGTGCTGAATGCGGTGCTGGCGGACAGTTTCGCCCTGTTCCTGAAGACGAAGAACTTCCACTGGCATGTCACCGGTCCGCACTTCCGCGATTATCACCTGATGCTCGACGATCAGGCGGCGCAGATCCTGAGAACGACGGATGAAATCGCTGAGCGGATCCGGAAGACGGGCAACACCACCTTGCGCTCGATCGGCGACATCGCACGTCGCCAGCGGATCAAGGACAACGACGCCGAGTTCGTGAGCGCTGGCGACATGCTGAAGGAGCTTCGTCAGGACAACCTTGCGCTTGTGCAGTCTCTGCATGGGGCGAAGCGGATCGTTGACGATGCCGGCGACAACGCCACGAGTGGCGTGCTGGACGGCTGGACCGATCTCGCCGAGGAGCGCGCCTGGTTCCTCTTCGAGGCGACCCAGGAGGACAGAGGGCGGGGTTTCCCGAAAAAGGCGCGCAGCGTAGATGGCGTTTGACGGTCTTTTCTCGTCCAGGCCGATGACGCGCTCTCGCTCAGACTCTCAAAGTCCGACCGATCGGTGTCGATAGTCACTGAAACCGGATAGATTCCGGATCGTCGAAATTCCTCTTTGAATTCAAGAGCGCAAATTTCTGACGGATCGACGGGACGGTTCTTCGGCGTATGCAGAAAAATTCCGGCGAAAAATCAGCGCGTTACCATGACTTAAAACCATCGAGTGGGCCTGACGGGTCGTAGAAATAAGCGGGTATCGGATACCCTGGGATAGGATCGCGAGGTGGGTTTAATCGATCGTCTTCGATAATCGTTGATACGTGCGATACGACTGGATCATGCACGCCGGTTCTCTCGTTGACCTGAGCGCCATGTAATAAGTCCGACTACAGCTCCGGGAAGCACGCCATGATCTGCCGTCTCTGACCCTTAGGATAGACGGGGCCGCTACCAACTTTCAGGTTTCAATCAGAAGGATAATCGAACCACATCGAAAGAGCCTCGACCTTGGATCGGTCGTAGGGTGGGATGAGATGATCGATTGCCACTCCATCGGGCGCGATCAGCATGGACTTTGCGTGCGTCAATGCTTCAAAGCCATATCGGCCGTAATAGTGGCCCATGCCCGCCGGCCCGACGCCACCGAACGGCATGCTCTCGATGAAAAGGTGAATGTTCACCTGATTCACCGCGCCGCCACCGTATGAAAGGCTCCCGATGAACCGATCGATGTGGTCCTGCCGCGTGCTGAAGATGAAGGCCGCCAGAGCGGCAGGCTTATCGGCGATCTTCGCTAGGGCGTCGTCGAAATCCGTGTAGGTGAGGATCGGCAGTATGGGGCCGAAGATCTCATCCTCCATAATCTTATGTTCCCAGGTGATGGGGTAGAGGATGGTCGGCGCGACATAGCGAGCTTCGGGATCGGCATCACCGCCGGCCACGACTTTGGACTGATCGATGAGCGCGTGGAGACGTTGCGCCTCCCCGGTGCCGATGATGCGGGAATAGTCCGGATTGTTCTTGGGGTCCGTTCCGAACATCTCCACGAGGGCACGCTTAGCTTCGGCCACGAACTGATCCGCCACCGACTCGTGGACATAGGCGTATCCCGGTGACGTGCACCATTGGCCGCCCCACGCCATCGCGCCCCAGACGATCTTCCTCGCGGCGTCGGCGATATTGCCCGTGCCGTCCACGATCGCTGGGTTCTGTCCACCCAGCTCGAGCAGTACCGGCGTCAGATGATCTGCCGCTGCCTTTGCGACGATCTTGCCCACCGTGGTGCTGCCGGTGAAGAAGATGAAGTCGAACGGCAATTGGAGCAGGCTGGTATTGGCCTCACGGCCGCCAGCCACTACCGCCACCGCCTGCTCTTCGAAATAGCGAGGGATTAGCCGGAGCAGCATCTGCGCGGTATGCTTGAGGGCGTCGCTCAAGGTTAGGATGCAGGTGTTGCCAGCGGCAAGCGCGGCGATCGCGGGCCGAAGTAGCAGCGTTAGCGGGCCGTTGAAGGGACCGATGATGAGGGCGACGCCGTAGGGATCGCGATATATCACTGCGCGGTGCCCGGTCGCGGCCAGTGGGTTCGGGACGGGCGCCTCGACCGGCTTCATCCAATCGTCCAGCTGGCTGCGCTGGAAGGCGACCTCGCCGATCGCAGTCTGTGTCTCAAAGACGTATTCCTGGGAGGCGGTCTTGAAATCAGACTTCACCGCGTCCTGCAGCTCGGCCTCATTCTCGCGGACCATCCGCTCCATGCGCGCGAGCTGGTCGAGCCGCCATTCGCGGGTTCGTGTTGCGCCGGTTCGGAACAGTGCCTTTTGCGTTGCAAAAATGCGCTCATAGGGATTGGAGGCAAGGGTATCTGGATTGGAGAGGAGGGCGTCCACGTTCGCTGTTCCTTCATATGGATTGGAGGTGAGGGTGTCCGTTACGTTCACTGTCCCATCGTGAGGACGATGCGAAAGCGCGCGTCCCCTTTCATCATGCGGTCATAGGCTTCGGGAGCGCGTTCGAGCGGCATGGTCTCGATCATCGGCGCTACGGGCGTGAGAACGCTGAACTTGAGCGTCGCATCCGCCGTCGATGGCAGTCCGGTCAGTGAGCCGCTTGCCGTCACGTTCCTGAAGATCAGGTCCGCCGCGGAAACCTCGATATTGTCGTCCCCGACGCCCAAGGCGATGAGGGTGCCGCCCGGTTTCATTCCGGCAAGGGCCGGCGCAGCCGCGCTGGAAATCGACGCCGTATTGACGATGAGTGTCGCGCCACCGAGTTCCTTCAGGACCTCACCCGGATCGGCGGCCTTGCTGTCGATATAATGATGGGCGCCGAGCTGCCTGGCGAGTTCGGCCTTTTCGTCACCCCGACCGATCGCCGCTACCTCGAAACCCATGTAGCGCGCATATTGGATGGCGAGATGACCAAGGCCGCCGATGCCGACGATCGCGACCAGATCGCCTGCCTTCGCTGGTGCATTGCTTAACGCTCCGAACGTGGTCAGCCCCGCGCAGAGGAGGGGAGCGGCCGCCACGGAATCGAGCTCATCCGGCACGATTACCAGGCCGCTCGCCTTGGCGATCATCACTTCGGCATAGCCGCCGTCATGCTCGACGCCCGTATATTCCTGGTTCTCGCAGTGAATGAGGTCGCCTGCCCGGCAAGCCGAGCAGTACCCACACGAGCCGGCGAGGAAGCCAACCCCGACTCGCTGACCCATCGTCCAACCCTGGACCCCCTCACCCAGCGCGTCGATCCGGCCAACCACCTCATGGCCCGGTACACGCGGCCAGGAGATCGGGAACATGCCCGCGACCGTTGCGGCGTCGCTATGACAGACCCCACAAGCCTCGACACGGATGCGGACATAGCCGGGCGGCGGTTCGCGCAGCGGCTTTGTCGTGAGTTCAAGCTGTCCAGGCGCGACCGCGTGGACCGCGCGGTAGGTGGCGGTGTCGCTGCTCATATTCAGAATTCTCTCCTGCTTTCGCAGCCGGCCTGGCTCATAGCCAAAGCCGGCTGTTCGACGATGAGGGACGCTCATGCGAAGCGATAGTTGGAAAGGTCGACACTGACCGTCATGAGGTCCCGCATGGGCTTGCCGTCCGGACCGGCGACGTAGACGCGGCGCTCGGTCGGAAACTTGATGCCATCGACCGTGACGTAGTTGCCCAGGTAATGCGCGGCGGGCGAGTCGCCCGCAATCTCGACTGCATAGTCGTGCCGCCGCAGCAGGCCATCATCGCCGACATAGATGGTCTGGACCTTCGAGTGGGTGGCGATCTTGTCGGAGAACGTCAGGCGGAGCGGGCGCCATGCTTCCCCATTCTCATGCCAGATCGGCAGATCCTCGACGGTGACGCCCTCGTGCAGCGCCAAGAACGGCAGGTTGAGGTAGGTCCACATGGCATAACCCGCGAAGTAGGCGAGCTGGGGCTCAGTCCAGGGCGTCTCGAGCGCATGCCCGGCGAAGGACGCCCGGGGCGCGGCCAGCTCTTCGAGCACGTTTCCTTGCGCATCCTCGATGGCGACGCGATCCGGGCTAAATCTTGTGCGCCGATTGTCGGGTCCGAAGGGCTGATGGGACGCCCATTCCTCGACGAGCCCAACGGTCACATTGGTCCGTTCGAGTTTGCCGGCCTGTCCTTTCAGGCCCCAGAGCATCCCGCCGACGACCAGATCGACGCTGAGCGCCTTGTGCTTGTTCCAATTCTCGAGGCCGCCATGGGCTTCGATCACATGACGAAGGGTGTCGAGCATAGGTAACTCCTGGGGGTGTGGGTGATGAAGTGGCCGGTCGCTTGGTTGGTCGGGCATGGTCAATTCCTGTTGCGTGGCGATGCGTTGATGCTGGGCGCGAGGCCCGGAGTGAGCTGTTCGGGGGCGACCCCTGCCTCGGCCTTGTCGACCGGCAGCGATGCCGGGACGGCGTGCTCGGTGGTCGTCGGCGGTATGCACCCGGGTCGTACCGGTGGGCTGTAGATGACATCCGAAAGGCGGGTCTCGATCGCCGCGGCCGCGCGCTCGAGCCAGGGGCGCGTGTCGGCAACGACCGCGTCCTCCTGGATCGTCACCGTCGCGCTCAGACCGGAGACGAGCGGAATGCCTGGCGGAACCTCATCAATCGCGATGCGGATCGGCACGCGTTGCGCGAGGCGCACCCAGGTGAAGACCGGGTTCACATTGGGGAGGCCCTGCGTGCCGGAGGCGGCATCCGACACGCCGATGCCGCGCGTCACGCTAGCCACGTGTCCGAGGATGGGCTGGGCGTAGCCCATCAGCTTCGCTTCGACGCGATCGCCGAGGCACACACGCGCCAGCTTGGTCTCCTCGAAGTATCCGTCGATCCAGTAGCTGTCGGTGTCGATGATCGCGATGTTGGCGACGCCCTGATGAGCGAAGTCGCCGACTCGCATCATCAGGTTAGTGACGTAGCCGTTGACCGGGCTGCGCACTTGGGTCCGGCGCAGATTGATCTCGGCCTGCGCCACCTGTTGCTGCATCGCGTCGAACGCAGCCTTTGCCTGGACTGCGGCGCCGGCGAAGACCTGCTGTTGCTCGGTCGTGGTCGCGAGGTCCGACAGGCGCTGGCGCCGCTCGGACTGCATCTGCTTGACCTGTTCTTCGGCGGCGCGCTGCTGCAGTTGCGCCTTGTCGATGCGCAACGCCACCTCGAAGTCGAACGGATCGATCACATAGAGGACGTCGCCCTTGTGGACGTACTGGTTGTCGCCGACGCGGAGCTCGACGATCTGGCCGGAGACCTGGGGCGCTACGCTCGCGACCTGCACGCGCACGCGGCCGTCCCGGGTCCAGGGCGCCGTCACGTAGTAGTCCCACGTCACCAGGCCCGCGGCGACGGCGACCAGCGCGATGGCCAAGGTCGCGAATCGCTTGAGGCCAGCGCCGATCCAGCGCATCGCCAGCCGTCGGCCACCCGATGCGTTCTGCTGGGTAAGCGGCGCCGGTGGGAGCGGCGCCTCGTCCGGCTGGGGTTGTGCCCGCGCGACCGGCTCGACCGCGGCCGGTGGAGGTGCCGCTTCGGGGATGCCGTCGGCAGCCGGGGCTGGGGTCGGGAAGCTCGGCTCGACCTGACGAGCCGTTCCCTCCGCCACCTTGAGAGCGTCCATTGCTCTCCCCCTAGAAAGCGACAGTCAGAAGACCGACGATCGCAACGTAGAGGCTGAGCTCTGCGATCGCCGGATGACTGAACAGGTTGTCGAACCTGCACAAGCGCAGGATTGGCCGAAGCGCGAGGATGATGGCGAGCGCAATGACCGAGTAGCCGACGAACGGCGCGACGAAGACGTCGCCGATGATCAGCTCTGAAAAGGAGTGCATCACGACACGATCTCCCGGGCGTGCGCGAAGCGGATCGCGGCCGCGCGATCGAAGTACGAGAGGGCCTCGGCCAGCACGGCGCTGTCCCGAGGGCTGGTCGCGCTGGCCGGGATCTGAGCGATCCGCGTAGCGTCCCGAAACATGGCTTCTTCCGGCGCCAGGCCGCGGTCCCGGCGCGACAGCACCCGCTCGAAGTCGCGGCGCACCGAGGCCAGAATCCAGCGCTGCCGCCGCTCGTTCGACTCTGTCGGAACGAGCATCTGAGCCGCCAGCAGCAGGGCGGTCGAAACGCCGACGAACAGCGAGGTGAACAGGAAGGATTGCGGGTCGTAAGCCGGCGGATTGTTGGGCGCGAAGATCACGATCATGAAGACCAGGCTCAACCGACCGAGCGACGCCAGCGACGGATTGGGCCGCGTCATCAGCACCGCTGTGCCGATCACGAAGGGAGCGAGGGCGAGCGCGAGCAACGGAAACTCGTTGACTCCGTCGAGGACAAGGAACTCGAGCGTGCCCGCCAGTACCGCGGCGATCGGGGCCACGACGAAGGCGATTACGGTGAAGCCGTTGGGATTCGGCGTGGTCGCGCCCAACCCAATCACGACGGCCACCGTCGACAGCGCGGCGTCCGCCGTGGGCCACCCCGCCAAGACGAAGAAGACCGCGGCGAGCGCCAGCCATGCGGCCGCTCGGATGCCCGCCGCTACGGCGATCCACTGCGAGCGATAGAGCGGCGTGCGCCACGTGCGTTGCGGCCGAGTGCCGGCACTCAACGCGACGAGATTGTCGCGAACCTGCGCGTCGCGCCGCGCGAGCTCGCGTGAGGCCGCGGCGGGATCGGCTGTCGGGGGCAGGACTTTCAGGGCGCGGGCTGCGGACACCGCTGCGACCAGCGCAACGGCGGTGCTGCGGGCAGCGGCGGCTCGAACCCCGCCGCTCGACGATTCGCCGGCGAGGCTCGTCAGGTCTGGGTGGAGCGCAGCGACGTCGCGGAGCAGCCCCGCGGCGACTGCGGCATCGCTAGGCGCATTCTGGAAAGCCGCCTTTGCATAGTCGCGCGCCCGGCTGTGGAGGGCGGCCAGCCGCGAGACTAGCTGCGGGTGGTTGTCGGGCGCGGCGAACAAGTCGTTCACCACGGCGATCGCCACGATGCCGATCGCGATTGCGGCGCCGCGCGCCACGCCGCTCTCGAAGACGTGCTCGGGCGTGTCGAGCTGCTGGATGGCGACCAGCGCCACCGTGTAGCCCGAGAGCACTGCGGCGTAGGCGCGGGTGCCATCCATCAGCCCGGCGGCGTATACGCACAGGCCGATCCATCCGGCGAGAGCGGCCAGCAGGAGATCGCGGGCCTGGGAGAAGACGCCCATGATCACGAGCGCTGCCGTCACGCCGACCAGCGTGGCGAGCGACCGGTAGACGGCCTTGTCCAACGCCTGTCCGCGCGTCGGCAGGGCCAGGATCACCACAGTCAGGGCCGCCGAGGACGGCACCTCGAGCTCAAGCCAAAAACTTGCGGCCAGGGCGAGGACGACGGCCATCCAAATGCGGATTCCGAAGGCCCAGTCCCTCGCCGGAACCCCGGCCAAGCCCAGCGGACGCGTGATCGTCGCGGTCATCATGACATCGCCTCTGGCGCGGACTCATGGGCATCCCTCGCCAGAGGAGCTGGGCCGTTCCCACAAGCATGGGCGTGGCCAGGTCGGCTCTGCTGTTTCGACACCTCGACTGGGGCTACGAAGCTGTACCCGCGCCCCGGGATATTTATGATGAAGCGATTACCGTCGCGGCCATCGCGCAGGGTGCGACGCAACGCGGACATGTGGACCGTGAGGTTGGCCGACTCCACAAATATGTTGGGCCAAACCCGAGCCATCAAATCTTGCTTGCTGACCAGCTCACCGGGCCGTTCAAGCAACGCGACGAGGATTTCCAGTGCGCGACTTCCAAGGCGCACTGGCTTGTCGCCCTCGAGCAGAAGGAATCGTGCCGGCAGCAAGCGAAATGGCCCGAATAAAAATTCCGTCGGCGCCGCACCTGCCGATTCGATTAGTTTCGCGAAGACTGGCTTGTCGGAAACTGAACTTTGAACCGGATCAAGGTCTCGTCCAGAATGGGATTGCGTCGGCGGCTCGAGCCACGACAAACGTCGAAAAACCATAGTCGATCCCGAAGCGTCCATGATGACCTCGCAATGCTTGGGGGAGAGCCCGGCAAACATCGTCGCGAGAGGGAATTTGACCGTTCGGGGTGCTGCTTTCTATTGCGCGCGGGTAGCGTGAGCTCGGCTTAAGGTCGACCGTGCTAAGCCAACGCTTAGAGACGACGCCGGGACATGAGCGAACGACCAGCGGAATTGCCGTCCGCCCAATGGACGGCGATTTCAAGTATGGACAGGACCTTCGGGTAAAGTTCCCGAGGGAAGATGCCACTGGGAGGGCTCAGGAGCTCTGCGACTCTTGTGGCTCCAGATCGAGGAGGTTCGCCATCCGGCTGAGCTCGGGAAGGGAACGAGCCTTCATCTTTCGCATCAGGTTCGTGCGATGCACCTTTACGGTGGATTCGGCAATGCCAATATCGTGAGCAATTTGCTTGTTTAGGCGACCGCTCATGACATGGAGCATGATTTCACGTTCGCGGGAGCTGAGCTTGTCGAAACGCTCTCTGAGCGCAGCCAGGGCTTTATCCCTCTCCCGTCGGGTGCGATCGTGAGCGAGTCCGGCCTCGACGGCCTCAATGAGCTCCTGATCTCGGAACGGTTTGGTCAGAAACTCTATGGCGCCACCCTTCATTGCTTGCACGGTCATAGGGACGTCGGCGTGCGCGGTGATGAAGATGATCGGCACTTGCCTGTTCGCCGCGGCAAGGTCACGCTGAAGCTCAAGCCCGCTTCGTCCTGGCAGTCTCACGTCGAGTACCAGGCACGACGGGCCATCCGCTGGTCCGGCTGCCAAGAAGTCGGAAACCGAGGAGAATTCCCGGGTACGCAAGCCGACCGTCCGCAGCAAACGCCCGACCGAGTGGCGGAACTCGGGATCGTCGTCGACGATGAGCACGCTTGGATTCTCGTCCACCATCCGAAGTTCTGCCCAAGAGGAGCGCATTCTTCCCATTAGAACGGTCTTCATTTTACGCACGATCCGGCGGCATGCATAGCTCCTGCCGCCTAAGCGGATAGTTGACGGCCTAAGCCATCGCTTAGGGGTATCGGCATTGCTTTATTGGGAAGCGTCCTCGACACTAAAGGATCGCGGGCAGGCGCGAGAGATCGCGGCGCCGACGAGGTGTGGGCGATGAAGGTACCTAAAGCCGTAATGCCGGAACATACACTGATATCAATCGTCGACGATGATGAGCTCTATCGCGAATCAGTGCGAAAACTCGTGAGGTTGTTTGGTTACGTTACAGAAACCTTTCCGTCGTCAGCCGATTTCCTGGCATCGCGTCATCTGAGCGGAACCGCCTGCCTGATCGTTGACGTCAATATGCCGGGAATGACCGGCGTTGAACTTCACGGACACCTGATCAAGTTGGGCCACGCGATCCCGATGATCCTGGTTACCGCGTTCCCCGATGAAGCCGTCAGGAATCAGGCATTGAAGGACGGGGTGATTTGTTACCTCAGCAAGCCAGTGGACGACGTAGAGCTTGAGTCGTGCCTTCGTACTGCGCTGAAGGCTGCTGGGCCGACCAAGAAAAATTCGTGATTCCTCATTCCTGATGGCCTGCCGGTAGTGTGAATTGAAAGACCGCGCCGCGAGGTTCGTTCGCCTCTGCCCACAGCCGACCCCCATGGGCCTCGATGATGGACCGGCAGATCGACAGGCCCATTCCGATGCCGCTTGGCTTCGTGGTGTAGAAAGCGTTGAAGACGCGCTCCAGATGGAGCGGATCGATCCCAGGCCCAGAGTCGCGTACTACCACAATAACGCCAGCGTGATCTTCCGCGGTACTAATCGACAACTTTCGCGGCTCCAACCCACCGGAGCTCATCGCTTCAACCGCGTTTAGAACGAGGTTGAGGACAACTTGCTGCAACTGAACACGATCACCCTGAACAAGAGCTGATCCTCCCATGAATTGGGTACTGACGGTGATCCTATCTTTAGCGATTGCGCTGCTCACCATGACGATCACCTCGCTGATCGCCTCATTGAGGTCAAAAGGCTCTTTTCGCGGGGGGGCCTTCTTGATGTGATCGCGCATCCGGCCAACAATATCTTTGGCTCGATCGACATCTCTGACGACACAGCTAAGCGCTTCCCTGACTTCATTCAGATCCGGCGAGTTCAATTCCAAAAACCGTATGCCCGCACGAGCATTGTTACGCGCGGTAGCAATGGGATGCAGGATTTCGTGGGCTAGCGAGGCAGCTAACTCCCCCATCATGGTCAAGCGATTCACGTGCGCGAGTTCTGATTCAAGGTGACGAAGTCTGTTGTGCTCCTCTTCGGCCCGTTTGCGTTCGGTCAAATCGAGCACGAACGCGACGCCCTCGCCGCCTTCTTTGAACAGTGCGGCGCCGACAAGCACAGGCACGCGGCTGCCGTCTTTGCGATAATACTCTTTCTCGCGCGGCTGAAAGCTCCCGGTAGAGCGAAGTTCCGCCAGGGCGCGTTCGTCGTGCTCTCGCCACTCCGGCGGGGTCAGTCCGGTCCGGCGCAGGCGGCCCGAAACCAAATCCTCACGGTCATACCCTACGATGCGGAGAAATGCGTCATTGGCTTCAGAGATTCGGCCTTCGGCGTTGGCAACGTAGATGCCGACGATGTTGGCGTCGACCAAACGCCGGATCTTCCCTTCGCGATCTGCCAGATCAAGATAGAGACGCGCATTCTCAAGCGAAATTACGGCCTGCGACGCAAGCACCTTCAACACGGCAACGCGTTCGGGCGTGAAAGCGCGCGGCGCCAGATTGTTCTCAAGATAGAGAATGCCGATGATTTTTCCCTGGTCGATCAATGGCAAGCAGAGAATGGACCGAGCGCGACGCTGAACGATGTATGGATCGGCAGCAAACGGGTTCTGAGACGATGCATCGTCGAGAAGCACGGTCTCTTGCGTGCGCATTGCGTAACGAACTAGTGCCGCCGGCAGCATGGTCGGAGAGTAAGCCTCCTCTCGTATCTGCACATTCACATCCTCTCCAAGGGTGGTCGCTTCCGCATCTATGTGCAGCTCTTCACCTCGTGGTGTAATGAGCAGCCCTCGTTCCGCTCCGGCATGCTCGATTGCCGCCCGCATGAGCCTGTCGATGAGCTTTTCCAGAATCATTTCGCCGGAAACGGCTTGCGACACCTTGAGCACGGTCGCGAGGTCGAGCTGTTCGACGGGTGCATCGATCGTGCCCGTTGGACCAGGCGCACGCTCGTCCTGTCTCAGTCGCGGATGGAGCTGATCGAGTTGCCGCACCTTACCGTCGGCTCCCCATCGGAGATAGCCCCGCCGTGCGTTTCCCAGGTAGAGATACGCGACTTCCTCGAAGTCGCGCGCCGCGTAAAATCGGGCAGCCAGCTCGTAGGCGAGCGCCTCGTTGTGGACAAAGCCGCTTGCGCGCGCCGAACGGATGGCCTGTTCGTAGAGGCGCTCGGCATCGAGCTCGCGACCTTCAATCCGCGCGATCTCAGCGCTTACGAGGGCAAGTCGGTTCTCGAAGTTTTCCGGACAGTTCTCCGTCCATACGGCAAGCTGTCGTTGGTGAGCGGTTAGGGACTCCAAATGGTGCTGCCGCTCTGCGGTTGATGCGCCATCGCAGGAAGCGGCTCGCGACAGCGCGGTGTAAAAGTGATATTCGGCCTCCTCAGCAAAAGCGAATGAGGTCCACAGCAGCCGCTGCGCTCTCGATGAAGCTTCGATGGCGTCCGCGTAGTCGCCAGAAAAATAGCGCGCCTCCAACTTGCGGACCCAATACCAGCACTCGGTGATTGCAAAAGCAGGGTTGGCGGCCAAATGTCGTTCGAACGGGAGCTCCTCGATCTGTCCGCCGTCGAAGCGGCCGAATTTTGGCGTCAATGCGCGGAGCGTCCGAATGAAAGCGAGTTGCGCGGTCATCGCATCAGCAATGAGGCCGAACCGCGCGTTTTGCGCAAACGCTAAGCCAACTTCGCCTTGGCGTTGTATCTCGCTCAGAGGGTCGCCGGCAAAGAGAAGGTCCGAGATCTCGTTGAGGCTCGCGTATGCCGCAAACGTGAGGTCGCCGACCTTGTTGGCGGCTTCGAATGAGCGGCGCAGCAGGTCGCGCGGTGACCGCACATGTCTTGTCCAGCGCTCGATCCAAATGGCAAAATATGTGTAGATGCTTGCCTGGTAGCGTTTCAGCCCGCGGACTTCGACGAGTTGATAACCGACCTGGCCGAATCGGAATGCCGCCTGGTAGTCGCCGAAGAGCGGTCCCGCAATCCTCCCAAACATGACATAGGCGAGGCACGAGGCGTCGCAGTTGCCACGTTCGAGGCTGAAATTGACCGCTCTGCAGACGAGCAAGGCGCTCAAATTCCGATCCGTGAAGACAGCCGGCGGCACGGCCTTGGTCAGGACGTCGACCGTCGCGAGCGATTCAGGGTCGCTCATCAGCGGCGAATCGGTAACATCCTCGATCGTGCGGCCGCGAAGCTGGGGCCAGATCTGCTCGTATTCGCTCCGCACTTCATCTTCTGTCGGATGCGGCGACAACCCAATGCCAACGTGACGGAGGTAGTCGATAGCAACGGCGACGGCACGGCTGCTGTGATCGAGCATCGTGCACACATCCATATGCAAGCACGCGACCGCCGCTCGCTCGATGGGATTGGCTGCGCGCTTGGACAGCGCGGTCAGACGCTCATCAGCGGCCGCCGGCTCGCCGGTCAGGAACTCGCATTCGGCCCGTTCCAGCTCCAAGGCGAAGATCAGGTCGCGCTGGCGCTCCCAACAATGATCGCCCAAGAGCGCCGCGCCGGCGATGAGATATCTGAGCGCCGATGTGTAAGCGGCAGACGATTTTGCGCGTTTGCCTGCAATCAAGTTGAGCTCGGCCAGCTGCTCACGTTCCTCCCCAGAGGTGACCAAGGAGGTTGCGCGGTTGAATTGATTGACGATTTCGAAGATCGCCTCTTGTCGCTTCTCGGGGGGCGTATGCGACACGAGAAGACGCCCTATCCGGAGATGCGCGCCGGCACGCAGGCCTGTGGGGATCAGTGAATAGGCAGCTTCCTGAATTCGATCGTGGACAAACCGGTAAACGCCAGCCGAACGCTCGATTAACTCCTGGTGGACGGCCGGCCACAGAACTGGGTGCGTCTGCTCCTCTGTAATCCCGAGAACAATCGAAAGAGTCCTGGCCTCCGCGAAGTTTCCGAGACAGGCTAGCTGTCGCAATGCTGTCTGCGTCTCGGCCGGCACGCGACTAAGCTTCCCGACCATCAGGTCTACGACATTGTCGGTGTATCCCTTGGCGTGAATGCGGTCGAGATCGCAGTACCAGCACGCAGTATCATGGTCAAAGACAAGCATCCTTTCGTCGGCGAGCAAAGAAATGAACTGAATAGCAAAGAACGGATTACCACCCGTCTTCTCGTGCACCAGTTGCGCGAGCGGCGCGATGGGCTCAGACGCGCAGCGAACAGTGTCCGCAATCAGCTGCCCGAGATGCTCTCGGGCGAGCGGCCCAAGCGTGATTTCCCTTACGTTTCCGCCAGCGGTCTTGATCGCTTCAAGCTTGCGCATGAGCGGATGCGCTGCAGTGACTTCGTTGTCGCGGTAGGCGCCGATGAGAAGAAGATTGCGCAGATCGGGTCGTCCCAACACGTCTTCCAAGAGGTCGAGTGTCGCCGCGTCGAGCCATTGCAGATCATCGAGAAACAGCGCGAGCGGATGCTCCGGCCGAGCGAAGACCCCGATGAACTGGCGAAATACCAGCTGGAAGCGCCGTTGCGCGTCCTGCGGTGGCAGCTCAGGGACTGGCGGCGGCTCGCCGATGATGAGCTTCACTTCAGGGACGAGACCGACGATCAGTCCTGCGCTTGGTCCGAGCGTCTCCCGCAACACGTCGCGCCAGGGCGCAAGGTCCGTTTCGCTTTTGCCGAGCAGCGGCCGGATCAAGCTCTGAAACGCCTGTGCCAGCGTTGCGTAGGGAATGTCGCGTTTATACTGATCGAACTTGCCGGAAGCGAACAGCCCGCGCGGCGGCACCAGCACCGGCTGCAGCTCGTTCACGACCGAGGACTTGCCGATGCCGGAATAGCCCGAGACGAGCACCAATTCCGGGGCACCGCCGTTGACGATGCGATCGAACGAGGCGAGCAGGGTCTCGATCTCGCGCTGGCGCCCGTAGAGTTTCTCAGGGATCACCAGCCGGTCAGGCCTGTCTTGCTGGCCAAGTGCAAAGTCGTCAACCCGGCGCTGCGCCTCCCATTGGCCCTGACAGCGGCGAAGGTCGCTTTCGAGGCCGGCGGCGGTCTGATAGCGGTCTTCAGCGCTCTTCGCGAGCAGCTTCATGACGATCGCCGAGACGCCGTCGGGGATTCCCGTGAATCGCTCGGCAGGCGGCGCCGGCCGCCTGGCGAGGTGGCAGTGCACCCATTCCATCGGGTCGGCGGCGGCAAACGGCAAACCGCCGGTGAGCATCTGGTAGAAGGTGACGCCGAGGGCGTAGAGGTCGCTGCGGGAATCGATCGACCGATTCATCCGTCCAGTCTGCTCGGGCGCCATGTAGGCTAGCGTACCGGCGATCGTCTCCGGCGGGTGAGGCGACTGGCGCTCGCGCACCAACCGTGAGGCGATGCCGAACCCGGTCAGCCGCACCTCGTCGGTCGTGCCATTGACCAGTATGTTGGCTGGCTTGATGTCCTTGTGGACGAGCCCCTGTTGGTGGAGCTTGCCGAGCGCCCTGGCAATACCGATGGCGAGGCCCAGGAAGCGTGTCATCTCCATGGGTGCGCCGAGCAGCCGGTCGAGCGGCTCGCCGTCGGCATCCTCGAGCACCAGGATGGTCCGACCGGCGTCGCGTATGAGCTCCAGCGGCCGCGCCGCCCACGCCGCGTCGAGTTCATCCTTTAGTGCGTATTCATGGGTAAGGCGATCGAGGCTTGAGCGGGACGGCTGGTCGGCGGAAGGCAGGACGATTAACACGGCGTGCTGGTTGCCATCATCGTCCAGGCGCCATCCACGGCGGAAGACTCGCTCGCCGTCCTGCCACATGACCTGAGAGCCGCTATCAAGCGAATGCGGCGTCATCTGCTCCACGCTCCCGCGGCCTCTCTCCGCAGTGCGCAATCCTACTGCATCACCTGAGAAATGCCAGCCGGCAGGATGAACGGCTGGCCCGGCCCAACGCGGGGCCGCAGCGCAATTATTCCCGGCCGGCGGCTCGCGCCGCCACGGCCGGGGTCATCATCGGCGTCCAGATGGTGCGATGGCAGTCACTCTGCCGCAAGCGCGCGATATTGGAGTGGCAGACCGAGCTGCCCCCACACATCAACGAGCGCTTCAGCGAGGGCGTCGATGAGCGCATCTTCGTGATAGGGCGTCGGCGTGATGCGCAGGCGCTCGGTGCCGCGCGGGACGGTCGGATAGTTGATCGGTTGGATATAGATGCCGTGCCCGGCGAGCAGAAGATCGCTCGCCGCCTTGCACGCCTCCGGATCGCCGACCATGACCGGCACGATGTGCGTACCGTTGGCCATCACCGGCAGGCCGGCGGCACTGAGGATAGCCTTGACCCGTGCGGCGCGGTCCTGATGGCGGTCGCGCTCCCATTGGGAAGCCTTGAGGTGCCGGATGGCGGCGGTGGCAGCGGCGCAGACCGCCGGTGGCAGTGCCGTGGTGAAGATGAAGCCTTCGGCATAGGAACGCACTGCGTCGATCACATTGGCGCTTGCCGCGATGTAGCCGCCGAGGGAGCCAAAGGCCTTCGCCAGCGTACCCTCGACCACGTCGATGCGGTGCAAGGCGCCTTCACGCGCCGCAATACCGGCCCCGGAGGGCCCGTACATGCCTGCCGAATGCACTTCGTCGATGTAGGTCATGGCGCCGTAGCGCTCGGCGAGATCGCAGATGCGCTTCACCGGCGCGACGTCGCCATCCATGGAATAGAGCGCCTCGAACACGATCAGCTTCGGCCGCTCCTTGGGTTCCGCCGCCAGCAGTTCTTCCAGGTGGCGGGCATCGTTGTGGCGCCAAATCTTCTTCTCGGTGCCGGCGCGGCGCACGCCTTCGATCATGGAATTGTGGTTCCACGCGTCCGATAGGATCACGCAGTTCGGCAATAGCTTGGCGATGGTGGCGATGCCGGTCTCGTTGGACACGTACCCCGAGGTGAAGACGAGCGCGGCCTCCTTGCCGTGCAAGCCGGCGATTTCGTGTTCCAACTCGACCAGCGGGTGGCTTGTGCCGGAAATGTTGCGGGTGCCGCCGGCGCCGGCGCCCATGCGGGTGGCACTCTCGACCATGGCGCCGATCACCTTCGGATGTTGGCCCATGCCGAGGTAGTCGTTCGAGCACCAGAGCACGACCGGGCGCGCGCCGTCCGTCGAGTGCCAAATTGCGTGCGGGAAACGCCCGGCGACGCGCTCGAGATCCGCAAACACGCGATAGCGTCGTTCCTCGTGCAGCCGGGCAAGTGCGGCGGAGAAGAAACGATCATAGATCATGGAACAGCTCTCCGTTTCGTCTTCTTGGCATCTTGAGTTCAAGAATCCTTGATACGATCTCCGCCCTCGTCCGTCGTTCCCGGTCGAGAAGGGGGCGGCCAGTCCCCGGGGGAAAAGGACCGGCCGCGGAGCCGCGGCGAAGGGAGGGCGCCGGGGCCAAGCACTTGCGAAGTTAACTGCCTCCTCGAAGCAATTGGTATCCAATCGAGAGCGTCGGTGCGAGTGGAGCAATCCAAATCTCGGCAAATCCTGGCGAATGCAATGCCTCGAGCCAGTCGCAATACCGGGCAGTTTTGGTCCACTCCCCCCATCAATCGGAGC
>Ga0335076_10003036_pt1 | contig 16794 bp, 12 predicted proteins | sample Lox_Sample_25_FD_206717 | JGI IMG/M metagenome (GOLD analysis project Ga0335076, IMG submission 206717) | Soil microbial communities from Loxahatchee National Wildlife Refuge, Florida, United States - Lox_Sample_2.5 | ecosystem: Environmental > Terrestrial > Soil > Wetlands | place: USA... | reverse complement strand
GAGCGGCCGCAGGTGAGCGAGCCCGTCCAGCATGAACCGGGTGTTCTCGTCGCTCAGTGGCAGATGGACGACCGCTCCCGGCCGGCCCGCGAGCCAGCGGGCGGCGGGCGAGGGGCCGTCGTAGCGTTCGAGACGCAGCGGGAGGTTCGAGGACTCGGCCATCATCGCCGCGAGCGCGAGAAGGACGGCCAGCCGGCGACGCCCGCCGAGGGCGAGGCCGGCCAGCACCGAGAGCGCGAGCGCGGGGACGAGGGCGAAGCGCGACAGCACGCGGACGGTGCGCACGAGCACGACGTGCTCGTGCATCCACCTGTAGAGCACCGTCTCGGGTCCGAGCGAGAGCAGGATCGCGGCCGCGGAGGCGGCGAGGGCGACGGCCCGGTAGCGACGCGGGGCGACCGCGAGCCCGGCGAGGCCGAGGCAGACGACGGTCAGGCCGGGGAACAGGGAGTCGGTGACCGCCTCGGAGCCGAGCTGGTGCTGGGACAGGGGGCCCCACAGCCGTGTGCCCGCGGAGGCATACGAGGCGAGCGTGGCGGCCGAACCCGAGACGTCCTCGAGAGAGAACTCCTGGCCCTGGAACTCCCGGACCCGGAAGTAGGGCCGAGCGACGGGCCAGAGGATCGCCGCCGCGAGGAGGAACCCGGCGCCGAGCCGCCCGAGCTCGCGCGGGCGCAGGCCGCCGACGACCGCGACCGCAATCGCCACCGTGACGGCGGCCGCCGTGATCGCCCCGAGGTACACGGAGCTCAGGCCCTGGAGGGCCACCAGCAGCCCGACGAGGACGCCCCGGCGGAGCGTGCGACGCTCCCAGAACCGGTCGAGCGCGAGGAGGGCGAGGGGCAGGAAGACGGTTACCTGCGTCTGGATGTGGGTGAGGCGAGTCCACCGATGCGGACCGGCGGCGAAGAAGGCCCCGCCCGCGAACGCCGCCAGGCGGTCGCCGGAGGCGCGCCGGACGAGGAGGTAGGCGAAGGAGCCGGAGAGGACGAGGCTCGCCAGGAAGACGGCGTTGTACCCGAGGATCGGCCCTCCGAAGGCGACGACGGGGGCCGCGATCGCGGCCGGCAGGACCAGGTTCTCGGAGAAGGCGAGGGCGTCGGGGAGCGGATGGAACGCCGGCGCCTGGAAGAGGCGCGAGGGCTCGTGCCAGAACGCGTGGCCGGCCCAGCCGAGGATCCAGGCGTTGAGGCGGCCGTCCGGGCGGTAGACGGCGCCCGTGTGGGCGAGGTCGCGGGCGAGAGGCCAGCTCATGACCACGACCAGGATCGCGTAGGCCGCGCCGACGACGGCGATCTCCCCGGTGCCGACCGGCCGCGGCGACGACAGGGGTCGCGGCCTCTCCCACGGCGCCAGGAAGACGACGAGGCCGGCCAGCGCGGCCACGGCGATGGCGAGCGCGTCGGTGATCCTCCAGCGCCACGCGGGCAGCGGCGGGCCGAGGTAGCGGGGGGGAATGACCTCGGATCGGCCGTCCGGCCGCGTCCACCCTAGGCTCAGGCGGGGGCCCGCTCCCATCGGCTCGAGGGTCACGCGGAGGGGCTGGGCGGCGTGCCCGAGGGCGAGGACGGTCCGCGCGGCGAAGGGCCGGCCGGACGCGGAGAGAGCCGGCCACTCGCCGAGAGCGACGCTCGCCCGGCCGCGACCCTCGATCCACAGGCCGTACGGTCCGGAGACCGGCACGCGGAGATCGCCGGTCCACTCGACGGCCGATCCCCACGCGGCGAGGTCGCCGAGGTCCCGGCCCGTCACGTCGACGGACGCCGGGACGAGCCGCCCCACGACGCGGCCCCCCTCGGTGAGCGTCGCGGGGAGGCCAGCCGGCGGGCGGGTGATCGTCGCCAGAGCGAGCGCGGTGCCGGCGAGGGGGAGGAGTGCGGCCACGCGCCGCCACCGCGTGGGCCGCCGCTCGCGGCCGGTGAGCGCGGCGACGACCGCGAAGCCGAGGGCCCACGGAGCGAGCGAGAACGCCCGCAGGTCGGCAGGCGGATCGGCGTGGACGGGCGCCCATCGCGCCACCGCGAGCACCAGGAGAGCGGTCGAGACGCCCAGGCCCGCGCGGGACGCGAGCGAGAGGATGCGGAGCAAGGCCGGGCGATTCTATACCACTCGCCGTGCGTGCTAGCCTCTGCGGGATGTCGCGACGGCCGTCTCCCGCGTGGGAATCCCGCGCCGCCACCCTGGCCGGCGCCGGAGCGGCCGCGCTCTGGGTCGTCCTGTGCGTGCGCTGGTTCGACGACGGCGCCGCGTGGCGGCCACCGGCGCTCGAGGCTCTCCCTCCAGCCCTCATCGGCGCCGCCCTTCTCGCGCTCTTCTTGGTCTGGCTGCGCGCGCGCGGTCGAGAGCTGAGCGGCGCGCCTCTCGGGCGTCGGGCGGTGAGCGGCCTTCTGCTCGTGGTCGGGCTGGCCTTGCTCGCCCGCCTTCCGTTCGTCGTCCACGGGGCCGCGTCCGGCATCACGCCGGACGGCACGGTCTACGGCTCCGTGGCTCTGCGCCTCCAGCAGGGCACGGCGCGGCTCGCCTTCCTCCCGAGCCAGCCGTACGGAGGCACGCTGAAGTCGCACCTGGCGGTCCCCCTGATGGAGGTGATGGACCCGGCGCGCGCCTTCGCGCTCGTGTCGGTCGGTCTCTACGCGCTCTTCGTGGCGGGCCTCTATCGGCTCACCCTCTGGCTCTTCGGAGGCGGGGTGGCTCTGCTGGCCGGGCTCTACGTGGCCTTCTCCCCGGCGGGCCTGACCCGCGCGAGCCTCAGCAACGACGGCACGTACATCGAGATGCTCGCGTTCGGCGTCTGGGCCCTGTGGCTCTGCGCACGCTGGGCGGACGAGGCCGAGCCTCGGCCTCTCCTCGCGGGCGCCGCCGGCCTCCTGCTGGGCCTGGCCTTCTGGTGCCACATCTTCGCCGTCATCCACCTGGCCGTGGTCGCGCTCGCGATCGTCGCCTTCGGACGCCGCCGGGCCCTCCGTCCACTCGCGGCGTTCCTCTCCGGCTGGGCGCTGGGGGCGGCTCCGGCGCTCCTCTGGAACGCCGCCAACGGCTGGGAGTCGTTCGAGTACTTCCTGCCGGGGAAGGCGCGGGCCATCGGCGGAGGGACGGGGGCCCTCCTCGCCGGCCTCGGCGGGAAGGTGGCGGCCATGGTCAAGGGCGACTGGCCGCTGCTCATGGGGTACGACCTCGGCTACGACCCGCCCATCGACCTCCTCCTGCTCGGTCTGGGCTGGCTGGGTACGGTCGCCGCGGCCGTGGCGGTCGGGCGCACGGCACGAGAGGCCGCGAGGACCCGCTCCCGGCCCCTCGCGCTGCTGCTCCTCTTCGTCGCCACGACGCTGGGGGTGGTCGCGGTGGCCCTGCCCCACGTGCCCGGGAACTCCCGCTACCTCACCTGCCTCATGTCGGTCCTGCCCGCCCTCATCGCGGAAGCGTTCGGTCGCGGCATCCGCCGGGTCGTCCTCTTCGTGCTCGTGGCCGGCTCGGCCCTGGCCTCGCTCGCCCAGCTCCCTGGCGCGGCGCGGTCCGATGCGCACTGGCGGGAGTTCGTGGCCCACCTGGAGGCCGAGCCGGTGCCCTTCTGCTACACCGACTTCTACCTCGCCACGCGCATCAACTTCCTGTCCGGGGAGAGGGTGATCTGCTCGAGCAAGCTCGGCCCCACCACGACCGAGTACTTCCCCGACTATCGCGCGCGGGTCGAGGCCGCGCCGGAGGCCGCCCTCGTTCCCGTCAACCGGACGGCGGCGGCCCGGCTCGAGCGTCGCCTGCAGGACCTCGGGGTCGCCTGCCAGCAGCGCGACTGGATGAAGCCCGTCCTCCTGCCCTCCCGCAAGGTGGACCCCGAGGAGCTCTTCCCGGGCCGCGAGTTCCCGATGCGGTAGCCACGGCCCTCGGCACCCGGGTCGAACCGGGTGCCGAGGGATGAGCGCCTACGGCTGCAGCTCGGCCGTGACGACGGCGCCACCCATCTGGGGCAGCGTCGTCACGCTCTTCAGGACCTTGCGAGAGTCCGTGGCGACCCAGATCGTGGACTGGCCGGGCTCGCCGTCCACCGAGGCGATCTCGACCTTCCAGGCCTTGAACGTCCCCGCGGGCACGGTCACGTCCTCCGCGCCCAGGACCTTCGCCTGCTTGATCTGCAGCTTCTGCTGCTGCGGGTCGAAGTTGCGGAAGGTCGCGCTGTAGCCGTCGGCGAGGGGCAGGGCCGAGATCGCCTCGAAGCTCCCCGCGCCGTCGGCGAAGAGGTCGCCCCCGATGTCCACCGACACCGGCTTCGGCTCGCCGCCGATGGCCACGGTGCCGGTGGCCTTCCCGCCCTCGAACGCGAGCTCGATCGCGGCCGGACCCTGCTTGATGGACCGCTTCCGGGGGACGAGAGTGGCCTTGTCGACGGTCGTCACGTCGACCGCGTCGCCCATCGGCATCTTCGCGGTGTCGGTGACGAGCCACGTCGCGCCCTTGTCCTCGATGGTGGCCACGATGGTGAGCGGGATCTTCTGCCCGCCGGCCTCGATCCTCCCCTGGTAGCTGGCGCTCCCCGGGGCGAGGGAGGCGACGACCTTCGGAACCCCCACCGCGCCCTTGTCCGCCGTCTTCGAGAGGACGACCGTCTTCGGGTCGACCGTGATCTCCTTCAGCCGGGCCACGACCTCCGTCGTCCCGCCCTGCTGGAACCGGCCGCCGAGGTGCTTCGCGAGGAACGCCTCGGACGCCGCCCAGAGGGCCATGCTGTTCACCGGGCGCGCGAAGCCGTGTCCCTCGTCGGGGGCGAGGATGTACTCGACCGGGAAGCCGCGGTCGCGCAGCGCGATCACGATCTGCTCCGCCTCCGCCTTCTTGACCCGCGGGTCGTTCGCGCCCTGGGCCACGAGGAGCGGCGTCTTGATCTTCTGCGCCGAGTTGAGCGGCGACTGGCGCTCGAGCTGGGCCTTGCCCTCGGGCGTCTTCGGGTTGCCCATCCGCTCGTGGAAGATGATGCGGAACGACTCCCAGTAGGGCGGGATCGAGTCCATGAGGGTGATGAGGTTCGACGGCCCCACGATGTCGACCGCGGCCGCGTAGAGGTCGGGCGTGAAGGCCACCCCGGCGAGGGTCGTGTAGCCGCCGTACGAGCCGCCCATGATCCCGATCCGCTTGGGGTCGGCGATCCCCTGGGCCACGAGGTACTTCGCTCCCCAGGTGACGTCGTCCTGCATCTTGTCGCCCCACTGCTTGTTGCCGGCGTTCAGGAACTTCTTGCCGTAGCCGGTGGAGCCGCGGAAGTTGGGCATGAGGACGGCGTAGCCGCGGTTGGCGAGGAACTGGGCGAGGTTGTTGAACCCCCAGCCGTCGCGGGCCCAGGGCCCGCCGTGGGGCAGGAGGACGGTGGGCAGGGCCTTCGCCGCGACGCCCCGGGGCAGGGTCAGGAAGGCGGGGATCTCGAGGCCGTCCGACGAGGGGTAGCGGACGGCCTTCATGGCCGCCATGTGCTCGCGGGGGATCCGCTCCCGCACCTTGTACTGGAGGGTGAGGGCCTTCGTCCGGCGATCGAAGATGTAGCGGGCGCCGGGGTCTTCGTCGCTGGCCGCGGTCAGGAGCCAGAGCCGGTCGTCGGCGGTCGAGGAGCCTCCCACGATGTCCTTGCCGGGGAACTTCGACTGGAGGAGCTTGTAGTCGGCCTCCCAGGCCTTGTCGCGGAAGTAGAGGCGCACCCGCTCGTCCTCGTACGAGGTGCCCACGAGATCGTCCGTGGCCTCGGAGAAGAGCGCGTTCCCGAAGTCCACCCGCTTCAGCGGGTCGGACTCGACGGTCTCCTCGTTCCCGGTCTCGGGGTCGAAGAGCACGAGGCGGACGAGGTCGAAGTCGCCCTTGTTCGTCTGCATGTAGACGCGCTTCCCGTCCTTGTGGAAGCGCTCGGGGCTGCAGGTCTCGAAGACGGTGCAGGTGTAGACGGTCTTGAAGCCGTCCGGCAGGACCTTCAGGATCTCGGTGTCGCCCTTGTCGGTCGTGCGCACCGCGAGGCGCAGCTGCCCGTCGAGGTCGAACACCCACTGCGCGATCCGGTCGGTGTTCTTTCGCAGGAGCTCGCGCTTCCCGGTGGAGATCGTGACCTGGTAGAGGTCGTGCCAGGCCGCGTCGCGGTCGTTGAGGCCGACGTGGATCGTGTCGGGCGACTTCTTCGGGACGTCGTAGATGAAGGCGCGGGCGCCCTTCGCGTCGGTGAGGTTCCGCGAGGCGGGGACGTCCTTGCCCTCGGCCTTCGGCGCCGCGGGGTCCACCGCCCACACGTTGAAGTTCTCGTCGCCGTCGTTGTCCTTCACGTAGAGGATGAGGCGGCTGTCGCGGGTCCAGAAGAAGCCCGGGATGGGCCGCTTCGCCTCCGCGGTGACGCGGCGCGCCGCGTCGAAGGGCTCGGCCGTCTTCTTGACCCAGATGTTGCGGGTGTCGCTCCAGGGCTTGAGGAAGGCGACGTACTGCCCGTCGGGGGAGAGCTGGGCGGCGGCGATCTCCGGGTTCCCGAAGAACAGCTCGCGGTCGAGGAGCGGCGGCAGGCCGGTCTCGGCCGCCGCGGCGCCCGGGGCGAGGCTGACGGCAAGGGCCAGGGCCGCCCCAAGGGCGGTCCGAACGAGTCGGGTCATCGTGTCAAGCCTCCGTTCTTGAGCGGGATGCGGACCGGGCCGCCGTTTGGCTCGCCGGGCGGCCGTCGGCCGGGTACGTCGCACGGCGGTTGCTGGGAGATGGATCACTCCGGAACGCAGTACGACGGCGCGGCGGCGGCGGTTCCCTGGCCGGCATCGGCTCGGGGATTGTTCCATGGACAACCGCCCCGCGCTCTTGGTACCTTCCCGGCGTGCTCCCGAGGCTCTCCCGCGCTCGACCGGGACGCGAGGGCAGCCCTTCTCCCGCCCGCCCGTGACCGACGCCGAAGCGAAAGGTCCCAAGGCCCACTCCTCGGAGGTCCACCAGGCGCCGGACCTCGCGGTGCCGCTGCGCGCCGGGCCGCTGCGCCTCGTCTTCGACCGGGGTGCGCTGCGCTGGATCCGCCTCGGGGAGCGCGAGGTCCTCCGCGGGATCTACGTGGCCGTCCGGGAGGCGGGCTGGGCCACGGTGCCGGCCGCGCTCGAGGACCTCGAGATGGAGGTGGAGCCCGACTCCTTCCGCCTCCGTTTCCTGGCCCGCCACCGCCGGGGCGACGTCGTCTTCGACTGGGAGGGCCGGGTCGAGGGCGGCTCCGACGGGCGCATCGCGTTCTCGATGGACGGGCGGGCCGGCTCGACGTTCCTCCGCAACCGGATCGGCATCTGCGTGCTCCACCCCGCCGCGGAGTGCGCCGGGCGCGCGTGCATCGTCGAGACGACGGACGGCGACCGCATCGAGCAGCGCTTCCCGGCCCTCGTGTCGCCCCACCAGCCGTTCCGCAGCGTGCGGGCGATCCTGCACCAGGTGGCGCCGGGAGTCGAGGCCGAGGTGCGGATGGAGGGCGAGACGTTCGAGACGGAGGACCAGCGCAACTGGTCGGACGCCTCGTTCAAGACCTACGGCACGCCCCTGCATCTCCCGTTCCCGGTGCCGATCGCGGAGGGGACGAGGGTCCGGCAGTCCGTCGCCGTGTCCCTCTTCGGCGTCACCGCGGAGCCGGTCCGGAGCGCGGCCGCCACCGTGCCCGGCGCCCTGCCGAAGAGGCGCAACAGCGCGGAGCCCGTGGTCGTGAGCGTCGACACCACCGCCCGCCTGTCCCTCCCCGCCGTCGGCCTCGGCGGCGCTGGCCTCGTCGCGCTGTCGGACGCTGAGGCGGCGCTGCTGCGGCCGCTCGGCCCCGACCACCTGCGGGCCGACCTCCATCTGGAGGGGGCGGGCTGGGAGTCCGCCCTCGATCACGCCGCCGCCAACGCCAGTCGGCTCGGCACCCGGCTCGAGCTGGCCGTCTTCCTGCCGGCCGATCCACGGGCCGCCCTCCGAGACCTCGCGGCGCGGGTCACGGCGCTCGGGACCGAGGTGGCCTCCTGGCTCCTCTTCCGCGCCGAAGACGGGGTCACGGACGACGCGCTCGTCGTCCGGAGCCGGGAGGCGCTCGCCGCCGTCTGCCCCTCGGCGCTCTTCGGAGGAGGCAGCGACGCCCACTTCGCGGAGCTGAACCGCAGCCGGCCCCCGGCCCGGTCGCTCGACCTGCTGGTCTTCTCGGTCAACCCCCAGGTGCACGCCTTCGACGACGCCACGCTCGTCGAGAACATCGCCACCCTGCGCTGGACGGCCGAGACCGCCCGGACCTTCTCGGGAGGCGCCCGGCTCGCCGTCTCGCCGGTCACGCTGCGTCCCCGGGTCGATCGTCGCCCGGCGTCGTCGCGCGCCCCGGGGGAGCCGCCGTTCACCGACGACCCTCGACAGCCGACGGCCTTCGCGGCGGCGTGGACCCTCGGCACCCTCGCCTCGGCGGCCGAGGCCGGCGTCGCGAGCCTCACCTTCTTCGAGCTCGCCGGCCCGCGCGGCGTGATGGAAGGCGGGACGCCCTACCCGATCCTCCACGCCCTGGCCGACGTCGCGGCCCTGCCGGACGCCGTCGCCCTGCCGGTGCGGCCGCGGCGGCCGGAGCGCGTGCAGGCCCTCGCCCTCCGCTCCGGGCCGCGCGTGCGCGTCTTCCTCGCGAACGTGACCCCCGAGACGCACCCCGTGCGCCTCGACGGGGTGACCGGATCTCTCGTTCGCTCGCCACTCGGCGGCCCGGCCGGCGGCGAGGAGGCCGGCCCGGAGGTCGAGCTCGGACCGCACGAGGTCGTCCGCCTGGACGGGGCCGCCGACGGCGCCGCCGACGGCGCCGCCTGACGCCGGCCCTCCCGTCAGCCCTCCGTCTCGGCCTCCTGCACGAGCCTGTAGACCTCGCGGGCGGGCCGGCCGAGCCGCCGCGCCGCCTCCTTCACCGCCTCGCGCCGCGGCCGGCCGTCGGCGGCCAGAGACCGGTAGAGGGCCACCGGGTCCTCGTCGGTGGCCCGAGCCTCGTCCTGAGCCCCAGCCACGACGAGGACGATCTCTCCCCTGACGGGCTTCCGCCCCGCGAGCGAGGCGCGCAGGGCCGAGAGCGGGGCGCGCACGTACTCCTCGTGCACCTTCGTGGCCTCGCGACAGAGGAACGCGTCGCGGTCCCCGAGCAGCTCGACCATGACGGCGAGGCAGTCGACGACGCGCTGCGGGGACTCGTAGAAGACGAGCGTCGGCCGGGCGGGAGCGAGCTCGGCGAGCGCGCGTCGCCGCGCTCCTTCCTTCTTCGGGAGGAAGCCGACGAACAGGAAGCGGTCGGTCGGCAGGCCCGAGACCGAGAGAGCGGCGATGGCGGCGCTCGGCCCCGGCACCGGGACGACGGGCAGGCCGTTGCCCCGGGCATCGCGCACCAGCCGGAAGCCCGGGTCGGAGATGCCGGGCGTCCCGGCGTCGGAGACGAGAGCGACGTCACGGCCGGAGCGCAGCCGGTCCAGGATCACGTCTCCCTTCCAGCGCTCGTTGTGCTCGAAGTACGAGGTGGTGGGTGTCGAGATCCCGTGCGCGCGAAGGAGGAGGGCGGTGCGGCGAGTGTCCTCGCACGCCACGAGGGACACCTCGCGCAGGACGCGGAGGGCCCGGAGGGTCAGGTCCTCGAGGTGGCCGAGCGGTGTCGCGACGACGAAGAGGGTGCCGGGTGGGGCCTGGCGCTCGGCCATTTAACTCCTTGCAGTTCCGCTAGATCGCTTGACAGGCCTCGGGGCCTGTCCTAGGATCGTTCGCTCGAGCCACGGGGCAGGATCACGCTTTCCCGTCCCGTCCGCAAGAGCGAGCCCGTTCCTCGAGCCCGAGGGAAATCCGCGGCGGTCAGGGGGTGTTGACGAGTTTGGCCGAGATCAAGCTGCAGGAGGGAGAGTCGATCGAGAACGCCCTCCGCCGGTTCAAGCGCAAGGTCCAGCAGGAAGACATCATCAAGGACATCAAGAAGCACAGCTTCTATCTCAAGCCCGGGGACAAGCGCCGGGCCAAGCAGGCCCTCGCCCGCAAGCGGAGCCGCAAGAAGCTGCGCCGAGAGGGAGAGTAGCCCGCGTTCCCGAGGGGCGGCCCCCGGGTTCGGGGGCCCGCCCCGCGTCGAAGGGGCCTTCCGCGATGCGTTTCGCTTCCCTTCCGTTGACTTGTCCGGCGGGCGCGTGATAGCGTACGCTCCTCTTACGCAAAAGCCTCATCTGCAGGGAGAAAGCCGCCATGAAGATCGTCGAGCGTCAGGTCGGGGACGTGGTGGTTCTGGATCTCCACGGGAAGATCCTCATCGGCGAGGGGGACGACGCCCTCCGCGAGGCCGTCACCAAGCTGGCCGACTCCGGGAAGACCAAGATCCTGCTCAACCTGGCGGACGTGCCCTACGTGGACTCCGCCGGGCTCGGCGAGATCGTGAGGACCTACACCACGGTGAGCCGCAAGGGCGGCAAGCTGAAGCTCCTCAACCTCACCAAGAAGATCCAGGACCTGCTGTCGATCACGAAGCTCCTGACCGTCTTCGAGACCTACGAGTCCGAGGGCGAGGCCGTCCGCAGTTACCAGTCCTGACCTCGGCGGCAGGGCGGCGGGCGGGCCGGGACCGGCCCGCCCCCGCGTCCGAGGCGGTCGCGCTCCGATGAGCCTCGCGCGAGCCCTCCTCGTCTCGCTCCGGCCCCACCAGTGGACGAAGAACTTGGTGGTTCTCGCGCCCCTGGGCTTCTCCAAGCACCTCTTCGACCCCGACGCCGCCCTGCGCGCGGTGGCCGCGTTCGCCGTGTTCTGCGTCCTCTCGGGAGCGGTATACGTCGTCAACGACCTCGCGGACGTGGAGCGCGACCGCCTCCACCCGCTGAAGAGGACCCGGCCGATCGCGAGCGGGGCCCTCGAGGCGTCCGTCGCCCGCGCGTTCGCCGGCCTCCTCCTGCTCGGCGGCCTCGCCGCGGCGTGGGCGCTGGGCCGCGGCTTCCTGCTCTGTGTCCTCGGTTACCTCGCCCTCAACCTGGCCTACACGCTCCGCTTCAAGGACGTCGTGATCCTCGACGTCCTGGCGATCGCGATCGGCTTCGTCCTCCGGGCCGTCTCCGGCGCCCTGGCGATCCAGGTCGTGTTCAGCGACTGGCTGCTCGTCTGCACGATCCTGCTCGCCCTCTTCCTGGCCCTCGCCAAGAGGCGCCACGAGCTCGTGCTGCTCGGCGACGCGGCGGGGCACAGGCGCGCCCTCGCCGAGTACAGCCCGTACCTCCTCGACCAGATGATCGCGGTGGTGACGGCGTCCTGCCTCACCGCCTACGCGTTCTACACCCTCGCCCCGGAGACGGTCGAGAAGTACCGCACCGACCGCCTCGCCTTCACGATCCCCTTCGTGATCTACGGGATCTTCCGCTATCTTTACCTCGTCCACCGGAGGGAGCAGGGGGGCAGCCCGAGCGACGTGCTGCTCGCCGACCGCCCGCTGCTCCTGGCCGTCGCGGCGTGGGCGTTGGCGGTGGTGGCGATCGTCTATACCGCGCCCGGGGTGCCGGTGCCGCGGGGGCAGTGAGCATGAGCTTCGAGATCAAGGCCGAGGGCGTTGACGTCCAGCGGCTCCTGGCCGAGGTCCAGCGGCGAGTGGAGGAGCGTCGCGGAGTCCTCTACACCGAGGAGGAGCTGCGCACCATCGCGGAGCGGCCCCTGGAGGGGGTGCTCCAGCCGCACGAGGTGAGGGCCGACCTCCTGGAGGAGTTCCGCCGCCGGGACTCCGCGTGGAACTACTCCTTCGACGCGGAGTCCCTCTACCGCTCGAGCCACGGGCCGGCCGGGCGGATCATCGAGGCCGCCCGCCGGCTGCTGCGGCCGGTCCAGAAGCTCTTCTGGAACCCGAACCCGATGATCTCGGCCCTCTCGAGGCAGGCCGACCTCAACCGCTTCTCCGTCCACCTCCTCCACAATCTGGTTCTCGAGCTCACGCGCCTCCACCTCGAGGTGCGGGAGCTCCAGAGCCGCAACCTCGAGCTGGAGGGGCGGCTCTCGGCGCTCGCCCGGCGCGAGAAGACGCTCGAGGGCATGGTGGCGTACCGCGAGGAGGGCGGAGCGGGGGAGCGGCAGGGGTGAGAGTCCCCCAGCTGCTCGCGGCGCTCAGCTACGGCGACGCGATCGGCAACGAGGCGCTCGCGATCCAGCGCCACCTCCGCGCGGCCGGCCACGAGTCGGACATCTTCGCCGAGCTCGTCCACCCGCGGATGGCCCACCGCGCCCGGCCGCTCCGGGAGTATCGCGAGGTCTCGTCCCCGGAGACGGTCTGCCTCTACCACTTCTCGATCGGAAGCGCCTCCGGGCGGCTCATCCACGCCGCGCCCGACCGGCTGGTCGTCGTCTACCACAACATCACGCCCGCCCGGTTCTTCCTCGGCTTCCACCCCCACCTGGCCGGCCTCTGCCACCACGGCCGGCGCGAGCTCTTCGCCTTCGCCCCCCGGGCCGAGCTCGGCCTCGGCGACTCCGACTTCAACCGCCGCGAGCTCGAGGCGGCCGGGTTCCGGGCGACCGGCGTCCTGCCCATCGTGCTCGACCTCTCGCTCTACGGCCGGACGCCCTCGCCGGTCGTGAGGAAGCGCTTCGACGACGGCCGGACGAACGTGCTCTTCGTGGGCCGGGTCATCCCCAACAAGCGCATCGACGACCTCATCCGGAGCTTCGCCGCGTTCCAGAGGTGGCTGCGGCCCCGGAGCCGCCTGCTCCTCGTCGGCGACTTCCGCGGCTTCGAGCGCTACCTCGGCCGGCTGCGGGAGCTGGTGCGGGATCTCGGGGCGGAGGAGGTGGTCTTCACCGGCCACGTCGACGACGACGAGCTCTACGCCTACTACCGCGTGGCCGACGTCTTCCTGTGCCTCTCCGAGCACGAGGGCTTCTGCGTGCCGCTGCAGGAGGCGATGCACTTCCACCTGCCGGTGATCGCCTACGACGCCGGCGCGGTGCGGGAGACCCTCCGCGGCGGCGGCGTGCTCCTCGAGGACAAGAGGCCGGAGCTGGTGGCGGAGCTCCTCGACCGCGTGACGCGCGCGGGAGAGCTGCGCCGGGCGGTGCTCGAGAGCCAGGCCCGGGCCGTCGCCGCCATCCGCGCCACCGACTTCGGGGCGCTGCTGAGGGAGAGGCTGGATGCCGTCCTTCGGGGTGGAGTGTCTCGAGAGGGGCCCGGGGACGGCATGGCCGACGGCTCCCCACGGGCCAGATCCCTCGGGAGCCCGCAATGAGGGACTCCCTCGGGAGAATAGACCAGTGGGTCCCGGCCCTCCACCGCGGGGACGCGATCGGCGACTCGGCGCGGCTCATGCGCGACGCCTTCCGCTCGTGGGGCCACGCAGCCGACGTCTGGGCGCCCGATGTCGACGACGACCTCGCCGGGGAGGGCCGGCCGTACGCCGAGTTCGCCCCCGCCCGCGCCTCCGCGGCCGACGTGGTCATCCTGCACTACGCCCTGCCGTCCCGCATGACGGACGACCTCCGGTCCTTCCCGGGCCGGCGCGTGCTCCTCCACCACAACGTCACGCCGCCGGAGTTCTTCGCCGCCTGGGACCCGGAGATGGAGAGGATCTGCGCCCTCGGGCGCGAGCAGATCGCGGGCCTCAAGGACCACGTCGACCTCGCCCTCGCGGACAGCGAGTTCAGCCGCCTCGAGCTCGAGGCGGTGGGATTCGAGCGCACGGGCGTCCTTCCGATCTTCCTCGACTTCGCGCGCTACCGCGAGGCGCCGAATCCCGTCCTCCTGCGCCAGCTCGACGACGAGCGCACCAACCTCCTGTTCGTCGGACGCCTCGCCCCGAACAAGAGGCAGGAGGACCTCCTCCGCCTCGCGTCCTACTGGAAGCGCTTCTTCTCGCCCGCCGTGCGGCTCCTCGTCGTGGGCCGCTTCCCGCGGCGGACGACCGGCGACGGCCGGCCCCTGAAGGCCCACTACTTCGACGCCCTCCAGGCCTTCGCCTACGAGGAGGGCCTCACGCCGGAGGAGGTCGCCTTCATCGGCCACGCCGACCACGCCGACCTCCTCGCCTGCTACGCGAAAGCGGACGTCTTCGTCTCGACGAGCGAGCACGAGGGGTTCGGCGTCCCCCTCGTGGAGGCCATGCTCATGCGTGTGCCGGTGCTCGCCCGGCGAGCGGCGGCCGTGCCCTTCACCCTCGGCGGGGGCGGAGTGACGTTCGACGGGGACGACCTCGCGGCCGTCGCCGAGATGGCGCGGCTCCTCGCCGCGCCCGGCGAGCTCCGCGCGGGCGTCCTCGCCGCTCAGGAGAGGCGGCTCGCCGCCTTCGCGCCCGCGGCGGTCGAGGCGGAGCTGCGGCGCTTCGTCGACTCCCTCTAGCCGTGGCTTCTCCCGGCCCCCGAGCGACCTCCGGCGCGCCCGGGAAGGCGCTCGTCCGGGCCGTGCATCAGGTGCTGGGAGCCCTCCACCACGGCGATGCGGTGGGCGACGAGGCCCTTGCGATCCGCGGCCACCTCCGCGCCCAGGGCTTCGCCTCGGAGATCTACGCGGGCCGGATCGATCCCCGCCTCGGCTCCGAGGCCCGGTCCCTCCGCGAGTGGGCGGGCGAGGACGGGCCCGACGCCGCCTGTCTCTATCACTTCTCCCCCGGCAGCCCGGCCGGCCGGGCCGCCCTCTCCACGGAAGGTCCTCTCGGCGTCGTGTACCACAACGTCACCCCGGTCGGCTTCTTCGCCGGCTGGTCCGACGAGTCGGTGCTCCTGGCCCAGAAGGCCGAAGGCGAGCTGAAGGCACTCGCGCTCCGGGCCAGGGTCGGCCTGGCCAAGAGCGCGTTCAGCCGGCACGACCTCGAGTCGGCCGGGTTCGCGGACGCCCGACGCCTCCCCTACGTGCACGACCTCGGGCGGCTCCCTCCGCCGTCCCCCGTCTTCAGGAAGCTCTACGCGGACGGCCGCACCCACGTGCTCGCGGTCGGACGGCTCGCCCCCAACAAGCGGATCGAGGACCTGCTCCGCGCCTTCGCCCTCCTCCAGCGCGGCCCCCTCCCTCGGAGCCGGCTTCTCCTCGTCGGCGACCTCGGCCTCAGGGCCTACGCCGACGCGCTCGACGCGCTCGCCCGAGCCCTGCGCCTGCGCGAGGTCGTCTTCTGCGGCCACGTCGACCCGGACGAGCTGCAGGCGGCCTATGGCCTCGCCGACGTCCTCGTCTCCCTCTCCGAGCACGAGGGCTACGGCGTCCCCCTGGTGGAAGCGATGGTCGCCGGCGTGCCGGTCGTCGCCTACGCCGCGGGTGCGGTGACGGAGACGATGGACGGGGCCGGGGTCCTGCTCGGGCGGAAGAGCCCGGAGCTCGTCGCCGGGGTGATCGAGAGCCTCGTGCGGGACCGCGGCCTCCGCGAGGCGGTGCTCGCCGGCCAGGCGCGGGTGGCGGCCCGCGTCCTCTCGACGGACTTCGGCGCGCTGCTGCGCGACGCCCTCGCGCCCCTCCTGGAGCGGGAACGGTGAGCCGGACTCCTCTGGCCTTCGTCGTCCAACGCTACGGCCGCGAGGTCACGGGCGGCTCGGAAGCGCTCGCCCGCGCGGTGGCCGAGCGGCTCTCCCCCTTCCACGAGGTCACCGTCTTCACGACGTGCGCGCGCGATTACGTGACCTGGAGGAACGAGCTCGCGCCGGGGGAGGACGTGGTCGACGGCGTGCGCGTCCGACGCTTCCCGGTCGAGGAAGAGCGCGACCTCGCCGCGTTCAACGCCTTCGCCGAGCCCCTCTACGCGCGTCCCCGGACGCGCATAGAGGAGATCGAGTTCCTCCGCCGGCAGGGGCCCTTCGTGCCCGCCCTCGTCGAGGCGCTGCGATCGGAGAAGGAACGGTTCGGGGCGGTCGTCTTCTTCACCTACCTCTACTATCCGACCTACTGGGGCCTGCAGGCGGCGCCGGAGCGGGCGCTCCTCGTGCCCACGACGCACGACGAGCCTCCGCTGCGCTTCTCGGTCTTCCGCGACGTCTTCGCGCTCCCGAGGGCGTTCGCGTTCCTCACTCCGGCCGAGCGGGACCTGGTCGACGCGCGGTTCGGGGTCGGCGGCCGTCCGGCCGCGGTCGCGGGGATGGGAGTCGACGTGGCCGAGCCGGGGGACATCGCCGCCTTCCGCGCCCGCCACGGGCTCGCCGGGCCCTACGCCCTCTACGCGGGCCGCATCGACGCCGGCAAGGGCTGCGCCGCGATGCTCGCCCACCACGAGCGCTATCGGCTCGAGAGAGGCGGGGCGGCCGAGCTCGTCCTCGTCGGAAGGCTGGCCATGGAGGAGCCCCGCCAGGCGGGCGTGCGCCACCTCGGCTTCCTGTCCGAGGAGGAGAAGGCGGCGGCGATGGCGGGGGCGGTCGCGGTCGTGTGCCCGAGCCCCTACGAGAGCCTCTCGATCGTGCTGCTCGAGGGCCTGGCGCTCGGCACCCCGGGCCTCGTGAACGCCTCCTCCCCGGTGCTGAAGGAGCACTGCCTCCGCTCGAACGCCGGCCTCTTCTACGAAGGCGGCGAGGAGTACGCGGAGTGCCTGGACGTCCTCGTCCGGGACGGGGCCCTGCGCTCGGCCCTCGGCGCGAACGGCCGCCGCTACGTGGACGCGGAGTACCGCTGGAACGTGGTGCTCGACCGCTGGCGGGGGCTCCTCGCCGCGATGGAGAGAGCCCCGTGAGACCCGCGCAGCCCGCCGGCGAGAGTCACACGAGCCGGCCACCGAAGAAGAGGAGGGCCAGCGCGTAGGCCACGACGCCGGATGCCACGGCGAAGGCCCCCTGGACCGGGGCGGGCAGCCGCGCGGTGAGCAGGACGAGGGGAAGGAGGGCCGCTTCCCGGCGGTGCAATCCTCCTTCCATCTCACCGATCACGAG
>Ga0335076_10003035_pt1 | contig 16795 bp, 12 predicted proteins | sample Lox_Sample_25_FD_206717 | JGI IMG/M metagenome (GOLD analysis project Ga0335076, IMG submission 206717) | Soil microbial communities from Loxahatchee National Wildlife Refuge, Florida, United States - Lox_Sample_2.5 | ecosystem: Environmental > Terrestrial > Soil > Wetlands | place: USA... | reverse complement strand
ACTTCATCCTCTGCCTCGGCTACAAGGCCGACACCATCAAGCATTACTTCCGCGACTACGACGAGACGGTCTCCAACGACTTCGTTATCCGCGAGGGTGGCAAGCAAGTGGACCTGCTCTCGAGCGACATCCAGGACTGGACCATCACCTTCGTCGACACCGGCCTCACCTCCAACATCGGCCAGCGCCTCAAGGCGGTGCAGCCCTTCCTGAAGGGGGAGGAGACGTTCCTCGCCAACTACAGCGACGGGCTCTCCGACCTGCCGCTGCCGGCTGAGATCGAGTTCCTGAAGAGCCACCCGGAGGCGGTCGCCTGCTTCGCCGGCGTCGCCCCCACGAGCAGCTTCCACGTGGTCACCGTCGCCCCCGACAACAAGGTGAAGAACATCCGCCACATCAAGGAGGCGGGGATGCTCATCAACGGGGGGTTCTTCGTCTTCCGCCACGAGATCTTCGACTGGATCCAGCCGGGCGAGGAGCTCGTGGGAGAGCCGTTCCGGCGGCTGGCGGCCGCGGGGAAGCTCATCGCCTACCCCTACGACGGCTTCTGGGCGTCCATGGACACCTTCAAGGAGAAGCAGCTCCTAGAGGACATGTACACCCAGGGCAAGGTCCCCTGGGAGGTGTGGAAGAAGGACCCCGGGAAGCCGGCGAGCTAGCCCCCGAGGAGGCGCCCGATGCAGAAGGTCACGCTCTTCCCGGGAAATGGCCCAAGGCGAGTGCTGGCGCTCGGGGCGCACGCCGACGACATCGAGATCGGCTGTGGCGGGACGCTGCTCCGGCTCGCCGCCGAGCACCCCGACCTGGAGGTCACATGGGTGGTGTTCTCGGCGAACGCGGTCCGGGCCGAGGAGGCGCGCGCCTCGGCGAGCGCGTTCCTCGCCGGGGTGGGGCAGAAGCAGGTGATCGTGAAGGGGCACCGGGACGGTTTCCTGCCGTGGGAAGGTGCGGAGGTGAAGGAGGACTTCGAGGCCCTGAAGGCCCAGGTCTCTCCCGACGTCATCTTCACCCACTACCTCTCGGACCGTCACCAGGACCACCGGACCGTCTCCGAGCTCACCTGGAATACCTGGCGCAACCACCTCGTCCTCGAGTACGAAATCCCCAAGTACGACGGCGACCTGGGGTCCCCCAACCTTTTTTCTGCCCTTCCGGCGGCCGTTCTGGAGCGGAAGATCGAGCTCGTGCTTGCCGCCTTCTCCAGCCAGGTCGGCCGGCCCTGGTTCACCGCCGACCTGTTCCGCTCCCTGGCCCGGATCCGCGGCATGGAATGCGTGGCCCCCGAGGGCGTCGCCGAGGGTTTCTACTGCCGGAAGGCGATCTTCTAGCCGCCGCGGCCGCTCGACGGGCGCTCGGTCTTTAGTCCGCAGGTGCGTTGACTAGCCGGGCCGCGTAGACTGAAAGGAGATGATGTCGATCTCCAACAGCGCAAGGTTCGATCCGGGTGCAAGCGGCAAGGTCCTCTTGCTCTCCATGCGCCGGCTGCACGACCTCGTCGCCTTCTGCGCCGCTTACGAGTTCGAGGACGTCTTCGCCGAGGTGACCGGGGCCGACCGCGTTGCGCCCACGGCGGAGGCTCCCATCGAGGCGGCGCGGCGCGTGTACCGCGCCACCCGGCTCTTGACGCGCTCGCCGCGACTAGCGCGAACGCTGGCGCCGAAGCCACCCATCGTCCGGCTCGAGCGCGACTACGAACTCTTCTTCCCCATCTTCAGCCACGCTCACGAGCTCTTCGCGCTCGCCACCGTCCCGGAGTGGCGCAAGCGATCCCGGCTGGCGGCCTGCTTCATCAACGAGCTCTGGGCGAGCCACCTGCCCGAGTACCTGCTCGAGCTCCTGGCCGAGTTCGACCACGTCTTCATCGGTGTCCACAACGCCGTCGCGGAAGTCGCCCGCATCGTAGGGCGGCCCTGCACCTATCTGCCGCTCGCGGTCGACGTGCTCACGTTCGCGCCTTCCCGCGGGGCGACCAATCGCCCCTTCGACGTCTGCTACATCGGCCGGCGCTCGCCGGTGACGCACCAGGCCCTCTACCAGCTCGCGCGGGCCCGCCGGATCCGTTACTACTTCGACACCGTTGCCGCGAGCGGCGACAACATGAGGCAGCGGACGTTCCGGGTGCAGAGCGCGGCCGAACACCGGTTCCTGCTCGCCACCGTGCTCCAGAGCAGCCGCTACTTCGTCGCCAACCCCGCTCGCGTCAACGAGCCCAGCTTCGTGCCCGGGCAAGAGGAGATCTCCGCCCGCTACTACGAGGGGGCGGCGGCCGGCACGGTCATGATCGGCCTGCCGCCCAAGGTGGAGGTCTTCCGCCGCAACTTCGACTGGCCGGACGCGGTGATCGAGATCCCGTTCGACGCACCAGAGATCGGGCGGGTTCTCGAGGAGCTGGACCGCGACCCCGACCGGCTCCAGTCCATCCGGGCGAACGGCGTCCGGAACTCGGCCCTGCGCCACGACTGGGTCCACCGAATTGAGACCGCCTTCGCGGAGCTGGGCCTGCGGCCGACCGAGGAGATGCGTGCCCGGCAGCGGCGCCTCGCCGCCGTCGCCGAGGAGGTGGCGGCGAGCGCCCCGAGGGCCCGCGTCGCTCCGCCCACGGTTCCGGGCTCGCGCTGAGCGACCGCCTCCCTCAATGCCCGCCGGACGGGGGCACGTCGACGACGAGCACCCAGTCGGTATCCCCCAGGCCGTTTCGCCCAGGCGTCCGGAAGGCGAAGTTCCCGGCGTTTGGGATGTCCTTCGCGGCCGGGAGGAACTGCCCGGTGATCGGGTCGAACCACCGTGCCCGCGCGGGGCCGCTCATGCCGCCCATCGAAAGCGCGAAGGCGCGCGAGCCCTTCCGCCCCGGCGGGACGTAGGCGACGAGCAGATCGCCCTCGGGCGTCGCCGCCGACGCGATCCGCATGGTCCTGGTCCGCTGCCCGACGGCCACCGGATCCGGTCGGCCGCCCGCCCCGGCTGGCACGAGCCGGTGCCAGGGCAAGCCCTCAAAGAGCTGGTGGAGGCGCACCATCTGTGAGGTCCCCGGCGACTCGAGCTCCGCGGCCCAGGAGGAGATGGTGTGGTCCGCCGCGGCGTAGTCCGCGGAATAGGTGCCCCGCGCCGACTCGCTCATCCACACGAAGTCGTTGCCCGAGACCGTTCCCTCGGCTCCGGAGAGCATCCCCCACCACCACTCCCTCCGGAACGGCTGGAGCATGCCAGGGTGCTCCCGCTCGTAGGTGCCCTCTAGCACGAAGACCGGGCGATGCGGGACGACGCCGTAGGCGCGGAGCGCGTACTCGTAGTTCGTGCCATACTGATAGACCCCGTTCAGGTCCATCGCCGGTGCGAAGAGCGCCTCGTCCGTCGAGATGCCGCCTCGGTGAGCGACATTCCAGTGGCCGGTCCAGGGCTGGGACGCCCCGGCCTCCTTCAGCCCCTCTAGGATGGCGCGATGCCTCGCCTCGCCCTCCGAGCCGGGCGGGGGCGCGTAGTCCCCTCCCGCGACCCAGATGACGTTCCTCTTCTCGCCGAACTTCCTGCCGAGGTAGCGGCCGAAGGAGCGGCAGACGCCCCTGCCGTTCTTCGGCCCGGTGAGCGGGCCCCACCAGCCCTCGTCCTTGCCGTCGAAGCCGAGGTAGCTCGGGGCGAGCAGGACCGCGATGCCGTGAGCGCCCGCCCGGTCGACGAAGGCGGCCGCGCGGTCGAAGTAGGCGTCGTTCGGCTTCGAGAAGTCGTCGCGCTCGAGAAAAGGCTCCTCTCCATAACGGTTCGCCGGGGGAACGGGGTTCGGAGGCTGCGCATAGTCGTGGTTCAAGAGCGACACCAGAACGGCGTTGAAGCCCTTGGCGGCCCGGTTGGCGAAGTACGCTTCCTGCTCCTCCTCGGTCAGGTTCACCAGGGACAGCCACGCCGCCTCGCCCTTCAGGAGGACCGGGGTTCCTCGCTGGTCGACAAGGTGGCGCCCGGCGGCGTCCGGCCTGAGCGGGTAGGCGAGGTCCCTCGCGCGCGTCCGGATCGCGATGGACAGCGCTCTGTTCCCGGTTCCGGCGGGGGTGGTGGCGGTCACCTCGAGCACGCAGGTTCCCGCCAAAGCCGCCGTGAAGGTGGTCGCCGCTTCGGCCGGCCGAGAGAACCGGCCGCAGCCGGCCGGCCGGGAGTTCCAGGCCCACGCGGCAGGGCCGGAGAAGGCACAGAGGGCCGACTCGTCCCCCACCACCATCGAGTTCACCGACGAGACGACCGTCAGGGCCGCATCCGGGCGAATCGTGGCGAGGACCTGTGCGGTCTCCCCCGCCTTCACCTCCACGAAAGCGCTCGCCTCGCCCCAGCGAGCCTCGGCGGAACGTACCGCGATCGACACGCTCCGGGTCCCGGGCGCGGTGGCGAGGGTGCCGCGGAACGTCCCGTCCGCCGACCGGCTGGCGAGAGGGATGGGAACTCCGGCCACCACCGCGGTGGCGGTGAGCGAGCGCGGGGACGCGCCTCCGGCCTCCACGCGGGCCTCGATGGCGAGGTAGCCAACCGGCGGAGCGACCGGCGTCGGCACCGGCTGCGCCCGGCAGGAGGCGGCGAGCGCTGCCAGTCCGCACAGGATCGCCGTCCGCGTGTGCCGGTAAGGAGCCAGCGAGTTCCTCCTCGGAGCGCCCGGGCCTGCCCCCCGGTCTTTGCCGGCCCCCTCCGGGCGGCGAGCAGCGAGCCCTCCCTCCCTCAGCGGCCCTCCCCGGACCCGCCAGGCCCGGGCTCTCTCGCGGGGGGATCGACGCGCCGGAGCCACGCCTCCCTCCAGTACGGAATGATGGCGCGCGGGCAGAACCAGCGTCGCAGGCTCAGGTCGCCGCTGCAGACCACTCCCTCCAGCGTCACGCAGTCGGTCTTCAACTCGATCATCTTCCCGTCTTGATCGTTGATGAAGCGGTTCACGCGACGGCGCACGCGGTAGGTGCCGCCACAGTAGGCCATCATCTCCCGGTCGAACCACAGCCCGCGGTTGCGACCGTGCGGGGTCAGGGTGGTCGCCACCTCCTCCTTGGACCTCACCTGCACCCACTCGCCGGGCTGCAGATTGAGCGGGGGATCGTCCACCGGCTCGCCGCGGGTGCCCCGGAGGTGAACCTCGTCGATGAGCCCCAGCTTTCGCATGGGCTCCTCGACCATCGCCCGGCCCGTCACGCGCAGGAAGTGGCCGAAGGTGACGTTCCCGCTCGTGAACTCGCGAGCATAGCTGCGCGGGTCCCACAGCTTTACGTGCAGGGTGGCGAGGGGCAGGTCGGTCGCCTGGCAGCGGTGCCGCTCGACCCTCTCCTCGCCTCTCTCGACGGTGCGCTTCACCCCCCGGGCGGCGCGCTCGACCAGGGCCTCGAGCGCTCCGGGCTCCGAGACGGGAGGCGCGGGCGCGCCCGGCTCCACCCTGCGGAGCCAGGCCTCCTTCCAGAAGAAGCGGCACTCCGCCTGGCATCCGTCGTGGGCGGCGCCGCTGCAGCGGAGGTCGTCGAGGAGGAAGGCAGCGAGCAGCTTCCGGGTGCCGGTGTAGTGCACCGTGTCGCAGATGCGCTCGGCCCGTCGCTCGACCGTGAACCGGCGACCGCAGTAGGCCGCCATCTCCGGCATGAACGGCAGGGCGTCGAGCGCGCCCTCGCCGTCGAGAGTGGCGAGGATCTCGGCAGGGCCCTTCACCTCCACCAGGTCCCCTCGCCGAAGCTCACTGCTCGTCATTCGTCCCCCCGGGCCCGGGCGGACCCGGGCGAGAGCGAACCATAACAGGGCGGGGCCGACGCGTCCCCAGAGCGCATGTCACTCGCTCCTCGAGGGCACCCCGGGGTGCGCTCTCCCGGCCCCCCGAAGGGGCTTCTCGTTTCGCGGCGATGGCCGCAGCGTGCGTTCGCCAGCCCACCGGCACACGACCGACACGTTCCGGAACGGAGGGAGATATGGTCTGTGCGATGGTCTCGCTCCGTGGTAGATGTGACCCGGTCTTGCCGCAGACGTGGGAGTCGCGCAGGTGCGGATGATCATCCTTCCCCGTGGAGCGAGCAGTGAGAGTCGCAGGTGCCGTGCGGGTGGCCACTTGCGCCCGGGCAAGTGAGCGCATCCGGAGCGATGTCAGCTTGCTGAGCAGCGAACGGCCTCGCGGTCCGCTGGCATGATCGAGAACTCGACGACCGCCGCATCCCCTCCGCCCGAGGCTCGCTCGGGACTCGCCCGTAACGCCTTCTATCTGGTGCTCGGGCAGGTCGCCACCACCGGAATGGCGATTCTGCTGAGCGCGGCCCTCGGGCGTGGCCTGGGAGCAAGTGATTTCGGCCTCTACTTCCTCATCAGCACCATGGCCGGCTTCTCGCTCGTGGTGGTCGAGTGGGGGCAAAACCTCTCCCTGGTTCGCGAGGTGGCGCGGTCGCCGGAGAAGGCAAACACGTATCTCGGGAGCGCGCTCGAGTTGCGCGCCGCGGGAACGGTCGCAGCGGCGGCGGTCACCGCCCTCGCCGCTCTCATCGCCGGGCAGCCCGGCCGGACGAGCATCCTCGGTGCCCTGCTCGTCATCGCCATGCTTCCCTTCTTCTTGGCGCAGGCCTTCGGTTGCGTCTACCGAGGCCGGGAGCGCATGGACCTGGACGCCCTTCTGTCCGTCCTCAACAAGTTCCTCATCCTCCTCCTCACCCTCGGAGCACTCCGCGCCAGACTGGGCCTCGCGGGAGTCATCGGCGCACTCGGGCTCGCCGGGCTCGGGACGCTCATCGCCGCCGCCCTTCTCGCGAAGCGCATCCACGTGGTTCCCAGGCGGGCGACCTGGGAAGCCGCGCGCGAGGTCCTTGTCGGCGGGACGCCCATAGTGGCCATGACCATCACGGTCTCTGCCCAGAGCTACATCGACGCGCTTGTCCTGGCGCGCCTCGTTCCGGACACGGTGGTGGGATGGTACGGAGCGGCAAAGAGCATCATCGGGACGCTCATCGCGCCCGCCACCATCCTGGGTGCCGCGGCCTTCCCGCGCCTGTCGAGGGTGGCCCACGTGCCGTCCGAGTTCCGGCGCGAGTTGCATGCCGCGCTGCGCCCACTCCTGGGCCTGGGCGTTCTGGCCGGCGTGGGAACCTTCCTCTTCGCGGATTTCGCGGTGAAGCTGATCTACGGGAGCAAGGGGTTCGGGCCGGCCGGCACCACGCTCAAGGTCTTCGCCCCCGGGCTCTTCCTGCTCTTCGTGGACGTGCTCCTCGGCGGAGCGGTCGCGTCGCTGGGGCAAGCGCGGCGCCTGGCGGTCGTGAAGGTGCTGAACGTCGCCACGACCACCGTCCTCGACATCCTGCTCATCCCCTATTTCCAGGCCCACTACGGCAACGGAGGTATCGGGGTCGTCACCGCATTCGCCTTGAGCGAGGCGATGATGTTCGCGGCCGCGGCTTGGATCCTGCCTCGCGGATCCTTGGACCTTTCGGTGGTCCTCGACATCGGACGAACCTTTCTCGCCGGCGCGGCAACCCTGTTCGTGTTCTGGGTCTTGCCACCCTGGCCGGACGCGGTGCGCCTCCCCCTCACCGTCGTCGTCTTCGCGGCCATGGCCGGCGCGGTGGGGCTGGTCCGGAGCAGCGAGATCGTGCAGTGGCGCGACGCGCTCTTGCGCCGCCTGCGCGGCTGAACGGCGGCCCCGAGGAGGGACGCGTAGTCACCCAGCCTCGAAGATTTCCGTGCGCCGGATGCCGGCTGCCGTAGGATGTAGCTATGAGCGAAGCGGCCTCGAGAGGAGGCGGCGATGGCGCCGATGGTTCCCCCGGCAGGCTGCCGCCCGCCCTGCTCGCCGACGCCACCTGGTACGGCACGCTCGCCGCCGTGCGCGATCTCGGATCCCACGGCGTCCCGGTCGTCCTGGCGACGGACAACGCCCTGGCGCCCGCCCGCTGGTCTCGGTTCGCAACCCGGACGGTTCGCTGCCCGAGCACCAAGGACTCCAAGGGCTTCCTCGAGTGGCTGCTGGCATTCGGCGAGCGCCATCCCGGACACGTCTACTACCCCACGAGCGACAGCTCGGCCTGGCTCGCCGCCACCCACAGGGAATCGCTCTCCCGGCACTTCAAGCTCTTCTCGCCGGCGCCGAGCGCGCTATCGCCCCTGCTCGACAAGGCCCAGCTCACGGCCGAGGCGGTGGGAGCGGGGCTCGACGTCCCCGACACCTGGTACCCCAAGGACGAGGCGGAGCTGGAGCGGCTGGCGGGCGATCTCCCCTATCCCCTGGTGGTGAAGCCCCGGTCGCAGGTCTTCCGGGTCGGCGGGCTCAAGGGGGACCGCATCCAGCGGCGCGAGGATCTGATCCCGATGTGGCGGAAGCACACCTCGGATCGCTCTTCCGACGGCTTGCCCGAGACCGACGTTCCCATCTTGCAGCGCTGCTACCCGACCTCCGAGCGCATCTACACGGTGGACGGCTTCATCGACGGGAGCGGCGAGCTCTTCGCCACCCTGGGGTGCACGAAGCTCTTGCAGCTGCCGCGCAGCTCGGGGTCCGGGCTGGTCTTCGAGGAGTCTCCGGTTCATGCCTTGGTCCACTCCGGGCTCCAGCGCCTCTTGAAGAAGATCGGCTTCTACGGAGTGTTCGACGCCGAGTTCCTGGAGCAGGGGAACCGCTACCTGCTCATCGACGTGAACCCTCGCATCTACAATCACATGGACTTCGAGGTGAAGCGGGGGCTGCCCCTCGCCTGGCTCTCCTACCTCGGCGCCCTGGGAGCGGAGGATGCGATGCGATCCGCCTTGCAGGACGGGAAGGATCTGCGGGCGGCGTCGGGTCGCACCTATGCGCACCGGCTCCCGACGCGACTCCTGCTCCTCTGCCAGAGGCTTTCGGGCGAAATGTCCCGCGACGAGCTCCGGGAATGGGGGCGTTGGCTCGATTCCCACGAAAGCCCCGGCGGCGACCCCACGCACTGGCCCCGCGATCCCGGGCCGGCCGTCGCCGACGGGGTCTATCATCTGCAGCAGCTCTGCCGGCATCCCAGGAATTTCCTCCGCGGCTTCTGGCGCGGCGTCTCCTGAGATCGAGCTGTCACCCGCCCCCGGGCGCGCGGGCCGAGGCGGACCGGTCCTCGTCTCGCCGCGGCGGTCCCAGCGTCTCGTTGAGGATCCTCGCAAAGTGGACCGCGCCGTCGGCGTTCAGGTGGTCGCTGTCCTCGAAGTCCTCCGCCGGCAGCCGGGGCTCGTGCTGGAAGTCGAGGTAACGCGCCCCGTACCGCCGGACCAGCTCCGCCACCACTACCCGGGTCCGCTCCCAGGGTCCTTTGCGAATCCCCGCCTGGTAGGTGGGCCACACCGGCGTCGTGACCATCACCACCTCGATGCCGCGGCCGCGCAGGAGCGCGACGATCCTCTCGAGCGCCGCCGCGTTCGCCTCCAGGTACCGCTCGCGCATGAATCCGTGATGGACGGCGAGCCGCCCCCGGGCCTCCTCGACCCCGAGCCCCCAGCGATCCTCGTCGGGGACGCGGTACCAGCCGCGGTCGTCGACCCGCGGCGACAGGCTCATGCGAAAGCGCTTCCTGAGCGCCTCCATCGCAGTGTGCGGAGTGTAGAGCGCGACGCGGCTCCACGGTCGCAGGTCGAGGTAGTCGACCTGGCGCTGCAGCGGGATGTGCCACTCCTGGTAGTACTGATACTGGCGCCAGCTTTCCGGGTGGTCGTAGAGCTCGAAGTAGAGCGTCATGTAACCGACGAGGATGATGACGCGCTTCAGGTGCGGAAGCTCCGGGAGGACGCGCCCCAGGAGCTGCTCGTCGTAGTAGAGCGACTGGCTCGAGTTGGCGAGATTGAAGGCGGTGCCGGAGAGCTGATGCGGCGAAATGCCGTAGTACGCCTCGGAGGAGCCCAGGATCAGGGTGTCGACTTCGCCCGCCAGCGCGCGCAGGCGGTCCCGCTTGATGGAGTGGCTGTTGGGCATCCGCGCCATCCCCCACTCCAGACCGGCCCAGAAGACGGCCCAGAGCAGGAAGAAGGCGAGGAGGCGCAGCCAGAGGCGCCCCATCCCCGTCGGGCTGCGAGCCGGCTCAGAATTGGGCATAGATGAACGTCTGCTCTCCCAGGTGGCCGACGCCGAGGGTGACGAGGATGATTCCGCAGTAGAGGGCCCAGCGGTAGGCCCGCGGCGCGGCGAGGAAGCCCCGCGACCAGCCGGACTCGCGCATGGCCCAGTTTCCGAACTCCATGAGCGCGGCGAGCACCAGGATCCCGAGCATCGCCCCCGGGGTCATGTGCAGGAGCCGGAAGCTGAAGCGGGTGGCCGCGATGCCGCCTCGGCTGCCCGCGGCGAAGCGCGCGAGGTACTCCGCCGCGCGAGAGAGCGAGCTCGCCCGGAAGACGACCAGTGCGAGCACCACCAGGTGGAAGCTGGCGAGCGGGGCGGTCACGGCACGCAGCCGGGAGAGGGCCGGGCGCCCCTGGAAAAAGGCATCGCGCCGCTTCAAGGTGAGTACCGAAGCGACCATGAAGACCCCGTGAAGGAGGCCAAAGGCCGCGTAGGTCCAGGCCGCGCCGTGCCAGACGCCGATGGCGACCATGTTGATGAGGATGGCGAGCGCGAGCCCGAGCTGGCCAAGGTCGCGAAGGGCCATCCGCAGCGGGGTGAAGAGGTAGTCGGCGAGCCACGAGGTGAGTGACATGTGCCAACGCCGCCAGTACTCCTGCAGGTTCCGCGTGAAGAAGGGCAGGTCGAAGTTCTCGGGCCCCTTCAGGCCGAAGAGCTGACCCAGGCCGATGGCGATGTCGGTCACTCCCGAGAAGTCGGCGTAGAGCTGGAGCGCGAACAGGTAGGCCCCGGCCAGCAGCTCGAGCGACGAGTACGCGCTTGGCTGGGCGTGCACCGCGTCCACCAGTCCGGCAAGCCGGTCGGCGATGGCGATCTTCTTGAAGAGGCCGAAGAGGATGCGGCGCAGGCCCGCCGCGACCGACGCCGGGTCCAGTTTGTCGAGCCGGCCGAGTTGCTCACGGAAGTCGCCGGCGCGCTCGATGGGACCGCTCACGATCTGCGGGAAGAACGAGGCGTAGAGCGCGAGCGCGACGATGCTGCGCTCGGCCGGCATCTTCTCCCAGTACACGTCGAGGAGGTAGCCGATGAGCTTGAAGAGGTAGTAGGAGAGCCCGAGAGGGACGAGCACCCGCAGGGCCACGCCCTCCCCCTCGCCCGGGGAGCCCGCCGGCGACGCCGCGAGCGCGCTCGCGAGCTTGAACCCCGCGAGCATGACCACGAGCGCGGTCACCACCAGGGCGACGAGCCGGAGCTTGGCGCGCTCCGTCTCCCGGCGCTCGAGGGCGCGAGCGGCCCGGTGGACCAGGAGGGTGACGCCGAGGAGCAAGAGGGCGTAGACGGGGCTGTGGCTCGCGTAGAAGGCGAGCGAGGCGAGGAGGAGCACGAGCGGACGGAGGCGGGGGGGAGAGAGCTGGAAGACCGCCAGCGTCACCACCGTGAAGAGGACGAAGGAGAGGGATAGGAAGGACACTACTTGGCCCGCCTCTCGATGAGCCGGATCATGTCCCCGACGTTCGCGAGCCCCTTGACCTCCTTGGTGGTGAACCGGACGCTGAACGCCTTCTCCACCGCCACGACGAGGTTCACGTGGGCGAGCGAGTCCCAGCCCGGGACGTCCTCGGCGGTGGTGGCGTCCCCCACCTCGAGCTCCGGCGCGTCGAAGACCTGCTGGAAGACGCCGTTGAGCTTTCGACGGATCTCCTCGTTCGTCATGTGGAATCCCTCTCGGCGAGCGCGGCCACCTCGCGGATGTGGACCTCGCGCGGCCGGTACTCGTCCAGGCCGAGGGTGAAGGAGACGCCCTCGCCCTCCGGAGCGTCCTCGCGGCGGAATCCGAAGCGCTCGTAGAAGTCCTTCACCATTCCGTTCTTGGCGGTGGGGATGTAGCGGCCCACCACCCGCTTGCACCCGGAGCGCCGCGCCTCCTCGAACACCTTGTTCATGGCGAGTTGCTCGACGCCCCGCTGCAACACCCGGCAGCTCATCACGAAGGTGTCGACCTCCATCACCGAGTCCATCCGGCGCAGGATCACCACGTTGATGAGGCCGAAGTCGCCGAAGCGATCGCGCACCGTGACGGAGAACGGGAAGTAGCCCGTCTCGTCGCGCATCATCGCCTCGCACTCCGCCTCGGAGTGGCGCCGGGTCGTGAGGTTGAACTGGTTGCTGCGCTGGAGGAGCTGGGCGATGCGCGGCAGGTCCTTGGGGTCGAAGCGCGCCACCCGGGCGGTGGTCTCAAGCGACTTCAGGTAGTCGTCCAGGGTCTCGAACCGCGAGCGCTCCTCGTCCCGCTTTTCCTGGTCCCGGTAGAGCGAGGCCCGCTGACCGTCGAGCGCGGAATGAGAGGCTACCTCGAAAAGGTTCATCTCCGAGATGGCCCGGACGTAGAGACCGGGATCCTCGGGGAGCTCGGGGACGATCACCTCCGGGACCATCTGCCGAACCAGGTTCCGCTCGAAGGGGTTGTCGTCGAGAAAGACCATGGCGTCGAGGCCGATGTTGAGCTTCTCCCGGATGCGGCGGATGTTCGTCGCCTTGTCCTCCCAGTTGGCGACAAAGGCGGCCACGTCCTCTTCCCGCAGCACCATCCCCGGGTGCTCCCGGAAGACCCGGCGCGCCAAGGACTCGTCGTTCTTGCTGCACACCGCGAGCAAGATGCCGCGCCGCCCCAGCTCGCGGAGATAGAACTGGAACGAGCGGAAAACTCCGGTCTCGTCCGACTCGCCGAGCTCGATGCCCTCGAGGCCGTCGTCCCCTACCACCCCCCCCCAGAGCGTGTTGTCGAGGTCGAGCACGACGCACTTCACCGCCCGACCCTGGGCGGCGAGCGCGATGTCGACGACGTTCTGCGCCACCTCCGGCAGGAGCTCCAGGGCACAGAGGGACTTCGACAGCGCCCAGAGCTTCTCGTCGATGAAATGGCGCCGCCCGAACCAGGCGGCGAGGTAGTCCACGTCGTTCACCAGCACGCCGGCGTTCTCTCTCGCCCGGCCCGCGATCTCACGGTTCAGTTCGATCACCGCCCCGTGGAGGGTGTCCGGCACCTGGAGCCCGTAGTTCCCGAAGGGGCGTTCGTAGGGCACGACGAAGTTGCTCTGCACGATCGAGGCGCCGCTACGCTTGCGGATGGCCTTCCAGACCTCCTCGATCTCGCCCGCCCTCGTTCGGGCGAAGGCCGACCGATCGCCGGCGGACTCGTAGTAGCTCGACCTCAGCTTCCCGATCGACTGGAGGATCACCACCACGTCGGGGCCGAAGGAATAGAGGCCGGAGGCCGGGTCGAGCGCCTCGACCTCCACCGTGTCAAAGCCTGCCTCGTAGACCTCGGCCTCGACTCCGTTGCTGGCGAAGAGCGCGCGCAGCACCGGGACGAGGTGCTGGGTCGACACGTCACCCAGGAGCGCGAGCTTGAGGCGCTTCCCGCCGGGCGGCGGGGGTTGCTTCGCCTTCTTCAAGAGCGCGAGGTAGTCGAGTTCCGAACGGTCCGGCTTCAGCACGCTACCCCTCCCCTCGGCGTTGGCACCACTTTTGGGGCCCGCTCCGCATCCCCGTAGGAGCGCCACAACGCGCCGCAGGGCCACCACCCGGGACAGGCGTCGTGGACATTGCGATCGGGGTTCACCGATGGATCCGCTTGGAGATAGCGTTCTAAGGCCGCCCGGCCGCCCTGTCCAGTCAGTTCGGACCAGCGATTGTAACAAGGTGGTTTCCCCGCGAAGGGCTGCGGCGTCGCTGGCCTTACCCATTTGAGGCGCGTCACCCCCCGTGCTTGGCAGTCCCGCGCTCCGGAGAATGCAGCACCTCTCGGCGCGCAAAGCGGGTGCTGGCCATGGAACTCCGGGTGGGTTAGGTAGTGTACTTCCCGGTGACCCCCTTCCCGTCTTGCATGAGGCACACCCTGCGATTGCCAAGAAGCGCCCGCCGGGCGTCCCGGGCCGTCTTCGCCACCCGTCTTTGGCGACGCGGCCCAGGGGCGGGGAGGCCGGCGGCCCCCGACCGCGCTCGAGAGTGAGAATCGATGCCGAACGGGGCGGATATCCTGTGCGCCGCGCTGGAGGAATGCGGCGTCGGCTGCGTCTTCGGACTTCCCGGAACCCAGAACGTCCCGCTCTACGAGGCGCTGCGCCGGACGGGGATCCGATCGGTGCTCGCCACTCACGAGCTCGCCGCGAGCTTCATGGCGAATGGCTATCACCGCGCCGGGGGCGCGCTTCCCGCTCTCTTCACCATCCCCGGCCCGGGCTTCACCTACGCCCTCACGGGGCTCAGCGAGGCCAGCCAGGACTCCGCTGCCTTGCTGCACGTGGTGGGCAAGGCGGACATGTCGCGGCCGTTCGCCTTCCAGGCCCTCGACCAGGCTGGCGTGGCGCGGCCGATGGTGAAGGCGGTCGTGACCATCGAAAGCTCCGACGAGGTCGCCGCCCGCGTTCGCGAGGCCGCCTCGATCGCGCTCCGCGGGGAGCCAGGACCCGTGATCCTGCAATGGGTCCCGGACGCCCTCGCTGCCCGCGCATCGCTCGGCTCCGGCCGGGGGGAGGTCTCCAGCGAATCCGGGTGCGCGGCCGCCGTTGAGGCCGCCGAGTTCCTCGCCTCGGCGCGCCGCCCCCTTCTCTTCGTCGGCCAGGGAGCAGCAGCGGCGGCGGGCATGGTGGTGCAACTCGCCGAGACCCTGTCGGCAGCCGTGGCGGCGACCACCTCGGGGCGGGGCATCGTGCCCGAGGATCACCCGCTCGCGCTGGGCTTCGACTCCGCTCGCTGTGACACGCGCGCGCTGAACGAACTCGTGGAGCTCTCAGACGTCGTGCTCGTCCTGGGGTGCAAGCTCACCGCCGCCGGGACCGCGGACTTCGAGCTGAAGCTGCCCCGGGATCGCCTGATCCGCGTCGACGCGAGCGCAGAGGTCCTGGCCGCCGGCTACCCCGCCCGGATCGCCGTCGAGGGCGCGGTCGAGCAGGTCGTCCCGGGCCTCCTCGAGGCGGCGAGGAAGCGCCGCCCGCTCGAGGGAAGCGGGTGGCCATCTCTAGAGCTCGAATCGTGGCGCGAGCGCCTTCGAGGAGGGAACGGGTCGATCGGCGGGCCGGAGCCGGTGGTGCAGGGGGTGGCGCCCGAGACCGCCAGCGCCTTCTTCGGCGCCTTGCGGGCGGCGCTACCTCGCGACGGGATCCTCGTTCTCGACTCGGGCCTCCACCAGGAGCTTGCGCGCCGGCACTTCCCAGTCCTTGCGCCTCGTGGCCTCATCCTCCCCAGCGACTTTCAGTCGATGGGATACGCCCTGCCCGCTGCCATCGGGGCGCGCCTGGCCGCGCCCAGCCGGCCGGTGGTGGCCCTGCTCGGCGACGGCGGCTTTCTCATATCGGGCATGGAGGTGCTGACCGCGATCCGGGAGCAGGTGTCCTTGACGGTGGTCGTGTTCAACGATGGCCACCTGAACCGGATCCGCTTGCAGCAGCAGGCGAGCTACGGTCGGTCCGTGAATGTGGACATTTTGAACCCGGACTACCAGGCCATCGCCGCGGCCCTGGGCGCCCGCTACGCCGCGGTGGAGGGAGACGCGGTGGGGGTGCTCGGGGACGCCATCCGGAGGGAAGGGGTCACTCTCGTCGAGGTCATCCTCGGGGATTCCCTCATGATCCGGGAGGCTCGGGTAAAAGGCCTGGTCCGGGGGGTCGCAAGCCGATCGGGGGGCGTCGGACTGTTCCGCAGGGTCCGAGGCGCCTGGACGAGGTGGTGGTCGGTGCGGTCATCGAGTCCTTGAAGTGACGGCGCGGATTCGCGCTTCGACGCTTCAAGTCGGGTGACACGGCTCCTGGCCCCCCCGGGTATACTCACGACGACCCGGGGGTCGCGTGCCATGCCCAGGATAGATTCCATCCGACACTGGCTATCGCGGTCCGGGCGCTCAGAAGAGGACGGTGCCCGCCGCGCTCGCACCGGCGAGCCGGCCGAGGGAAGCCGGTCCGACGTCTCGCCCGTCGACTGGGAGTTGCGCGAAATGTGGCTCGCCATCCTCCAGGAGGAGTGGTGGTCCATCGCCGTGGTACCGACCGATCAATCGGTCTCCGTACAGCCCGTCATGCAGGCGCTCGCCCGGATTGGACAGCTTCACCAGGTCCGGCTCATCGACGCCCAGGGGGTCAGCGTGGCGGACGGCCTGAAGCTCAGCGCGATGACGGGGCAGATCATCGGCGTCGGACCGCGATCGGTCCTCGCCGTGGACTCGGTCGTGGAGAGCCTGAGCGGCGTCTCCGTGGTGAACCGCGTCTCGAAGGTCCTCCTGGTACTGCGCTTCGGTACCTCTCGGCTCGAGTCCGTCGAGAGCACCATCCGGATCGTCGGACGGGAACGCATCCTGGGATGCGTGCTCGTGGAGGGCCCTTAGCGCCTCGGCGTTGCGGCGCTCGTGCCCCAAGGGGGAGGTCGGCGTCCTTCCTCCCCGCCTCGCCACCTTCGCCCGCATCATCTGCTTCAGGTCCAGGGGGAGCGGCCCGCGCGACCCCCGTCGGCTCGTCCTCCGGCCCTCGACCTCATCCCCCTGGTTCGGCCGATGCACGAGGGCCGACCAGGAGGTCATCCCGGGGCCTTCGCGGGGACGGCTCGTGGGCGACCTCTTACCCCCAGACGACTGCGGCAGGCACCCGCTCGCCGTCGAACGGGGGCCTGCCGCCCGGCTGTCGAGTTCCCCTAAGAGCCGATCCGAGAAATTGACTACCCGTCCCGGGGATGATCTACGGGGGGCATGGAAGCCCAGTTCCGAGACATCCCCGATGCTTTGTGGGAGCAAGTCGCTCCCCTGATTCCGGTTCGCCG
>Ga0335076_10003034_pt1 | contig 16799 bp, 14 predicted proteins | sample Lox_Sample_25_FD_206717 | JGI IMG/M metagenome (GOLD analysis project Ga0335076, IMG submission 206717) | Soil microbial communities from Loxahatchee National Wildlife Refuge, Florida, United States - Lox_Sample_2.5 | ecosystem: Environmental > Terrestrial > Soil > Wetlands | place: USA... | reverse complement strand
AATCTCATGCGCAACCCGGACGAGGCCTACGACATCAACAAGCTCACCGACTTCACGCTGAGCGATGCCCGCATGGGCTGGTACAACCTCTTCGACAAGCGGCCGGGCCCGCAGATCTCGAAGGAGGAGGTGGCGGCGCTCCGCCCGAAGGTGCATGAAGCGATGACGCGGGTGCATCCGGATTCGGTCTTCGTGAAGACCCACAACGCGCTGGTCGAAGACCGCGGCACGCCGATGATCACCATGCAGTACACCGCCGGCGCCATCTACGTGGTGCGCAACCCGCTCGACGTCGCCATCTCGCACAGCCACCACTACGGGCTCACGCTCGACGAATCGGTTCAGGCGCTGAACACACCCGGCCTGCAATCGATCAACGAGGAGACCTATTGCTACGAGCGCTATGGCTCCTGGTCCGAGAACGTCATGAGCTGGACGCAGAATCCGAACCCGGGTCTGCACGTGGTACGCTACGAAGACATGTTGGACTCCCCGCACAAGGCCTTTGCCGGCGTCGTCCGTTTCCTCGGCCTCACGGCGACGCGCGAGCGCATCGAAAAGGCGATCAAGCTGAGCTCGTTCAAGGTACTGCGTGAGCAGGAGAAGCGGCACGGCTTCAAGGAGCGGACCGAAAACGCCGAATGGTTCTTTCGCGAAGGCAAGGCCGGCCAGTGGCGCCGGGTCCTGAGCGCCAAGCAGGTCGAGGCGCTCACCGCGGTCCACCACGAGCAGATGGCCCGCTTCGGCTATTGGCCGCTGCCGGACGACTGAGTCACGATCGGCGGCGCGCGGCCTGATCGATGGGCAAGATCCTCTGGCTGGCCTCCTACCCGCGCTCCGGCAACACCTGGGTGCGCGCGCTCCTGCATAATCTGCTGCGCCGGCCCGCGGCAGCGTATGACATCAACCGGCTGCAGGATTTCACGCTGATCGATTCCCAGGCGCGCTGGTATCGGGTGTTCGATCCGCGGCCGTGCGAGGAACTGACGAAGGAAGAGGTGGCGGCGCTGCGGCCGCGCGTGCACGAGGCCATGACGCGCGCCTTTCCCGACACGGTGCTCGTCAAGACTCACAACGCGCTCGTCGAGGACCGCGGCACCCCGATGATCAGCCTCGAGCATACGGCCGGCGCCATCTACATCGTGCGCAATCCGCTCGACGTCGCCGTGTCCTACAGCCATCATTTCGCGGTGCCACTCGCCGACGCGGTCGCCGCGATGAACCGGCCGGGCAACCAGAGCGTCGCCAACCAGCCGCAGTTCGTCTATGAGCTGCACGGCTCCTGGTCCGAAAACGTGAGGAGCTGGACGGCAACGCCGAGCCCCGGGCTGCACGTCGTCCGCTATGAAGACCTGTTGCGCGAGCCCGAGCGGACGGTCGCCGGCATCGCGGCGTTCCTCGGTCTGCCGGCGGCACCCGACCAGATCCGCCGCGCCGTCGAGTTCAGCGCCTTTGCGGTCCTCCAGCAGCAGGAGGCCGATCACGGTTTTCGCGAGCGCAGCCTGAAGGCGGCGGAATTCTTCCGCGCCGGCGAGGCGGGACAGGGGCGGCGGCTCCTGCCGGCGGACCTCATCGAATCGCTCGTCGCCCTGCACCAGGAGCAGATGGCGCGCTTCGGCTATTGGCCGCCGGAGGCCTGACGGGATGCCGCAGCCCAAGGTCGACATCGTCAGCACGACCACGTTCAAGGAAGTGGAACGCATGCGCGCCCTGGCGAAGCCGCCGGTGCTGCAGATCGGCAGCAAGGAGTCGATCGTCGATCGCTCGCCGCGGCGCTGGCGGAATCTGTTTCCGGCTGCCGATTTCGTCGGTCTCGACATCGAGGCAGGGCCCAATGTCGATCGGGTGGCCGACATCTGCGCCGACTTCGACACGCTCGACGCGGCGCTCGGCGGACAGCGGTTCGGCTTCATCATCTGCCAGCACGTGCTCGAGCATGTGCGCAAGCCATGGCTGGCCGCCCGCAACATCCAGCGGCTGCTGCGGCCCGGCGGCCACTGCTACATCGGCGTGCCCTGGGTGCAGGCCTTCCACGGCTTTCCGTCGGACTACTGGCGCTTCTCCTTTCCGGCCCTTCTGGAACTGTTCGAAGAACTGCAGTTCGTCGACATGTACTACAGCGCCAGCGGGACCGGATTCGATGCCGCCTATAAGGTGCTGATCGACGACCGGGTCGACCTGGCGCGGACGCCCTTCGACATCGAAGCCCATTTCTTCCAGCTCGAGTTCGATGAGCGCCGAAACCTGACTCTCGCCGACTTCCACGGCGGCAAGAAACTGCTCGTCGCCACCGGCTACATGCCGGTTCTCTTCGTCAACGCCCTCGGTCACAAAGCCTTGCCCGGCCAAAACCATGCCTAAGAAACGGCTTTATTATCAACTGCTTGCGGGATAATCGCCGGCTGGATTCTCTGTGGCAGAATTGCCACAGATTGCGAAAAAAGACTGCAGGACCGCCACTTTGCCTTGACCCTCTAAGCGATAACCGTAGGATTTGCTCCGCCATCGGCCCACGGCCGGCGGCACGTCCGACTTGGGGGATTCCGGATACTGGGGCGCTCCACAGGACGTTTTGCAAAGGGGGGCCGGTGGACGCATCGGCCTGTTCTAGAACGAGGGACAGACATATGAAGAAGGCTCTTCTAGGAACCACCGCGCTGGTGGCAGCAGGCTTCGCGGTCGGCGATGCGTACGCGGCCGACACGGGCGTCCAGCTGACGATCGGCGGTCGGTACATGGGCGCCGCAGGCGCTCTGTTCGGTGAGAATTCCGATTTCTACCACGGCAGCAACACGCGCAACTACGTCTTCAAGCAGGACGTCGAGGTCTACTTCCAAGGCCACACGACCCTCGACAACGGCTTGGAAGTCGGCGCCCGCGTCGAACTCGAAGGCCAGACTCAGACCAGCGACCAGATCGACGCCGTGTACGCCTATTTCAGCGGCGGATTCGGTCAAGTCCGCTTCGGCGACACCGGCGAAGCACTCGGACAGATGTGCTACCTGGTGCCGAGCGCGTCGCAGATCTTCGGCGCAGACTCGCCGAACTTCAACTTCTCGAATGCCGGCCTCAAGGGGTACGGCGCCACCAACGGCACCTGCTACGGTGTCGACGACAAGGCGACGAAGGTCGTCTACTTCAGCCCGAACTTCGGCGGCTTCACCTTTGCGGCGTCGTTCGCGCCGGATGGCAGTGAAGACACGCACAACACCTTCCAGGGCGCCGGCACGCGTCTGAACAATGCTGGCGGCGGCGGCCACGGCACGGGCGGCGGCAACGACTCCGAGAACCTCTCGCTCGCGGCCAACTACACACATGACTTCAACGGCGTCCATCTCGTGGTCGGCGGTGGCTACACCCACAGCTTCAACCGCGAGGTGAATCCGAACTCGGTCAATCACCGCAGCGAGTACAACGGTTATGCCCAGGTCGGGTTCTCTGGCTTCACCTTCGGTGGCGCCGTGTCGCTCCGCCAGAACCAGGGCCTCGACGGCCAGGACGATCTGATCTACGGCGCCGGCGTCACCTACAACTGGGACGCCTGGACCGTCGGCTTCGGATGGACCCACGGCGACTACGAGCTGATCAAGGTCGGTGAGTCCCTCGGAGGAGGTTCGACCGCGACAGGCAACTACAACGAGCACTACAACGTCTTCGCGCTCACGGCAGCCTATGCGTTGGGCCCCGGCATCGAGCTTGACGGCGTGCTTGAGTATGATGTCGCCAAGGGCACCGACACTGCGTTCACTCACGGCGAGGTGGCCGACGCCGGTAAGGTCAGCGGAAACACGATCTTCTCGGGCTTTTCGGTGGGTCTCGGCACACTCATCAACTTCTGATCTGCAGGCCGATAAAGTCTTCGACGGGGAGGGCGTTGCCCTCCCCGTTTTTCTTTGCGGCTTCCGGATCGTTCAGGCCAAGCCGAGCGCCTCGCGCAACGGACCCACATGGCGCTCGTATCTGCGCCAGCGGCCGACGGAGCTGTCGTAGATGGGCTGGCGCACCTGCTCCAGGCTCGCTGTCTTCACCATCCGCTGCGTGCGATAGAACTCCAGGCAGCCCTCCTCCCAGTCGAGGCCGCAGAAATCGATCAATCGCCTGGCGGCGGCTTCCACGTCGGCGACCACGTCCGCATAGTCGAAATCGAGAAATTCGACGGGCAGTACCTGGCGCCAGTGTGCCATGAGGCGCTGATATTCCCGGTAGACATGACCCGCGGCGCGCAGGTCGTTGGTCCAGATCGGCAACTCGCCAAAGTCCTGCGCAAAGCATGACAGGCAGGTATCGAGCGGGTCGCGTCGGCAGTGAACGATCTTGGCCCGCGGAAACAATGTCGCGATGAACCCCAAGTGGTGATAGTTGCCCGGCATCTTGTCCACGATCCGGTGTACCTGCGGCGCCAGAGACTGGAGGCGCGCCAGGTGCCGCTCGGCAAGTTCGCGAATCTTCTCCCCGGTCAGCACGGCAGCGAACGGAACGGAATCGACATCCCGGCGGTCGGCCCGCCTCTCAAGCTGGAGTTCGCGAACGAGGCGCGGAACGTCCGGCAACTCGCCGGCGCCGAAGACTTGGGAATGGCTGGCAAGAATCTGCTCGCACAGCGTGGTGCCGGACCGCGGCATGCCTACGACAAAGACCGGCAGATCCGAAGGAATACCGAATGAGGCCGTCCGGCGAAAATGCTCGGCATCGAACTCCGCGATGATGCGATCGATATGCGCGGTCACTTTCGTGCCGTCGAAGGGGCCGGTCTTCTCTTCGAGTTCTGCCGCGCGGAGTTTGTTTCCCATGGCCATGTGACGGAAGGCGGCATCGTAGTCGCCGGCCTTGTCCCGGCAGTCCGACAAGGCAAAATGAAGCTGGCGCTTCTGCTCGCGCGACAGCTCGTCGCTGTCCGCCAGCGCGGCGATGCGATCGGCCTCTTCGACGGACAGGCGGCCCTTCAGATAAATCGCGATCCCCGCGAGCGCGGGGATGCTGTTCGGATCCAGGTCGCGGACTTTCAGAAAACAGGCGTAGGCATCATCGAAGCGGCCGCAGCGCCGATAGAGGTGCGCCAGTCCCAGATGGGCGGCGGGAAGCGTCGGTGCGGCGGCAATCGCAGCCTGGTAATGCGGGAACGCCGTCTCGGCATCTCGGGTTTCGGATAGCGCGTCTGCCAGCGCTATGCGCAAACCCACGTCATCCGGTTGCTGCGCGAGCGCCAGCTCGTAGTGAGGGACGGCCTCGTCGTAACGCTTCTCCGACGAGAGCACCTTGGCCAGGTTCATCCGCGCATTGAAGTGGTCGGCTTTGACCGCCAGCACGCGGCGAAAGTCCTCCGCGGCCTGCTTGGTCGATACCCGCGTCCGCGCGACGCCGAGATTGACCAGGAACTCGAGGTCGTCCGGGCGCAGCTGATGCGCCCTCTCGAGATGCCCGATGGCCTCGGTCGCGTCGCCGATTTCGCTGGTGAGCAGGCCGAGGTTGGCGTGGGCGTCGGCGAAATCGGGCTTTGCCGCCGCCGCCCGCCGGTAATAGTCGACGGCGCCTCCCTTGTCGTCGCGGGCGCGCAGCATGCTGCCGAGGTGAAAGAGCCCCTCCGCATGCGTCGGGACCAGGGTTACCGTCTGCCGAAACGCCTCCTCCGCGGCCGGATAGTCCTCGCAGGACAAACAGGCGTGCCCGAGGTTGTACCAATAGGCAGGCTTGGCGCGGATGGCGATCGCCCGCCGGATCAGGTCGACCGCCTCCGCCGCCCGCCCGGATTGATAGGCGGCCAGCCCCAGAAAATGCAGCGCGTCCGGATTGCCCGGCTCCTCCGCCAGGACGCGGCGATAGCCGGCCTCCGCCTCATCGAGCCGGCCGGCCCGGTGCAGGTCGACGGCTTGCTTGAGGACGGTGGATGCAAGGGCCATGGTAACCGGAAGCGCGATTTCGAGGCCGCCAGTCTTGCCACGAACCGGCCAGTCGAGGCAACTTCGGCCCATGCCCGATCCGCAAGCTGCAGCGCCGGCCGAATCCGATTCCATCACCGCCAATCTGGCGGCGGTGCGCGAGCGAATTGCCGGCGCGGCGCGCGCCGCCAAGCGCGACCCGGCGGAGGTCACCCTGGTCGCGGTCAGCAAGACGCACGCCGCCGCGCGCATCGCCGCCGCCCTCGCCGCCGGCCATCGCGTGTTCGGGGAAAACCGCGTACAGGAGGCGGCGGCAAAGTGGCCGGAGCTGCGTCGCGCTTGGCCGGGAATCGAGCTGCATCTGGTCGGTCCGCTGCAGACCAACAAGACGAAAGAGGCGGTCGCCCTGTTCGACGTCATCGAGACGGTGGACCGGCCGAAACTGGCGCAGGCACTGGCGGCTGAAATGCAGCGCAGCGGCCGGCGGCCGGCCTGCTACATCCAGGTCAACACCGGCGAGGAGCCGCAGAAGGCCGGGATTGCGCCGGCGGCGGCCGACGAATTCATCGGAGTGTGCCGGGATGGACTGGGCTTGCCCGTCGTCGGGCTGATGTGCATCCCGCCCGTCGACGAAGAGCCGTCCCTCCACTTCGCGCTGCTCGCGAAGATCGCGCGCCGCAACGGGCTAGCCGTGCTCAGCATGGGAATGAGCGCGGACTACGAGATAGCCATTGCCTTCGGTGCCACGCACGTCCGTGTCGGCACCGCCGTCTTTGGTGCCCGACCGAACCCGGCCGACCGATGAACCCTACGACGCCCGCCTCGGAGAACCCGATGCGGCAGGCGATGCGTCTGCAAAAGGACGGACGATACGCCGAAGCGGAAGCTCTCTATCGTCAGATCCTCAACGCGAACCCGCACTACGCACCGGCCCTGTCCTTCCTGGGTCTGATCGAATGCGACACCGGGCGCGCCGAAGGCCTCGAGCGTCTTGCGGAAGCCGTCAAACTCGAGGCAGGCATTTCGATTCTGTGGCTCAACTACGGCCTTGGGCTGCAACGTCAGGGCCAACTGGCTGCGGCGGAAACCGCGCTGCGCCGAGCCATTGCGCTGGAAGACGGGCTCTATGAGGCGCATCTGGCGCTCGCCCGTCTCCTCTATCGGTGCGGGCGTTTCGACGCCGCCGCCCTCGCCTATCGCAAGGCGGTATCGCTGCAACCCCGGCAAATCGACGGCTACGTCAATCTCGGCGCGATTCTGAATGAGTCCCACGACTTTGAACAAGCCATGGCCGTGCTCGAAGCCGGAGATCGCGTCGCGCCTGGGCATCCGCAGATCAACCTTCTGCGCGGTTATGTCCTTGCCGCGGAGAATCGAATGGATGCCGCCGTCGAGCGGTTCCGCGCCGCGGTCCTGGCCCGACCGGGATTTACGGTCGCCGAATGGAGCGCCGCTTTGGCGCTCCCGGTCATCTACGAACGCCCTGAAGAGGTCGCCGTCTGGCGCCAACGCTGGTCGGACAACCTGGAAAAGCTGGAGGCATCCATCGACCTTTCGACGCCGTCAAAAGTCCAGGCGGCCCTCGATGCGGTGAGGTCGAATACGAACTTTCGGCTGCATTACCAGGGCTGTGACGATCGTGAGCTGCAGCAGCGTTACGGGCGGCTTGTCCGGCGCATTGTTGAAGCCGCCTATCCGGCCTACTGCGAGCCCCGGCCCAGACGACCCGTGGGTCGCGATCGGCTCCGCATCGGCTTCATGTCGCACTACTTCCGGTTGCACTCGATCGCCAAGACCCATGCCGCCTGGGCCACCCGTCTCGACCGCTCGCGCTTCGAGACCTTCGTCATCTACACCGGCGGCGAGCAGGATGGCTTCACCAAATACATCGCCGACCGTGTCGAGCACTTCCACCATCGGCCGATCATCGACGCCGCGCTCTGCTCCTTCGTCCGCGGGCTCGATCTCGATGCCTTGATCTACCCGGACCTCGGCATGGAGCCGGCCTACCAGATCTTGGCGGCCATGCGATTGGCGCCGGTGCAATGCAACGGCCTCGGCCACCCCGTGACGGCGGGCCTGGAGACCATCGACGTCGCGCTCAGCAGCGCGCTTATGGAGCCGCCGGCGGCCGAGAAGCACTACAACGAACGGTTGGTACCGCTGGCCAATCTGGGCTTTTGCTACCGCCGCCCGGCCATCGACGACTCCCTGACGTTCGACCGAGGCGGCGCACCCATCGTCTATGCCTGTCCCCAGTATCTCATGAAACTATTGCCCGAGCAGGACGTGCTCTTCGCGCGCATCGCCAAGGAGGATCCGAAAAGCGTCTTCTGGTTCGTCGCCAACGAGTCGGCGGCGGTGACACGACAATTCCAGGCTCGCCTCGCCCGTGCCTTCGCCGATGCCGGAGTCGTGGCCGAGGGTCGGATCAGGATGCTCCCGCGCCTGACGCAACAGACCTTCTATGCCATGTACCGCGCCGCCGATGTCGCGCTCGACGGGCATGCGTGGTCCGGCTCCAACACGACGTTCGAGGCGATGGCCTGCGGCCTGCCGGTGGTCACCTGGCCCGGGACGATGATGCGCAGCCGCCACAGTGCGGCCATCCTGCGCCACGCCGGTCTCGATGCCATGATCGCCGACAGCGCCGATGGCTATGTCGCGCTCGCCGTCGCGCTCGGGTCGGACGCGCGCCGCCGCGCCGCCGCGCGCGATCTGGTGCGCGAAAAGGCGCCGCGAATCTTCGATGACCCGGCGCCAATCGAAAGCCTCGCGGCGTTTCTCGACGCGGAGACCGCCCGGACCTGACGCGGGTTCCGAGACGGTCCTCTACGCCGCCAGCGCGCGGGCCATGTCGCTGTAGCGCTGCAGCAGCGAAAGCTGAAGGTCGCAGGCGCGCGCAAGGTCTTGCCAGGCCGCACCAGCCTGGTCCTCCGCGGGGACGGCGCGCAGGGCTTCCTGCACGGTCCTGTAGTAGGCCCTGTTCGCTGCGATCACCTGCTCCTCCGCCTGCAGGATGAGATCCAACCGGTCCATGCACGTGCGGTTCAGCGTGCCGATCAGGACGTTGAGCACCCGGCGGAATACCTGCGGCGTCACCGTCGCGGGAATGCTGAGGAACGTGACTTCGAGGTGATCAGCCCGCTTCGCGATGATCTTCGGAAGGAAGGCCGCAATATCCTGGAGTTGCGGGGGCAGGTTCTTGTTGAACCCCTTCTTCTTGCTGGTCTGGACCTTGATGACGCCGACATCGGGCAAATTTATTTCCATCGGCACGGAACGCACGAACGTGGCGGTCTCGTCGACGAAGTTGTAGGCCAGCAGCATTTCCATCGCGTCATAGCGGGCATAGCACACGAAGCACTCGCGCACCTCGCGCGGCATCGAGCGTGCACGCTCGATGCAGAGATAGCGTCCGCCGCCGTCGCTGCGCTTGTCGAAGGCAGAGCCCTGCACATGATGGTTCATGAGATCGAGGATCGGCATGAGGACCCTTTTTTCCGCTTCCTCGCCATCCTCCCGAAAGCGGAACCAGCGGCTGCCGATGAAGCGCTGCAGCACGATCGACTCGGCGTAGCCTCCCGTTGCCAGCCGCTCCAGCCCCTGCCGCATCGGCTCGTCGCGCCCGCGCGCGATCAGCCGCGCAAGATCGGGTTGCGATCCCAGAAACAGGACGGGCGATGTCTGCCGATACCACGCGATCTTCCCGGTAAGGTTGTAGAGCTCGACCATGGACTCGAGGAGCGCCCGCTGCTCGGCGGTGACGCCCGGTTCGGCGGTACGGACCGCGATATCGTCGCCTTCGAGGGTAAAACCGAAGAGACCGACCGGCACCAGGATGTTCTCCGGCAGCTTGATCAGCGCTTGCGCGTCGGAGTCCGGCGGCAGCTCGATGCTGAGGCTGCCGTTGATGCCGCGCAGGATCAACGCATCCGCGAATTCCGCGCCGCCCCGCCGGGCCAGCTCGAGTATCCGCTCGAGGCAGCGCTCGACGGCCTGATTGTCGGCGACGATGGAGACCATGAAACTGCCTTACCGGGGCTCGACAACGAGGCGGTCGGCGGCGGAAACGGCAGCCAGCAGCTCCAGCAGATCGCGCAACGCCAGGGCGACACAACCGTCGGTCGGCGGATACTCCGGCCCGGCGACATGCAGGAAGACTGCGCTCCCATGACCCGGAACGACCGGATCGTCGTTGTGGCCGAGGACGACGATGAGGTTGTAGATCCCGTCGTCGCGCCAGAGCCGTTCATGCCGCCCGCTGTGGGGTAATTTCACCTGCCGGTTATAGGCGGCGTCGGCGGGGTCGTCGCACCAGCCGTCATCCGGCGCGAGCGGATCCGCCGGCAGCGCCCACACCGGCGCCGGCAGGCGATCGGGACGGTAGAGCAGCCGACGAAGCGGAAACTGTCCGATTGGCGTGGCGCCGTCCCCTTCCCGCTTTTCGCTGCGCACGCCGCCGCGGCCGATCGCGCAGCGCCACTGCTGCGCGTGCCGGCGCAGCATGCCGTCCGGACTCACGACGAGATTGTGCGATATCGTGGCGGCGACCGGGTTCGCCAGCGCCGGCATTCAGAACAGATGACCGAATTTCGCGGCCTTGGTCTCGAGATAGCGCTCGTTGTGGCCGTTGGCGGGAAAGACGTGCGATACGCGCTCCACCACGGCGATGCCGCAGTGGACGAGGCCCTCGACCTTCGCCGGGTTGTTGGTCATCAGCCGCACTTCGCCGAAGCCGAGCTGCCGCAGCATCTCGGCCGCCGGCAGATAGACCCGCTCGTCGGCATCGAAGCCGAGCTGGTGGTTCGCATCGAACGTGTCGGCGCCGCTGTCCTGCAAGCGGTAGGCGCGCAGCTTGTTCACCAGGCCGATGCCGCGCCCCTCCTGCGCGAGATAGAGAAGGATCCCGTGCCCGTGGCGGCCGATCTCGGCGATGGCGCCGCGCAGCTGGTCGCCGCAATCGCAGCGCAGGCTGCCCAGGAGGTCGCCGGTGAAGCACTCCGAGTGCAACCGGGTCAGGACCGGCCGGTCGCGCGGCGGCTCGCCGATGATGATGGCGAGATGCTCCGTCCCGCCGTCGCTCGGTCGGAAGGCGACGATGCGCGCCTGCTCGGCTCCCGCCAGCGGGACGCGCGCCTCGCCGACGATCTTCAGGCTGCGCGCCGCCGCCGCCTGATAGGCGTCGACCGCCTCGACGGCGACCGGCAGCAGGTCGCGCGCCCATGCCCAGGCCGCGGCGTCGGTCCCGGCAGGCAGCGACAGCGGCGCCAGTACTGCCGCGGGCAGCAGCCGCGCCAGTTTTGCGAGGTCGATGGCCGCCAGGGCGACCTCCGCGGGTATGTCGGCGTTTGTGAGCTCCGTCGGCATGGCGGCCAGCGCGCTCGCCGTGGGATCGGCCAGATGGCGCAGCGCATCGGCGGCAATCCGCGGGGGCAGCAACAGCGACGCGACCTGCCGTCCGGTCGGCGTCAGGCCGAGGGCGGCCGCGCGCTGCGTCGTCAGCACGAGCTGCAGGTCGCCGGCGGTGCCGCCGCGAAGCCGAGCCAAGCAGGCATCTTCGACCGTCTCGGCCGCCAGCGCCAGGAAGGCGCCATGCCGCACCGACCCCAGCATGACCGGGCCGCCGCGCCGCAGTTCCGCGGTCGCCCGATCGACGGCGACGAGGCTGGCCGGATCGTCGAATGCGGCGCTGGTAGGCTTCGCTTGGCTTGTGCTCATCGTACCGGTGGACCCGCAGGAAGCGGCATTACGCCCCGCCGGCCCGCTCGCGGTCAAGGACGGGATTAGGCACCATATGGGGCCGGCGGGACGCCGGCGGAAGGCCGTGGTCCCGAGGCCGTCGGGCGTCCTGCTGGCGCTTGCCGGCCCGGCGCCGCAATGATATCTGACGGCCTGTGTCGGCGTTATGGTGAACGGAAGCCGCCGATTGAGTGCAAAGTCCCAGCCGCCCTGCGGTCTCTGCAGGAACCCGCTCGACCACGCGATGATGTCGTCCTGTCACTCCCGGGGGCACGCTCCATGACAATGGCCGGTCGACCCGGCCCGGCCCGGTCGCCGGGGCGGCCGGGCGCCAAGCGCATCCTGCTCGTCGATGACGACCAGCCGTTGCGCCAGTCGCTGGCCGAGCAGCTGCAGTTGCATGAGGAATTCGCGACCGCCGAGGCCGCGTCGGGCACGGCGGCCGTTGAATGCTGCAAGAACGACCGCTTCGACGCGATCATCCTCGATGTCGGCCTTCCCGACATGGACGGCCGCGAGGTCTGCCGCCTGCTCCGCCGCAACGGCGTCGGCGCCCCCATCATCATGCTGACGGCGGCCGACACCGAGGCCGACACCATCCTCGGGCTCGATTCCGGGGCCAACGACTACATTGCCAAGCCGGTGCGGTTGGGCGTGCTCCTGGCCCGCATCCGGGCGCAGCTGCGCCAGCACGAGCAGAGCGAAGATGCCACGTTTACTATCGGTCCCTACAGCTTCCGGCCGAGCGTCAAGCTGCTGCTCAATCCCGTCACGAAGAAGAAGATCCGGCTGACCGAGAAGGAAACGGCGATCCTGAAATACCTTTACCGGGCGGGCGACAAACCGGTCGGCCGCGACACGCTATTGGGCGAAGTCTGGGGCTACAACGCCGGCGTCACGACCCATACGCTGGAAACACATATTTATCGATTACGTCAGAAAATCGAGCAGGATCCGGCCCACGCCGAAATACTCGTGACGGAGCCCGGCGGCTATCGACTGATTCCGTGATGGCCGTCACACTCGCCGCGGTTGCCGGGCTCGGGCGGGTACACTAACTTTTGGAAACTATACATAGCTTGGTCGAGTACTGATTGTGGCCGACAATGCCGATTTCTTTGTCCGTTTCTGGGGCGTGCGCGGGAGTATCGCCTGCCCCGGCGACGCTTGGGCTCGCTATGGCGGCAACACCTCCTGCCTCGAGGTTCGTTGCGGTCAGCGGGTACTGATCTTCGACGGCGGCACGGGCCTGCGTGTGCTCGGCAAGCAGCTGCAGACCGAGACGCCGATCGACGCCGACATCTTCTTCACCCACACCCACCTCGACCATATCGGCGGCGTGCCGTTCTTCCTGCCGCTGTTCGAGCAGCAGAACCGCCTCAACCTGTGGGCCGGGCATCTCAATTGCGGCAAGGGGCCCGGCGAAGAAATGACGCTGGAAGCCGTGTTCCGCAAAATGATGGCGAAGCCGCTGTTCCCCGTGCCGGTCGACGTCTTCAAGGCAAACATCAACTATCGTGATTTCAAGGTAGGTGAGACGCTGACGCCGCGACCCGGGATAACGATCCGCACCGCAAAGTTGGAACATCCGGACGATGCAACCGGATATCGGGTCGAATTCGGCGGCCGCTCGATCTGCTACGTCACCGACACCGAGCACAAGCTCGGCGAGCGCAATCCGAACGTTGTCGAGTTGGTTCGGAATGCCGACATCTTCATCTACGATTGCACCTACACCGATGAAGAATTCCCGCGCTTCGTCAAGTGGGGTCATTCGACCTGGGAAGAAGGCACGCGGATAGCCGATGCGGCCAACGCAAAGACCCTTGTCATCTTCCATCATGATCCCAGCCACGACGACGCCACCATGGATCGCATCGGCGCCGCGGCGGCCCGTCAACGGCCCGGTACGCTCGTCGCCCGCGAGGGCATGATCCTGCGACCGTGACCGGCTGCCGCCACCGCGGCATGATCCGGTGATGGAATCCCGCGGGGCGATCCGACGCTTCTGTCTCGGCCTTAGCACGCTCTTCGGCCGCCGCCGCGGCTTCTTCATTCCCTACCGCTATGCGGATCGCCTGGCGCCGGCCGGCCGCGCCTCCGTCTACGCCGCCGTGGAGCGGCTGTTCGATCGCGAGGCACCGGCGTTCGCCGCGCAGCTCACTGGGCTGCAGGAGTTCCGCGCCGACCTGCTCCGGATCGGCGCCGAGCCGCCGCCGGCACCGCGCTGGAGCCAGGACTGGTTTCCCAGGCTCGATGCGGCCATAGCCTACAGCCTGGTGCGCCGGCATCGCCCGGAGCGCATCGTCGAGATCGGCAGCGGCCATTCCACCCGCTTCCTGGCGCGCGCCGTGCAGGACGGGGGTCTCGCGACGCGTATTCTCGCCGTCGACCCGGCGCCGCGCGCCACGCTGCGCGGCCTGCCGGTCGAGTGGCTGGCGGCAGCGGTACCGGCGGCCGGCCGCGCGCCGTTCGAGGGGCTCCGCAGCGGCGACATGCTCTTCGTCGATTCCAGCCACATCCTGATGCCCGGCAGCGACGTCGACTTCGTCCTGAACGAGATCCTGCCGCTGCTGCCGGCAGGCGTGCTCGTGCACTTTCACGACGTCTTCCTGCCGGACGACTATCCGCGGTCCTGGGCCTGGCGCAGCTACAACGAGCAGGCGGCCGTCGCCCCCCTGCTCCACGCCGGCTGGCAGGTTCTCTTCGCCAGCCGGTACGCGGTCACGCGCCTCGGCGCGGCCGTCGACGGCTCGGTCGTGGTGGAGTTGCCGCTGTCGGCGGGAGCATTCGAGAGCAGCCTGTGGCTGCGGCGCGGCGACTGATCTACTTGTAGGGATCGGCGGCGTCGCGCAGGCCGTCGCCGAGGAAGTTGAAGGCCAGCACCACGAGGATCACGGGCAACGCCGGCAGCATCAACCAGGGATACAGAGCCACGACGTTGATGTTCTGCGCCTCGTTGAGCAGCACGCCCCAGCTGGTGATCGGCGAGCGCAGGCCGAGGCCGAGATAGCTGAGCGCCGTCTCGCCCAGGATCATCGAGGGGATCGACAGCGTCGCCGAGGCGATCAGGTGGCTCATGAAGCTCGGCAGCAGATGCCGGCCGATGATGCGGCGCGGGCGGGCGCCCATGAGCTGGGCGGCGACGCAGAAGTCCTCCTCGCGCAGCGACAGCAGCTTCGAGCGCACGGCGCGCGCCAGCCCGGTCCATTCCAGGAGGGCCAGGATGATGGTGATGCCGAAATAGACGATGAGCGGACTCCAGGTCCGCGGCAGGATCGCGGACAGCGACATCCACAGGGGAATGTGCGGCAGCGAGCGCAGTATCTCGATCAGGCGCTGCGTGAGGTCGTCGATCCAGCCGCCATAGTAGCCGGCAAGGCCGCCGATGATGATGCCCAGCGTGAAGCTGAGCGCCACCCCGACCAGGCCGATGGTCAGCGAAATGCGGGCGCCATAGATCAGACGCGACAGCATGTCGCGGCCCAGCTGGTCGGTGCCGAAGAGATGAACGGTGCCCTTCTCCGCCGGGCAGAACAGGTGGAAGCGGGCGTCGACCAGGCCCCAGAACAGATACTTGTCGCCGAAGCAGAAGAACCGCAGGGGCTGCGTCTTGCTCGTGTCGATCGTGTATTCGCGCTTGAACGTCGTCTTGTTGAGCTTGAAGTCATAGGAATAGACGAACGGACCGACGAACGCGCCGGCCGCATCGAACAGATGCAGCGCTTGCGGCGGCGCGTAGATATGCGCCGGATCCTTCGTCTGATAGTTGTACGGCGCCAGGAACTCGGAAATCGGCACCGAGGCGTAGAGCAGCAGCAGAAAGGCGGCGGAGAGGACCGCGAGACGGTGGCGCCGGAAGCGCCACCACATCATCTGCCATTGCGAGGCGCGGAAGTAGCGCTCCTGCTCGGCCGTCGTCTGCTCGACCGAATAGGGGTCGAACGGCTCGACCGAAACGACGTGCGGGATCGGGTCGCGCGTCACCGCATCGGTCCGCGGTGCCAGATTGCTGTCGCTCTTGCGCATCACTTGGTGGCGCTGCCGCCCAGCCGGATGCGCGGATCGAGCGCCGCCAGCGCCAGATCGGAGAGTAGGACGCCGACGACGGTCAGCAGCGCCAGAAACATCAGGAACGAACCGGCGAGGTACATGTCCTGGCTTTGGAGCGCCTCCAGCAGCATCGGCCCGGTCGTCGGCAGCGACATCACGACCGAAACGACGACGGCGCCGGAGACGAGCTCGGGCAGCAGCGTGCCGATGTCGGCGATGAACGGATTGAGCGACATCCGCAGCGGATATTTGAGCAGAAGGCGTCCCGGCGGCAGGCCCTTGGCGCGCGCCGTGACGACATACTGCTTGTGCAGCTCATCGAGCAGGTTGGCGCGCAATCGCCGGATCATCCCGGCCGTGCCGGAGCCGCCGATGACGATCGTCGGAATCCAGAGATGCTCGAGGATCGACACGAACTTGCCCCAGGTCCAGGGCTTGTCGATGTAGTCCGGATCCATCAGCCCGCCGATCGACAGGCCCAGATAGACGTTGGCGAGGTAAAGGAGGACGAGCGCGAAGAGGAAGCTCGGCACCGCCAGTCCGAGAATCCCGAAGAACGTCACCGCATAGTCGGACAGGCTGTACTGGTGCGTCGCCGAATAGACGCCGATCGGGAAGGCGACGACCCAGGTGAAGAGGACCGTCGCCAACGTGACGATGATGGTGAGCCACAGCCGGTCGCCGACCACCTGCACGACCGGCAGCTGATGCTCGAACGAGAAGCCGAGGTCGCCCTGCAGCAGCCCGAACAGCCAGTAGCCGTACTGCACGATGAACGGCTGATCTAGGTGATAGACGCGGCGCAGTATCTCGATCTTGTCGGCGCAACCGGTCTCGCCGCGCGCCTGGCACTCGGAGACGATGCCCGAGAGATAGTCGCCGGGCGGCGCCTGGATGATGACGAACACGAGGAAGCTGATGACCAGCAGCGTCGGGATCATGATCAGCAGGCGGCGGACGATGTAGCCGAACATGGCTGGCCCTCAGTTCGTGCCGGCGGCGCCGTCGTCGAGCCAGAAGCAGTCCGGCTTGTAGATGCCGAAATGCGCGCCCGGGTCCCAGCTGTAGACCGCCTGCTCCGGCACGTTGTGCAGCCGGTTGGAGACGACGACCGGCTGCGGCACGCCG
>Ga0335076_10003033_pt1 | contig 16799 bp, 17 predicted proteins | sample Lox_Sample_25_FD_206717 | JGI IMG/M metagenome (GOLD analysis project Ga0335076, IMG submission 206717) | Soil microbial communities from Loxahatchee National Wildlife Refuge, Florida, United States - Lox_Sample_2.5 | ecosystem: Environmental > Terrestrial > Soil > Wetlands | place: USA... | reverse complement strand
CTCCTGAAAGGAATAATTAGAATATGTATTCTATACTTGTTCATACGTCGGCGGGTGCAGGCATGGCCATTTTGTCCACACCGCCGTGTCCCGGTATGGGCCGGTATGGGCGAGAGTGCATCGGCGTGGCCGGTGGCTGCCGCCTACCTTGGGTGATCACTGTTGGGCAGGCGGCGTCGGCTTCTCGCTGCGCGAGCGGCAGCCGCTGGCAGCCGGAGTCGTCAGTGACCTCCAAGCGGCCGCCGGGGTTCCCGGCGCAACTCGCATCGTGCGGCGGTTCCGTCTTGCGTGGCGGGCCCGGGACGCCTAGCCGGGTGCTGAGGCGGCCGGCGCGCCGTTCGGCGCGGATCTGCTCCTCCCCGGTGGCGGCAGCGCGGCCAGCGCCGCCCACATGCAACCTCATGACCTACAGTAATGCGGGGCAATGCCGACCGTCCGCTTGAGGTAATTGAGATTAAAATGAGACTAAATGAGATTACCGGCCTCACGAATTATGCACGAAATATCACTTTACATGAATTCACGCAGGTCAGGGCCGATGGTCAGAGACAGGGCCGAACTGCCGACCTTCCGCTTCAGTTCTAAGGATGATCGTTCACAGCCGTCCGCGTCGATTCATCTGCCTGGCCCAGAACCTTGAAGCTTATTCAGAAGTCCACTATTCGGCCTGCATCACCGCAGGTCACAGGCCTACGGCATAGGAGTTTTAAATAATCCTCCTTAGACAGCCGTCGGCGTACTCCCCTGCACGAACGCGAATGAGACAGGAACTGAGACGAAGGACGTCGCTATGCACCGGTGCCTGGGCCTCCGCGTAGCGCCACGGCACGCCGTCGGCCGCGCCTCCAGCTTGCGTCACGCGCTGGCCTCATCGGCCTCGCCCACCGGCCGGAGGTAGGCGCCGCGCCCGGCGCTGGTCCGACCGCAGGGCTTGACATGACACTATGAGCGGTGTGGGATACGACGACGCCCGACCCGACGGCGAACGGGTTCGGGGGCGGGTACATCGCCGAGGACGGTACGCGACACTGGGCGCCGTTTCCGGACACGGCCACAGTGCGGTTCGAGACTACAGCGCCGACCCGCCGCTTTAAACCCGCAAGTTATAATTAGTGGGTGAGCTGGGAGATCATCCTGGTCCCGGAGGTCCACGACTGGTCCATGACGCTGGACGAGATCAGCGCCAGCCTGGTCCGTGACTCGGTCGAACCGCTTGCCGGCCGTGGCCCCGCGCTCGGCCGTCCCGCAGCTGACCGGATCACCAGTTCCCAGTTGCACAACCTCAAGGAACTACACCCCGGTTCTGCGGGGAAGACCGAGATCCGGATCCTGTTCATCTTCGACCCGCAGCGCCGGGCCGTCTCGCTGGTGGCGGGCGATAAAGCTGGCAACTGGACCCGCTCGTACCGGGACGCCATCAAGCTGGCCGAAGACCGCCACGCCCGTTATCTCCCCACCCCGCCCGAGGAGATCCTATGACCGCGCACTACCGGTGGGAGACCACCCTGGACGAGCGCCGCCGGGCCGACCCAGGCATCGATGACCCGGCCCGCCGCGCCGCGGCCCACGACGTCCGCAATATCGGCTACCACCTGGCCCAGATGCGCAAGCAGCGCAGCCTGACCCAGGCCGAGGTCGCCCGCGCGATGGGTGTCAGCCAGGCCCGCGTATCGCGGATGGAACACGGCGACGTCGAGAAGATGCAGGTCGAATCGGTCGCCGCCTACGTCGCCGCCATCGGCGGGCACCTGCGCCTGGTCGCCGACTTCGACCAGGCCACCACCACGTTCATCGACTACACCTCTGCGAACGGTGCTGCGGATCTGCGCCGGGCACTATAACGGGCATCGTCCGCACCAGGCCCGGCAGCAGCGGCCGCCCGATCATCACGGGCCAGTTGTCGTGCGCCTGGACGCACCGGCACTGCGCAGGAAGGTCCTCGGCGGTGTGATCAACGACTACCACCGGGGTCGCATAAGCGACTCATCGAACCTGCAGGTCAGAGTGATCATGACATTTTGGAGCGGTACCGGCCATCTGGTCGCATGCGAGCCGTCCGGGTGAGGCAGCTGGAACAGGCAGCGGCCGGAGGCCGCCCGTCCGAGGTGACCGTGTGTGCCAGGCTTACGGATCGGCGTGCGCCCGGTCCCGGGCTGCTTCAGGCTGGGCGGCGTTGCCCGGCGTCATGTCCTGGACGGTGCCACTCGTCGCTGGTCTTGTCCGGCCGCCCGACGTTCACGACCTGGACGGGCAGGTCGCCAGCCACGCGGAGCACCTGGTCCGCCACCGTGGACCCGGTCAGCAGGCGCGACCAGCGCGAGCGCCGACACGACCCGATCACAAGCTGGCAGGCGCCGGCCTGCCGGGCGGCGCGGATCAGCCCCGAAGCAGGGTCGCCAGACCTGATCTCGCGCAACGTCCCGCCCAGTTCGCCCAGCAGCCGACGGTCCTTCTCCAGCCGCGCCGTCGGCGGCCGGTCCAGGTTGTCGATGGCCCGGACGTGCACTCCCTGGAGCCCGGCATCGGACAGCTCGGCGAGATGCGCGGCGTAGCGGATGAGCCATTCGTCGGCGGGCGACCCTTCCAGGCCGACCACGATGACCGCGGCGTTCGCCGGCCCGCTCAGGCCGCGGGCGGCCAGGAACGCCGTGACGGGATCGGGAACGCGGTCATCGAGCCACAGCTGTGTGAGCTCCCGCAGGCCGGCGAGATTCGCCAGGCGGAAGTAGCTGGACAGCGCCGCGTCAACCCGCTCGGCCGGGACGACCAGGCCCTGGGCCAGCCGGCGCCGCAGCGCCGACGGCGCCAGGTCGACCAGCGTGATCTGCCCGGCTCGCACGAACTCATCGGGTACCGGCTCGGCCGGCCGCACCCCGGTGATCCGGGAGACGCCCGGGCTCAGCGATTCGATATTGGCCACGTTCAGGGTCGTATAGACATCGATGCCGCCCGCCAGCAGCTCACCGACGTCCTGCCAGCGTCTGGCGTGCCGCTCCCCCGGGAGGTTGGCGTGGGCCAGCTCATCCACCACGGCCAGCCGCGGACGGCGGTCCAGAACCGCCGCGACGTCCAGCTCCGCGAAGCTCGCGCCCCGGTAGGTAACCGTCCGCGCGGGAAGTACCTCGAGATCCCCGAGCTGAGCCGCGGTCGCCGGCCGCCCGTGCCGCTCCCAGTGGGCAACCACGGTGTCGACGCCCGAGCGTCGCCGGGCGCGTCCGTCCCGGAGCATCGCGTAGGTCTTCCCTACTCCCGGGGCAATCCCGAGGTAGGTGCGCAGCTTGCTCCGGCCGGCCTGCGACTGCATCGCGCCACGCATATCAGCGTGAGCGATCAGATCCGGCCGGTCCTGCTGGCCGGGCCGGGTGCCGCTGTTCATCGCGGGATCCATTCGGACATCGTGCACGTTGTCAGAGCGGGGCCGGGGCGGCTGCGGGCACTGCGGCAGCCGCCAAGGCCGCAGGCTACCTGAACCAGGCCGCCCTCTGTTCCAGCAGGCCTGCCTGGCCACGGCGCCAATCCAGACGCTAGCCGATAGCAACGGCGCATGCCAGCGGTCTCCGGCGCACCGCCGGTCCGGGCCAGAGCACGAAGTTCCTGTCCTGTACGCCCAGGGCGCGGGCAACGCTGAGGACCGATCACTCACGGCTACAGCAGCCCCATCCGCCACGCGCTATGCCGTCGGCTGCACTGCCAGAATGGATAAGTGGCCGGCTGGTGATCCGAGTTGTCGCGCGGCGTAGCTGCGCCAGGCCCTGGGGAGGTAGTGGCGGCGGTCTTTCTGCGAGTCCCCAGCCTGCTTGAGCGCCGTCGGCGCCGTTCCCGAGGCGGTCGGGGAACAGGCGCTGATGGGTATTACCGCAAAGTGTGGTGTGGCGGGCCTGACGCTGCCGGGCCCCGGATCCCGGGTGCCTGGCCCCTCGATGACCTCTTCCGGTCGGTAGAGCGCACCGGCCGGTGTGCGGTGATGACGGATCTGGACGATACCCTGACCGCCGTCTTCGGCGGCGATCTGGACGATACGACGGTGGCGGCCCTGGCTGGCTACCTCCACGCCGGCGGCATCTTGGTGTTCAACACCGGCGCCCCGTTCGACTGGTTCTACGCCCGGCTGCTGCGGCCGCTGATCGCCGGCCTGGTCGCCGGTCACGGCAGCGCAGGCTGCCTGGCGCAGGCATGGCTGATCCTGGCCGGGGGCAATCAGATCAGCGCCTTTGAGCACGGCGGTTACCGGCTGATCTGGCAAGGGGAGGGCCGGGACAAGGCAGACGGCGTGGCCGAGCTCATCCGGTTGTCCCGTGCCTGCGACCTTGTTCCGCGTCTGGACCCGCAGGAGATGGTGTACCTCGGGGACTCCTTCGGCCCCGGCGGGATCGACCGGCCCGTGGCCGGCAAGGTCGGGCTCGTGGTCAACGTCGGCCCGCCCGCGCCGGGCCTGCCGGGGACCTTCGTGAACCTTGGCGGCGGGTTCAGGCGGGCGGTCAGCGTGTTCACCGTGGCGGCCGGGGCCCTGCGGGCGTCGGGACGCGCGCCGTCGCCTGCCGCCACCGAGCAGACCGGCGACGCCACCGTCTGGACCTTCGGCCATCAGGCCTTTCCCGGTCATGGCCGGGTCCGGGTCAGGGTCGGCGCCAGCGGCTACGCGCACGCCGGCGTTACCCAGCCGGACGGGCGGTGGGATCCGCTGTACGACGTGCCGCTGATCCCGACGCCACAAGGCGCATTCGAAGCCGTTCTCCCCCCAGATGTCGACGCCTTCACGTTCTTCTGGACCGAGGCCCCGGCAACTCCCGGCCATCCCGGGCACTGGGAACGCGAAGAACAAGGCGGCCGGATCTTTCCGGCATGCAAATAGATCCGCCCGCTTTGCGACTCCGGCGGTGTCAGGCATTGCGAGCTGAACCGGCAGACGGCGGCCGATGACCGCCGGGCGGGCGAGGTCGAGGGCGCTCATCACGCCGCCTCCTGCGGTGAGGAGGCCGGGTCGTCCGCGGCGAGAGCGGCGTCGGCCCCGGTGAGGGAGAGGAAGACGTCATCGAGCGAAGGCCGGCAGATGCCGAGATCATCGAGCGGGACCTGCTGTTCCTCGAACAGCCGCCCGGCCTTGAGCAGCGCAGCCGTTCCCTCCGGTGCCGCAACCCGGACGAACTGCTGGTCCGCGTAGGTGTAGGGAGGACCCGCGCCGACCTGGGCCAGCAGCGACACGGCCCGGCCAAGGTCGGCCCGCCGCGAGCCGCGTGCTCGATCGTGGCCCCGCCCAGCCGGTCCTCCAGCTCGGCAGAGGTTCCCTCGGCGACGACCCTGCCGGTATCAATGACGACGATACGGTGGGCCAGGCGCTCGGCTTCCTCGATGTACCGGGTAGTCAGGAGCGCCGTCGTGCCGGACGCAACGCGTTCTTCGACGAACGCCCAGAGGTCGTTCCGTCCGCGGGTCAGGCCCGTCGTCGGCTCGTCGAGGAACACCACCGGCGGCTCGGCGATGAGGCTCGCCGCAAGGTCCAGCCGCCTGTGCATCCCGCCGGAGTACGTCTTCACCGGACGGTTACCGGCTTCGGTGAGCCCGAAGCGCTCAGGGGCGTCGGCGGCACGACGCCGGTAAGCCTGCCTGCCGAGGTGACACCACAGCCCGATGAACTCGAGGTTCTCCCGCCCGGTGAGCAGTTCGTCCACCGCCGCGTACTGTCCGGCCAGGCCGATGGACATCCTGACTTCCTGCCTCGGCCACCACATCGTAACCGGCCACCCGCGCCCGGCCAGCATCGGGACGCAGCAGCGTCGCCAGGATCCGCACCAGCGTCGTCTTTCCGGCGCCGCTGCGGCCGAGCAGGCCGCAGAGCCGTGGCCGGATGACGATTCGTTCAGCCAACGGCGGCAGACCCCGGGTACTCGTCGAGCCACAGTTCGTCGGCGTCGAAGCGAGTGATAGTACCTGTGTAGCCGCCGGTCAGCGCGGCGAACCAGATCGCTGGGCGGACTTGGTCTTCGCGCCGGATGGCCAGGCGTCTGGTCGGCGAACTGGCGTGCAGGTAGTCGCCGAGGTCGGTCACGATCGCGCCGCAGCGGCGGGCGGCGTCGGCTAGGACGCTGAACTCGGGGACGTTCATGATGTACAGGTCGGCCATCTCAGGGGTTCCTCCCAGCTAGGCGGGTCTGGAGGAAATCGGCTTTGGTCCGCCAGACTGCGCGCAGGGAGGGGTCGTCGGATTCGACGGCGGCCAGCAGCGCATCCAGGGTCAGCTCAGCGTCGCGGGCGTCGGTCGGGCCGAACGGGCGAAGCTGCCGGCAGATCTCCAGTTGGATTCCGTTGGGGTCGTCGAAATAGATGGATTCGACGAGTTCGTGCGCGAGCGGCCTGGTCACCGGCATGCCGTGCGCCTTGAGCCGCTCACGCCACATGTGCATCTGCTCTTCGGTCTGGACGTCGAAGGCGATGTGCCGGGCTCGACGCTCCAGCTCCGGCGGATCCGCGGGCGGCGCCGTGCCGAAGAAGTAGAAGAAGGCCAGGTGCGTGCCTTTGCCGAGGTAGAAGAAGAAGTGGATGAAGTCGGGGAAGCCGTCCGAGATCCATCCGGTCGCGGATACCGTATGCACCAGCGGCAGCCCCAGGATGTCGCGATAGAACATCAGCGCCTTCCCGGGCTGGTGCGTCACATAGGCGATGTGATGGACCCCGGACAGCGTCAGGTCCATGCCGTTCCTTTCCTTGCGGGCCGTCTCCATCCGGCGGCGTAGCGCGGTCTTGCCGACCTTGCCGACGCCGGTCAGCGGCAGCGTCGGCGCGGTGTCCAGATACCGGGGCGTCTTGAAACCGGCGACGCCGTGCCGGGCGAACTCCGTCCGCACCTGGTCAAGGGTCAGAGCGGCGCCGGGGTGCAGCACCACGCAGGCGCCGACGTGCTCCCCCTTCTCGGAGTCGAAGATCTTCTTCCACATCGCCAACGACGCGAGCCTTACCCAGGGCAGCAACCGCACGTACGCGTTCGAGTTCTCGCCCAACACCGACATGGAACCGGCCGCCTCGGCGCTCGCGTTCGCCCGGGTGACCGGCAAGGGCCCCGTGCGGATCGCGACGATCACGCCCAACTACGTGTTCGGACTGGACACGGTCAAGGCGTTCCTGGCCGACCTGAAGAAGGACGGGGTCTCCTACACGGTCACAAACCAGCAGACACCGGCGCTCGGAGCCACCTCGTACACCTCGAACCTGGCGGCGATCCTGTCGTCGAACCCGCAGTACGTGTTCGTCGGCGAGTACGGCTCGGACCTGATCACGCTGACCAAGCAGGGCATCGGGCTCGGGCTGTTCAAGAAGGGCGAAGGTCGGCGCGATGTACGACTATCCCGTGCTGCAGGCGCTCGGCGAGCAGGCACCTGCTGGCATGATCGCCTGGGACCGCGCTCCGTTCTGGACCGTCAGCACGCCCGCGATGCAGAGCTTCGCCTCCCGGTTCAACTCGGCGTACGGCAGCTACCCGAACGAGTTCGCGATCATCGGCTACACGGCCGTGCAGGGATGGGAGTACGCGGTCCGCCAGGCCAAGAGCTTCGCCACCGACCAGGTCGTCGCCGCGCTGGCCGGCGCGACCGTGCCGACGATCCGCGGCGACATCACGGTCCGCGCCTGCGACCACCAGGCCGAAGTGCCAGAGGACACCGGCACGATCGCCGCGACGCCGAGCGCGCAGTACGGGGTGCCGCTCTGGACGAACGTGTTCACCGCCCAGCCGGCGCAGATCCTGTCACCGTGCCCTAGCCGTGGCTGTCCGGCCCCGGTCACCGCATCGAGCCGACGCGAGCGCCAGATGACCCTCGACAGCGGCATCATCACGCTGCTGAGCGCGATGACCGAGGCGAGCTCGCTGTTTATCGCCGCAGCGGGGCTGACTCTCGTGTTCGGCGCGATGCGGATCATCAACATCGCACACGGCAGCTTCTACATGTACGGCGCGTTCTTTGTCACGGTGATCGTCGGGGCGGCGGGTGCCGGCTCGCGCTTCTGTAGAACCCGGCGATGGTGCACAGCCGCCGGGTGACGGTGGACCGGGCCCGGCCGCGGGCTTCCAGGTCGCGGGCGAAGCTCTCGATATCGGCGCGGCGGACCGCGAACAAGGGCAGAGAGCGGGCCCTGCACCAGGTGGTGAACTGGCGCAGGTCCAGCGCGTAAGCATCGCCGGTCGGGCCGCGGTACCCGGCGAGCGCGAGCCGTTCGGGGTCGGTGAAGGCGGGCTGGATCGTGGCGAGCGCGGTGGACGGGGCGGCTGTGGTCATCGGGCACCTCCTGGCCGGGCTGAGACCCGAAAGCTGGGGTTGGCCGCAGGGTCCCAGCGATTGAGCGGAACCCAAACGTAGGCCGCCATAGCCGGTCACGCCATGTCACGACCAGCGAGAACTGACTTGATGATCTACCGCCGGAGAAATGCTCCAGACCGCCGAATCGGATCGCGTGAGAGTCGGGTTGCCTGAGCGTGAGATAGGACTCGAGAACTCCAGTTCTGGCCTGCACGCAGCCCCCAGCTGTCGGCGCTTACCGCAGCGTTCGTAGGAGCTGGTAGTGAGCTGCGTCGTCTCGCGAAGCCGGACCGCAGAACATCTGCGTGCTCGCTCTCGTCCAGCGGAGCTGACGTGACCGTGGCCAGCAGCGCGCGGGCTCGTCATCCAAGTCGCCGAGCCGCAGTTGCGGCAGACCGCCAGAGCATCCGGCCAGGCAACTCGTCGGGGCGGAGTCCGGGGCGCGGACATAAGCCGTACCGGGTCGGCCAGCGGGCGGCGCTCAACGAAGTCGAGGACCCGGGCGGGGCCTGGCCGAGCCACTGCGGGTCATCCGATACGCACAGTAACAGCTACTCCTTCCAGGTGGCCTCCATCAGGTTGAGCGCCGCGAGGGCGACCAGGAACTGGTCGGGCGGCGGGTTGGCGCTGATGCCGAACGCGGTCCCGCGCATCGTGCTGCGGCACCGGCAGGCGATCGAGCCGTCGGCCTGAGGAGCGCACAACTGGTGCAGCCATGGGAAGGGATGCCTCTTTCCGACTCGGCACCGATACCGCACCACTCGGAAACCGGACGCCTCTGCGGTCAGATGCCGCAGCGATGCCGTCTTGCCGATCCCGGGCTACCCCGGCACCACCGGGACCACCGGGACCACGCTGCGGCGCTTCGCACGTTCGCAAGGAACTGCGGGGGGACTCCCCAGTTCGCTGGTTCTGCCGAGCAACTTGGGCGGAGACTGCATTATCACACTGGCCCATCGGCCGTGAATGCTCTCGGGGAATGGTTCGTTTCAAAGCGCTGCCCGCCACCTTGGACGTGCCGCAACGGCCGCGGATGAGCGCCGGAGCCAGGCACTGCACCCTGCGCCTGTCACCAGACCAGGGGACTGCTGGCACGTGATTTCACGGGGGCGACGCACCGGCCCCGGGCGCGAGGCTGATGGCAGTACCAAGCCGCAGATCAAACCGGAAGGGAACTTCATGCCTAGCGTCACTGTCGGCCGGGAGAACCCTGCCGACATCGAGATCCACTATGAGGACCGTGGCGCCGGCCAGCCCGTCGTGCTGATCCACGGCTACCCGCTCAGCGGCCGCGCCTGGGACAAGCAGGTCCCGGCCCTGCTGGAGGCCGGGCACCGGGTCATCACCTACGACCGCCGCGGGTTCGGCCAGTCCAGCCGGCCCGCCGGCGGCTATGACTATGACACCTTCGCCGCCGACCTGGCCGCGCTGCTGCAGCACTTGGACCTGCGCGAGGCCGTCCTGGTCGGGCACTCGATGGGCACCGGTGAGGTCACCCGCTACCTGAGCAGCTATGGGCCGGGGCGGGTGGCCAAGGGCGTGCTGGTCTCCCCGATCCCGCCGTTCCTGCTGCAAACGCCCGACAATCCCGACGGGGTTCCGCAAGGCGTATTCAACGGGTTCGCCCAGGCTGCCCGGGCCGACGCCCCGGCGTGGATGAAGGGCTTCCTGGACAACTTCTACAACATCGGCACGCCGCGCGGCACTCTGGTTAGCGAGCAGGCCTGGCAGGCCAGCTGGAACCTGGCCGTGACCGCCTCGGCCATGGCCGCGGTGGCCTGCATCGGCACCTGGGCGACCGACTTCCGCGCCGATCTGCCCAAGATCGACGTGCCCATGCTGGTCGTGCAGGGGATGCGGACCGGGTCCTGCCGCTGGACAAGACCGGCAGGCGGCTGCCCGGCTTCATCCATGACGTGACGCTCGTGGTGATCGAAGGCGGCCCGCACGCGATCTCCTGGACCCACGCCGACCAGGTCAACACGGCCCTGCTGGACTTCATCCGCAGCTGACACCCGACCGCGGCACCACCCATACCTGTACAGGGAGCTACCATGTCGAACCACTTCAGCGCCGATAACCTCAAGTTCCCCGGCGACGACCGGCGCCTGGACTTCACCGACCTGTTCGTCTTCGGGTCATCCGAGGACCCCGACAAGACCGTGATCATCATCGACTCGAACCCGACCAGCGCCCCGCCCCCGATACCGGCGCCGGTCACCGGTCCAGAGTTCTACCCCGGCGCGGTCTACCGCATCAACATCGACACCGACGCCGACGCGCACGCCGACATCGCGTTCACGTTCACCTTCTCCGCATACGAGAACGGTCGGCAAACCGGCACCGCCTGGTACGCCACCGGCCCCCAGGCCCGCCAGCCCGAGCCAGCCGGCGAGGTCCTCGCGCAGTCCATCCCGGTCAGCTTCGACGGCATGGCCCGGCCTGTCCAGGCTGGCCCGGTCCGGTTGTCCGCCGGGCTGCGCAGCGACCCGTTCTTCGCCGACGTGGAGGGCGCCTTGCACGGATTCGCCTGGACCGGGCACGACGACTTCGCCGGCAACAACGTCGATTCCATCGCGCTGGAGGTACCCGGTGACATGTTCGGTCCCGGCCCGGTGATCGGCGTGTGGGCCTCGATCAGCAGGCGCCAAGACGGCATCCTCAGGCAGATGGACCGAGGCGGGAACCCGACCATCAACCCGTTCATCAACCCCGACGGGGAGAAGAACCTGTTCAACGCCCGGCAGCCGGCCGACGACGTGGCCAACTACCTGGGCCCGTGGTCCAAGATCCTAGAGAACGCCGGCGGCTACTCGCCCCAGGAGGCCAGGGCGGCCGCCCTGCAGGTGCTGCCCGACATCCTCCACTACGACCGGACCAAGTCCGCCACCTACCCCAACGGCCGCGTCCTCACCGATGACGTGTACAGCATCCGGTTTGCCTGGCTTAGCAACGGCAAGATCCCCCCGTCCGGCCTCAAGCCGCACGACGACCTGCTGGCCAGGTTCCCCTACCTTGGCCCGCCCAGCCCCTGACCGCCCGCACTGGCCTTCTCCACGGCGGGTGGCGCTGGGCGCCGCCCGCCGCTGGGTCTGACCGAGAAAATCCGTACCAGCCGCAGCGCGGCAGCGGACCTCCGCAGCGCACTGGCCTGGAGTTATGTGCGCGGCAGCGGACCTCAGCCATGCCGTGGCCTGCTGTCTTGCAGGCGGCAGCGACGCCGGCGGGGCGGGCCTGGCGCCCTGATGCTGGCAGCCTGCGGGCGTGCTGAGGGGACCCGGTGGCGGTGCGCGGTGCCGGGCCTGGTCAGGGTTATGGGCAGCTGCGGGGTGCTGGGTTCAGGCGGCGTGTTCGTCGCCGGTGATGGCGACGGTGACGCCGAGGGCCTTCAGCCCCTGGAGGTGAGTGCGGATCTTCTTGTCCCGGCTGGTGCGGCGGGCGTGCCAGTCCGGGCCGAGGTCGCGGTAGCGGGCGGCGGGGTCGGACAGCAGGTGCCAGGCGATGAGTGCGACACGAGGTCGCACATGTTGCGAGTGAACCTCGCTGATTGGAGGGCCAGCATGACGTAGTGCTGGTGGCGTTGTTCCGGGCTTGTGCTCTGAGCCTGTCCCTGCCCCGGCGTGCGTGCGCGGGTCCTGCCCGCGTGGGTGCGGAGCCCGGGGGAAAGCCGGAGGGTTCCCCGAGTCATCCGGGGGCCACGGGTGAGGGGAAGGCCGGGCGGGCGAAGAACGTGAACCCTTGACTGATGCCTCGTAACTGGCAGCCCCGGATGGGTGACGGCTGTGCCGGGGTGATAGGACCCGTGCCGTGGAAGGGCGGCAGGCGGCGGGCCGGGGATTATCACCGGCTCGCGTGAGCACCGCAGGTCCCGGGGTAGAGAGGGCGCCCATTCCGGTCGTATCTCGCGTGTGCGGAACGTGGTAACCCGTCGCGGTCCAGCGCGGCTCGTGCTGGTAGGCCGATCGCAAGAGGGGCGGAATCCCGGGCGGGGGAAGGATGGCCGCAGAAGCTAAGGCCGGCAGCCGAAAGGCAGCGGGAAACCATGGCCTGCTGTCCGCTCTCCTCCAGGGCGGGGCCGTGGATAACCAGCCGGATACCGGACGTCGTGCCGGGCCTGAAAGGCAAGAGCAGGCGAGTGTGGATGGGTGCACGTCAAAAATGTAGGGGCCTCGGAGTCTTGCCTGGCAGGGCGGCTGCTGCGGTTGTGACGGTAACAACCAGACGCGAAGTCCCAGGTCAGGGCCGTGAGCTGAGTAACCGAGCCGATACCGCCGATGAGGGTCGGAGGCTGTCACCTGCGGCGATGGCCCGTGAGCCGCTCGTCTGGACCATACGTGTACAACCAGACGAGCGGTGCCTTACCTGCGGAAACCCGAAGATGATCTTGGTCCCCTACAAAATTGTCGTGCACCCAGTGTGGATCGTGGACGCCGACTTGTCGGCGGCGTTGGATCCATGGTCATATTGCTCCTTTGCTCATTGTGCCTGTTAGAACAGGCCGTCTTGCGGGACGGGGATCTCGATACGCAGGCCTTTCCTGCGTCCGGTGCGGGTCAGGACGGCGCGCAGCTCGCCGCGCTTGACCTTCTGCAATACGGTCTGGCGGGAGATGCCGAGCGCCTGGCTGGCGGACCCGAGCGGGACCCAGCCGTCAGGAGTGGTGCCGGTGAGCATGCCGCGTAGCTGATCGGTGAGGCGCACGCGCCACGGGGCGCCGGGGGTGACTTGTTCGCCGGCGATGAAGCCGTCGTTGAGCCAGCGCAGCAGGGTCGAGGGCGCGATGCCGAGCTGGCGTGCGGCCTGGGCCACGTTGAGCAGTTCTCCTTCCGCGGGGGTGCTGGTGGCAGGCTGGTGGCGGGGGATGCCCCGGTAGTGCCTCAGGCCCTGGACCTTACCGGCGGTGTATGACATTCCGCGGGGGGTGCGGCGGCCTTGCCGGTTGAGGATCCCGGCGATGCTGGCGTCGGGGTAGTGCACGGCAAGCCGGCGGACCAGGTCAACGGTGTCGTCGTCGGTGCGGATTTTCGGCTGGGGACGGCGCAGCGGCACGGTCAGCTCGCTGATCGCGCCGCCTTTCCACCGCAGGACCAGGCGGGCGTGCGGGTCGGGGTCGTCGCGGCGGGCGGTGATGTTCACCTCCTCCAGCAGGGTGCGCAGCAGCTGCTTGCGGTCCTTATCGGTGGTGGTCGGCGCGTCCCACACCTGGCCGAGGTCGTCGCCGAGGGCGAGGATCGCGTCCCGCTCGGCCGGGGTAAGGGTCTTCGGCCGGGTGGTCTCGCGGCGGGCCAGCTCGGCTTCGGCGTCGGCGGCCTGCTGCAGGGCGGTGTTCCATCCGGTTTCCAGGCCGCGGGCGACCAGCCGGTTGTCGGGGTCGACCGCGCGGTATCGGCGTTCGGCCCGGGTCGCGTTGTAGCGGGCCTGCTCGACCTGGCGGCGGTGCTGGTCCAGCGCCGCGTCATGGCCGTGCTCGAGCTGCTCAGCGGCTTGCAGGCAGGCGTGCAGCGCCACCGGCTGCAGGGCGGCCAGGAACGCGTCGGCGACGGCGGCGTCGATCCCCTGCCCGCCGACGTCCATGTGCCGGGCGCCGCGGCCATCGACCAGGTCAGCAGGTCCTTTGCAGTAGTAGTTCGGGGTGGTCTTGGCCGGGCCGCGGTAGAAGATGGCCAGCTTGCGGCCGCAGCTTCCGCAGGTGGCCAGGCCTTGCAGCAGCGCGCTGCCCTCGCGGACCGCGCCGGTGCCCGGCGCGCTGGCCTGCGGGCGGATATTCGCGCCAATGCGGGCCTGGTTGGCCAGGTAGGTGTCCCAGTCGGTGAACCCGGGGTGGTGATCGGGAATGAGGACCTCCCACTGGTCGCGGGGCAGCTTACGGCGCCGTATGCGCAGCGCGCCGTCCGGGCCGAGGTACCGTTCGTCACGGGTGCGGCCGTAGACGTAGGCGCCAGCGTAGGCCGGGTGGGTCAGCGTGGTGTGCACGGCATGGTAGGCCGGCTCGGCCCAGGTGATCTCGCCCGGCATGCCGTGCAGGTAGACGGCCTGCTGCAGCGGCCAGCGCAAGCCCTGACCGCGCAGCCACAGCCAGGTGGCGCGCACCGACCCGCACACCGCGAACTGCCCGAACACCGCCGCGATGACTCCGGTGACCGCCTCATCGGGGTGGAAGCAGATCTCCCCGTCGCCCTCGCCCCAGATCAGCCCGACGGGCAGGCCGCGGCGCAGCTCGCCGCGGGCGGCTTTGTTCTTGATCCCGCCTTCCAGCCGGGCCCGCAGCACGTGCAGCTCAGATTCGGCCAGTATGCCCTTCATGCCCAGAATGAGCCGGTCGTCGAACAGCGCCGGGTGGTAGATGCCGTCGGCGTCGGCGACGAGGGTGTCACACACCCCGGCCAGGTCGAGCAGCCGGTACCAGGCGGAGTTGTCGCGAGCCAGCCGGGAGGCCTCCAAGGCCAGGATGATCCCGACCTGGCCGAGCGCGACCTCGGCGACCAGGCCCTCGAACCCGGCCCGCTGCCCGGTCACCGATCCGGAGATGCCCAGGTCGCCGTCGACGACCCGGACCGCCTGCCGCGGCCAGCCCAGCTGCTCGGCGCGGTGAACCAGGTCGTACTGCCGGGCGGTGGACTCGGTGTTCCGCTCCACCTGGACCAGGGTGGATTGCCGGACGTAGATTACGGCCGCTCTGGAGCGGTGGGAGCTGGTTATCTTGCCGGATTCACTCATCGCCGTCCTCCGCTCCCGCGGCCGTCCCGGCCGCCCTGGCGATCAGGCGGGCCAGCAGCGCCAACGCCGCCTCCACCTGCCCGGCGGGAAGATGCCCGGTCAAGGCCGGGGGTGGCGCCGGAACCTGGTCCGGCAGCAGACTGAGCTGAACAGGCTGCACGGTCGTCCTCCTTGCACGGTGACTTCCGTGCAGCCTGCTCCCCGCTCCCTGCACCGCGGGCGGAAAGACCCGAAACCAGCACAGACAGGCCCAGCAGGTCCGCCGCCGCCCCCAGCGCCGCCAGGCCGCCGTTGCCGTCCCCGCCCACCGAGGGCTCCAGGTCGGTCCAGGACGCCGGGACCAGCCGCTTGGACCCGTCCGGCAACACGACCAGCAATTCCATCGCGCCGTGCCGCCGCATGCTGCCGAGCACCGGCAGCATGCAGCCATCGAACGGGTGCCGTGACCGGGTCAGCCTTACCATGCCCGGCGCCACGGCGGTCACTGGCCAGCCTCCGTCACCACCTGCACCCGGCGCCCGGCGGCATGACACACCGCCTGAGCGGCTCGCGCGGCGTTGACCCCATCCATGCACAGCGCCGCTTCCCGCAGGTCAACCGGGATGCCCCCAGCGATGCTGGCCGCGACCAGCAGCACCTGCCGCTCCCCGTCCGAGCACACCAGCACGCCCTGCACGGCGTCGGCTGCCGCGGCGAAGTCGATGGCCGCGACCTGGCGGCCGCGGAACGGCTCCCACTCCACCTCGACCGCGAGCTGCAGGAAATCGTCCCGCTCCAGCCAGGCCCGGTGCGCGATCAGCAGCTCAGCGGCCGCCTCGGTGGGCAGCCACCCTTTTGCCCACGCCCGGATCGCCTCGGCGAGGTCATCGAAGCACGTAGTAAGGCGGGGAGTCCTTCGACAGAATTGACCACCGGCGGCGCCTCGCAGCACTCGGGTCGTTCCCCGCCAGGGACATGATCGCGGGATGGCTGAAGGCCGGGGTGATCGAGGACGGGATACTCACGCCGACCAGGGAGGGAACCCCCCAGGGCGGTGTCTTGACTCCTCCAACGCAAGTGGCAATTTCTGGTTTGATGTGACGCTGGGCTACTGGCGATGCGAGCGGCCTGGCGTGACCGGAGTGAGCACCCTACATGTCAGGTAGCATTTTGGTGACATGGTTCGCGCTGGCCGGGTGGGTGGCGTGGAGTACGCCGGGCGCGTCAACGCTGCTGCCGGGCTGGCGGCGGCGGGGGTGCCGCCGGCCGAGGCTGCCCGGGTGCTGGCGGGCCGGTTCGGCTGCTCGGTGCGGCAGGCCCGCCGGTAAGTGGACCAGGCGGCTGCATCGGGCAGGGTGCCGGTTCCCGAGCCGCGCGTGGTGTTCACGGTCAAGCTGCCGGGGCGGCTGGCGGCGGCGGTCCGCGAGCATGCCAGAGCTTCGGGGCGCACTATCTCGGCGGTGGTCGCCCAGGCGCTGGAGGAGTTTCTCGCGCGCGCCCGCAGGGACCATTCCGGCAGGTGAGCGAGCTGGTAGTCGAAGCGGTGTTCGCGTTCGACCGCCTCGGCGCCGTGGAATTGCCGGCGGCCTGCAAGATCTTGGTCCCCGAAGGGCCCTCTCGCAGCGTGCGGGGTGGTCAGGAAGGATGGTGCCGCGATGACCAGCGCGGCGATCTATGCGCGGGTCTCCAGCGCCCGGCAGAAGGAGCAGGAGACGATCGTCTCCCAGACCGAGGCGCTGCGCGCCTACGCCGGGCAGCTGGGGCTGACGTCCCGGAGGAGTGGGTGTTCGAGGATGACGGGTACTCGGGCGCGTC
>Ga0335076_10003032_pt1 | contig 16801 bp, 14 predicted proteins | sample Lox_Sample_25_FD_206717 | JGI IMG/M metagenome (GOLD analysis project Ga0335076, IMG submission 206717) | Soil microbial communities from Loxahatchee National Wildlife Refuge, Florida, United States - Lox_Sample_2.5 | ecosystem: Environmental > Terrestrial > Soil > Wetlands | place: USA... | reverse complement strand
CCGGGAGCTCGCATGAGACCCAGCATTGGCAAGCTTGCATCCCTCCTGCTGTGTTTAAGCCTCGCCTGTGCCGTGCCGCATTTGATCGCCAAAAAGAAGGACACGCACGCCGAGACGAGCGAGCAGAAGCGCGCCGTGCATGCCTTAAACCGCCTGACCTTCGGACCCAGACCCGGCGACGTGCAGCAAGTCACGGCCATGGGCGTCGACCGCTGGATCGACTTGCAACTCCATCCGGAAAAAATCTCTGACTCGGCCGTTGAGGCGCGCCTGGCGCCCTTCCGCACGCTGCGCTTGAGTTCGCACGAAATGGCGGAAGAATTTCCCGACAACCCGATGGTCAAGCAGGTGATGGAAGGCAAGAGGTCCATGCCATCCGATCCCGCCAAGCGCGCCGTCTACCAGGTGCAGATTGCGCGCATGCAAGACAAGAAGGAACGGAAAGAAGAAAAGGGGGCATTGAAACTCGACTCCGTGAAACCGGCGCCGCCCATGCCTGCGTCCGATTCTGCGGAGGGCTCTGCGGAAGGTTCCGCAAAAACCGCCGAAGAGCTGGCCGCAGCCGCAGCCGCCAGTCCAGACGCAAAGCCGGCAACTACGGCCGACGCAAATCTGGCCTCGGTCCCAAGCGACTCCGCGAAGACGATGGACGAGCACAACGACACGCCCGTCGCTTCCTCCTCCGGCGAAATGGCCATGAACGCGCCACCTGGAACGAAGTCAACACCCGTCGACGATGCCGCAACCCGCCGCCGCGAAGAACAGCTCTATGCCGACTTGAAAGTGCAGAGCCTCATCGATCTTCCTCCCGATCAGCGCTTCAAGAAAGTCATGGCCATGTCGCCCGACGAGCAGATCGTATTCGCCGATTCGCTGCGCGGCGGAAAAGGGCAGGATTTCTTCACGGGTCTCGAGCCCAAGCAAAAAGAAACGCTCATGGCGATGAACAATCCGCAAGGCGTGATTGTCGATGAGCTGGTTCAGGCCAAGCTGCTGCGCGCCATCTACGGCGAGCGCCAGCTCGAAGAAGTGATGACCGACTTCTGGTTCAACCACTTCAACGTCTTCATCCACAAAGGTGCCGATCGCGTCCTGCTCACCGATTACGAGCAGAACGTCATTCGTCGGCATGCTCTCGGGAAGTTCGAAGACCTGCTGGTTGCCACGGCCAAGAGTCCGGCCATGCTGTTCTATCTCGACAACTGGATGAGCGTCGGCCCTGATTCCATGCAGGCGCTGGGCATTCCCGGTCGCCCCGGACCGCGTGGTCCCTATCGCTATCCAGGCATGCGCAGGCCAAATCCCAATGGGAAGCGCAAGCCGAGCGGCCTGAACGAAAACTACGGCCGCGAGTTGCTGGAACTGCACACGCTTAGCGTCAACGGCGGCTACTCGCAGCGCGACGTCACCGAAGTGGCCAAGGTCTTCACCGGCTGGACCATCGACAAGCCCTTTGAGGGCGGCGGATTCCGCTTCGATCCGCGCATGCATGAGCCCGGTCCGAAATTTGTTTTAGGCAAGCGCGTCAAGCCCAATGGCGAAGGCGAAGGAATCGAAGTGCTGCACCGGCTGGCCACCAGCCCGGAGACCGCGCACTTCATTTCTTTGAAGCTGGCACAGCGCTTTGTGTCCGACGATCCTCCGCCGGCGCTGGTTGATCGCATGGCCAAGACTTTCGAGAAGAAGAAGGGCGACATTCGCGAAGTGCTTTCCACGCTGTTCCACTCGCCCGAATTCTGGGCCGACGATACTTATCGCGCGAAAGTAAAAACTCCGCTGGAGTTCGTCGTCTCCGCCGTGCGCGCGACTGGAGCCAATGTCGATGACGCCATGCCTCTCGCGCGCCAGATCAACAATATGGGCATGCCACTCTACGCCGCGCAGCCGCCCACCGGATATTCAATGAAGGCTGATACCTGGGTGAGTTCATCGTCGCTGCTGAACCGCATGAATTTCGCACTGGCATTGACGGCCGGCAAAGTCCGCGGAGTCAAGTTGGAAGCAGTGCAGCTGGCGGGCGATCCCGGGCCGCCGGACACATCGGCGATGTTGAATGCGATGGAAACGAAGTTTTTGGCGGCAGACGTTTCCAAGCAGACGCACGATTCCATCGTCTCGCAGATGAAAGTGACGCAATCACCCAAGCCGGCCGATGCCAGCACGATTGCAGGTTTGTTGATAGGTTCGCCAGAGTTTCAAAGAAGATAGCTATCAGCTATCAGCTGTCGGCTCTCAGCTATCAGCATTGCCGGAGCGGAAAGCCGAGAACTGAAAGCCGAGAACTGAAAGCAGATAGCTGATAGCTGAAAGCTGAAAGCGGTGTCCCAATGTCTATCACCCGTCGCATCTTTCTTCGCAACAGCGCCCTCGCCGTCGTCGGCACGGCCGCGGTGCCCAGCTTTCTGACCAGGGCCGCATTCGGCGCCGTTGAAAACGGTGGTCGCACCAAGCGGCTGGTCGTCATCTTCCAGCGCGGCGCGGCTGACGGATTGAACATCGTTGTCCCGTACGGCGAAGCGCAGTACTACACCATGCGGCCGAGTATCAACATCCCGCGCAAAGCTGTGGTTGATCTCGACGGATTCTTCGGCCTGCATCCATCGCTCGCTGCGTTTCAACCGCTGTGGAAGCAACGTCATCTCGCCGTTGTGCATGCCGCCGGTTCGCCCGACGCAACTCGCTCGCACTTCGACGCGCAGGATTTCATGGAGACCGGCACCCCCGGCGTAAAAGTCACCGAAGATGGCTGGCTCAATCGATCCCTACATGACCTGCCCTCGGCAGGGCAGCAGTCGGCATTTCGCGCAATCGCGCTCGGACCGTCCCTGCCACGCATCCTCAGCGGCCCGGAGCCGGCGGTGGCCATGAACAACATCAACGACTTTTCGATTGGCGGACGCAATCCCAAGCCTTCGCCCGCGGCCAGTGCGTTTGAAGCGATGTACGATCATTCCTCTGACAGCGTGTTGCACGGAACCGGCACAGAGACCTTCGATGCGGTCAAAATGCTGAAGGCCGCCGATCCGGGCAAGTACACGCCCGCTGCCGGCGCGGATTATCCCAGAGGCCGATTCGGCGACAGCCTGCGGCAGCTCGCGCAAATGATCAAGGCGAATCTCGGCGTGCAAGTTGCCTTCGCCGATATCGGCGGATGGGATCATCACGTCAACGAAGGTGCGACCGAGGGCCAGCTCGCGAACGTGCTCTCCGATTTTTCGCGGTCGATTGCGGCCTTCTGGACCGACCTCGGCGACCTCGGCGAAGAAACAGTCGTCGTCACCATGTCGGAATTCGGCCGCACCGCTCGCGAAAACGGCAATCGCGGCACGGATCATGGCCATGCCAACGTGATGTTTGTGCTCGGTGGTCCTGTAAAAGGCGGCAAGGTCTACGGACGCTGGCCCGGCCTCGACCAGTCGCAACTCTACGAAGGCCGCGACCTCGCGCTGACCACCGACTTCCGCCAGGTGATCGGCGAAGCCGTCTCGCGCCACATGAACAACCAGAATCTGGCGACGGTATTCCCCGGCTTCGAGAATCAGCCCGCGAAATTCCTCCGCTACCTAGGCTGAGAGTGTGCACTCCCCACGGGGCCCCGCGTTCAATGATGTCACTGCTTGACAGAGGAGACGCCTTCGTTCAGTGATGTCATTGGTTGGCATCACTGATGTCATTGATTGAACATCACTGATGTCATTCCGAACTGGCGCGCAGCGCCAGTGAGGAACCTGCTTTTCGCTTACTTCGCTGTGGAACCCAAGTGCCCTCCGCGGTGAAATCGCTAAGCGGCCACGCCACCCTCCTCATGCAGCTCCACAGCCCGGCGCGCACCTTGATACCGCGTGTAATCGATCCACCCCTCGGCCATGAGCACCGTAACCGTAAATCCAATCCAAAAAGCGATACCGAAGAACTCATGCGGCGCCAGCCGCCGGAAGGCAAAGAAGATGCCGACAATAGGCCGCGTCGTCGCGACTCCCAGAGCGACCGCGTAGGCACGAATCATCCACTCACGGTGGCGAGTCGAGTCTTTCCGTCGAATATGTAAATAGCCCTTCAGCAGGCAAATCAAAAACACAATCCCAAACAACGTGGTCGCTGCCGTTTCATTAGCGCCACCAATGTTCATCTTGTAGCTCATGATCAAGGCAGTCGTCCCGATGACCAGACCGATCGCAACCAGAGCCCCGCCGATCCACCGATGAAGCTGCAGGTGACGTTCCCGAATGCGCGGGACGAATTGCAGCGGCGCCAGAATCAGAAACAGCGCCCCGGGCAAAATGTGAACCAGCGTCAACAGCATGTGCCGCGCGAATCCGGCATCGAGCGTCGCCACCGCTGAATTCTTGCCCGCAAACTCTCCGGGCCAGACTAGAACAAGCGTGCGGCGTGTGACCGCTGCAACTCCGATGAGTCCCAGCACGATGACGCCAATCCAGAGCAGGCGGCTGCCTCGTTTAGATTTGTTTATAGGCCTCCCACCTGAATACAAAATCGAGCCCGTTCTCTCATGGGCAATCGCAACGCTCTATTCGAGATCCCTCGCTTCGCCTGAAAGGCGGCTACGCTCGGGATGACGCAATCAAAAAATGCAGGGGCATCCTTCCTTGCATTTTAATTATACATATCATATGATGAATTGAATGCGACGCAGGTCGCACGAAAACGAGATTTGAGCCCCCGTTCTTATGAAATGACGCAGCGTGATGCTGCGACGGAAAAGACGCGCGAGCGGATCCTCGAATCCGCCCGCCAGTTACTGCTTGCCGAAGATTTTTCCGGATTCACCATGGAAGCCGTGGCGCGCAAGGCAGATGTCTCGCGCCTCACCGTTTACTATCAGTTCGATTCGAAGGCCGGACTGCTGGAAGCGCTTTACAACTACCTTGCGCTTCGCGGCGGTGTGCATCAGCTGGCTGAAGTCTTTAGCAAGGGCAATGATGCGCTGCAGACACTGCGCGGATTCATTGAAGTGTTTGCGCGTTTCTGGACGTCAGACCGAGACGCGATCCGCCGCCTGCACGCGATGGGTGCCATCGACAGTGAAATCGGACGCGGGCTGCGTGAGCGCAACGAGCGGCGCCGCAAGGGCCTGCGCGTCATCGTGGAGCGTTACTGCCTGACCTATCCACCGCTTTCGCCGCTCCAGCAACCGGTTGCGATCGACACCCTGCACATGCTGACGAGTTTCGAAACCTTCGACGCATTGTCAGTGAGCGGACGAAGGGAGGCGGATGTGTTTCAGACGGTTCTGAAGCTGTCGTATAACGCGCTAGGGTTCGTCCCGCGTTTCGTGCGGAGAAACTGAAGCTTTGTCATTAGATTTCGTCATTGGATCTTGTCATTCTGAGCGAGGATTGCACTTTGCGCTTTTTGCAAAGTGCAACCGCAGTCGAAGAATCCCTGCCTTTGGATTCGCGGGCAGGGATCCTTCGACTGCGCGGCTGGCTCGCTATCGCGAACCAGCCACTCCGCTCAGGATGACAATCCCAGCAGGATGGCAATGCCGGGGGCCGAGCTTCGCTCGGCCGGACGGGCGAGGCGCCCGTCCCCACATGGCTTTTTTTGGCACCTGGTTCTTGGCAACAAGGTTCCTCTTAAGAATTTGTCATTCTGAGCGAGGATTGCACTTTGCGCTTTTTGCAAAGTGCAACCGCAGTCGAAGAATCCCTGCCTTTGGATTCGCGGGCAGGGATCCTTCGACTGCGTGGCTGGCTCGCTATCGCGAACCAGCCACTCCGCTCAGGATGACAATCCCAGCAGGATGACAATCCCGCGGGGCCGAGCTTCGCTCGTGACCGCAGCGGGCTCCCGCTTCGCTCACGCCCGCTAAGCACGGTCATTTTGGCTGCAGGGTTTGGGCGATCATTACTTGCTTCTTGAAGTTTTCGACCATGTTGGGATCGAGGCGGACTTCGGTGGGCTTCTTCGCCAGCGTCATGGTGTCGATCTTGTCTTGCAGCTTGAGGAGCGCGTAGAAGAGATTTTCGGGGCGGGGCGGGCATCCTGTGACGTAAACAGCGACCGGGACGATCTTGTCGACGCCTTGCAGCACGGCGTAGGTATTGAACGGACCACCGACCGACGAGCACGCGCCCATCGAGATGACCCACTTGGGGTCGGGCATCTGATCGTAAATGCGCTTCACCACCGGCGCCATTTTCAGGGTAACGGTGCCGGCAACGATCATCAGGTCGCTCTGGCGCGGGCTGGGACGAAAAACTTCTGAACCGAAACGCGCGATATCGAAGCGCGAAGTCGAAGACGCGATCATCTCGATCGCGCAGCAGGCCAGGCCGAACGTCATCGGCCACACCGCCGATTTGCGCGCCCAGTTGAAGACATAGTCGACGGTCGAGATCAGGAAGTTCTTTTCAAACTTGTTTTGCAGCCAGCCCATGCGTAATCCCTCGGGAAACCGCTAATATCAGCAGTCTAGGTAAGGCAAGGCACGGTGTCAATTGCGGCGCGGGGTTAAAAGGCCCGTCGTAGCGCGTCGTGTGCCGCAATCAGTCGAAGGGAAGAGCGATCTCAGCGCTGTAAGTCATTTGCGGGCCGGGGACCAGGTTCTTGTTCAGGTAGCAGAATTCCCCGCGATAGATCAGGTCGGCGCGTCCGCGCCACAGGCTGTGACTTTCTGAAAGCAGCGAATCGATCAGTCGGCGGTCGCGATCGCTGTGGTATTCGACGTAAATAAGTTTGATGGTTGGCAGGAATCGCTCGAGGGAGCGCAGAATGTGGACCTCGCAGCCTTCAGTATCGATTTTCAGAATGTCAATCGCACTGATTCCCTGGGCAGCCACGAAATCGTCAGCGCGGCGCAGTTGAACTTCCTCCGCTTCCGCGAGCGTGCGATCGCTCGCTGCGATCGAAGATTCCACACTATCGTTGCGTCCGGGATAAAGAGCGATCGTCTTGTCGCATGAATACAGGCCGATGGGGAACGTTTGCACGTTTGGGAAGACGGCGACGTTCTGGCGCAGGAGCGAAAATGGGGAACGGGCCGGTTCGCAGGCGAAGATCTTTGCCTGGGGATAGTGGAAGGCAAAGAAGACCGAGGCCGCTCCCACGTTCGCGCCGACGTCAACAATGGTCTTGATGCCGTCCACAAAGTGGACATGCGGATAGGTCCGTCCGGTCAGGATTTCTCCGGCGATCTTGAGCGAGACTTCGTTGTTGAAGAGGCGCATGGAAAACTTCTGGCCTGCGACGTCTATGGCGCCGATTTCGGTGATTTCAGGAGTGTTCATGAAGACACTATCGTCCGTGGACATGTCAGCAATTTAGAGGCCTCATCCTTCTCTCATGAATGAGCTCTTGGCTCATGATCCGATACCGGGTCTCGGGTGCGCTTGATCCCCGGGCTTGGTTGCGCGGGAGATCCTTCGCTCCGCCTGAAAAACGGCTCCGCTCAGGATGACAGCCTTTGATGACAGCGCCTGGTGACAGCGCCTGATGACAGCGCTTAGAGGGCACGCGGAGTCTCGACGCGCGCAGGCAGCCTTGGAGTCGGGGCCTGGCGTCCGCTAGAATTAAAGGTTCTGTGGACCTTCTATGACTCTGACGAAACAGCAAGCACTGGAAATGCTTGAATCCGATGACCTGATCGGCATCGGGATGGAGGCCGACGCGGTGCGGCGCAAGTTGCATCCCGAGGGCGTGGTGACCTACATCATCGACCGGAACATTAACTACACAAACTTCTGCACCGAGTATTGCACCTTCTGCGCGTTTTACCGGCCGCTGAAAGGGCCGGCGGCGAAGGAAGGATACATTCTCGACTACGAGACGATTTACGAGAAGATTCGCGAGACGGTCGAGCTCGGCGGCACGGGCGTGCTGATGCAGGGCGGGCTGCATCCGGACTTGAAGATTGACTGGCACGAGAAGATGTTGCGGGGGATCAAGGAGCGCTTTCCGCAGGTGCATCTGCATTGCTATTCGGCGTCGGAAGTGATTGCGATTGCCGAGTACAGCGGGCTTTCGATTCGCGACACGATTCTACGGCTGCGCGGTGCAGGGCTGGACTCGATTCCGGGCGGCGGGGCGGAGATTCTCGACGACGAGGTGCGTTTCAAGATTGCGCGGCTGAAATGTTTGACGGAGGACTGGCTCAATGTGCATCGCACGGCGCACGAGATCGGCATGCGCACGACGGCGACCATGATGTTTGGTGTGGGCGAGAACTGCGAGCATCGCGTGAATCATCTGCAGCGGTTGTACGAACTGCAAGAAGAGACGGGAGGATTCACTGCGTTTATTCCGTGGACCTTTCAGCCGGCGAATACCGCGCTCGGCGGCCGGCATTGGGATGAAGCGACGGCAGTTGAGTATTTGAAGATGCTGGCGATCTCGCGGATTTACCTGTCGAACTTTTTGAATGTGCAGTCGAGCTGGGTGACGCAGGGATTGAAAGTCTGCCAGATGGGATTGCGCTTCGGCGGGAACGATGTGGGATCGGTGATGCTGGAAGAGAATGTGGTACGGGCCGCGGGCGTGACCAATTGCACGACCGAAGAAGAGTTGCGGCGAATTATTCGCGATGCGGGGTTCAGGCCGGCGCAGAGGGATACGTTGTACCGGCAGTATTTTTTGAATTAGGTGGCGGGAAAGCAGGTTCCTCACCGAGTCTGCGACTCGGTTCGGAATGACATCACGAAGAGAAAAGCAGGTTCCTCACCGCCGCTTTGCGCCGGTTCGGAATGACATCCCTCGGTGGTTTGTGGGCGGGCTATTGGATGTCATTCCGAACCGGTCCGACGGCTCCACGCGTCAGCGTGATGTCATTCCGAACCGGTCCGAAGGAGCGGTGAGGAAACTGCTTTGCCGTTTACTCTCATCACGGCGGGCCGTCCCCACTCGGCTGCAAGATCTTCCCACGTAGGATTCTCTTTAACGATCAACGCCACTTTCTTCTCGCGTCTCCATTTCTTGATTTCCGTTTCGCGCGCGATGGCGGCCGCGACGCTGTAGTAGACCTCGTAATAGACGAGCCGGTTGATGCGGTACTTCCGCGTGAACTCGCTACCCTCGCCTGCCCGGTGTCTTAGCACGCGAGCCATGAGGAATCCTGTCATTCCGACGTAGATGGCGCGGCTTTTGCTGGCTACGATGTAAACGTAATAGAGCTTTGGGTCAGGCATCATGTGCCTCCTGGGAAAGCAGGTTCCTCACCGAGTCTTGCGACTCGGTTCGGAATGACATCGAGTTTAGAGCGGCTGCTGGGAGGAAGGCAGTGACATGTCTCACATGCGGCTGTTGAAAACTCTGCCGAACATGCTGTCGTGGGACAGCAGGTTCTTCACCGAGTCTGCGACTCGGTTCGGAATGACATCCCTCGGTGGTTTGTGGGCGGGCTATGATGTCATTCCGAACCGGTCCGGAGGAGCGGTGAGGAAACTGCTTTGCCGGTTACCTTCGCCAGGGGTGGCGGGCTCGCGTGCGGCGGTAAAATACGGTATGCCGTCCTTTCCAATCAAAACTTGTGTGGAGTGTGGGGAGCAGTTTGAGTTGAAGCCGGGGAAGCCGGGATATGCGAATCGATGTCCGGATTGCAGCGAAGAGGATGCTGGTTCCGCGGAGCAGGCCGGCGACCAGTGGAAGAGCGACAAGGGCGCGAATGCCGCTCGCCGCGAGGCGATGAAGAATCTGCTCTACCGCAAAGATAGTTGAATGGTGCGAGATTTCGCAGGGCTTGAGGCCTTGCCTCCGCACGGCTTGCGCCCGACGACCCGAAGGCGAGACGCCCTCGGGACAGCCGGCAGGATGCCGGCGCTACGATGCCGGCTGCGAAACATCAAACAATGTTCTGCTGTATATCGATTGTCATCGATGGGTTACGTCTAATTGACAATCTTGTTACAAGCGTGAGCAATCGTGGCGCGATTTCCTGAATCGAATCCCTTAACGCGTCAATAAAAAATTCTTAGCCGGATTGAAGTGCTTGGATTCGGGGGGAGAGTTCCGCTCGCTGTCGGGTATCAACCGGTGAGAAGGCGCGTCCATCACGAGCGATCGTGAAATCACTTGAAGAGAAGAGGAAAGCATGAAGAGTCTAAAGAAGAATGTAGTACTGCTGTTGGGGGCTGTACTTGGGGCGATGCTGGTCAACGTGCCGGCGCATGCGCAAGGTGATCGCGTCGCGGCCAACGTGCCATTCGATTTCGCGGTGGGGAAATTCGAATTCAAGGCCGGCAGCTATCGGATCCAGAGGCTATCGGGAACGCCGTTTGTGTCGCTCACCGATGCGGATGGAAAAACGCGCTATACGATGCTGACTCCGGGGGGCAAGGTGGCAAACCGAAATGGACAGCCCTATCTGGTTTTCACGCGCTACGGATCGGAATCGTTCCTTAGCAAGATCGTGTTCTCTGTCGACAACAATTACCAGTTGCCGCAGAGCAACCGGGAAAAAGAAGTCATGTCGAAGCTGGTGCCCGGCGAGCAGACTGTCGTGCCGATCCAACCGGGGCAGGACTGAAGCGGGAATGCCTGGGGAGTTGCAGCACCGCGAAAGAAGTGGATCGGAGGCTCGTGGTGCTGCAGTCCTGGGTTTTGGTGGACGGACAGGAGTGCCTCTTCACAGAACTAATTTCAGATTTCGGCAGGCGCACCGGAGTGTCCACCCCCACACTTGCCCAACCCACACTACTGCTTCAATATCCACGTTGCCATTTTGTCGAGTGCTACTGGCGAGATGGTTTCTTCGATCTCTGCGTATTCTGCGGGTGAACCGGTCTTGGCGTTTTGGAACAGGTGATTCAGGCCCGGCAGTTCGTCGATTTCGAAATGCTTGTTGCCGGCTTCTTCGAGGGCCTTGCGGATCGCAGGCAGGTTCTGGTCGGGCAGCACTTGTTTATCGAGCGATCCATTGATGGCGAGAACCGGGCAAGTGACTTTACGCAGCGCGGTCGCAGGATCGTAGGTCAGAAAGTAGCGGAACCAGGGTGAAGTGAGCTGGTGAAGCTGCATGCCGAGTTGGGCTTCAGGAAGGTCGCCGGCCATCTTTTCTTTCAGTTCTTTTTCCAGGACGGCAAGGTCTTTGCCAGATTCCACCAGAGCGAGAATTTCTTTTTCTTTCGCGGCATCTTTTGCAGCGTCGTCTTTGCTCTTGCCGTTGGCGAGTTGAATGGCCTCGCCCTGCGCGACCAGAACCTGGTCGCCGGGGACGCCTGTGCCGGCCATCATCACGATGAAATCGACGTCTTTGTCGCGGGCGGCGACCATGGGAGCGATGACGCCGCCTTCGCTGTGGCCGACCAGGCCGATCTTGTGCTGATCGACTTCAGCGCGAGTTTTCAGGTACGCGACGCCGGCCTCGACGTCGGTTGAAAAGTCGGCGGTGGTGGCGCTGGCGAAAATGCCGGTAGATTTTCCGACGCCGCGATCATCGGCGCGCAACACGGCGATGCCGTGCCGAGTGAGATAGTCCGACAAAACGAGAAATGGTTTGTGGCCGAGAAGAGCTTCGTCGCGATCCTGGGGACCTGATCCGGTGATGAGAAGAACTGCCGGGAACGGCCCCTTGCGTTGCGGAATAGTGAACGTTGCGGCCAGAGTGACGTTCTGCACTTTGTTGTCGTAGCTGACTTCTTCCTCTTTGTAGGGATACGGCTTCACCGGGTTCTGCGGGCGCTTGGGCTCAAGCTCAGCTTGATCTTTGGCGCGCTTCAGAACCAGCGGCATGGTTCCGCCGCCCTGGGACCAGTTGCCATCGATGGTGGAAAGGTCGGACGAGATTTTTCCTTCGAAGACGCCGCCAAGTTTCTTGGCCTCGATTTTCAAAGTCGAGCCATCGCGCGTGACCGAAGTGGTGGGCAGTCCTTTCATGCCTTGATCAGGGCTGTCCATGGTGGCGGTGAGTCCATCGGCGCTGTTGACGATGTGAAAGACGACGCGCAATTTGATCGAGCCGGTGTCGAGCGATCCCATCCACGCGCCATCGATGTCGGACGGCTTGGCGGGCTTGGGCTCAGCTGTTGCGGGCAGAGGGCCGCGCTTGAATTCGAGGGGAAGCGCCTGGCCTTGCGTCCACGTGCCGGAAATCGAGTTGCCGTCGGGAGCGACTTTGCCTTCGTACGTTCCGTGCACAGGGGCAACGTCGAGACTGAGCTTGGAATCCTTGAGCGTGGTCGATGCTACTGGGATGCCGTTCGCTTTCTGATCGACGCTATCGAGCGTGGAGGTGAGCGATCCGTCGGCAGACTTGCTGATGTGCAGCACCAGGCGAAGCTCTCCCATGCCGGTGTCGAGAGCGCCGTGCCAGTCGCCGGCGATGTCCTGGGCGTTGGCGAGAGTGAGAAAAGAAACTAACAGGGCCCACAGAATTGAAATGCGTTTCATCGGATGCGCCCTCCTTCTGGGCGTTGAGGTGGAATATTTCAGTTCAATTGGCCGCGACGTTCGAGTTGCTTATAAAAGGCCAGCGAGTAAATGACGGGGCCAAGCGCCGCGGCCACAATGATGGCGAACGGCAGCCAGAATGGAGCGCGCAGCAGGACAGCGAAAAATCCGAGCAGGCCTCCCACGAAGAAAGCTTTTGCGGCGACGCGGTGAGTCGCGTTCCAGACGCGCTCGTCGGCGATGGTCCAGGGCGTGCGGATGCCGACGTAGAAATTCCGGCGCACTTTGCCAAGCACATTTCCCAGCAGGGCGATCAGCAGGCAGACTCCGGCGATGACGGCCCGGCTCACATCCAGCACAAGACCCAGCGCCGAGAAGAGGATGAGGATGTGGCAGTACGCAATCATGGAAACCACCACGATCATGATGTAGAGATACGTCGAGCGGAACGAATCCACTTCGAACTTCTTCGGCGAGAGCCAGGGGAGGCACGCGAAGAGAAGTACGAACAGCGTCATTGTTCCGGGCCCGGTCAGAAATAAAGACCACTTAGGTCCCCAGCCATTCACGTGACCTTGCGCGTCCCAGTGCATGGGGACGACGTCTGGAAGCTTGGGATAGGCCACAGCAGTGGTGGCGAGAATGGCGAGTATGACCGCGGCTGCGCCCCAGTAGTATCGACCATCAGTTTTCATGAGATTCAGTGTCATTTGGCGCCTCCGCAGAACTTTCCCCCTTCGTCTTGCCATCCCCGCCAATCAGGTCCATTGCCCACGCCATCAAGTCCTGCACGACGGTGGTGTTCAGGCCGTACCAGATGGTCTGGCCTTCGCGGCGGCTGGTGAGCAGGTCGGCGTCTTTCAGCACCCCGAAATGATGAGACATGGTGGGCTTCGTCATGTCGAAGCGCTCGGCCAGGTCGCCAGCGGTCATCTCACCGCGGCGCAGCAGGCTCAGGATTTCGCGCCTGGTCGGGTCGGCTAGCGCTTTAAAGGCTTTGTTGGAGGATGGGGACATAGTTAGGTTTGCGTCTATTTAGATAACAATCTAATTATATGTGGTTCGAAAGTCAAGGATTCTTTGAGATGGCTCTAAACCCAATGGTTTTGTGGCTAATGAGATCCTTCGCTCCGCCTGAAAAGCGGCTGCGCTCAGGATGACAGCGTGGATACGGGGTCGCTCGCGGCTGCGGCTGCGCTCAGGATGACTGCGGGGGCACGGGGGGACGTTGAGGACAGCAGGTTCCTCACCGAGTCTGCGACTCGGTTCGGAATGACATCGGTTTCTTTTAGGTTTTCAGTTACTTACTGCAGGGTGGCTTTGATCGAACCCAAAAAATCGCGATGTCATTCCGAACCGGCGCGAAGCGGCGGTGAGGAACCTGCTTTGCCCGCGCCACAGAAGCCCCGAACTGCACGAAACTCGGATAAAATTGGGGAAACGGGACCACGCCTGGTCCTGGATATCACGCCCTCCCGAACGCGTTCATGAATCCTGCCGCACATTTATTGCTGGTTCTGCTTAGCCTGAGTGCGATCGGGCAGAATCCGGCTGTCAGCCTGGCGCCTGCCTCGAATGCCACCATTGATGGGATCGTGGTGAAGGATCCGGGGAGCGAGCCCGTAAAAAAAGTGTTGGTGGAGCTGATTGCCGAAAATCAGTCCGCGACCGGCAATCACACTGCTCTTACGGGAGTCGATGGACGATTCCACATTGAGAGCGTGCAGCCGGGGCGGTACCGGTTGTTTGTCGAGCGTACGGGATTACTCGAAGTCGAAAAGCACCACGCGCATCCCGAGGGCCGGGTGTTGACCTTGAGCCCGGGGCAGGAACTGAAAGATGTCGAAGTGCGGTTGCAGGCAGCGGCGGTGGTGCGTGGGCGCGTGGTTGATGAAGACGGAGATCCGTTGCTGAACACGGAAGTGAGCGTGATGCGCCAGGCGTTTGTCGCGGGGCACTCGCACTGGGAGCAGGTGGTGGGGGAGCGCACCAACGATCTCGGTGAATATCGGTTGGCCGGCCTGCCGCCGGGCAGCTACATCGTTTCGGTGAATCCGCCGCCTGACTTCAAGAACCTGATCGAAGGGACCGGCGCTGCGCCGAATGGGGAAACGCCGAAATCGAATCCCTCGGAGAAGACGGTCGCGACGTACCAGACGACATATTATCCGGGCACATTGGATCGCAGCCAGGCTGCGCCGGTGCAGTTGCACGCGGGAGACGAGTTTCCGGCGAACTTCGCGCTGATGCCGAGTCCGAGTTTGAGTATCCGGGGCGCGGTGGTGAATCTTCCGCCGCGCACGTCGGCGGTGATCACACTGCAGTCGCGGGATTTCAACTTGATCCTGAACGGCGCGGAAATGCGAAAAGACGGGAGCTTCGTGATCCGCGATGTTTCGCCCGGGAACTACACCATCTCAGCGACGGTGGATGGTGCCGCGGTGCCGATGACGGCGCGACAGACGGTGCAGGTGGGCGCAACGAACATCGAGGGGCTGCGGTTAACGCCCGAGCCGGGTGCGTGGGTGCACGGACGGCTGCGGCTTGAGAGCAAGAGTGGTGGACGAAGTGACATCAGCCAGATGTTTCTGGCGCTGCAACCGGTCGACTCAGACGACAGCGCGGGAGAGATTCCTATTGGGGACAGATTTTCGAATGTGGCGCACGTCTCGCAGGATGGCAGCTTCGAGTGGAGGGATGTTCCGCCGGGAAATTACTACGTCCAACTGGTGAACGAGGGTGATGGCAACGGAGATTGGTATTTGCAGTCATTCGCGTCTGCGGGGCACGACGTGAACCCAGGCACGGTGAGTGTGTCCGGGGGAACGGTGGCCGTTGATGTGGTGGCTAGCGCGGATGGAGCGGTGGTGCAAGGGCAGGTGCTGGATGCGAAGGGTACGCCGGTCGCCAACGCGGAGATCGTAGCCGTGCCGGAGGACCGGCTTCGAGGGCGTCCGGATCATTATCGCAAGGCCACCAGCGATCAGAATGGAGACTTCTCGCTGCGCGGAATTCCACCTGGAGACTACACGCTGTTTGCTTGGGAGAGCGTGGACGGGGACGCCTACTACAGCGCGGAATTTCTGAAGAAATTTGAAGGGCTGGGAGTCGCGGTGCGGGTCGCGGAGGGTGAGCATAAGAGCGCTACTTTGAACGTGATTCCGGTGGGAGATGAGCAGCCGTGACGTTGCCGGCGTTCTAGGCCTAAATGCCACAGCAGGTTCCTCACCGAGTCTCTGACTCGGTTCGGAATGACATCGGGGTTTTGGGGGGGCCTTAAGTGCTACAGCAGGTTCCTCACCGCCGCTTTGCGCCGGTTCGGAATGACAAAACCCTGACGATACAGACATTAAGGAGGTTAAGCCAACCTGATGTCATTCCGAACCGAGTCGCAGACTCGGTGAGGAACCCGCTGTGCATGTGAAGGACCCTCAAGCCATCATCGTTTTCGCACAGAAACGTTACGCGGAAGCTGCTACCTGCTGCAAAAAAAACAAGCCCAGCCGCCAAGCTGGGCTTTAATTATGCGGCTGGTAATTTGCTTACTTGCTCATGCCACCACTGCTGCATGTCTTCGAGATGTGCTTCACGGAGCTGACTTCGAGAGTCTGAGAGCCTGCGCCTCCGGCGGAAGATCCGGTGGATCCCATGGTGCCGCTGGCTGCGCCTGATCCCGTGCTGCCCGTGATTTTTACTTCGTGGCCTACGTGCTCAGCGAGCTTCGACGTGTCGCCCGTCAGTTGGTAAGACGTTCCTTGCTTGTCGGTGAGAGTGTACTTTCCATCAGAGCCGCTCAGACAGCCTTCGACAGACTGGTGTGAGGTGGCGCTGGACTGTCCGGTCGCACTCATGTCGCCAGCACCGGTTTGGCCTGAGCTGGTGGACCCGGCTTGGCTGGAGCCACTCGCAGAGGATCCGGATTGACCGCTGCTCGAGGAAGAGGAGCCCGTTTGTGCCGCTGCCCACGCGACTCCAAGCATGAGCACCGACAATAAGAGTATGTGTCGCATATGCAACCTCCAAAGAGATCTAGTTTCGCAGTGGCTGTATACCCCGCAAAGGGTTGCACACCCACGTAAGTCGAGTCTGAGCGTAGATGGAGAAGGCCACAATACAGGTTTCGCCCGAGAAGGCAGATGGGGAGCCGGCCCCCAAGAGTCGTCCGCGAGCGCATGCAGCCGCATAAACCGCTTAGAGTCAATGGGGTGGACACGCATCTCGCCGTGCCGGCCACTCATCTAATCAAGTGTGAGGAGGATCAAGATATGAGGCTAGCAGGACGGAATATGTGGATCACGATCTGTCTGGCAGCCCTTCTATCTCTGCCTACGTGGGGAAGTGAGACAGATAAACATAATGCGATACCGGGGACTTTGAATTATGTGGAAGGGCAAGCATCGATTGGCGACCAGACGTTAAATTCGAAATCTGTCGGTTCTATGAATCTCGAGAACGGACA
>Ga0335076_10003030_pt1 | contig 16803 bp, 15 predicted proteins | sample Lox_Sample_25_FD_206717 | JGI IMG/M metagenome (GOLD analysis project Ga0335076, IMG submission 206717) | Soil microbial communities from Loxahatchee National Wildlife Refuge, Florida, United States - Lox_Sample_2.5 | ecosystem: Environmental > Terrestrial > Soil > Wetlands | place: USA... | reverse complement strand
CGGCAACAACGGCACCGCCCGCAGATCCAAGTACACCACCGGCAACAACGGCACCACCGGCAACAACGGCACCGCCCGCAGATCCGAGTACACCGCCGGCAACTCCGGCACCTCCGGCAGCTCCGGCACCGCCGCTCCCACCTGCGGGAACTGACGTTAGTGTCGTTCTTTTGTCTCCCTCCCTACCGCCCCCAAGTGTGGTAGCTCCGGCACTGCCGCCCCCACCTCCGGTTGCTCCGGCACCGCCGCCCCCACCTCCGGTAGCTCCGGCACCGCCGCCCCCGCCTCCGGCGGCTCCGGCACCGCCGGCAGAACCGGCACCGCCACCTCCGGCAGAACCGGCACCGCCACCTCCGGCAGCTTCGGCACCTCCGGGCACACCTCCAGCAGCTTCGGCACCTCCGGGCACACCTCCACCAGGACCTCCGGGGGCTCCGCGTCATCGTTGACCTATAAGCAGCCTGGCTACCCCCGCCGTGTTCAACCGTTACCTGCTCTTCGGCGCCGTCGAGGTCGGCGCAGCGAGGTTGGACCACGAGGAGGCGGAAATCGATGGGGCGATTGCCGAATTCGAGCGCGGCGCCGACCCCGACGGCGGCGCCGGCGCTGTGGATAGCTGAGCCGGCCGTCGCGCCTCGCCGTGGCACAGTGCCAGCATGGCGCAGCCCACGCCGTCGTTGTATGCGCTGGACCCCGCCCTGCCGGTGCTGCTGCGCCCCGACGGCGCCGTCCAGGTGGGTTGGAGTCCGCGCCGCGCCGTACTGATCCGCCCGCCGCGTGGCCTCAACCCCGCGGGCCTGGCCACCCTGCTGCGGACGATGCACGCACCGGTACCGATCAGCGAGTTGCAGCGTCAGGCCGACGGTGTGAGCGCCGGTGAGGTGGGCGATCTGGTCGCGCGGCTGGTGGCGGCCGGGGTCGTCACCCGCGGCCGCCGACAGCGGCCCGCCCGCTCGGCGTCCATCCGCGTGCACGGACGCGGACCGCTGTCCGACCTGCTGATCGAGTCGCTGCGTTGTTCGGGGGCGCGGGTCAAGCACAGCAGCCAGCCGCATGCCGCGGTGAGCGCCGCCGAGGCCGACCTGGTGGTGTTGTCCGACAACCTGGTCGCCGACCCCCGAATGCTGCGCGATTTACACAGTCAACGCCTCGCGCACCTCGCAGTCCGGGTGCGCGACGGCACCGGCCTGGTCGGCCCGCTGGTCATCCCCGGCACGACCAGCTGCCTGGCATGCGCAGACCTGCACCGCAGGGACCGCGACGCGGCCTGGCCCGCCGTCGCCGCACAGCTTCGCGACACCGTCGGGGTGGCCGACCGTGCGACCCTGCTGGCGACGGCGGCGCTGGCGCTCAGCCAGATCAACCGGGTGATCGGTGCGGTGCGTGGCTCGGAATCAGAAGCGCCGACGGCGTTGAACGCCACGTTGGAATTCGACGTACACGCGGGCTCGATCGTGGCGCGACAATGGCCGCGACACCCACTGTGTTCATGCTGACAGCGCTTGTTGCCAGATCTATGGGGGCAAGCACAGAACCGTCATGGATGATAGTTACGTGTCAGAGATCAAACGTAAGGGCGTTGCGCGCAACGCGAAGCTGGCCGGCTTGGCGGGCGGCATCGCCGGACGCACAGCGCTCGGGTTCGGTAAGCGACTGGCTGGCAAGTCGCAGGACGAGGTCAACGCCGAACTGATGGAGAAGGCGGCCAACCAGTTGTTCACCGTGCTCGGTGAGCTCAAGGGCGGCGCGATGAAGGTCGGGCAGGCATTGTCGGTGATGGAGGCCGCAATCCCCGAGGAGTTCGGCGAGCCGTACCGGGAAGCGCTGACCAAGCTGCAAAAGGACGCGCCGCCGCTCCCCGCCGACAAGGTACATCGGGTGCTCGACGCCCAGCTGGGCACCAAGTGGCGGCAACGGTTCTCCGAATTCGACGACGTTGCGGTGGCCTCGGCCAGTATCGGCCAGGTGCACAGGGGCGTGTGGTCGGACGGCCGCGAGGTGGCGGTCAAGATCCAGTATCCGGGCGCCGACGAGGCACTGCGGGCCGACTTGAAGACGTTGCGGCGCATGGTCGGCGTGGTCAAGCAACTCGCGCCGGGCGCCGACGTGCAAGGCGTCGTCGACGAGCTGATCGAGCGCACCGAAATGGAACTGGACTATCGGCTGGAGGCCGACAACCAGCGCGCATTCGCCAAAGCGTATGAGGGCCATCCGCACTTCCTGATCCCGCACATCGTGGCCAGCGCGCCCAAAGTCGTGGTCCAGGAGTGGATCGATGGCCTGCACATGGCGGACATCATCCGCGAGGGCACTGTCGAACAACGCGACCTGATGGGCTCTCGGCTGCTCGAGCTCACCTTCGACGCGCCGCGCCGGGTGGAGATGATGCACGGCGACGCCCATCCGGGAAACTTCATGCTGCTGCCCGACGGGCGGATGGGGGTCATCGACTTCGGCGCGGTGGCCCCGCTACCCGGCGGGTTCCCGATCGAGCTGGGAATGACGATCCGGCTGGCCAAGGAAAAAAACTACGACCTGTTGTTGCCGACGATGGAGAAAGTCGGCTTCATTCAGAAGGGCCAGCAGGTGTCGGTGCGCGATATCGACGAGATGCTGCGCCAGTACGTCGAGCCCATCGAGGTCGAGGTGTTCCACTACACCCGCAAATGGCTGCAACGGATGACCGTGGGCCAGATGGATCGGTCGGTGTCGCAGATCAGGACGGCGCGGCAGATGGACTTGCCGCCCAAGCTGGCGATCCCGATGCGGGTGATCGCGTCGGTGGCCGCAATCTTGTGTCAGCTGGACGCGCACGTGCCGATCAGGGCGCTATCGGAGGAGCTGATCCCCGGCTTCGCCGAGCCGGATACCGCGGTCGTCTAAGCAGCGACCGCGTCTTTGCGCGGACGTCCACGCGGCCGCTTGCGGTTCACGATGCAGCCACGATCCAGGATCTCGCCACCCCAGACCCCCCACGGCTCTTCGCGTTGCAGTGCCGCGGCCAGGCAATCGCTGCGAATCGGGCAGTCGGCGCACAACGCCTTGGCGCGCTCCAAATCCGACGGGCTGTCGGCGAACCACAGATCGGGATCGCCGACGTGACAAGGCAACTCCGGCTGCTGTTCGTCGGGGACTGTCGGGCTCGACATGTCCGGTTCACCTGCTTCCTGATCTGGCGGTGGTCTTGGAAGAGATCCGAACCAGGTGATGGGCTGTCGACCCAAAAACTATGGCCACGGATCCTTGTGACTTCGGGTCCGTGGCCATTTGGCGAGATTCTGAGCTTTACCTAGGTAGAACTCCGATCCACGGACGCGTCGGTCGCGGCGGCGTTGCGCTTGTGCGCAGCCGCCGCTACGGCGTGGGCAGCATGGCGGGAGCCAATGTTGCCGGCCGCAACTACGGGCGATACACCGAACGCGCTCATGGTGATCATCGTGGCTCCCTCCTCTCCGCCTAGTGGCTGCCGCCGGGCATGAAAAACCCGGCGATTTCGGTTCGAGGCTAAATGGTAGCAAGCTGACTCGGCAACCGATTTTCTGACCTGGGGTTTTGTGGCGACCTGCTGCGCCCGGCTTCGGCGCGCTAGCGATCGCCACGCGGTTTTAGCCGCGGCTGCGGACGAGTTCCAACACATCCGGGCCGAACTGCTCGAGCTTGCGGGCGCCGATACCCGGGATCGCGACCAACGCGGCGTCATCGGAGGGCAGCATCTCGGCGATCGCGATCAGCGTGTTGTCGGTGAACACCACATACGCGGGCACCTTCAGATCCTTGGCGGTGCGCAGCCGCCAGTCTTTGAGCTGTAGCAACAGCTCGTCGTCGATATCGGCGGCGCATGTCTCACAGCGGCGCAGCATGATCGCCGCCGGCGTGGTCAGCTGGTTGTTGCAGATCCGGCAGCGCGAAGCGGGGCCGCGGCTGCGGCGTGGCCGGCTTCCAGTGGAGTCGGATTGGGTCTGCGGGGCGAGACCGTTGAGAAACCGCGACGGTTTGCGGCTCTGCCGCCCGCCCGGATTTCGGGACAGCGACCAGCTGAGCGCCAAATGCATTCGGGCCCTGGTAATTCCGACGTAGAGCAGTCGGCGCTCCTCCTCGACGGCTTCGCTTTCGGCGCCGTGGGCCAGCGCATGCGAGATCGGCAGTGTGCCGTCGGTCAATCCGACCAGGAACACCGCATCCCACTCCAACCCTTTTGCGGCGTGCAGCGAGGCCAACGTGACACCTTGCACCACCGGTGGATGACGCGAGTCGGCGCGGGTCCGCAGCTCGGCCAGCAGACCGGGCAGGTCTAACTGCGGACGGTGCGCCACCTCCTCGTCGACCAGTTCGGCCAACCCCGACAACGCCTCCCAGCGCTCTCGGGCCCGGGTGCCCGTCGGCGGTTCGGCGGTCAACCCCAGCGGCTCGAGCAGTTCACGCACCACGTCGGGCAGCGCGCCATCGGTTTCACGGTTGGCAGCTCGCTGGAAGACCAGCAGTGCCTGGCGGATTTCCTGACGGCTGAAAAAGCCCTCGCCGCCGCGGACCTGATAGGCAATGCCGGCCTCGGTCAACGCCTCTTCGTAAACCTCGGACTGCGCGTTGATCCGGTACAGCACCGCGATCTCGGCCGGCGGAGTGCCGGATTCGACGAGCCGCGAGATCGACTTGGCCACCGCGGCCGCTTCGGCCACCTCGTCGGGATGTTCGCTGAACGACGCAGCCGGACCTGGATCGCGTTGACCGACCAGGTGCAGCTTGCTGCCGGCCACTCGCCCGCGGGCAGCCGCGATCACCCGGTTGGCCAGCGACACCACCTGCGGCGTCGACCGATAGTCCCGCTCGAGGCGTACCACGGTTGCCTCCGGGAACTGCCGCGAGAAGTCCAGCAGGTAGCGTGGCGTGGCCCCGGTGAACGAATAGATGGTTTGGTTGGCGTCGCCGACGACGGTCAGGTCGTCCCGGTCCCCCAGCCACGCCGACAGCACGCGCTGCTGCAGCGGCGTCACGTCCTGGTATTCGTCCACGACGAAGCAGCGGTAGCGATCGCGGAATTCTTCGGCGATCGCGGCATCGTTTTCGATCGCGGCGGCGGTGTGCAGCAGCAGGTCGTCGAAGTCGAGCAGCGCAACGTCATCGCCGCGGGACTTGAGCGATTCGTAGCCCGCGTACACGGTGGCGACCCGCGTGGCGTCCAGCGGAATGTCGCGGCCGGCAGCCGCCACCGCGTCCGGGTACTGCTCGGGGGAGATCAGCGACGCCTTGGCCCACTCGATTTCGCCGGCGACGTCGCGGACGTCGTCAGTGCTGAGCTGCAACCGGGAGCTGCTCGCGGCGCGGGCGACGACGGCGAACTTGCTGTCCAGCAGCTGCCAGCCGGTGTCACCGACGACCCGCGGCCAGAAATACCGCAGCTGCCGGTGCGCCGCCGCATGAAATGTCAACGCCTGCACCGCGCCGACACCGGAGCCGGTGTGCGCCGCGGCCCCCAATGCCCGCAACCGGGTTCGCATTTCGCCCGCGGCACGTTGGGTAAACGTCACCGCCAATACTTGACCCGCGGCCACATGTCCGGCGGCGACGAGCTGAGCAATGCGGTGGGTGATGGTGCGGGTCTTGCCGGTGCCCGCACCGGCCAGCACGCAGACCGGTCCGCGCGGAGCCAGCACGGCCTCGCGCTGTTCGTCATCGAGGTCGGCAATCAATGGGTCTGAGATCACCGGCATGGCGTCCATCTTGGCAGTGGTCGCCGACAAACGCCGGGCAGCGCCACGCCGTGGCATGACGCGGACGCACGTTATGTTTGACCCACTATGGCCAGTTCTTCCAGCGCCTCCAGCGCTTCTTTGACGATGTACACCACGACCTGGTGTGGCTACTGCCATCGGCTCAAGACCATGTTGAAGGCCGACGGCATCACCTACGACGAAGTCGACATCGAACACGACCCGTCGGCAGCCGACTTTGTCGGCTCAGTGAACGGCGGCAATCACACGGTTCCGACGGTGAAGTTCGCCGACGGCTCGACGATGACCAACCCGGCCGCGAAAGAGATCAAGGCGAAGCTCGCTGCGCTGGCCGGGTAGGGCTAGCCCGCCTCGGCCCAGGATTCGATGATCACGCGGGCGATCGACACCGACCCCGGCAGCAGTAGCTTGGCGTCCTCGGCGCTGCTCCAGTCGCCCAGAGCCAGCGCGGCGCGGACCTCGTCGCGGGTGAACCACGCGGCCTCGGCGATCTCCCCGTCGTTGAAGGAGAATTCCTGATCTGGATCGCCGATCGCATGGAAGCCGACCATCAGTGAGCGCGGGAACGGCCACGGCTGGCTGCCGAGGTAACGCACGTCGCGGACGGTGAGCCCGATTTCTTCGCGGATCTCGCGCGCCACGCAGGTTTCGAAGGCCTCGCCGGCTTCGACGAATCCGGCCAACAACGAGAACATCCGCTGCGGCCACACGGTTTGACGGGCCAGGACCGCGCGGTCGCCGCCGTCGTGCACGAGGCAGATCACGGCGGGGTCGATGCGTGGAAATTCCTCGTGACCGGTGACCGGGTTGACCCGGGCCCAGCCGGCTCGGATCGGTTTGGTGGGCGAGCCGTCCACCGAGCTGAACCGGGCGCTCGCATGCCAGTTGAGCAGCGCCGCGGCCGACGACACCAGCTGCGCGCCGACGTCGTCGAAGAGCTGGCCGCCTCGGCGAAGGTCGGCCACCTCGGCTTGCATGTCGGGATCGTCGGGTGCTTGCAGCGGACCCCGGACGGCCCAGACATCGCGACCGTCCTCCAGACGGCCCAGGAACACCGCGTCGGGCGGCGGCTTGTCAGCGAAAGCCTTTGCGCTCCCGAGCAGCACGCGGCCGCCCGCGACCATCACCTGATTGCGCGAGTCCAGCCGCAGCAGGGCCGCTTCGGCCCAGCCCGCGGTGGCCGCGTCGACATCGGTGCGTACTTGGTCGGCGCGGTCGGCGCCGATGCGAGACAGCAACGGCACGCTGTGTAATTGGAAATCCACTTTTCTGCCTTACTTCCCCACACTTCGGACATAGAGCAGCCGGTCGCCGGCCTCGATGGCGTCGACCTCGGGCGCGTCAACGCGCAGCAGCTGGCCGTCGCGGACCACGCCGAGCACGATGTCGGGCAGATGCCGTGGCGAACCGCCGACTTCGGCCTGCTCAACATCGCGTTCGGCGATCGCGAGTCCCTCGGCCGGCGTCAGCAGGTCTTCCACCATCGCGACGACGCTGGGCGTTGTGGTGGCCACGCCGAGCAGTCGGCCGGCCGTCTCCGAGGAGACGACCACCGAGTCCGCGCCGGATTGCTTGAGCAGGTGCTGGTTTTCAGCCTCCCGAACGGACGTGACGATCTTGACGCTGGGCGCGACTTCGCGGGCCGTCAGGGTGACCAGCACCGCGGTGTCGTCGCGGCTGGTGGCGATGATGATCGACGACGCGTGCTGGACGGCCGCCAAGCGCAACACATCCGACCGGGTGGCGTCACCGTGCACGGTGACCAGGCCGGCGTTGGACGCGTGGTCCAGAGCGGCCCTGTCGGTGTCGACGATGATGACGTCTTTGGCTGCGGTGTCGTCGTCAAGGATCGCAGCGACGGCAGATTTCCCTTTGGTGCCGTAACCGACCACGACGGTGTGGTTGCGCACTCTGCTCCTCCAACGTTGAATCTTCCACGCCTGCCGGGACCGTTCGGTGAGCACCTGAAGCGTCGTGCCAACCAACACCACAATGAACACGATTCGCAGCGGCGTGATGATCAAGATGTTGGTCAGCCGCGCGGATTCCGAGTACGGGGTGATGTCGCCGTAGCCGGTGGTGGTCAATGACACGGTTGCGAAGTACACGCAGTCGAGTAACGACATTCGAGTGCTGCGCACGTCGATATACCCATCGCGGGTGATGTAGACGGTGATCACCGCGAAAAGCAGCGCGAGCAATGCGATGAGGACCCGCCGCCAGATGGCGCGGACCGGGCCGATAGGAATCTCCGGCACACGCAGCACGCCGACCAGCGCATACGACGGCTGCGCGGTCAGCGTCTCGTCGAGATCGCTTCGCCGACGATTAGCTTTGGCCACAGTTCATCGGCTCGACCCGGCGCACGCCACAATGTAACCATGACCGCCATCACACCCGTAGCTCAACGCCACGCCAGCCAGTCCGCTGCATACCGAATTGCCGCGCTGCTGCTCGGCGTCGGCACCGTCCACTTTTTAGCGCCGAAACCGTTCGACGACATCATCCCCGTCGAGCTACCCGGAAGCCCGCGGTTCTACACCTATGCATCCGGTGTCGCCGAGCTCACAATCGGTGCACTGCTGCTGGCCCGACGGACTCGGCGGAACGCTGCGCTTGCGGCGGTCGCACTGTTCCTCTGTGTATTCCCGGCGAACGTCAACATGGTTCGACTGTGGTGGGACAAGCCGTGGCCGATGCGCATCGTTGCCATTGCCCGGCTGCCGCTGCAGATCCCGATGATCACCGAGGCGCTCAAGGTCCGGCGCAACGCCTAACCGGCCGCCTCGGCCAGCAGCACGGCCAGCTCGTCCGGTGTCGGCAGCACATCGGGGACGATGGTGACACCGGTGCGAACGTAATGAAAAGCTGTGCGCACCAACGATTCCGGGCATCCACGCAACGCGGCCCAGGCTAGGCGGTAGACGCCAAGCTGGATAGCGGCCTGTCGGATCGCCTCCGGGCCGTGCGGCGGCTCGCCGGTCTTCCAGTCGACCACGGTGGCGCCGCCGTCCGGGTCGGCGAACACCGCGTCGATGCGGCCACGCACCACGGTGCCGTCGATGGCCATCTCGAACGGCACCTCGACGTCGACCGGCGTCCGGGCAGCCCACGGTGACGCGAGAAAGGCCGTCTGCAAATTGGCCAGCTCCTCGGCGTCGTGCTGGGCGGTTTCGGTGTCCGCCGCGCCGGGCAGGTCGCCGAGGTCGAAAAGCCGCTCGGCGCCGTAGAACCGTTGCACCCACTCGTGAAATGCACTGCCCAGCAACGCATGCGGGTCGGGTCGTGTCGGCAGCCGCCGCATCAGCCGCTGCACGGCATGCTCCGGCTCGCGGGCCAGGTCCACCAGGCTGCTCACCGACAGTTGGCCGGGCAACGTTTGCAGCGGAGGTCGCGCGGCGCGGGCTCGCTCGTTGAGCAGCGCGTCGACGTCGGCTGCCCAACCTTCGGTGTCGGCGTCGAGCGGCGACGCCGGCGCGTCCGCCGACATCGCTGCGGCCACCAGCGCAGCCCCACGCTGAACGTCGGCCCCACGGCCGTCCAACGGGTCGACGGGCCACATCGCCTCATGAACGCTGTCACGCAACGGGTTTCGTTCGCCATCCGCTGGCGCCGGCACCCACTGCTCGATGACCCCGCATGCCTCACCGGCATCCGCCGCCCGGTCGATGATGTCTTTGAGCTCGCTCAGGAAATCCGACGGGCCGCGCGGCTTGATTCCGGTCGCGCCCCAATGATGGCCGGACACCAGCAGGGTGTCCTCGGCGCGGGTAATAGCCACGTAGAGCAGCCTGCGCTCCTCGTCGAGGCGGCGCTGGTCCAGTTGACGACGGTGCGTGAATATCTTGTCCGACAGCTGCTTTCGATCGGTCACATCTGACGTGTCCAAAACCGGGACGCCGTGCGCACCCGCCGACGCACGATCGCCGCGCAGCAGCGGCGGAAGGTCGGCGGCGTCGGTGAGCCAGGTCCGCGGCTGCGCGGTCGACGGGAACACTCCGGCCGACAGGTGTGGCACGGCGACCACCTGCCACTCCAAACCCTTTGCGGCGTGCACGGTCAGCACCTGCACCCGATTCTGCGCGACAACGATCTGGGCCGGCGGCAAGCCGTTCTCGACGACCGTGGCCGCATCTAGGTAGGCCAGCAGACCGCCGAGGGATGCCGCGTTCGTCGCGTCGGCGTAGCGGCTGACCACGTCGGCGAAGGTGTCGAGTTGCTCGGTGCCCGCCCAACCCGACGCCGCCGGCAGCGCCGCCCGGACCTCACAGTCGACGCCGAGCAGCCGACGCACCTCGGCGACCAGGTCGGGAAGTGGATGGCCGAGATGGCCGCGCAGCATGGTCAATTCCTCTGCGAGCGCGGCGATACGCCGATACCCCGCCACCGAATAGTCGCCCGCCGGGCCGGGGTCGGCGATTGCGTCGGCCAGGCCCGCGGTATCGGCATCCGGCTCGGCCGCCTCGGCGATCCGTTCGGCGGTGTCACCGCTGCGCGCCGCCTGATGGTGGCGACCTGCCACGGCCTGCCCGCCGTCGAGGGCGACCGCCCGACGCCACAACGCCGCGATGTCGCGGGCAGCAAGCCGCCACCGCTGACCGGTGAGCACCCGCATCGCCGCCGCACCGGCGCTGGGGTCGGTAACCAACCGCAGCATCGCCACCACGTCGGCGACCTCGGGCACCGACAGCAGTCCGGCCAGTCCGACCACCTCCACCGGGATGCCGCGGGCACGCAGCGCAGCCGCCATCGGTGCGGCGTCGGCGTTACGCCGCACCAGGACCGCGGCGGTCGGCGGCGCAACCGCGTCGCCGGCGGCTTGCTGATAACGCCGGTGCAGATGCTCGGCGACCCACTCCCGTTCGGCCTGCACGTCGGCCAGCAGCGCGCAGCGGACGGTGCCGGGCGCCGCGTCCGGGCGTGAGCGAAGCGGGCGAACCGCCACCGATCGTCGCCGCGCGTCCGCCGACACGGCGTTGGCGACGTGCAGCGCCCGTGGCGGATTACGCCAGCTGGTTCGCAATTCCAGGACCGGCGCCGGGCTGCCGTCGGGTCGAGGGAAGTCGGTGGTGAACCGGGGCAGGTTGGTCGCCGAGGCGCCGCGCCAGCCGTAGATGGACTGGATGGGGTCACCGACGGCGGTCAACGCCAGCTCATCATCGACGCCGCCGCCGAACAGCGACGACAACAGGATGCGCTGGGCGTATCCGGTGTCTTGGTATTCGTCGAGCAGCACCACCCGGTAGCGGGCGCGCAAATGCTCACCGACGCGCGGCACCGTGGTTGCCAGCCGCGCCGCGTGGGCCATTTGAGCGCCGAAGTCCATCACATTCTCGGCCCGCATCCGCCGGTGCAATGCGTCGATCAGCGGCACCAACTCGGCGCGCTCGGCCTGAGTGGCCAGCATCCGCAGCAGCCACTGGCTGGGCCCGCGGTCACGTTGGTAGCGGCCCGCCGGCAAGGTGTGCACCAGCCGTTCGAGCTCGACATGGGTGTCGCGGAGCTGACCGGTGTCGACAAGGTGCTCGGCGAGCTGACCCGACAGCCGCAGCACCATCGAGGTCACCGTGGCCGGCGTTTTGTCGGTGTGTAGCTCTCCGCCGTATCGGTTGACGACGTCGAATCCCAGCTGCCACAGCTCTGTTTCGCTGAGCAGCCGGGTGTCCGGTTCGATGGGCTGCGCGCGCTCGCCTGCGTCCGAAGACAGCAGACCGTATTCGCGCAGCAACTGGCCGGCGAACGCATGATAGGTGCTGACCACCGGCGTGCCGGCAGGCTCACCGGGTGGCGGGCCCGGCTGGCTGCCGATGGTCAACCCGGTGCCGCTTAGCCGGGCAAGCCGGGAGCGGACCCGTCGCAGCAGCTGACCGGCCGCCTTGCGGGTGAAGGTCAGCCCCAGAACCTGGCCGGGTTCGGCGTAGCCGTTGGCGACCAGCCACACCACCCGCGCTGCCATTGTCTCGGTTTTCCCGGCACCGGCCCCGGCGATGACTACGAGCGGCCCCGGCGGCGCGGCGATGACGGCCGCCTGCTCCGCGGTCGGCTCGAAAAGACCTAGTGCACAGGCTAATTCGGCCGGACTGTAGCGCGCTGCAACCGTCGCCGTCACACCGCCTCCTCAGCGTGGGCCGGACAGCTCGGCCGCAGTGGGCAGTGGGTGCAGCCGTCGTTGACCCGGGCGACGAATTGCGGCCCGGCGGTCGCCTCGGCCGCCTCGCGGATCAGGTTGCGCCACTCGTCGCGCGCCTGGGGTGTCAGCGGGTCCTGCTCGCGTTCGGTCGCACCCGCGGACCCGGTCTTGCCCAGATACAGCAAGCGCGCGCCGCCCGGCTCGTCGCCATGCGCAACAAGGCCTTCGGCCACTGCCAGTTGGTAGGCGGCAAGCTGGGCATGTCGCTGCGCGTCGTCCTTGCTGACTGGCGTCTTGCCGGTTTTCACGTCGACGATCACCAATCGGCCGGCGGCGTCGCGTTCGATCCGATCGACCCGGCCGCGCAGCCGCACGCTTGCACCACCCCGGCCGTCTAGCACGCCATCGACATCGACTTCGACGCCCACCTCGGTCAGTTCGCCGCGGGTCTGGGAACGCCACGCCAGGAACGCCTGGATCATCGCGCGATGGCGGTTCAGCTCGTTGGCTGAATACCAACGGGATTCGAAAGGCAGATGCTGCCAGGCCCGTTCCAGTGCGGCCAGCAGTTGCGACTCGCTGCCTGCCGGTTCGGCGACCAGCGCATGCAGCACCGAGCCGACTGTGGAGCGCAGATCGCGGGCGTCGGTTCCGCCGTGGCGTTCGGCCAACCAGCGCAGCGGGCAGTCGGTGAGCGTCTGCAGGCTCGACGGAGTCAGGGTGACGATGTGATTTTCGTGATCTTCCCTACTCCACATCGGCTCTGTGGTGCTGACCGGTGTCATGCCGTGCCACCGCCCGGCACGCCTGCTGCGGCCAGCCGCGCCAATTGCGTTGCCGCGCAGCCGCGCACCGCGTCGCTGACCGTTCCCTGCGGTGCGCATACCACCCCCCGCAGCCGGCCCACCACAGCGGACGTCAACAGCACCCGCGGCGCCGAGATCGGTTGCGGCGGCGCATCTTCGCCGCCGGTGGCCCACTGCGCGATCTCGGAGAAGAACGGCGAGGGCAACGAGGCTTCGCCGCCGTCGCTTGCCTCGCCGTCTACCGCCGTCACCAGCAGCCGCCTGCGCGCCCGGCCCATCGCCGCCACCAGCAGTCGCCGCTCCTCGGCCAGCAGCGGTGCCCGCATCGAGGCGTTCTCGCTGACCCCGTCGAGGACGTCCAGCAGCCGCTGCGTGCCGAGCACACCGCCACGTGGAATTGTGTTGGGCCACAATCCCTCCTGGAGGCCGGCGATGACGACCATGTCCCACTGGTGACCCAGCGCCGCGTGTGCACTGAGCACCCTGACCTGCTCGGCGTCGGCCGCGGGCTCCGCGCCGGCTGCCGGCATTTGCAGCGTGCCCAGGTGGTCGATCAGCCCGGGCAGCGACACACCGGCGGTACGCGACAGGTATTGGTCGGTGGCGTCGAACAGAGCCGTCACCGCGTCGAGGTCGCGGCCGGCCTGAGCGCCGGACGGTCCACCACGCCCACACGCCGCCAGCCAGCGACGCTGCAGACCCGAGCACTGCCATGCCGCCCACAACACGCAGCGCGGATCTTCGCCGCGCCGGTGACTGCGGGCAGCGGCGTCCAGCACCGCGCGGACCCGTTGCAGCGGCCTGGCCTGAGTCGGGGCGAGTCGGGCCGATTCCCCGGCCGTTAGCGCCTGCACCAGCAGGCCGCCGAATTCCCTTGGCGGCGAACCTCTTTTGCAGCGCAGTGCCCGCTGCAGCTGGCGAAGCGAAATCGGATCGACTCGCCCGATCGGCCCGGTCAGCAGTGTCAGCGCACGCTCCCCGGTCAGCCCGTCGGCTGTGGCAGCCAGTACCGTCAGCAGCGCCTTCGCAGCGGGCTGCTCGGCCAGCGACCCCGCGACCGCCGGCGGGGCGACCGGAACTCCGGCTCGCGCCAGCGCGTGGGACAAGCCGGCGGCGGTCCGCGGCACGGACCGGACGATGACCGCCATCTGCGACCACGGCACCCCATCGATGAGGTGTGTGCGTCGCAACGAATCGGCGATCAGCGCCGCCTCCGCACCCGCGGACGCGGCCAACCGCACGTCGACTGAACCGGGATCGTCTCCGGTGCCGCCGATTTCGCCGCCGTCGGCAAGCCGGCCGGCGACGGCAGAGACTGCCCGCGCCACCGCGGGAGCGCAACGGTGTGACGTCGTCAGCGTCACCGCGGGCGTGTCTTCACCCAGCAACGCCGCCGGCTCGGCGCCGCGGAATCCGAACACCGCCTGAGCCGGGTCACCGGCGAGCAGCGTCACATCAGCGCCGGCAGCCAGCACTCGCACCAGCACAGCGGCCTGCGGGTCGAGTTGCTGGGCGTCGTCAACCAGCAGGACGCCGATCCGGGCGCGTTCGGCGGCCAGCAGCTCCGGGTCGACCGCGAACGCTTCGAGCGCAGCGCCGACCAATTCGGCGGCACCGACCGCCGGCGTCGTCGCCTGCGGAGCAGCCGTTCCCACCGCGGCGCGCAACAGCATCACCTGCTCATACCTGCGCGCAAACTGGCCCGCGGCCGCCCATTCCGGGCGACCGCACAGTCGGCCCATCCGCTGCAGCCGCTGCGGGTCCACCCCACGTTCGGCGCAGCGGGTGAGCAACTCGCGCAGTTCGGCGGCGAACCCCGCGGAGCCCAGGGCAGCGCGCAATTCAGCCGGCCACGCTGTCGTCGCGGCAGGCCCGTCCTCGACGTCCCCGGCGAGCAACTCAGCGATGATCGCGTCTTGTTCCGCAGCAGTGATCAACCGAGGCGGTGGACCGCCGGCGCGCTGCGCCGCCAACCGCAGTACGGCGAACGCGTAACTGTGCACGCTGCGCACCAGCGGCTCCCGGATGACGGCGCGACACGGGCCGAGCTCCTGCGAGCGCAACAACGTCGTCGTCAACGCACTCCGCGCCCGTGCCCCAATCCGGCCCGAACCCGTCAGCAGCAGCACCGATTCCGGATCTGCCCCGGCGGCGATGCGCGCAGCCGCCGCGTCGATCAACAAGCTGCTCTTACCGGTTCCCGGACCGCCCAGCACTCGCACCACGCCGCGCAAACCGGGATCCAACATGGCGCGCGCCTCGGGACCCCAGCGGAAAGACATAGCGGCATGACACCACGAGGGTCCGACAAGACCGCCCGGCCGGCAGTGCGCCGGCGTCGAACTGGCACCATCAACGCGTGACTCGGCTGCACGTACACTGCTGGGGCCCCTCCGGGCCCATGCGACTGCTGGCCCTACACGGGCTGACCGGGCACGGGAAACGCTGGCATCCGCTGGCGACCCAGCACCTGGCCGAGATCACCGTTGCCGCACCCGATCTGATCGGGCACGGGTTCTCGTCGTGGGCGGCACCGTGGACGATCGACGCCAACGTCACCGCACTGGCCGAACTGCTCGACCGGCAGGCCGACGGCCCGGTCGTGGTGGTCGCGCACTCGTTCGGCAGCGCGGTCGCGCTGCACCTGGCAGCTGCACACCCCGGCCGGGTGGCTGCCCTGGTGCTGCTGGACCCGGCGATCGGCTTGGACGGTGCGTGGACGAGCGAGATTGCCGAGGCCATGCTCGCCTCACCCGACTACCCGGACGCCGCGGAAGCCCGTGCCGAGAAGGCCACCGGCTCCTGGGCAGGGGTCGACCCGGCCGTGCTCGACGCCGAACTCGACGACCACCTCGTTGCGCTGCCGGGCGGGCGGTACGGTTGGCGTATCAGCCTGCCCGCGATGATGTCTTACTGGAGTGAATTGGCACGCGAAATCGTGTTGCCGCCCAACGGAATTAGCACAACGTTGGTCAGGGCTGCACGGACGTCACCACCGTATGTCAACGACCGGCTCATCGCCGCCCTAGAGAAGCAACTGGGCGCTGATTTTCAGCTGATCGATTTCGACTGCGATCACATGGTGGCGGAGGCCAAGCCGGCCGAGGTCGCCACGCTGATCCGCGAACGGATGTCCTGATCGTGGCGCCGGTGACGGACGAACAAGTCGAGCGGGTGCGTGCGCTGGTCGCCTCGATACCGGCAGGCCGCGTCGCCACCTACGGTGATATCGCTTCTGCCGCAGAACTTTCCAGCCCGCGCATTGTCGGCTGGATCATGCGCACCGACTCATCGGATCTGCCATGGCACCGGGTGATCACGGCATCGGGCCGTCCTGCAAGACATCTGACCACCCGGCAGTTGGAACTGCTTCGGGCAGAAGGAATTCTCGCCGTTGACGGCAAGGTCAACCTGAACGAGATCCGCCACGAGTTTTAGAGGAGCAGACGCACCAGAGCGGCGGTGCGGGCCAGACCGGGGAAGGCAGCCGCCGTCGAACGCGGGTGCAACGCATGAACAGCGAGCCGGAACATCAACGCACGCAACAACATCTGCGGCCATTCCGGGAGGGCGTTCCAGCGTTCGATGAGCCCTTCGTCGGCCTCGCCCCAGGACAACGCGTCGACGACCACCACGCCGGCCGCCCACGACGCGGGCCGCCAGTACGGTGTGATGTCGGTGATCCCGGGGGCAGCAGCGCCGGCGAACAGCACCGTTCCGTAGAGATCCCCGTCGACCAGCTGGTTGGGGCTCTTGGTGGGGTGGCGCAGTCCGGCGAGCTGATTGATCAGCTCGATCGACCGCTGCCCGTCCGCGCTGGGCGACGCCGCCCGCGCCGCCGGCGGAACCGACTGCAGCGGCCGTTCTTCCCAGGCGGCACGGTCCGCGGCGATAAAGACGTCGACATCGGCCCACGGCGCCGCCGTGGGCCCCTGGGTGAGGAAGCGGGGCCGCTCCAGTTTGCCGGTGGCCTCGTGCAACCGCACCGCCGCGGACACCACCTCGTCATGCCGGGGCTCTGGTTGACCGGCCACAAACGTGTCTGCTCGCCAGCCGGAAACCACGTAACGCCCATCGGTCGACCGCACCGGCCGGGCCAGCCGCACGCCGTCGACAAAAAGCGTCTCGCGCACCCGCG
>Ga0335076_10003029_pt1 | contig 16812 bp, 12 predicted proteins | sample Lox_Sample_25_FD_206717 | JGI IMG/M metagenome (GOLD analysis project Ga0335076, IMG submission 206717) | Soil microbial communities from Loxahatchee National Wildlife Refuge, Florida, United States - Lox_Sample_2.5 | ecosystem: Environmental > Terrestrial > Soil > Wetlands | place: USA... | reverse complement strand
CTGGTACGGGCTAACCGCCGCGATTATGCTGATCGGCATCGTCCTCGTTGCGGTCTGGTGGCTGCGGGTCCGGACCGGATGACGCGCCCGGTTCAGCGCTTTCCCCACTCCCACATGCCCATCATCGCGCTGTCGGGAATGGGCTGACCAAGTTGGCGGGCCAACATGGTGATCTGACCGCGATGGTGAGCGTCATGGGCGATCAGGTAGCCGAGGAAGGCGCCGGCATCCGGCTTGAAACCGCGAACGCGTCCATCGGCCGAGAGCGATGCTTGCAGCACTTCCTCCAGCGCGCGCCAACTTTCGTCGAGCGCTCGCAACACCTCATGTTTGCTGCAAGTCAGGCGGTCGAGTTTGCCGGTTGTCCCCGAGCCTTTGGCGCAGACTTTGAGCCACATGCCCCGCACGTTGTGGATGTGCGCGAAGATGGCGGCGATGGTCCGGCCTTTGCCGTTGGGTGGTTCGGCGCGCCAGGCCGCGTCCGGAATCGCGAGGAGCAGGTATTCATTGATGCGGTTGTTGATGGCGAACGACTCGATCAGGGAATCGGCCAGGCTGAATGGCGCAGCCGATGCTTTGGCCGTGGCTTTGGCCGGCGCTTTGCGGGATGGCATTTCCGGATTGTAGGCTATTTCCCTCTTCCGACCAAGGCATCTAAGTCGAGCAGATGCTGTGGCTTATAGGATCGGCGCGACCATTTGGAACCGGCCGTGAATTCTACTCCAATGAAGTAGCCGATTTCGCGATAGACGCAGTATCGAACCCGACCCGCGAATTTCTTTTTGCGCGACGTCCAACGGATATCCGCGCCGGACGGAATCGCGGTCTCCAGTTGCAAACAGGCTCCCGACGGAGAGATATCCTCCAGCAGGCCAGTCATACGGCACCGTTTGCCCAACGCGTCTTTCCAACTCACGTTCACCATGTCCGCGCAAAGCATGCGCGGTTCCGTGCGCCGTTCCCGCATAACTGGCATATCGGCGGCCATGCTGATTGGCTTTAGGATAACCGGAATCTTGTCAACGATTCCTCAACCAAGCCGTATATTTAGAGAGATTGAGGGGTAAAGATGACTCTGTTCTGGCAAGATGCGCGGTACGCGATTCGAGTCATGCGGAAGAACCTGGGCTTTACTGCCGTCGCCGCTCTGACGCTTGCCTTGGGTGTCGGCGCCAATACCGCGGTCTTCAGTTTGGTTCGGGGCGTTTTGCTGCGCACGCTTCCTTACCCACAGCCGGACCGGCTGGTGTACGTGGGACGCCAGATGACCCACGGCGATGTCACCCGGACCGAATTGGCTTTCTGGAAAGAACACTCCATTACATTAGCTTCCATGGCCGGGACCGAAGGCCGCAAGGACAATCATTTAGCGGGCCCCAACGGCACGGAGTGGGTCCACGTTCTGGCCGTGAGCACCGACTTTTTCCGTACTCTGCGCGTGGCGCCGTCGCGGGGCCGCGAATTCGAAGCCGTCGAGACGCGACCGCGCGGCCCGCAATCGCTGCTGCTCACCGAGGAATTGCGCCGCCGCACCTTCGGGGCCGAAACCAACGTGGTCGGCCGAAGCGTAACGTTTGCCGATTCCACCTGGACGGTGATCGGCATCGTCCCTCGCGGCTTCTGGTATCCCGAACCGGCCGACGTTTTTGTGCCACTGGTCAATACCGGAGGGCCCAACGACAACGGCCAGAACACCACCATGATCGCTCGCCTGAAACCCGGTGGAACCATCACTCAGGCAGGTGCGGAGATGGATTCGCTGTCGCATGCATTCGCCGCCGGCCATCCCGACTTCCTGAAGTATCCCGGCCTCGCCATGATGCCCTACCACGATTGGCTGGTGGGAGATGTCCGCCTGAAGTTGCTGTTGCTTTTTGGCGCGGTGGGATTATTGCTGCTGATCGGCTGCGCCAATCTGGCCAGTCTCCTGATGGCCCGTCTGGAGGCGCGGCAGCGCGAAGTCGCGGTGCGGTTAGCGCTGGGCAGCGGTATCGGACGCCTGTCCCGGCAGTTCCTGGCAGAGAATCTCCTGCTGGCTGCCATCGGCAGCCTGATTGGCTTCGCCGGCGCGTCCCTGTCTCTGGATTCGCTGGTGTCGATGATTCCGTTCCCGCTGCCGCTTACGGCTCCGGTTCGCGTGGATTTCGCGGTATTAGGGTTCACGACGGCGGTCGCCTTCACCACCGCGATACTCTTTAGCCTGGCGCCGGTAATCATGTCGGCGCGCGTCGACGTGCAGGAATCGCTCAAAGGGACGGGCCGGACTGCCGGCGGGAACATGCGGCAACGCGTCCGCAGTGTGCTGGTCGTCAGCGAAGTGGCGCTCTCGGTGACGCTGCTCGCGGGGGCGGCGCTATTGGCGCAGAGCCTGTACCGGCTGCATCAGGAAAACCTCGGATTCTCGCCGCGCGGCATCCTCACGTTTTCGACTCCGCCGGCACAGCGCTACCGCCAAGGGCCGGAATACTGGCAATTCGAGACGTCCGTGCTGGAGAAACTGCGCTCACTGCCGGGCGTCCGCGGGGTGGCTGCCATCAACATATTACCCCTGACATCGCAGAGTAATTACCCCACCCAGCAGGAAGGCCACCCGGAGCATAGCATCGGCGGCATGGAAGTCCGGCAAGTCTCCTACGGATACTTCGAAACCATGGGCATTCCGGTCCGGCTCGGACGCAGCATCAACGAGCGCGATTCCGAGACTGCTCCGCCGGTGGTCGTGGTGAATGAAGCCGTGGCCCGCAAATGGTGGCCGGAAAGCAATCCGTTGGGCGACCACGTCTTGTTTGGCTGGTTCAACGGCAAGAATGCGATGGAATCGACCGTCCCGCCGCTGGAAGTGGTCGGAGTGGCCGGCGACACCAAAAGCGTCTATCTGAAATCGCCGCCGCGCCCCACCATCTACCTTGCGACGGCGCAATCACCCTGGTACGCGGATGGAACCAGTTGGGTGGTGCGGTCCGATTCGCCGGAAGCCCTGGCAGGAAGGCTGCGCGCGGCGATCGCGGAAGTGAACCCCCGGCAAAGCGTGGAGCGGATCCGCCCCATGGAGGACATCGTGAACGCCACCATGGCGGATTCACGCTTCGACACCTGGATTTTCGGCTGTTTCGCCGGCCTTGCGTTGCTCCTCTCCGCCATCGGGGTCTACGGGCTGCTATCGTTCTCCGTCGCGCGCCGGACCAATGAGATCGGCACGCGTCTGGCGCTCGGAGCTACGCGGTCGAACGTGCTGCTCCTGGTGCTTCGGCAGGGCGCCGGATTGATCGCCGCAGGTTTGGCGGTAGGACTGGCGGGCGCCTTCCTGTTAACGCGATCGCTGGAAAGCCTTCTGTTCGGCGTCAAGCCGACCGATGCCGGAAGCTTCGTAGTGGTCGCGGTAGTGATGCTGGCGGCAGGTTCGTTGGCGAGCTATCTGCCCGCGCGAAGGGCCACGAAAATCGAACCCATGGCCGCGTTGCGATATGAGTGAGCTTTCAGCTGTCGGCTCTCAGCAATCAACTCTCAGCTGAAGGAACGCGCCTTCTCATCTATGACCGCCGCAGTCGCCAAATGACAGCAAATCCGCCGCGAACCGGCGCTCCTCCAGCTGAATGCCGACGGCTGACGGCTGATCGCCATGTCTTAGCTGTGCCATAATCAGTCCAACGATGTGGAGAACGGTTGCGCTGGCAGCCGCGGCCTTTGCATTGGCCGGATGCGCGCACAAACAACGCACCGCATTGCCGGCGATTCCGGTTAAGATCGGCCACGTGGAAACCGGTATCGCCAGTTGGTACGGGAAACCGTACGACGGCAGGCCCACCGCTTCCGGCGAAATCTACGACATGGAAGCCATGGTCGCGGCGCACAAGACCATGCCGTTTCAAACCTGGGTGCGCGTCTACAATCTCAGCAATCAGAAGACGGTGGATGTGCGCATTACCGATCGCGGCCCCTTCGTTAAGGGCCGGATCATTGACCTCTCGCACGCGGCCGCGATGGCCATTGACATGGTCGGCCCCGGGACCGCGAAAGTTCGCCTGGTAGTGATCAAACCGGACGATGCGGTGATTGTGGCCTCGCGGCGTCAGACGCCAGTCCAGACCGTCCAGCCGCTCCCCGGCAATCGCGTCGCAGCGTCAATCCCGGATACGCCTGTGGAAACATCGCCCGTCGCCCCCCCCGCCTCACCGCCCGCTCCCCCGCCCGCCACCACCACTCCTCCGATCTATTCGGTCCAGATCGGCGCCTTTCCCGACCGCGAAAGCGCCAATCGGATGCGCGACAAGATCGGCCCGGGGTTCGGCCTGGTTCAGGTGCTGCAACGAAGTAGCGAACCCGGCCTGTGGCGCGTCTATGTGGGGGCCGAATCGACCGAAGAGGCCGCCAACGCTCTGGCCGATCGCATCCGCGAGAAATCGAATGAGAAGAACGCTTTCGTCGTTCGACTAGATCTCCAGTAGCCACAACTCGATGACGCCGGCCCTGGAAGTGCCGCATAAGCTGTTGGGGAATTCTCCGCAAATCGCCGCCATCCGCCGGCTGATTCAGAAGGCGTCGTGTAACCGCCTGCCCGTGTTGCTTTTAGGGGAAACCGGTACGGGCAAGGAAGTGGTTGCCCGGTCGATCTACGAAGCCAATCCGTGCGGCCGGTTCATCCCCATCGATTGCGGATCGCTGGTCGGCACGCTCATGGAGAGCGAATTATTCGGCCACGTCAAAGGCGCGTTCAGCGGCGCTATCGAGAGCAAAAAGGGGCTGGTGGAATTGGCCAATGGAGGCACCGCGTTCTTCGACGAAATCGGCGATCTGCCGCTCGAAATGCAAGTCAAGCTGCTCCGCCTGATTCAGGAACGTGAGTTTCGCGCCGTGGGGGCGCTGCAGTGGCGCAAACTGGATCTGCGGATCATCGCCGCCACCCATCGCAACCTCAAAACCGAAGTCGCCGCAGCCCGCTTTCGCCAGGATCTGTTCTACCGCCTGAACGTCTTCCAGATCAAGCTGCCGCCCCTCCGCGATCGCAAGGAAGATATCGAGCTGCTCGTCGAGACTTTCCTGGAGCAGAGCTGCGCCGCCGGACTTCCGCGCTTTGAAATCAGCCGCGAAATGCTGGAGGCTTTCTTCAGTTACGACTGGCCCGGGAATGTGCGCGAATTGAAGCACTGCATCGAGCGCCTTTCGGCTCTGCACTCCGAAGGCGCGCTGCAAATGGCCGATCTGCCGTCGGCCCTCCAGTGCCACCTCGCGTCCGGCGGCTTGCACCCGCTCTCTGTGGCCGCCGGCGATATGCTGATCCCGGAGGCTCGTCTCGCTCCCATATCGCCCGTGGTCTCCATTCCGGAATCGGAGCGGCAGGCGATTTCGCGGGCCCTCGCGGCGGCCCGCGGCGAGCGTGGAGCGGCGGCAAAAATGCTTGGTATCGGACGGACCACCCTTTATCGGAAAATGAAAGAATACGGAATCAACTGACCATCGCGCTGGACGCCACCTATAGCATCGGGGGCGAGCTTTCCGGTGTCGGGCTCTACTCGCGTGAGATGCTCTGGGGCCTGGCCGCGGCTCATCCGGAAGCGCGCTTCCGCTTCTGCTACCGTCCCCACCGCTACTGGCGATCCTGGCGCGAACCGCTTCCTTCCAACGCGCGCCGGCGGCTTCTGGCCGAGCCTCTCGGCGCTCGCGGCGCGCGGCTATTCCACGGCCTCAACCAGCGGTTGCCCAAGACCGACCTGCCGCCCGCCATCGCCACCTTTCACGACTTGTTCGTGATGACTTCCGAGTATTCCACGCACGACTTCCGCGCGCGCTTCATCGAACAGGCGCGCGACGCGGCGGCTCGCGCCACAGCCATCATCACCGTCTCGGAATTCACCCGCCGGCAGGTGATCGCCTGCCTGGGTGTGACCCCCAATCGCGTGCACGTGGTGCATCATGGCACCCGGAAACTCCCCCCCGAGCCGCAGCCCTCGGCGGGCGGCCGCGAAAAAGTGATCCTCAATGTCGGCGCGATCCAGAAGCGCAAGAACATCGCCCGGCTGGTTGAAGCGTTCGAGACCGTAAGCGACGTCTGGCGGCTGGTGATCGCCGGGTCCGCCGGTTTCGGAGCCGAGGAGATTCTCTCGCGAATTCGCCGCAGCCCCGCCGCCGACCGGATTTCGGTCCTCGGCTACGTCACGCCCGCGGAACTGGCGGCGTGGTACCGGCGCGCTTCGGTATTCGCGTTTCCATCGCTGGATGAAGGCTTCGGCATGCCCCTCCTGGAGGCCATGGCCTGGCAGGTTCCGGTGCTGACTTCCAACCGGTCCGCTCTGCCCGAAGTCGCGGGCGATGCCGCCCTGCTGGTGGATCCCGAGGACGGCGAGGCCCTGGGCGAGGCTCTTCGAAACTTGACGGAGTCTGAAGATCTGCGCCGAAGCCTGATTGGGAAAGGGAATCTCCGGGCCCGTGAATTTACGTGGGAAAAAGCAGTTCGTGCGACGTGGGACGTGTACCAGCAGGTATTGGGCTAAGATACAGCCGCGGAAGAAGATCAGACGCGACCGCTAACGGCTTTCTTCATCCACCGCGATTTTTAGCGCTTTCAGAAAACGCTGGTCCTGCGAGGTCAGCTTGATCTTGCCCGTGGCTTCGAAGCTTCGTGGCTTGGATTCGGTTGTTTCGGCTCCCTCGGTCTCTTCCTCTTCCCCGGCACTGTCCTCATCTCTGCGATTGAAGCCGATGGTGGCTTCCAGTACCAGGAAGACGTCGTATCCCGCTCGTTTAATCTCACCGATCGCTTCCGCGATCCGGTCCGATTCGGAAAGGGAATCGTTAATCGCGTTTCCCAGCTCCTGCACCAGGTGCTTTAAAGGCTCATCCACGGAGAACTCCCTCTTTGAATGACGCGCCGGAAACAACCGGCGTTCCGCATCCACCCGTCTCGATTGTAGTGGTTGCGCGCGCCATTCACAACAGCAAACCAACGGCCATATTCACTAATGGCCATAAGACGACCATAACCGCTCGCCTGTGTCCACTATCGACACATTTGCATCGTAACATCATACAATTGCGCTTCTGTTACGATGACTGTGTGTGGCAGCAGGATGCGGTCAAGACCGGGCGTTTCGCGATCAAACACGGCCGCAGCTTCTTCCGCCATATCATCCCGAGCATCATAAAACCCATCCATTCCCTTTGGAATCAGGTGATTGGATTCGTTTTCCTCTGCCTGGGCACAATCTTCGGCTTCGCCGGCTTCCGTTACTTATCCAAGGGTGACGGATTTCGCTTCGTGGTCGCCACTGCCAGCGCTCTCCTCATGGCGTGGTTCGGCGTCTCCTCCTTCTGGAAGGCACGCAAGATCTCCCGCTCATGAGCGGCAGTCCCGGCAAACCTGGCCAATTTCCCTACACCCGCGGTGTTTACCGCGACATGTATCGCAGCCGCCTCTGGACCATGCGCCAGTATGCCGGCTTCGGGACCGCCGATGAGAGCAACCGCCGCTACCGTTATCTGCTGTCGCAAGGAACCACCGGACTTTCGGTGGCGTTCGACCTGCCGACCCAGATGGGGATGGATTCCGACCATCCGATGGCCGCCGGCGAAGTTGGCCGCGTGGGCGTCGCCGTCAGTTCACTGGCCGATATGCAGGTGCTGTTTCGCGAGATTCCGCTCGATCGCGTCTCCACCTCCATGACCATCAACTCGACCGCCGCCATTCTGCTGGCGTATTACCGCCTGGTTGCCCGCGGCCAGGGCGCCGATCTCAAGAAGCTGTCCGGCACGGTCCAGAACGACATCCTCAAGGAATACATCGCCCGCGGAACGTATATTTATCCGCCGCGGCCGGCGATGCGTATCATCACCGACATGTTCGCCTGGACCGGCCGCGAAATGCCGGAGTGGAACACCATCTCCATCAGCGGATACCACATCCGCGAAGCCGGCTCGACGGCGGCGCAGGAACTGGCCTTCACCTTCGCCAACGCCATCGCCTACATCGAAGCCGCTATCGCCGCCGGGCTGGAGGTGGACGCCTTCGCGCCCCGGCTTTCCTTCTTTTTCAACTCCCATAGCGACTTTCTGGAGGAGATCGCCAAATTCCGCGCCGCCCGCCGCATCTACGCAACCCTGATGCGCGACCGCTTCGGCGCCCGCGACCCCCGATCGATGATGCTGCGCTTTCATGTGCAAACCGCCGGATCGACGCTTACCGCGCAACAGCCCGACGTCAACATCGTCCGCACCGCCATCCAGGCCATGGCCGCGGTTTTGGGCGGCTGCCAATCGTTGCATACCAATTCGCGCGATGAGGCGCTCTCCCTGCCCACCGAGGAATCGGCGCGCATCGCGCTGCGGACCCAGCAGATTCTCGCCCACGAAACCGGCGTCACCAATACCGTGGACCCGGTGGGCGGCAGCCGCGCCATCGAAGACCGGACCGACGCCATCGAACGCGAGGTTGCGGCGTACCTGAAGCAGATCGACGAAATGGGCGGCACGCTCCGGGCCATCGAAGCCGGCTTCATCCAAAGCGAGATTCAAAACGCGGCGTATCAATTTCAGCGCGATATCGAGACCGGCAAGCGGATCGTCGTCGGCGTCAATCGCTTTCAGATGGACGACGGCCGCGCCATTCCGACGTTCCGGCTCGACCCGGCCCTGGAGAAAGCGCAGGTGGAATCGCTCCGGCAAGTGCGAGCCTCCCGCAGCCAGTCGGAGGTGGATGCCCGGCTGGCGCGACTGGAAGAGGCCGCGCGCAACGGCAGCAACCTGATGCCGCCGATTGTGGATGCCGCCGAAGCTCACGCGACCACCGGCGAGATTGCCGGCACGCTCAAGCGAGTGTTCGGGGAATACCGGGAAGGGTAATTCGAGCGGGCTTGTCCCTCACTCCCGCCGCAGCCACAGCAGCCAGGCCTGTGCGTCCGGCTTGGCGATCGCCGTTCCGGCCGTGCCTCCAAGCGGCTTCGTATCTCCGGTCCGGGGATCGAACCACGTGCCCTGGTACGGACCCGCCAGCGCCTTCTTTAGCCGGATGGCGTCCCCCTGAAGCGAATACAGCAGCACCGACGTATTGGCATCGTCGGCCAGGCACCACTCGGTCTCCGCGTTCTCGGTGACACCATCGCGCGGCTGCATCTTCATCAGCACACCCGCCAGATTCTTCTGAACGAACGGGTCCAGCGGCGTCCGATCCACCACCGTCCCCTGCCCCTGCCCCGCCGATGGATTGCGCATCAGCGCTTCCGCGCCGCCCGCCATCAGCACCGGGATTGGCCCGGCGCCGCCGTGCCACGCCACGATCGCGATATTCGGGTATTTGTCGTGATACTCGCGGACCTGCCGGTACACCTGATATGGCGTCGTATCCGGCGGCTGATCGCCGGCGCGTCCGAAATCGCGGCCGATCATTTCGCGGAACGCCAGGTTCTCGCCGCCCTTCGGCGCCCACAGCGTCCCGTCCTTTTTGTATTGCCAATACCGCATGTCGATCACGGCCACTTGCCCTGCCCGCGCCGGATTGGCAAGAATCGCGTCGGTGATGTCTTTGCTCGTCGCCAGCTCGATCTTCACCGTGCGGCCGGTTCGCTTTTCCCATTCCGCCACCGTGTCCTGGAAAAACTCCTGAAACGCCAGCGGACCGGAAAACTGCGCGCTCAAACTGAAGAACACGTTGTGGACTTTGGAGCCGACCTCGTCCAGTTCATGCAGAATCAGCGCGCGATGAAGCGAACGCCGCACCGGATTCGAGACGTCGTACACCTCATTGGCGACGTGTATGTGGTTGCCCGGTTCGATGGGCGCCGGCTCCGGCAGCCCGGTCTGTTCGATATTATTGGCCGGCCGCCAGGGATAATCCACCCAATGCGGCGGAATCTCCAGGGTGTTGTGCGTGTTGTAAATGTTGTGATGGAACACCAGGCCGTTCTCGTCGCACAGCTGGCCAAATTCCCGCAGCCGCTCGAAATACCAGCTATTGAAGCGCGCCAGGTCGAACTTGCTCAGCCCGTCCGATGCCGTGCCTTCGCCCGAACGCGCCCACGGCATCTCATAAAACGGCGCCCACACGTTGGCGTCGGGACGCATGTTGGTGGAGTGCTCGTCGCGGCGGCGGTCGTACCATAGCCCGGGAATCGATTGGTAAAACGGCGTGCCATCTGCCACCATCTTGGCCGCCAGCGCATCCAGATCTTCCGTCAGTCCCGGACCAGCGCGATTGGGGATAAACCGCGTGATCGATACACCGCCCACCGCCAGCGCCGACGCCGGGACCTCGTGTCCTCGCCACCAGCCTTCGTTTACCTGTCCGCCCCAGAGTGTCTGGTCGTTGGCGACAAACCTCCCGTTCACGATCTGCACCGGGTGAACGGCGGGCCGTTTGGCCGCGGTGGCGGCAGGCGGACGAAACTCCTTCGCCTTCCCCGCATCCTGAAACAATACCGGCAACACTCCCGGCAGCGGCGACTTCAAGCGCTTTTCGTATTCGCCGGCGTACAACTGCTGCGCGGCAGTGGCAACCACATTCTCTGCGTCGATGGGCCCCCCGGCCAGGCACTCGGTCGCCGTACAGTTCCAGATCACCGAGTTGCCCGCTGTCCATCCAGCGCCTTCCGCGCGCGAGTTGTCCTTGGTCAGCAGGATCCTGGCCTTTGGGTTCGGATTCGCCCCGTTGATCAGCGACACCTTTTCGTACAACACGCCGGAAGCCCAGCTTTCGAACGATCCGCTCGGGCCTAGCGAATTGGTGGCAGTCGATTCGAAAAACACGTTCGGTCCCGCGGCAAGCAAACCAGCCGCGAAATCGTTCATCCCGTGATCCGATTGGCACCGCCGCACCAGCACCTGCTGTCCTTCCACGCGGAATGCCAGGCGCCGGTACCCCGCCGGCTCCGATACCGGCTCTTCGCTGCGCGTTTGCAGAATACTGATGCGCCGCGCGCGCGGCCCTACGAACACCGCGGATCCCACGAAATACCGCGCTGCCACGCCGTTCACGAACGCGTCCTCCACGTGGTCGAGCGCAATGGCCGTCCAGGAATGCGCTTCATCGCGCGGATTGCCCTGATCGAAGTCGCTCTCCAGCACCAGCCCTTCGATCCCCACGTGCCGGATCGGCTCCTTCGCGGCGACGCGAGCCACCGTGCCGCCGCCGTATCGTTTTTCGATCGCCGTGGTAATCGGCGCGTCCAGCGTGATCTGCTTCCTGGCGGCATCCACCGACGCGATCGTGCGGTCCCATACCAGGTTGCGCGATCCCGGCGCCCAATCCAGCCGCTGATTGGCGTAGGTGCCGGGGAGCCCGCGCATGCCCAGAGCCGAAATCCATTCCACCGTGCTTGGCCGCGTGACCACCACGCGATCCCCGACCTTCAACGAACCCAGCGCCGCTAGCGTGAGCGTAAATCCACCGGCCGGGACGACCTCATCCGTGACCTCGACCGCCGCCTCGGTCTCGGGATCGACAATGCCGCCGATCTCGATCAGCGTCCGCCGGCTGGTTCCCGCCGCTGTCAGGACCACCGGCTCGCGGCCGCGCGAAAGCACCACGCCGCTGGACCGTATGTGAAGCTGCCCGTTGATGCGATATCTTCCGCCGCGCAGCAGCACCGCGCCGCGATACCCATTACTGCCGAACGGCATGGCGGACGCCGCGTCGATGGCGCCTTGTAAAAGTGCCGTGTCGTCGCGGCCGGTGGGCTGCACCGACAGCACACCCGGAACAACGGGAATCGGCACGCCGCCGCTTCCTCCATAACCGGCGTACGAGAAGTCGATGGCCGTCTGGCCCGCCGCCACCGAGCAAAAAACAACCGCCGCAATCGCTATCCGCACACGGCTATCGTACCGCTATGGTCCGCTGCTTTTGTGGGGCAGGCTGGTAGCCTGCGGCGGACTGTCAGTCCGCCTGGCCGCCCCTGAGGCGCTACTTCCGAAGCTGCACGACTTCGAGCGACTCCAGCATCCGTACCGATCGCGCCCCCTTCTTGTCGTTCGGGCACACGATCCGCAGCGGTCCCAGATTCCCGGTCAGCGGCGCGCCATCGCGCTTATCGGCCACAAGGACCAGTTGGTTGCCGTAATCCGGCTCCAGTTCGGCCAGGCTGAAGACCACCTGGTAGCCGTCCCGCGCCTTTGCCAGGACGTAGCCGGCCAGCGCTTTCCCCCGCATCTGCGCGTCCACCGGAGCGCCCGCGCGTTTGAGGATCTCGCGCAGCAGGACACCTTCGTACTGTACGGTGGCGCCGCTCTCCTCTTTCGCGGTTACCGCCTGCCGCGGCATTTTGGCCAGATCCTCCGCCGTCAGCATCAATCGCGATGTGACATCGCCGGTCACGCTCAGGCCCGCAACCGCCTTGCCGGCGTCCTGCGCATAAGCCGCGCCGCACAGCGCCACGGCCAGCGCCGTTACCATCGGGCTGTACTCTCGCATACACGACAGTGTATAGCAAACACGTCATTCCTGGGTCCCCTACAATAGCTCCCAATGGACGACTCCACCTCCTGGCCGCTGCGGCTTCGGATCGCCTTCCGCTTCTGCTGCTGCTATCTGCTGCTCTATTCGCTGCCCTCCACTGGCGCCGTCAGCATCTTTCAGAGTTTTCCTTCCGGCGAGAAGATCGCGCGTCCGTACGTAGCCCTGTGGCATGCCATCAACCCCTGGGTGGCGATCCATGTCTTCCATCTCAGCGGCCAGCGCGTCACCTACTTCCCCACCGGCAGCGGCGACACCACGCTCGATTACATTCAGAACCTCCTCTACCTGCTGATCGCCGTCGCCGCGACACTGATCTGGTCCGTGCTCGACCGCCGCCGGCCGCACTACCGCGAGCTCTACCCGTGGCTGCGCCTGCTGGTCCGCTACACGCTGGCCTTCACGCTCTTCGCATACGGATTTGCCAAGCTCTTCCCCCTTCAATTCCAGCCCGCCCGGCTGCACCGGCTCGTCGAGCCCTATGGCGAGTTCTCGCCCATGGGCGTTCTCTGGAACTTCATGGGAGCATCGCAGGCATTTACGATCTTCAGCGGCGCCGCCGAAACCCTGGGCGGCGTTCTGATGCTGTTCCGCCGCACCACCACACTCGGATCGATGGCCGCTTTTGCTGTGCTGGCGAATGTCGTCGCTCTGAATTTCTGTTACGACGTCCCGGTGAAGCTGTATTCCACCAATCTTTTGCTGATGTCCGTCTTTCTGATGGCGCCCGACTTCCGGCGGCTTCTGAACGTCCTGGTCTTCAATCGCCCGGCGGCGCCCGCTCCCGATTACGCCGTCCGTTTCGAACGCCGCTGGCTGCGCCTCTCCGCCGCGGTTTTCGCCGTCTTTTTCGTCGGCTATCAGATCTGCGGCCAGCTCATTTCCGGATGGCAGTTCTACCATCAGGTCTACGTCTCGCCCCAGCGGCCCCCGCTTTACGGCCTCTACGACGTCGAATCGGGCGCGCCATCCAACTGGCGCAAGGTCATCTTCGAAGCTCCAACCTCTATGGCCGTGCGCACAGCCGCCGATGAAGTGGTGACATTTCCCGTGAAGTACGCGGCAAGCAGCCTGCGCGTCAACGGAGCCGACGACTACACCTGGAGCGCTCCCGATGCATCCCACCTGGTCTTGACAGGAAAATGGGCCGGCGATCCATCCACTATCCGGCTACGCAGGATCGATCCATCGCAATTCCTGCTCCACAGCCGCGGTTTCCACTGGATCAGCGAACAGCCCTTCAACAAATAAACGTTGTAGGGCAGGCTGGCAGCCTGCGGCGGGTTGTTCAACCCGCCAGGCCGGCCTCTCCACGCCATCGGTTTGGTACTCGCGGCTCGGTGCGCCACGCCGCCCCGCCATGTTTTCGACGCTATCGCTCCCGGAACGCCGCTGGCGCGTCCGGCAAATCCGTGGCGAGATCGAGTTCCAGCCTGCTGCTCCCGACCTCGGCGCCGATCGTGAACGCGCCCCATGCCAGCCGGTCAATCGCTGCCACGCCGTTCACCGCCCGAGCCTTCACCATGCGTTCCGGAAACGTCGGATGCAGGTAAAACGTCACTTCAGTCCCATCGCTCAACGGACTCTGCCCGGCATCCGCTCCTACCCAGGCGTGAATCAGAAAATACTCGCTGGATTGCGCCATTGACCGTACCTGCGCGTTCAGCCGGAGCCCGTCGCGATTCGGCTTGCCGCCGAATTTCCCCTTGTTCGGATCCGAATCGGCGTCGACGCTCGTATCGGGATCGCCGTCAGCACCGCCCGGCGGCCCGTGCTCCGCGGGCTTGTCTGATGGCGGCGCCTCCAAGACGTGCGTAACATCGCCAGGTCCGATGCCGGCAAGCGGCAGTTTCAGGCGCCTCCTTCTTACCGGCGGTTTCGCCGATCCGGTCATGGCTGCCGCCGCGGCGGCCTCCGCCACTTGCTGTGTTTTGGCGATTTCGTCCTTGATATCGAGTTCGAAATCCCCCACCTTCACCTTGGCGACGAACTTCGCCATCCACGGCACCAGCCACCCGGCCGACGCCAGCAGCACCAGTCCGATGAATTTGGAGTCCAACGGGTGGACCCACTGATGGTATCCAGCCATTGCCAGGCACACCGCGGCAAACACCACGGGCCCCAGCCTCTTCGAAGTCATGGGTTCAGTCTTACACTGCCGTGGCCGTTTGTCACTCTTCCCGCAATGCCGTCATCGGATCGACGCCGCTGGCTCTCCGCGCCGGCAGGTAACAGGCCGCGGCAGCCACTGCCAGCATAGCCGACGTCACCAGGATGTACGTCGCCGGATCGCCCGCGCTGACTTCGAATACCATCCCGGCCAATACCCAGCGCAGCGCCATCGATGCCGCGATTCCCAGCGCCAGGCCGGCCGCCGCCAGCCTCATTCCGTGGCCCAGCACCAGCCCCACCACCTCTCGCTGCTGCGCGCCCAAAGCCATGCGGATACCCACCTCGCGCGTTCGCTGCGTCACCCACCAGGACATCACCCCGTAAATACCGGCCAGCGCCAGAACCAGGGCCAGCCCCGCGAAGGTTGCCAGCAGCGTCATCGTCAGCCGCCGCGTGCGCGTCGATTCGGCGGAGATCTGTTCCATGGTTCGCACATCCGAGACCGCCAGATCCGCGTCGACCCCGTGCAGCGTCCGCTCCAGCACCGCCGTCAGCGTACCCGCGGCGCCTCGCGATTTCACCACCAGAAATTGCGCGCCGATGAACGGATAGTAGATGTCCAGGCTCGGCTCCGCGTCCAGGCCGAATTGCTTCACGTCCGCCGCGACACCCACAATCGTCGACCACGCCGGTTTCGCCGCAAACGGTCCGGTGATGAATCGCATGCCCACCGCGTCGCGGCCCGGCCAGAAGCGCCGCGCCATGCTTTCGTTCACGATGACGCCGTCCTGGCCCAGATCCCGGTCGGTAAACACGCGCCCCGACCGCATCTCGATTCCCATCGTCGCGAAATAGTCGGGCGTCACCACGCGGATCTGCGCGCCCGGAAGCGAATCCGGATAGATCAGCGGACTCCCCGGCACGTTGAACCGCGAAGTAAACGCGCGATCGGCGATCAGCGGCAACGCATTGGTCTCCGCGATGGATTGCACTTCCGGCAACGTCATCAGCTTCTCGCGCATGCGTTGAAACAAATCGGCGGGCTTGCGCGAAGGCGGCGCCAGGATGCGGGCCGTCACCACCCCCTCCGGGCGGAAGCCTGGATTCACCTCCATGAGCCGTACGAAACTCCTGGCTAAAACTCCCGCGCCGATTGCCAGCGTCAACGTGAGCGCCAATTCCACCGCTACCAGCACCGATCTTGTCGCCATGCCGCTGCCGGTGACCGCGCCCGATTTGATGGCTGCCTGCGGATCCGCCCGCACCGCCTGCATCGCCGGCGCCAGCCCGAAAAGGACTCCGGTGACGATGGTGGTCGCCCACAGAAACAGCATCACACTGGCATCCAGCGACGCCCGCTCCGGCATCGCCACCAGCAGGCTCAGCTTGGCCACGAGCCAGCCGCCCACGCCTCCGGCCAGCGCCAGCACCAGGCTCTCCGTCACCAACTGCTGCGCCAGCCGCGCCGCGTTGGCCCCCACTGCCGTCCGAATCGCCATTTCCTTCGCCCGCCCCGATGCCCGCGCCAGCAGCAGGCTGGCGACATTGGCGCAGGCGATCAGCATCAGCAGCGACGCCGCGCCCAGCAGCATCCACAGCACCGGGCGAACCTTGCCCGTCAGGTCGTCCTGCAACCCGCTGACGCGGATTCCCCATCCGGTGCTGGTTGTCCGGTGCTCGCTGGCCAGACGCCTGGCGATTCCCGCCAGCCGCGCCCGGGCCTGCTCTTCTCCGGCGCCCGCCTGCAATCGCGCCACAAATCCCATCGCGTGGCGTACCGGATTGGTCAACTCATCGCCCATCAGCGGACCCGGCGGCAGCCACAGATCCGCCCAATCCGGAAACTGCCCGTCCGCGGGCATCACGCCCACGACCGTGAACGCCCCGCCGTTAAACTGCACCGTCTTCCCGATAATTTCCCGGTCGCCGTGGAACTGCCTCCGCCATAGGCGGTCGCTCAGCAGCATCGATTGCGGATCCTCGCTCGCTCCGAACGCGCGGCCCGCCGCGGGAGCAATCCCGAGCATGGGAAACAGATTGGTCGAGACGAAACCGGCATGCACCGCCATCGGGTCTGACCCGGAGAACGCCAGCCCGCCATCCTGCGGCACATACCGGTACCAGGCGCTCTCCGCGAACAGATCCGTCTGCGCCTGCCACGCCTGCAACTCCGCCGGCGACACACCCACTTTGGCGAATTGCGGCAAATATGTGTCCCAGACCGCCAGCAGCCGCGAGGAATCGCGGAATGGCAGGGGTTTGAG
>Ga0335076_10003027_pt1 | contig 16820 bp, 18 predicted proteins | sample Lox_Sample_25_FD_206717 | JGI IMG/M metagenome (GOLD analysis project Ga0335076, IMG submission 206717) | Soil microbial communities from Loxahatchee National Wildlife Refuge, Florida, United States - Lox_Sample_2.5 | ecosystem: Environmental > Terrestrial > Soil > Wetlands | place: USA... | reverse complement strand
CAGGCCGAAGGCCTGCTTGGCGGCGAGCACCCGCTGCGCCGCCGCGTCCACCACGGCGCGGAACGACGGAGACGACGTCGCCTTCGCCAGCACCGCCGCGGCCATCGTCTCCGCGGGCTGCAGCGACTGCGAGGTGACCATGTCACCGCCCGCGGTCAGGAACGAGATGGCCCGCGACCCCGCCGGGATCGACTGCACGGCGGAGGCGTCCCCCAGGTCGTCGGACATGATCGCGCCGCCGAAGCCGAGGCTGGACCGCAGCAGCTTCATCACCGTGGGCGAGAACACCGCCAGCTGGGTGCTGTCGATCCGCGTGTAGGTGGCCAGCGCAACCATGACGAACGGCGCCCCCGCGGCCACCGCAGCCCGGAACGACCCGAGGTAAGGATCGTCCGGCGTGGTGACGTTATCGACCACGTCGGCGGTGAAGTCGGTGTTCCCTGTCACCCGGCCGAGCCCGGGGAAATGCTTCGCCGCCGTCGCGACCCCGGCCGAGGCCATCCCGGCGATGAACGCCGCCCCGTGCGCCCCGTTGCCGGCGGGCGTGGAGCCGAACTGCCTGTCCAGCGCTCCGATCGGCGCGTTCGACGCGGCCGTGGCGGCCGGCACCACGTCCATCACCGGCGCCAGGTCGAAGTTCACCCCGGCGGCGCGCAGCTCGCGTCCCCAGGTGGTCGCCGCGGAGCGCAGCGTCGACGTCGGCCACGTGCCCTGGGTCAGCGCGGACGGCATGGTGGAGAATCCGGGGCCGGTCAGGTGCTGGACCTCGCCGCCCTCCTGGTTGGCGGCGATGAACATCCGCACGCCGGCGTCGTTCGCGATGCCCAGCGCCTGCATGTGCGCGGTCGCCGCGGCCAGCGCCGTGACGCCTTCCGACGTCGGGACCAGCAGCAGCGACCCGAAGTGGTACTGCTGCATTGCCGCCGTCGTCAGCGGCCCGGCGATGTCGTCCGTCACGCCGACGAGGAACAGCTGGCCGACCCGCTGCGCCTCGGTCAGCCGCCCGAACACCTGGGCGGCGCAGGAGACCGACGGCGAGGGGGACGCTGACGGCGGGGACGCCGAGGGCGAGCTCGTCACGGCCGACGGGCTGAGCGACGAGGCGGACGGCTTGGCGGACGGCGCCGGGGCGGGCGAGCTGCAGCCCGCGGTCACCGCGAGCGCGGCACCGACCGCGACCGCGCACGTCACAAGCGCCCGCGCGCGCGGTAGAGCCCAGTCCCAGTGCACCAGACGACTCTAGTGCCATCGCGGGTAAGACGGGGCCCAGAGGTTGTGGTGGCTGCCAGGTTGCAAGGGGGGTATTTAAGAGCATTATCCGAAACGGCCTCGTTGTGACCGTCGCGGCCGTACCACTCCACTACCGGGAGGGCGATGATGCGCTTCGGGGTCTTCGACCACAACGACGCCTCAGGGCGGCCGGCCACGCAGCAGCTGGCCGAGCGGCTCGCCCTGGTCGAGGAGTACGAGCGGCTCGGCTACTACGCCTACCACATGGCGGAACACCACGGGACTCCGCTCGGCATCACCCCGTCGCCGCACCTGATGCTGGCCGCGGCGTCGCAGCGGACGTCGGTCATCCGGCTCGGCACGCTGATCTCGATCCTGCCGCTGTACCACCCGATGCGCGTGATCGAGGAGGCGTGCACGCTGGACCAGCTCACCGGCGGGCGGCTCGACCTCGGCGTCGGGCGCGGCATCTCGCCGATCGAGACCGGCTTCCACGGCGTGCCGGGGGAACAGACGCAGGAGCGCTTCGACGAGGCGTTCGCGGTGCTGCGGACGGGCCTGTCCGGCGCGGGCTCCATCGACTTCCACGGGAAGTACTACGACATCACGAACGCGCCGGTGGTGACCCAGCCGGTGCAGGACCCGGTGCCGCTGTGGTACGGGACGCGGACGCTGGAGAAGGCGCTGTGGTGCGCGCGGCTCGGCATGCCGATGATGGCGCTGGTGCCGTCGCCGGCCGTGCGGCCGCTGACCGACGCCTACCGGGCGGAGTGGGAGTCGCTGGGCCGCGCGGAGGCCGACCTGCCGCCGCTTGGAATTACCCGCTCTGTCGTGGTGGCCCCCACCAGTGAGGAGGCGATGAAGATCGCCAATCGGGCGTTCACCGGGTTCGTGGCGAATTTCGAGTCGCTGTGGAAGCGGTACGGCGTGCCGCATCCGCCGGTCCTGCCTGCGGATACCTACGAGGGCATCCACGCGACCGGGCACTTCTACGCGGGCGACCCGGCGGGCGCCCGCGAGTGGGTGGCGCACCACCGCGACGTCGGCGGCATCAACTACGTCGCGATCGAGTTCGCCTTCGGCGACATGACGTTCGACGAGACCCGCCAGTCGGCGGAGCTGTTCGCCACCGAGGTGATGCCCGCGTTCCGGCATTGAACGGCTATGTCCTTCACTGTCCGTGCCTGGCGCAGGCCGCGGCCAGCCGCTGGTAGAACCAGACGGTCTCGTACCCGTCGGTCCCGCGCGCGGTGAGCAGCGCCGTGGCCAGGTCGACGTAGTCGGTGCCAGCGATTCGGAGGTCCGGCCAGCGTGAGCCGGCGAACTCGGCGCGGACCTGCCGGTAGTCGGCCGCGGTGACGGGTCGTGTACTCAGCGGATACGCGCAGGCGGCCAGGCCGCTGTCGGGCGGGGCGGACGGGTGGGTGCTGCCGAACGCGGGCGGGGCGCCGAAGGCCGCCACGGCGGCGGCCAGGCCGGCCAGCACGGCAGCGAGACGGCGGACGCGGTGGATGCGGTGGACGGGGTTCATGACGGCCTCCCTTCCTGGCCTTTCTTGGTGCTTAGCGGTAATCGAAGCGGTCCCCGGCGCTGGCGGTAATGGGTCGATCGGCGTATTTTCCGAAGAGGGTGATGAGGATGCGCGCGGACCGCCGCGAGGCGTTGTTGGACTTCCTGCTGGAGGCGGTCGCGGACGAGGGCACTACGCCGTTTCCCGCGAACGTCCTCGCGGGCCTGCGCAGGACGATCCGGTGCGACGCCGTCTCCTACATGGAGTGGAGTCCGCAGGAGCTGCTGGAGTTCTCGCTGACCGCCGATGACCCGGCGTCGATCTTGCCGGTATGGGACCTATATCCACAGGTCAGAAACGATGATCCACTCGCCGGCGGGGCACCGCGCGCGGGCTCGCTGCCCAACCGCGAATGGCTCGGGCGGCCAGTGGCGATCTCCGATTTCATCAGCGATCGCGAATTCCGCCGCCGGGGGCTCTACGCCGAGGTCTGCAAGCCGCTCGGCGTACGGGCCGTGATGAAAGTGTTCCTGCCCACCGGCGGGGCGACCGGCGGGGCGCTTGTGTTCGACACCACTAGGAGCAAGTTCACTGAGACCGACCGCCTCACCCTCGAGCGTCTTGTCCCCCACCTGGGACAGCTGCGGCGCAACGCACTCGCGCGAAGGACCTATCCGGCGCTCATGGCTTCCACCGCGGCGGCCCGGATGAGGCTGCTGCGCCTCACGCCACGCGAACGGGTCGTCCTCGCCAGGGCTGCCGCGGGTGAGACGAACACGGTTATCGCGCAGGCGCTCTTCGTCAGCCCCGGAACCGTGCGCAAGCACCTTGAACACATCTACGAGAAGCTCGAAGTCCACACCCGCGCAGAAGCAGCCGCGATCTACACCCAAGAGCGAGTGGTCATGGAGAGCGCATAACCCTTACGTTGCGTGAATCCGGAAGGCGCCCGCCGCGTACCGCAGTTCGCCGCCGACGATGGTGGCGACCACTTCGAGGCCGGCGATGCGGTCCGGGCTGACGGCGACGGGGTCTTCTGACAGGACCGTGAGGTCGGCCAGCTTGCCCGGCTCGATCGAGCCCTTCACGTGCTCCTGCTTGCTGGCGTAGGCCGAACCCCAGGTGTAGGCGCGCAGCGCCTCCTCGGCGGTGACCGCCTCCGCCTGGTTGAACGGGGCGCCGGAAGCGGTCCGGCGGTTGACCATGTCGTGGATGCCGAGCAGCGGGGCGCCCTCGGCGACCGGGCGGTCCGAACTGCCGGAGATCACGACGCCGGCGTCGAGCAGGCTGCGCTGCCGGTAGAGCCATGAGACGCGCCGCGGGCCGACGGACGCGATCATCCCGTCGCCCAGCTCGGTGGCGAAGCGTCCCTGTCCCACAGCCAGCACCTTACGTTCCGACAAAGTCAGGACCTGATCCGGACGCGAGGCGGCGAAGTGCTCGATCCTGTGCCGGGCAGCCGGCCTGGGATACCTGTCCTCGGCCATCGCGAAGGCGTCCAGGGCCACGTCGATGGCGCGGTCGCCGATCGCGTGCGCGGCGACCCGCCAGCCGGCCCGGTGCGCGGCCACGATCGTCGCGGTGAGCTCCGCGGCGTCGGCCTGCAGGTAGCCGCTGTTGCCCGGGTCGCCGTCGTAGGGGGCGGACATCGCGGCGGTACGGCCGACCAGGGAGCCGTCGGTGAAGATCTTCATCGGGCCGAGGCGCAGCCAGTCATCGCCGAAACCGGTGCGGATCCCCAGGTCGAGCCCGAGCTCCATGCCGTCGTCCGGGTGGGCGCCGAGCTCGTGCAGCACGTCGGAGGCCACCATCAGCTCGACGCGGACCTGCAGCGTGCCCTGGTCGCGGGCGGCCTGGTAGGCGGCGAGCTCGACCGGGCTCTGGCCGACCCACCCGCCGCCGATGCCGGCCTCGGTGACGCTGGTGATGCCCTCGGTCAGGTACCGCTCCCCCGCCCTGGCCACGGCGCCGGCGAGCATGTTCAGCGGCGCGGGGCGGGTCAGGCCGATCACGAGTTCCTGGGCCCGTTCCTCCAGCAGGCCGGTGGGGCGGCCGCTGGCGTCGGCCGTCACGCGGCCGCCGTCGACGTGCGGTGCGGTCGCGTCGATGCCGAGATCGCGCAGCACCAGGCTGTTCACCACGCACATGTGGCCGGAGGTGTGCTTGAGCCAGACGCGGTGTTTCGGGGCGATCTTGTCGAGTGCGTCGCGGTGCGGGTGGCCGCCTGTCTTGGTCTGGTCGTAGCCGGAGCCGCCGATCCAGTCGCCTTCCGGGGTTGTCCTGGCGCGTTCGGCGATCCGCGTGTACAGCTCATCCAGGCTGGTGACGCGGCAGTCGACGTCGCTGAGCGTGAGCCCGAAGCCGATCATGTGGTTGTGCGCGTCGTGGAAACCGGGGATCAGCGTCGCGCCCTTGAGGTCGATGATGTCTCTCGCGCTGGTGTCCGGCTTGTCGTAGACGGCGGTGATCCGGCCGCCGGTGACGGCGACGGCGCTGGCCCGCGGGTGCCGGGGGTCCATCGTGCGGACGTTTCCGTTGACCAGCAGCAGGTCTGGCTCGTGCGCGGGCATGGCGCGATCATAACCGCTGGCCTTATATGCCTTGACAGTTATATATCTGCTGGGGCATGATTCCTCGGTATGGCGACGCTCACCACGCTGCAGGTGCTCGCTGAGCCGCGGCGGCAGGAGATCCTCGACCTGCTGCGGGACGGCGAGCTGCCCGTGGGCGACCTGGTGACGCGGCTGCGGATGAGCCAGCCCGCCGTGTCCAAGCACCTGCGGGTGCTCAAGGACGCCGGGCTCGTCGAGGTCCGCGCCGACGCGCAGCGCCGCCTGTACCGGATCCGTCCCGAACCGCTGGCCGAGCTGGACGCGTGGCTCGCCAGCTATCGCGCGCTCTGGGCCGGCCGCCTGGACCGGCTCGAGGAGCACCTGGACCGAAGGAGGAACGCATGACCGACGGCACCCTCGACAGGACCGGCGCCAAGCCGGCGGTGCGCCTTTCGCGGTACCTGCCCGATCCGCCTGCGGTGGTCTGGCGGGCGATCACCGAGCGGGAGCAGCTCAAGGCGTGGTTCCCTTGCGACGTGGTCGTCGAAGGCGGCCGGTGGGATGTCGGCGCGGCGATCACGTTCCCGTTCCCCGCCGACGTCATCGACATGACCCTCACCGGCACCGTGCTCGCCGTGGACGAGCCCCGGCTGCTGTCGTACACGTGGGGTGAGGACGAGGTGCTGCGTTTCGAGCTGACGCCGGAGGGCGCTGGCACCCGGCTGGTCCTCATCGACGAGCTGCGGGCGAGCTGGGCGGCGCGGAACGCGGCGGGCTGGGACGACTGCCTGGACCGGCTGGCCGGGACGGCGGTGGAGCCGGACGCGTGGCGGCGGCGGTTCGCGGCGTATTCGGCGTCGTTCGAGCCGGTCATCGGGCCGCAGGAGGGGCCGCCCGCGGAGTACAAGGGCGCGGTGTAGGGCCCCGCCCTGGCGCCTTGGGCGGGACCTTCTTTGGGGTTAGCCCTCGCGGTTAGCCGCAGCAGGAGCAGCCCTCGCAGGTCGGGTCATCGCAGCACGAGCACATCACGGTCACCTCCTTCCGCGTTCGCGGCCTGTCCCGGCGCGCACCAGGTGCCTGGTACCGGGTCTGGGCAGCCAGGGCCGGGCATGCCGGCGAGCATGCCGGTCAGCTCGGCCCGCAGCGCGCGCAGCCGCGCCAGCTCCCTGTCGATCTCGCTGACGTGCTCGCGCAGCACCACCTCGGCCGGGCCGCAGGGGCAGGTGCCGGTGTCACGAACGGCGAGCAGGTCGCGGATCTCGGCGAGCCGCAGCCCGAGCCGCTGCGCGCCCCTGATGAACAGCAGCCGGTCTAGGTCGGCCGCGCCGTACCTGCGGTGGTCGCCGTCGGTACGGCGGGGCTCGGGGAGCAGGCCGGCCCGCTCGTAGTACCGGATCGTGTCCGTGCGCACCTCGGCGCGCGCCGCCAGCTGCCCGACGGACAGCGCGCCGGTGCCCTGATCGATCGCCATGACACGACGTTAATCCCTGGACCGCGGTCTAAGTTCAAGAGGAATCCGCTGGCAGATGTCCGTGACGCCTCCTCGTCGGCGAGGCGCGTTATGTCCTCATGCTGACGGCGCGGGGAGCGCAGTGCGATGACTGCCACGGCGATGGCGGCGGCCCCGAGGACGGCGCCGGTCGCCCAGGCGAGGTGGTAGCCGCTGGTGAGCGCCTCGGCCGTCTGGCTGCTGCCGGTGCGCCCGGCGGCCAGCGTCGTGAGCAGCGCGAGGCCGAGCGCCCCGCCGACCTGCTGCGAGGTGTTGAACACGCCGGAGACCAGGCCCGCGTCGGCGTCGGTGGCGCCCGCCATGCCGAGGGTGGTCACGGCGGGCAGCGTCAGGCCGCCGCCGAGGCCGAAGACGATGAGGAGCGGCAGCAGGTCGGTCGCGTAATCGGCCTGGGCCGGGATCTGGGTGAGCAGCGCGAGTGCTGCCGTGATCAGCACCAGCCCGCTGATCAGCACCCGGCTGGCGCCGAGCCGGCCGATCAGCCGCGCCGACAGGCCGAGCGACACCGCGGCGATGACGGCGGCGACCGGGAACAGGCCCAGGCCGGCGGCGGCCGGGCGGAAGCCGAGCACCCGCTGCATGTAGAGGGTGACGATGACCTGGAATCCCATGGCGGCGCCGATGATGAACAGCTGGGCGAGGTTGGCGCCTGAGACGCTCCTGGAGGCGAACACCCGCAGCGGGAGCAGCGGCGTCCTGGCGGTGGCCTGCCTGACGACGAAGGCGGCGAGCAGGGCGGCCGCGACGATACCGGCCCACCAGGCCGCGCGCTGGACGATGGCGTAGACGCCAAGCATGATGCCGGCGGTGACGAGGACCGCGCCGAGCGCGTCCGCGCCGGCGCGCAGCCCGATGCCCTGGTCCGCGGCCAGCAGCCGCCAGCCGGCGATCCCGGCGAGGAGGCCGATCGGCACGTTCACGAAGAAGATCCAGTGCCAGCTCGCCAGTTGCACGAGCACACCGCCGATGATCAGGCCGGCCGAGGCGCCGACCGCGCCGACGAAGGAGAACGCGCCGATCGCCCGCCGCTGCTCTCCGGGCTGGGCGTACAGCCGGACGATCATGCCCAGCGTGACAGACGACGCCATCGCACCGCCGATGCCCTGCACGAACCGGGCGGCGATCAGCATCCCCGGGCCGGCGGCCAGCCCGCAGGCCAGCGAGGCGAGGGTGAACACGGCCAGGCCGGCCAGGAACATGCGCTTGCGGCCGAGCAGGTCCCCCAGCCTGCCGCTGAGCAGCAGCAGGCCGCCGAACGCGATCAGGTAGGAGTCCATGACCCAGCTCAGGCTGGCCGGGGTGAACTCGAGGTCGGCCTGGATCACGGGCAGCGCGACGGTCACGATCGTGCCGTCGAGAATGATCATCAGGGTGGCCGCGCACAGGATGACAAGTGCGAACCAGCGAGAACGAAGCATGCGGTCTCTCCCTCTCTGAGCTTCTTAGAGAGACCGTAACAGATGATCTAAAGTTAGACAATCTCGTAACGGACGGCTTTGGGTGGTGGGGCGCTGTCGCGCCCGCCCGGACGGCCCTGGGCGGCGGCCTTAGCCGGGTACTCGCGCTCTGCGCACTGGCCGCTCGCACTCGACCGGCTCGGCGAGCAGCCCGGTCACCAGGCCGGTGAGCGCGCCGGTGAAGGCCCGCCGCTGGTCCGGCGGCAGCGCGTCGAGCACCTCCCCGTGCACCCGATCGGCGATCTGGTGGCCCGTGGCGACCAGGCCCTCGCCGTCCGGGGTGACCGTGACGATCCGCACCCGGCGGTCGGACGGCGACGGCCTGCGCTCCGCGTAGCCGGCCCGCTCGAGCTCGTCGAGCGTGTTGAGCATCGTGGTCTTGTCCAGGTCGGACAGCTTGGCCAGCTCGATCTGGGTGTACTCGCCGGACATCGCGTGGGCGAGCACGCAGTAGTCGCGCGGCGTGATGCCGATCTCGGCGAACGCCGCGGTCATCCGGGTGGCCAGGACGTGCGACGTGTGGTTCAGCAGGAAGCTCAGGTCGATGACCTGGCGCCCGCGGTGGCTGACGGGAGGTGCGGTGGCGGCCATGCCGCCAGGATACGTCTATTGATAGATAATCCCGTGACAGATCTACCTGCCGCCGTGCAGCGTTGAGCTGGGACAGTCGGCACGGGCCCGTTCTGGATGATGAAAAGCGGAGAAACTGGCGGGAGTCGCCTGTCGATTCCGCGCGACTCGTCCGACGTAGGGGTGAACAGGCTGACCGATCGAGCTTGAAGGGAGAGCCACCATGGCTCAGTACGCGGTTCTGATCTACGCCCACGACTCCGCCCACCGGCCCGACGCGACACCCGAGGACACCGCGACCTGCGACGAGCACGCGGACGAGCTGACCCACGGCGGTTCGCTGGTGATGGCCTACGCGCTGACGCCGCGGGACATGGCGACTTCCATCCGCGCCGACGCGATCACGGACGGGCCGTTCATCGACTCGAAGGAGGTCATCGCCGGGTTCTACGTGATCGAGGCGCCGGACCTGGACGCGGCCATCGCGATCGCGAGGACCAACCCCGTCGTGCGGGACGGCGGCGGCGTCGAGATCCGCCCGGTGCACGGCGGCGGTTTCGTGCAGCGGGACTCGCGGGCCGACGGGTGACCGAGGTCGAGGCGGCGCTCGCCGACGCGCACCGCCGCGAGTGGGCCAGGGTGCTCGCCGCGACGGTGCGCGTCGCGCGGGACCTGGACCTCGCCGAGGAGTGCGTCCAGGACGCGTACGCCTCCGCCATGACGGCGTGGGACAGGTCCGGGGTCCCGGACAACCCGGCCGCCTGGCTCACCACCGCCGCCAAGCGGCGCGTGATCGACGCGATCCGCCGGGACGTGGCGCTGCGGTCGCGGCTGCCGCTGCTGGTGGTGGACGAGGAGGAGCGGGAGCCTGCCGACCCTGAGGAGCAAGATATGGAAGAGCTCAGCGCGGCCGTGCCCGACGAGCGGCTGCGGCTGATCTTCGTCTGCTGCCACCCGGCGCTGGCGCAGGAAGCCCAGGCCGCGCTCACCCTCCGGCTAGTATGCGGGCTGCCGGTCCCGGATATCGCACGGGCGTTCCTGGTGACCGAGCCGACGATGGCGGCGCGGATCACCCGGGCGAAGAAGAAGATCGCCACCGCGCGGATCCCCTACCGCGTGCCCCGTCCCGCCGACCTCCCGGAACGGCTCCGCGCCGTGCTCGCCGTCATCCACCTGCTGTTCACCACCGGCCACACCGCGCCGTCGGGCGCCGCGCTGGTGCGCGCGGACCTGGTGGACCGGGCGATGCACCTGGCGCGGATGCTGTCCTCGCTGCTGCCCGATGACACGGAGGCCCGCGGGCTGCTCGCGCTGCTGCTGGTCACCGACGCGCGCCGGGCCACCCGGGTCGACGCGGACGGCCGCCTGCTCCGGCTGGAGGACCAGGACAGGTCGCGGTGGGACCGCGCCGCGCTCGCCGAGGCCGACGCGATGATCGTCAGCTCCCTGCGCGCCGCCCCGCCGGGGCGGTACGTGCTGCAGGCGGCGATCGCGTCGCTGTACGCCGAGGCGCCGGCGTACGAGCAGACCGACTGGCCGCAGCTCGTCGCCCTGTACGACAGGCTGCTGCAGGTGTGGCCGTCCCCGGTCGTGGCGCTCAACCGCGCCGTGCCCCTGTCCATGGTCGCGGGTCCTGAGGCTGCCCTCGCGGAGGTCGAGACGCTGGAGGGCGACGAGCGGCTGGCGGGCTACCAGTACCTGCCCGCGATCAAGGCCGACCTGCTGAGCCGGCTGGGCCGGACCGCCGAGGCCGCGGCGGCGTACCGCCAGGCGTTCGACCTGGCCGCGAACGAAGCCGAGCGCGCGTTCCTGGCGCGGCAGCTCGCGGCCGCGGACTGAGGTGCCCGTCCACCGCGCCAGGCCCCGATCGCGCGCGCATGGCGGGTGCAGATTCGGCCGCGTACGTTCGGAAAATTGGAACCGGCACCAGGGAAACGGAACCAACTTCAACCTCACATCAGTTTCGGCCCTTTTTGGAGCACCTGAATCGTTTCAGAAGGGCGGAAAGTGATGGGAAGATGGCCGACAAAGCTGGCAGCCCGAAGATAATGGGTCGTTAGGCACACCAGAGGGTGCACAACGGCCCACTATCTTTGCGAGCTGAGCTTCACTAGCTTTTGCGGGCCTTCCAGACTTCTTCGCAGGGCCATTGCCGCGCCCAGTCAAGCGTGACGAACGGGTACCTGGTGGCGGCGTCCGGCCCGGGCCGCAGCTCTAGGAGATCTTCCACCTCCAGGCCGCAGTCGCGGAGCAGCCGGATCATGTCGCCGTGGCCGATGTGGAACTCCACCGAGTCCTCGTCTGCCCATTCGAACCGGTGCATGCCGAAGAACGGCCTTAGCAGCCGGTCGGTAGCGGCCTGATCTTCGGCGTCCGGCACGGTGAGCATCAGCAACACCGAGTTCACCAGGAAGATCAACTGGCCGCCGGGACGCAGCAGTCGGGCGGCCTCGGGAATCCAGCGGTAAGGATCGCACCAGATGCTGGCGCCGTATTCCGAGATCGCCAGGTCGAAGCTGGCGTCGGCGAAGGGCGCCTGTTCGGCGCTGGCGTGGATGAGCGGGAACCGCAGCCCGAACCGGTCCTGCAGCTGGCGAGCGGTGGCCAGCTGCACCGCGGAGTTGTCCAGGCCGACCGGCCGCGCGCCGCGACGGGACAGCCAGGCCGAGACGTATCCCGTGCCGCAGCCCAGCTCGATGCTGTCGTGGCCACTTACATTCGCCGGCAGGAGGCCCACCTGCGCCTCGGGGATGTTCCACAGGCCCCAGCTCGGCTCGGCGGCCCACAGGCGCAGGCCCGGTCCCGCGTAGTCGGCCGCCCATTGGTCCCACGCCGCCCGATTGCGCAGCACATGATCAGCGGTCCCGGTCACGACGGGTCGTCTTCTGTTAGGTAGGGGTGGCCTGGCCAGTACGGCCACTCCTCGAACCAGGTGGCACGGCCGTCACCGGCGAACCGGATGACCCACAAGTCGCGGTACTCCTGGCGAGGCGGGTCTCCGTAGACGACCTCGGCACGGACCACCGCCGTCGGGCCGTCGACCGCGACGATGTCAGTGGCCAGCGTGAAGACCTCGTCCGGGCCCTCTCGTTCCTCCTCCCACATCCGCTTGATCGCGTCCAGGCCGGCAACGGGCTGTTCGTAGGGAGACTGCAAGTAGAGCGCGTCGCTGGTGAACAGCCCGGCTAGGGCATCAGTGCCCGCCGCCCGCCACGCGGCCTCGTATCCGGCCAGCCACTGGCCCACCGATGCACGGTCAGTCACCTGCCTCATGATGCCCTGCCGCCGAGCATCGGCCAATGCCGGCGGTGCGATCATGAGCGCGTGCCGGATGACAACCTTTCCTGGTCTGAGGTCGCCGCGCGCCTGGCCGCGGCGCGGAGCTACTGGCTGTGCACCACGGCGCCCTCGGGTGCCCCGCACGCGGCCCCGGTATGGGGAGTCGTCCTGAACGACACCCTGCACCTCTACACCGAGCGCCGCACCGTCAAAGCACGCAACCTCGCCGCCGACCCGCGCCTGGTGGTGCACCTGGAAAGCGCCCAGGACGTGCTGATCGTGCGCGGCACCGCCGAGGATCTTGGCACCCCTGCCCAGGTCCCCGAGGTGGTAGCGGCCTTGTCGGCGAAATACCCCAGTGCGGAGGACCGGCAGTACCTGCCGGCCGCCGACCCCGCTTTCGACGTCGTCTATGCCATCAGGCCGCAGTCGGCGCGGATGTGGCGCCTGCCCGATTTCGAGGGCTCGCAACGCCGGTGGAGATTGCCGCCTGAGGCGTAGCACCCCGAGAATGGGCGGGTGCCGTATTTCGCCGGGCCGGTAGCCGACGAGCGCGACGCGCTGCTGACCTTTCTGGGGGTGCAGCGCGCGGCGCTGCGGGCAGCGGTGTTCGGGCTGACCGACGAACAGGCGCGCAGTCGCCCGGCCGCCAGCGCCCTTTGCCTGGGTGGCCTGGTCAAGCACGCCGCCCGCACCGAGCGCCGGTGGGTTGTCGCCGGCATAGCCGGGGAACCGCTGCCCGGACTGTGGCCGATCGAGGACTGGCCGGCTGACTTCGAGTTGACCGGGCGGGAGACCCTGGACGGCGTGCTCGGCTACTACGCCGAGACAGCCGAGCGCACCACGCAGATCGTCAGCGCGGTCGGGGACTTGGGGCAACCGTCGGCCGTCAGCCCGGAGCAGTCGGTCCGCTGGGTGTTGTTCCACCTCATCCAGGAGACCGCGCGCCATGCCGGGCACGCCGACATCATCCGCGAGACGCTCGACGGCAGGCGCGCCGGGCAACTGCTGGACGCCTACGAAGCCGAGGAGCGTTGATGGACAATCGCTTCGAGGTCACGGCAGGTGCCGGGACCATGGTGTCCGACTCCACCGCCGCCGTTCACTTCCCGCATCGCTGGACCACCGGCGGCGTCACCGTGGAGACCGATTTCACTGGCGCGCATCTGCTGCACCTCGCGGCGGCCGGCTGCGTGCTCAACGACATCTACCGTGAAGCCGAGGCGCTGGGAATCGAATTGAGCGGTGTCCGCGTGACCGCCGCCGGCGGCTTCGACACCACGACCTGGCGGTCCACGGGCATCGACTACTCGGTCGAAGTGAGCTCCAATGCCAGCGCCGATCAACTTGCCCACCTGCTTGAGGTGGTGGATCAGGTGGCAGAGATTCCGCGCGCCATCCAAGCCGGCGCCGATGTCCGGCGGATCAGCTGAGAACACGCGGGGCGCTCATGGGGCGGGTCATCTTCATGTGCGGCCCCGCCGGATCGGGAAAGTCCACGGTCGCGCGGCAGCTGGAGCAGCAGGGAATGACCCGCCTGTCCTTCGATCAGGAAGCCTGGTCTCGCGGCATCACCACCATGCCCCTGCCCGACGACGTGCGCCGGGAGATCGAGCACGCGCTGCGCGCACGCCTGGCGGATCTGGTACGGGCCGGGTCGGACGTGGTCCTTGACTTCTCGTTCTGGTCCCGTCGCATGCGAGACGAATACCGGGAGTTCCTGAGGCCATTTGGCGTCGTTCCCGAGACGGTGTACCTGGCGACCGATCGCGCCACGGTGCTCCGGCGCATCGCTGCCCGTACAGCGGAGGGCGGCGACGACTTCAGGATCAGCACTGAGCTCGCGGCCTTTTACTTCGATCATTTCGAGGTCCCCTCACCGTCGGAGGGACCCTTGACTGTCGTCCCGGAGGGGGCGCTGGGCTGAGGCCGGGTCACGTGCGCGGATAGTGGTTGACGGGTGGTGTCGGCTGCGGTCACGCTCGCTGCGTGGATGAGCGTGTCGTGGTGATCGGGGCGGGGCCCGCGGGGCTTGCCGCCGCGTGGGCGATCGGCCGGGCCGGCCTTGATCCGCTGGTTGTCGAGCGGGCCGACTCGGTGGCGGCATCGTGGCGGGCGCGGCATGACCAGCTCCGGCTCAATACCCACCGGATGTTCTCTCACCAGCCCGGCGCGCGAATTCCGCGCCGGTACGGGCCGTTTCCCGCGCGCGATGACTACGTCGCCTACCTTGAGCAGTATTCGGCCGGGATGCGGATCCGGTTCGGCACGGCCGTGCGACGGATCGACCGGGCAGACCCGGGCTGGACGCTCAGCACCGACGGCGGCAGCATCAGCACAGCGCATGTGGTGGTCGCCACCGGCCCGGACGCCGAGCCGGTCATGCCCGTGTGGCCCGGGATGGCTGGTTTCTCAGGGACACTCATGCATGCCGGGCAGTTCCGTAACGTCGCTGAGATGGCGGGCCGGGACGTCCTTGTCGTCGGCCCGGGGAACTCCGGCGTGGACCTGCTGAACCACCTGGCGCGCAGCGACGCGGCCCGGCTATGGCTGTCGGCGCGCTCGGGCATGAACATCACCCCGCTGCGGCTGGCGGGCATCCCGCTGCACCCGGTCAGCATCGCAGGCCGGCGCCTGCCGCGCCGCGTCCAGGACGCCAACGTGCGCGGCGTGCAGCGGCTCGCCTTCGGGGACCTGAGCCGGTACGGCTACCCACGCTCTGACCTCGGTGCTTTCACCAGGGTCGCGGCCGACGGGGTCACGGTAGCCGTCGACGACGGGTTCGTGCGGGCGCTGAAAACCGGCCGGGTCACGGTGAAGCCGGCCGTGGACCGCATTGAGGACGGGAACGTCCGGTTTGCCGACGGTTCGGCCTGTGCACCCGACGTCGTCATCTGCGCCACCGGCTATCGGCCCGCACTCGGGTCCCTCGTAGGCCACCTGGTGACGCTGGACGAAGCCGACATGCCGCCGTTTACCGGCCCATCAGCCTCCCCCCACTGCCCGGGCCTGTGGTTCTTCGGGTTGGACCGCAGCATCTACGGCAACATGCACGTCCACCGGGGCCAGGCCGGGCAGCTCGCACAGATGATTACCCGCCAGCCCGGGCCTTCCTCGTCAAGCTGACGGCGCTCCCTCCCGTATCCCCGTCCCCGGCCCAGGGGCCAGGGGTCCCTGCCAGGGCGCCGACGTCATCGACCTGATGGACGCGCTCGGCATCGACCGCGCCATCCTGGCCGGCTACGACTGGGGCGGCCGAGGCGCCTGCGTCGCCTGGCCATCACCTTGGACGGCCAGGCGGGCGGACCCGCCTTTCCCGCCACCGGCGCAGACCTCTCCTGAGGGCCACGAAGGACCGGCCCATTACCGTCGCGGAAACCCGCGCTCGCCGGCCAGGCGTGGCCCGGCCGGCGAGCGGCTGGTTCGTGCGACAGCGGTGCTCGAGATCCGGGCCGAAATCCGGCCGGGCACCGGGCGCTAGTTCCCCCAGGTCAGAAGCGCGCCGGGGTGTTCCGCGCGCTGGCCAGCTGCGTCTGGGCGTAGTTGCACTCGGCGACGATAGCGGCGACGCGCCGGCCGATGCGAGCCAGCGGAGCCCGTACGTCCTGCGTCACGTGGTGGTTCATTGTTCCTCCTCGGTTGTCCGGCCATCTGTTCGCCGGTCACCATCGAGTCTGGCCGTAAGACGCTCCCGGCGCATGAGAGGAAATCCCTATTTTCCCTGCTGTGACAGGCCTTAGCCGCCCTGAATCCGGCTTAGCGTGCCGCCGGTTCGCGTCTGGGGCGGTCGCGTTATCTCGGGTCGTCACTGTCCGGCGGGGAAGCGCCCGGTCCGGACGGCGAGTGCCGCGCCTTGAGGTGGAACTGGACGCGGGCGGCGGGGATGCGTTCCTGCTCGCGGGCCAGCAGGGTCAGCGCGCGGGCGTCGGCCGCGGTGGGGTTGTTCAGGTCCAGAGCGCGCGGCCACAGCCGGGCATAGCGGACGGCTGCGATTTCGGCCGCGTACACCAGCGCCTGGCCGACCAGGTAGAGCAGGGTGAACATGCCGGCCACGGTGGCGAAGCTGCCGTAGACGGGGCCGGCCCTGGCCACCAGCCTGGCCAGCAATGGCGCCCCGACGTTGAGCACCACCGTCACCGCCACCGTGCCCACGATGGCGGCCGGCCACAGGGCCCGGACCGGGGCGGGCCGCGCCAGCAGTACCTTGGCGCTAAGCAGCAGCAGCGCGAAGACGATCAAGGCCGACCCGAGCACCGCCGCCGCGGTTTGCACCGCGGGCTGGCCGGGCAGGGCGGTGGCCACGACCGTGAGCGCACCGACGGCCAGCCCCCCGAGCAGCAGCGCGGCCAGCATCGCGAAGACCCGGATGTACCGGAAGACGAAAGAGGCCCGAAGGCGGTACGGGACCGCCGCCACATGGTTCAGCGTCTGGTAGGCGGAGAACACGACACCGGTCCCGGCGAACAGCAGGCCGATCAGGCCGGCCACGAACGGGACGGTCGACGTCGGCAAGGTGGCAAGCGAGTGATCAATCGTGGGCCGCAGCACCGGCGGCACGATCTCGGCGATCAGCCGCTGGCGCAGGTCCGGGTGATCGGCCAGGACCCGGGACAGGATCGCGACGCCGAGCAGCAGCAGCGGGAAGATGCTCAGGAATCCGTAGTAGGTGATCAGCGCCGCCTGCCGGCCGCCCTCATCATCGCCGTACTTCA
>Ga0335076_10003026_pt1 | contig 16820 bp, 17 predicted proteins | sample Lox_Sample_25_FD_206717 | JGI IMG/M metagenome (GOLD analysis project Ga0335076, IMG submission 206717) | Soil microbial communities from Loxahatchee National Wildlife Refuge, Florida, United States - Lox_Sample_2.5 | ecosystem: Environmental > Terrestrial > Soil > Wetlands | place: USA... | reverse complement strand
CCTTCGCTCGAAGACAGAGTAGTCTATTACAGTGGGAAGGCGTTTGAAAAGCATTCGAAAGCAAATGAAATCAAGAACGTAAGGAACCGTTAGCAGGCGGGCGAGACACCCGCGCCACAGCCGGACGAGGCTGGCGCTACTCACCTACTTCTCCCGCCGCGAGCAGTGCGCATCCTTCGTGGCAACAGCTTCCCTTTGCACAGCAACTAAGATAATTCCCAAGTGTTTCGAAAGGGTAAGGAGAGAGCAAACATGATCCATGTTTCCCGAAGGCTGAGTACTTTGCTACTGGCAGCGGCCGTAAGCAGTTCAGTCGTGGGGCTGGGCTGCGAGCATCACCATTACTATCGCGTGTACGATCCGTATTACACGGACTACCACGAATGGAACAACGACGAGGTCGTTTATTACCAGCGCTGGACGACTGAGACTCACCGCGATCCGCATCGGGACTTCCGCAAGCTCCGTCCGGAGGAGCAGAAGGAATATTGGACGTGGCGTCATAATCACGGCGATCACGACCATGATCATCGCTGATTGAATATTTTGGGGTGGCGCGGGCACTCCTGCCCGCGTCTGATTCAATCTTCTCTCATGCAAAGCGGGCATGAGTGCCCGCTCTACCTCAATCCGGCTCGAGCGAGTTGAGAACGTCGTCGGTCGTTGTGAGGCGCGCTCCGAGCCGGGTTAGTTCTGCCACGGTCTTCTGGCCCTCCTCGGGCTTCAGGGTTTCGATGGCATCTTTCACAATGGCCACGCGGCGGCCGCGATCGAGCAGACCTTTGGCGGCGTAATTCACGCAGTATTCTGTAACGACTCCGAAAACGACGAATTCCGGATGGCTGCCGAGGCGATTGACGAGTTCGTCGGCGTGTCGGCTTTGGAAGATGTCGAGCGTCTGCTTTTCCAACACAATTTGTTGATATTGGGAGAGGTCTTCGGGGATCTTTGCCTCGGGATCGTTGGGCACGCGTACGACCTTGTCGGTGAGGGCTTCGGGGACGAGGTTGGAGCCGGGAGTCCCTTTCACACAATGAGGCGGAAAAATTTTAAACTCCGGATCGTTGGGGGTGTGGAAGTCTCCGTGGGAGACCAGGAAGACCTTGCCGGCACGGGCAGCGTCAGTGAGACGCCGGATGTTGGGCAGCAGCTTTTCGGCGCCGGGAACATAGAGGTTTCCACCGGGCAGCACAAAGTCGGCTTGTACATCGACTTCCCACAGGATGACGTCGCGTGAAGGCATGAGGAATCGCTGGTTTGAGCGTACCATTATCGATTTGGTGCGAGCAAAGAGAACGTCGGTTCGTAACATAAGCGGCGGAACGGGCTGCCCCCGCGGTTTTCTTTCACCCCTGTGGGGCTCGGTTGCATTGGCGGTATGATTCCCACGGCTTGCGCCGTGGGCTGCATTCTTGCGCCGCTCCGCGGCTTGAGACCTGGTGCTTCAGGAAGGCACGATGAGAAGGATCGGCGTTCGCGGATTTCTGTTGGCTTGTCTCGCCGTCGGTTGCGCGTATGCGCAGGCGGTTCCGGATTGGTGCAAGCCACTTCCGCGGCCGGAGTACAAAAACATCGAACGAGTCGCGGCGAGCGATCCGTGGTTTGAAGTGTATCGTCCGGCGGCTGGGGTATTTGCGATTTATGAGCCGCATCAGTCGGAGGAAGTGATCAGCTATTTGATCGTGGGCGAGAAGCGGGCTCTGCTGTTCGATACCGGGATGGGGATCAGCGACATCAAGAAGCTGACGCGCGAATTAACGACCCTGCCGATTGTCGTGGTGAACTCACACACACATGACGATCACGTGGGCGGCAACTGGGAGTTCGACACCGTGTACGGAATGGATACGGAGTTCACGCGGCAGAATGCGAAAGGGTCGCGCGAGGATGCGCAGGCGGAGATTGCGCCGGGTGAGATTTGCGGGACGCTGCCGAAAGGGTTCGATGCGGCGGCGTATTCGACGCGTCCGTGGAAGATTGCGGCTTACATCCATGATGGGGAGCAACTCGATCTGGGCGCGAGAACGCTGGAGGTGATCGCGACGCCCGGCCATACTCCGGACGCGATTTCACTGATCGATCGCGGGAACGGGCTGTTGTTCACGGGCGACACGTATTATCCGGCACCGATTTGGTTGTTCCGGCCAGAGACCGATCTGGACGCCTACGCGGCGTCGATTCGGCGACTGGCGGCTCTGGCGCCGCAGCTGAAACTGGTGTTAGGCGCGCACAATATTCCGGTGGCATCGCCTTCGGTTCTTACGAGACTGGTGACCGCATTCGATGAAGTGCGGGCGGGCAAGGTCGCAGCGACGCCGGCCTCGCCGGGGAAGGTTCTGTACAAAGTCGACGGATTTTCGTTTCTGATGAAAGCGCCGCGGTCGCAGTAGTCTTTCTTGGGCTCCCCGGACGACGGCGTCCGGGGGCTCCACAATTCAGAAATCACTTCCCTTTCAGGACGCGCAGATCGGCGCCACTCATTTCTTTCGGTTCGTCGACTCCCAACATTCCGAGCACGGTGGGCGAGATGTCACGCAGAGACCCGTTGGGCTTAAGCGTGAACTGCTTTGCGTCTTCGGAGACCACGATGAAGGGCACGGGATTCGTCGTGTGCGCGGTGTGCGGCCCTCCGGTTGCGGGATCGACCATCAACTCGGCATTGCCGTGGTCGGCGGTAATGAGCATAGCTCCGCCTTTGGCGCGCACAGCCTTCTCGATGCGATCCAGGCAAGCGTCGACGGTTTCCACGGCCTTCACCGTAGGCTCGATCTTGCCGGAGTGACCCACCATGTCGGCGTTGGCGAAGTTGACGATCATGACGTCGAAAGTGCCGTCTTCCGTGGCTTTGACCACGGCATCGGCGATGCCAGCGGCACTCATCTCGGGCTTGAGATCGTACGTTGCGACTTTGGGCGAAGGCACAAGAACTCTGTCTTCGCCGGGGAATGGCTGTTCCACTCCGCCGTTAAAGAAGTACGTGACATGCGCGTACTTCTCGGTTTCGGCCACGCGCAGGTTACGCATTTTCTGCGCGGCCATGACGTTGGCCAGGATGTTGGCGAGCGACTCCGCCGGGATCACGACCGGCAGGCTGAAATTCTTGTCGTACTGCGTCAGGCAGACGTAGTGAAGATTTTTGGGCACGCGATCGCGAGGGATGGTCATGTCGAGATCGGCGGCACCGGGAAGATCGCTGCCACCTTGCGCGTTCAGGCCGCTGTTGCGGGTGAGTGCGCGGGTGATCTGGCGAACGCGGTCGGCACGGAAGTTGAAGCAGATGCAGGAATCGTCGTCACGAATGGTGGATGTGGCGCGGGCACTCCTGCCCGCGTCTTCTACCACAAACGGAATCACGAATTCGTCGGTGACTCCCTTGTTGTAGGAGTCTTTCATTCCCTGCACCGGATCCGCTTGCTTGCCACCTTCAGCGTCGGCGGAGACCATGCCGTTATAGGCTTTCGCAATCCGCTCCCAGCGGCGATCGCGATCCATGGCATAGTAGCGGCCGCTCACGGTCGCGATCTTGCCGCAGTTGTACTCGCGCATTTTTTGCTGGAGCTGTTCGAGATATCCGGCGCCGTTAGTGGGGAGCGTATCGCGGCCGTCCATGAAGGCATGGACGAAGACGCGGTCGAGGCCGTTCTGTTTGGCCATTTTCAGCAAAGCATAGAGGTGCTCCTGCCGCGAGTGGACGCCGCCGTCGGAGATAAGTCCAAAGAGATGCAAACGGCGCTCGCCGGTGCGGGCATGCTTCATGGCATCGAGCAGGACGGGATGCTTGAAGAATTCGCCATTCTGGATCATCAGATCGATGCGGGTGATGTCCATGTGGACGATTCGCCCGGCGCCGATGTTGAGGTGGCCGACTTCGCTGTTGCCCATCTGGCCGTCGGGCAGGCCGACGTATTGGCCACTGGTGTGGATGAGAGTGTTGGGACATTCCCGCAGCAGGCGGTCGTAAGTGGGCTTGCGGGCCAGGGCGATGGCGTTCGCTTTGGTTTCGGCTCGGTATCCCCAGCCGTCGAGAATGATCAATATGAGAGGTTTAGGACGGGACATAGATAGGCTTTTTAGCTCCTAGCTGGCTTCTGGCTCTTCAGCTGTGAGCTTCGAGCCATGAGCTTTGAACAATCGTGAAAACTCAATTCTCGCCATCGGGCAGGGCACGACTTTAGTCGTGCCGATTCAGCGCAAATTTGAAAATCAGGCTTCAGTCCCTGAGGACAGGCTGGTTTCACTCAGAATCCCATCGTGTCGTCGGCCGACGGCCCGTAGGTCGCCGGCAGCGGTACGTCGTTCAAGCGCAGATAGACGCCGAGTTGCGCGCGGTGATGCACCAGGTGATTCAGGAACATCTGGCGATAAGCGAGGAAGCGCGAGCCGCCGAAAAGCGCTTTGCCCTGAAAGCTGAGCTTCCAGTTGTCGCGCCACGCGTCATCTGATGTGGCCTTGAGCGCAGCGCGGATCTTCTCGGCGCCCTCGTCGAAGGCCTGGACCAGTTGCGCGCCCGACTCGAATGCGGGCCGCTTCCGCGGAGGACCGGAGCCGAAGTCGAACTCGGGCGTGGTCAGAATGGTATGACCGAAGCCGGGGAGCTCGGCAACGTGAGGTGCAAGCTTGCCAAGTGGCATGGACTTGGCATGCGGCTTGAAATCCGCGTTGATAGGGACGCGCTCGAGCATCGCACGGGTTTTCTTGGCTTCCTCGTCGAATTCGAGCAAGAGAAGTTCGTTGATCATGGTGTCCTCATTTGTTTTGCTGGATAGCCCTCGATGGTCTGGCGCGATCCTAATTCTTGACTTTACTTGGAGTCGTTGACGTTCTTGCCTGAGTCGTGGGATTCAGGCGCCATATCCTTAGCCATCTTCTGGGCTTGATCTATAACGCGCTCCATCATCTTTTCGTAGCGTGGCTGCATTGCTTTCATGGCTTCGGCGGTCATTTGTGGTTGTTCCCTGAGCAGTTTTTGCCCCGTCGGTGTTTGGTAGAAAGCAGTCATCGCCGCGACGTCAACCTTGGTCAGATGGTGCTGGTAGACAGGGACCATGTCGTCGAGGATGCCGTCCATATCGAGATCTTTGAGGATCTGGTCAGAGATGGTATCGATGCGATCAAGATCTTTTTGGCTGATATCGGGAAGCTTTTTCCGTACGGTATCGCGCACCAGTTGTTTTTGCTGCCTGGCCATGGTTTCCATCAGATTTTTCATCATCTCGCGAATATGCATGGTCGCGAACAGCTGTTGAACGTCTTCTTTCGTCGCGGGCGTATCGTCGCCTGCCGATTGAGCCAATAAGGGGCCAATCGCGACCAGAACAAACAAGGCCAGTGCGAGCATTTTCTTCATAGGCGCTCTCCTTCAGATTACGGACTCGATCACCCTCGATAGTTCAGCGCTTTCAGACCCAGGAACCTTGCCGAATCTCCCAACTCTTCTTCGATCCGCAACAGTTGATTGTATTTCGCGATCCGGTCGGTGCGGGACGCTGATCCGGTCTTGATTTGGCCTGCGCCAGTGGCAACCGCGAGATCAGCGATAAAAGTATCTTCGGTTTCGCCCGAACGATGCGAGATGATCGAAGTGTAGCCGTTGCGGCGAGCCAGATCGATGGCGTCGAGGGTCTCGCTCACCGTGCCGATTTGATTGACCTTGATCAGAATCGAGTTGGCCACACCCTTGTCGATCCCTTCCTGCAGGAATTGCACGTTCGTGACGAACAAGTCGTCGCCAACAAGCTGGATTTTTCCGCCGAGTTCCTTGGTCAGATTCGCCCAGCCGTCCCAATCCTGCTCCGACAAGCCGTCTTCGATGGAGACGATCGGGTAATCATTGGCCCACTTCGCCCACCATCTCACCATGTCGTCGGAACTCTTGGCAGATTTATCGGATTTCTTGAACACGTATTTGCCGTCCTGGTAAAACTCGCTCGCGGCAGGATCGAGAGCGATGGCAATTTCTTCGCCGGGCTTGTATCCAGCCTTGGTGATGGCTTCGAGAACGACCTCGATGGCCTCGACATTGGATTTGACGGAAGGAGCGAATCCCCCTTCGTCGCCCACGGCGGTGTTATAGCCACGCTTTTTCAGGACACCCTTGAGAGTGTGAAAGACTTCAACGCCCCACCGCAGCGCTTCGGAAAAGGAGGGCGCGCCGACGGGCATGACCATGAATTCCTGGAAGTCGACGTTGTTGTCGGCATGGGCTCCTCCGTTGAGGATGTTCATCATCGGCGTGGGGAGGGTGTTAGCGCCGGCCCCGCCAAGATAGCGGTAAAGCGGCGTCTTGAAGCTCTCGGCCGAGGCGCGCGCGGCAGCCATGGAGACGGCCAGAATTGCGTTAGCACCGAGCCGTCCTTTGTTGTCAGTGCCATCGAGTTCGACCATTTTCTGGTCGAGGCCGCGTTGGTCGTAGGCGTCGAAATTGGCGATGGCGTCCGCGATTTCACCGTTGACGTTCTCCACGGCCTTGAGCACGCCTTTACCAAGAAAGCGGTTGGTGTCGTCATCACGGAGTTCGACGGCTTCGTGTTCGCCGGTGGAGGCGCCGCTGGGGACGATGGCGCGGCCGAAGGATCCGTCTTCCAATAAGATTTCCGCCTCGACCGTTGGATTGCCACGAGAATCCAGCACCTGCCGGCCGCGAGTTCCTGCAATGTTGCTCATATGAGTCCTTTCGGTTTGTGATTCGCTAATTTCACGACCAAGTGTCGAGTTATATGAAATGCGGCGGCCGGTCAGAGAGCCGACGCCGGTATAGGTCTTGCCCATAGTGCTGAGTGAAACCCACGATTATATCGGATGGTTAGGAGGGGAAAGTGATGGGACTCACAAGAGATGAGTGTCGGGGGTTCAGAGTTGGGAATGATTCCCACGGCTCGCGCCCCTTCGACCCGCTTCGCGCAGGACGGCTGCGACGCCTCGGCATCAACCCCGCCAGATACGGTCGCTATGAAGTCAATCCCCACTTCTGGCAAAACCTGCCAGAAGTGGGGCACCCTGAACTTATTTCGGCGCAACTTTTTGGTGGGACGCGGGTGGGTATAGATTGGCCATGTGGACAATTGCGCGCCACCCTTGTCTCCGGTGATTCCCATGCACTGGCTGCTTATTGTGCTCACAGGCGGGGTGGTCTAGAGTCAAAAGAAAAGTAAGGGGAGTTCGGAGGTCCTATGAAGAAATGGACATTACTGCCATGCATTCTGCTTGCCTCAATGCTCGCTGCCCAGACGAGCCCGCCCGTACCCGCCGGCACTGCCTTGATGGTCCGGCTTGACACAACGCTGGCGACTTTCAGCAACAAACCCGGGGATCCTTTCCAGGGAAGGATCGCGCAGCCGGTGGTGATCAATGGGCAGACGGTGATTCCAGCGGGAGCGACGGTGGAAGGACGCGTGACGAAGGTCGCCGAGCCGCGCCGGATTTCCGGCAGGCCAACCATTGGGATTCTGCCGGAGGCCGTAATCCTGCCAACGGGCGAGCGGTTCTATCTGGATGCGACTCTGACCGACACCAACATTCCGGGCACGGATGTGAACACCGAGGGACAGTTCAAGGGGAATGGACACGATCGCTCTGATGTCATCGAAACCGGAGGAGGCACCGCCGGCGGGATGTTGATCGGCGGCTTAGCGGGAGGCCCGGTTGGAGTTCTGGTCGGGGGCATAGTTGGCGCGGGAGCGACGACGGGACATTGGCTGGTGAAGCATCGGTCGGCTACATTACCGGCTGGGACGCAGCTCACGCTGGAATTGAATCGTCCCTTGACCATGACGGCGCCTGCGCCGGCAATTGAACCGGCACCGGCCGCTCCCGGGAGTGGGGGAAGCAAGTAGCCGCACTCTTTGCGATTTTTGAAGCGCCGGATGCTTGACATCCGGCGTTTCGCATTTTAGGGCCGAAATCGCTCTTCCGTTAGGCTCCGAACAGCAGATCCCCCTCGCTCAGAATCTGCAATTCGATCCAGCCTTCGAGAGGCAGAGAGTCGACGGGAAGCCGATTTTGCCAGAGACTGAAGCGCAGTCGGAGCCTCGTGGTGGCAGCGACGGACAACGCTGCCTTCTTCTTATCAGCGGCAGCCGTTGTGGGAATCGCGAGGAGCCAGGCCAACGGCAGTTTGAATTCGAAGTTGCGCAGAAGGGCGACCTTGCCCAGTTCCTCAACCTGTGCCGACGAGGTGAGTTGACGGTTCCCATCGGTGTCCTCGATTTTCCAGGTTTTGAGCTTGCCCTGCTGCGCCGAAGCGTCGACACGCAAGGCGCGGCGCGGGCGAGGTTCACTCTCCGCCCATGATTCGAGGTTGACAATGATTTCGAAATCAGCGGGCGGAAGCTTGTCTTTGAAGTCGAGGCGTCCGTAGACGTGGGTAGCATCGATGCCGGCGTACACGGAGTCGAGCAGGAACTGCTTGCCGTGCATCGCCCCGGCGCGGTGATCGGCGGTATAGACGGCTGCTCCCATCCACTCGAAATAACGCACCTTGTCGCCAGTGACTCGCGGGTGAATGTATGCGGTCTGGGGGATGAACGATGGGCGTACTTCCACTCCCGTAATGGGTTGTGCCAGGTAATCAGGAGGCAGGGCACCCAGCGCTTGATACACGTTCGAGAGGTGCTTGCGGTAGAGTTCGTCGAAATCGCGGTCGTTGGCGGAATGATGTTCGGGGCCGTACCACCAATTCCAGTCGCTGCCCTCGGCAATCAGAATTTCTTCAAAAGCTAGTTTGCGTTGCGCGTCGGAAGCGCGGGCGGCGTTTTGCGCATAGAATTCGCGCGCGTGGTGGAGATAATCCCAGGCGCGGTTGTCCTCCGGAGCGCCAATCCATACGTTGAAATTGGCGCTGATCCATGAGCCGGGAACAACAGAGGGCAGCTTGTTGAAATCTTTGTGGCGTCCGATGGCTTCAGAAATCGTGACCGCTTCGAGGCCGGGCTCGCGCTGCAAGCCGTCGTAGAAACGGCGCAGGAACTCGCGCCCTGACTTCGGGTAGTACTCCCAGGCATTCTCGCCATCGAGAATGATCGGGACCACAGCGTCGCGTCCTTTGGACAGAACCGGCCGGGCCGCTTCTTTAATGTTATTGAGCAAGTGGATCGCGGCGTCTGCGGGAGGCATTCCAGAGTAGACGAATCCGATGAGGTCGGAAATCGTGTGGTCGCGGAAAACCATATGCATCGCGGTCGAGCCTTTTTCGTAGCGGTGAATGTTATAGAGCTTTTCCGCAAGATGCGCTGGCAAGCGACTGCCGCCGTCACGCGCGAAAAAGCTGCCAGTGCTGCGACCCAGAACGCCCTCATCGGTCGCCATCCACTGAATGCCGAGACTGGCAGCGATCGCGATGACCTCTTCGGAGACGCTTCCTTCTGATGGCCAGATCCCTTTGGGCCGCAAGCCGAATACCTTTTCGTGAAGATCGAGCCCCCGGATCAGTTGCTCGCGCGAGTCTTCCGGATGGCGAAAACGATTTTGGGGAAGCGGCAACCCGGGAGAGGAGACGGCTCCAATGCCGGTGTCACACACCAGGGGCATGATCGGGTGGTAGAAGGGCGTGGCGGAGATTTCGATGGAGCCTTTCTTGGCTGCGTCGGCGTGAGCAGGCAAGACCCGGCCCAGCAACTCGCGCTCGCGAGCGATCACAAACTTCTGATCGTCGAGCGAAAAGTTATGCCCCTTCTTGATCAAGGCAGCAACGTCTTTTTCTTCGAGGAAAAACTCGTCGAACCAGGCAATCTGTGACAGCACCTGCAGGTCGGTGAAATCTTGGGTCTGGAAGTAGCGTTCGGCGCGCTCGGGATGATCTCCATGTTCGCGGAAGCGCTGCCAGAGTTCGCGATAGCGCGGATAGCGTCCAATGAGATTTTGGTGATTCGCCTGGAAAAGATACTGCAGCGCGAAGCGGCGTTCGTCTTCCGATAATTCTTTTGCGGGCTTGGCGGCGACGGTCAGAAAGGGATCTTCGGCGGTTCCGGCGGCGTAGTCTTCAATCTGGACCATAAGCGAAGGCACGAGATTGAAGTTCTGATGGACGTTGGGAAACTCATCGAGGAGTTTCACCATCCCGTAATAATCCTTGAGCGCGTGCAGCCGGGTCCAGGGCAAGCGGTATGCGCCGGTGACCAGGTCTTTGTAAAAAGGCTGGTGCTGATGCCAGAGAAGTATGACGCGGAGGGCTGGCATGGCTGGCTAGTCAGGATAGCACGGAGGTTGCGATGACAAAGCGAAGGCAAGAATGCCCTCGCGACAACCGGCGGCGACGCCGGCGCTACGGACGCGACTATTGGCAATCGCTCGTGTTTGTTTCCTCCGAGCCTGCCCGCTAAGGAGTGCAGTGATGAGGTTACGAAGAAGCCTGCTGTTGGCGTTAACTGTTGGTCTCAACCTTGCGATCTTGGCCGGAGGCAGTGCGGCTCAGACGGTTGCCGCTGGCTGCACGCCGAAAATTCTCGCAAATCAAGTGGTGGCAACTGCGGCGCACCGCAAGGCCGCTGGAGAGATCGCCGAGCCGCCCCTTACCGACCAGGCCAATGGCTTCGCGTGGCCAGACACGCCGCTGGGCGTGATCAAGACGAGCAGTGGATATGCATTCTTCGGCAGCGATGGGGCCTTGCATTCGCGTCAACAATGGAATGGCCACTCGTACGGCAACAACAAATATGGATCGATCACGCGAGCGCTGGGCACGCTCGATAATCCGTTGGGCTCAGGACCGCCCATCGATGTGACGCTTCTGCCGAACCCGGATCCCACGATCAATCCTTACTATCAGAAGTATGACTATATCGGCGGCGGTCCGCTGTATCAGGTTCCAGCGGGCAAGCCGGGCGCGGGAAATCTGCTGCTCGTTTATCACGCGGAGATTCCGACCATCAAGACGCAGAGTTTTTATTCGGTGCTGGGGCTGGCAGCTTCAACGGATGAAGGGATGAGCTGGACGGATCTGGGGGAGATCATCCGCGTAAATCAGGGCTACAGGACTGATATGGACGGATTCGATATCGGAGATTCGTCGCTCGTTTTGTCGCCGGACGGCAAATACTTCTATCTGTATTTTCCGGATTGGCTGGCGAATGGCACCACGCATTGGGGCAACACGGTGAATTCAATTTCGATAGCGCGCGCGCCGGTGGATGCCGTGCTGGCTGCGGCGTTTGGGTCAACGCCACACGCGATTGCATTTCAGAAATTTTATGATGGCTGGAATGTGGAGCAGGCGCTGGGTGGATATTCGAGGGATCTCTACCCGCAAACATCATATGGCGGAAATCTGCAGGTCGCGTATAACGCAGACTTGAAAATCTACCAAGCGCTGATCAATGCGGGGGTTGTTGTCTATTACACCGACTCTCCCGACGGAATGAACTGGTCTCCACTGGCCTTGCTATACGACTTCCGCAATGAGAAGGATCAGCCGAGTGTCTACGTCGCGTTTGCAGGGATGGGCAGTGATCCGAGTGTTCTCGGGAACGAGTTCTACATCTTCTACACGAAGTATCCCAACACGGGCGCGGGTTGGGGCGGGGCAACGGTGAATCGGTTTACCGTTTCGTGCGAGTGAGTTAGTTCTCAGAAGGTGGAAACTTCCCATTGGAAGGAGAGAAATTCAGCCAGCCGCGCGAAATCCCGCTGGTTGGTCGTGATCACCCGGATACCAAGCCTCGAGGCACTCATCGCGATGAGTGCATCATTCGTCAATCTGCCTTGTCCGATCGCTTCGTAATCGTACTTGGCTGCAAGCCGCGCTAACACTTCTCCCGTGAGGCTCCAGTCTCTCAGGTTTGGTACGACGATTCGGCCGGCCCGCTCGAAATCAGACTGCAAGCGCTCGACGGCAGGACGGGATCGCGGATTAGCACCAGCGTACAGTTCCTCGAGTACCACCGCACTCACCCATACGACGTGACCGGAACTTAGCCTTCGGACGGCTAGCATCCCGGCATCACCTCGGCGAATTGCGGAGATGTAGACGGAACTATCGAGTAGCGCGGATTGCACTACGGTTCCAGCTTCCCGTAGACATCCTGTATTTCAACCGCGTTACCGACAAATCGTTCGTTGGCTTCTGTCACGAGACGATTCTTCTCGTGCTCATCGATGGTGAAATCCAGGGCGCGCTCAATCGCTTCCGTTTCCGTCTTCGCATTCAGAATCTTCTGGGCGCGCTTGATCTTGCGCCCATCAAGTTGAAAATGTTTGTGATTCCTTTTATTCAGGCTCGGCATGCATTCCTTCCCAGTTCTTAACTTAACAAGGAATGTACATAATCTCAAGGCGAATGTACATCTGCTGCTTTACCGTTGCGGCAGGTGGGCACAAAGCGGGGACATTCGGGTGAGCCTGTGCGCGCTGAAGTTCATTTCTGTAAACTAAGGCACACCGGAGTCTCGACCAGATGAGCACTGAAACCCTGACCACACCGCAGCTTTTGACTGAGCACGATCTCTATCTCTTCAACGAAGGCAGCCACTATCGCATTTACGACAAGATGGGGGCGCACCCAGCGTCGTTCAATGGCGCGTCGGGGGCGATCTTCAGCGTGTGGGCTCCGAATGCGCGCTCGGTATCAGTGGTCGGCAGTTTCAATGGCTGGGATCCGAAAACGCATCGCCTGACTTCACGCGGGGCTTCGGGCATTTGGGAGGGATTCGTTCCGGGAGCAGATCATGGGGCTCTTTATAAGTTTCACATTGAGTCGAATCGTCACGGATACCGGATCGACAAAGCCGATCCAATCGGCCTTCTGCACGAGAAGCCACCGCGCACCGCGTCGGTGGTCTGGGACCTCGGCTATGAATGGCGCGATCAGGAGTGGATGCAGCGGCGTGGCGAGCGCAACTCACTGCGTGCGCCGCAGTCCGTGTATGAAGTGCACATCGGGTCATGGATGCGGGTTCCGGAGGAGCATAATCGTCCGCTGACCTATCGCGAGATGGCCCCGCGACTGGCGCAGTACGTGGGGCAGATGGGATTCACGCATGTGGAGTTCCTGCCGGTGATGGAGCATCCGTTCTACGGGTCGTGGGGATATCAGACCAGCGGATACTTCGCCCCAACCTCTCGGTACGGCACGCCGCAGGACTTCATGTACCTGGTCGACTTCCTGCACCAGCACGGCATTGGGGTGATTCTCGATTGGGTGCCGTCGCACTTCCCTTCTGACGGACATGGCCTGGCTTATTTTGACGGGACGCATCTTTACGAGCACGCTGATTCGCGGCAGGGATTCCATCCAGACTGGAAAACGCACATTTTCAACTACGGCCGCGCCGAGGTTCGCAGCTTTCTGATGTCGAGCGCGATGTTCTGGCTCGACAAGTATCACGTCGATGGTCTGCGGGTCGATGCCGTGGCTTCGATGCTGTACCTGGATTACTCGCGCAAAGAAGGCGAGTGGATTGCGAACAAATTTGGCGGACGCGAAAACCTCGAGGCAATCGATTTTCTGCGCCGGTTCAATCAGGAGGCCTACAAGGAGAATCCTGCGATTCAGACCACGGCCGAGGAGTCGACATCATGGCCAATGGTTTCGCGGCCAGTCTATCTGGGCGGTCTCGGATTTGGCATGAAGTGGGACATGGGATGGATGCATGACACGCTGAAGTATTTCCAGAATGATCCCATTCACCGCAAGTACCAACACAACCTGCTGACGTTCCGCATGCTGTATTCGTGGCACGAGAATTTCGTGCTGCCCCTGTCGCATGACGAAGTTGTGCACGGCAAGGGATCGTTGATCGGAAAAATGCCGGGCGACGAATGGCAACGCTTCGCGAATCTGCGTTTGCTTTACGGATACATGTACGCGCAGTCGGGGAAGAAGCTGCTATTCATGGGAGACGAGTTCGGGCAGGTGCGCGAGTGGTCGCACGATTCCAGTCTGGAATGGCACGTATTGCAATATCAGGTGCATCGTGGAGTGCAAGCGTGGATGGAACAGTTGAACCGCTTTTACCGCGCCGAGCCTGCGATGCACGTGCTGGATAACAATCCGGCAGGCTTTGAATGGGTGGATTGCACGGATTCGGCGACCAGCACGATTTCATTGTTGCGAAAAAGTGAAGTGCCGCATGAGACCGTGCTGGGCGTGTTCAATTTCACTCCAGTGCCGCGGACGAAGTACCGCGTGGGTGTGCCGCATGGCGGATATTGGCGAGAGTTGCTGAACAGCGATGCGCGTGAGTACGCGGGCAGCGGGATGGGGAATCTGGGCGGCGTACATGCGGAGGAAGTGCAGATGCACGGGCGTCCGTATTCGTTGGAACTGACGTTGCCGCCACTGGCGGCATTGTTCTTCAAGGTGGCGTAGTCGCCGGGCGAAGAAGACCGGTTGCAGGAGCCTACTTTCGTTTTTCGCTGTCGACCACGAGCGCAGGAGGCGGCCATGCCCTTTGTGGATACGAATGCACTTAAGATCATCGAACGCCTACCGGGATGGAAAGGACGCTATTTTCATTCGCGCAGCATGACGTTCGCGCACTACGAGTTCGCAGCCGGGTCTACGATTCACGAACACTTCCATCCTGAGGAAGAGGTTTACGAAGTGGTCGAGGGCGAACTTGAGGTGACCATCGACGGAAGGTCCGAGATCGCGAAACCAGGCATCGTCGCCATAGTTCCGGCAAACAGCCGCCATTCCGTCAAAGCGCTGACCGATGGGCGATTGATTGTCGTGGACCATCCTGCGCGTCCAGAGTTCGGTTAGAAGCTGTTTTCGATTCGGTAAGCTTCTAGGCCTTCAAAGCCGCTGCACGTACGCAGGCTTATCCCCAGAGTCTAATTGCGGTTCAGTTATTGCACGGCAGCGGTAAACGCGACATCGAATTTCGAGTAGTACTTCTTCACATCGCCAGCCCCGTATTTCTCGCGGAATTTTTCCACCACCGATCTTACCTGCTCGGCGTCGGTGACGGTCTTTAGCTTGAGGTCGGCTTCGGCATCCCGCGCTTCGACGTGAATCTTCGGATCCTTGAGCGCGTTCTTGTACCACTGCGTCTCCGAACCACGCACGGGCAGAAGGTAAATCGTTCCATTCTCGAACACGAACCAGACGGGATTGGAAATCGGGCGTCCCGATTTCCGGCCGGTAACGGTGATGGTGAGCTGGCGATATCGGGAGAGATGATCCTTGAGAGTGTCGTTCGATGTGGGCACTTGGACCTCGTTGTAGCTTAGACCTTGGCGTTCTCTTCGTCGAATCTCGTTTTATTTCAGTCCTTCACGTTCGCTCCGGAGTTTTTCCCATCCAGACAGCCCAGGTGACCGGCCCGGCGGTCTCGTCTCTGATGGGCTTTCCTGCCAACTTGAGCGCCAGCTTGATTTGTCCATGATGATAGCCCTCGTGCCAAATCATGTGCTGGAGAAACAGGATGGGATGGTCGTAATGAAGGTTCATCGGCTCGCGTGTCTGCACTTTGCTCTGCACCGCATCGCGCACAGCCTTGGCACTCTGGTTCAGCATTTGTGCGATGCGCTCGGTGTCAAGCTCGGAAACCCATTCTTCATCAGGCAATGGCGAAGCGAAAGCTGGTGCGTCCTCTGAGACAAATACGAGGCGCACATAGTGAATGTGCGTGAACATTTGCGCGACTGACGGGCCTCCTTCGACTGCCTGGGTCCCCAGTGCGTTTTGCGGCAAGAGGCGAAGCAGACTTACGAGTATCGTATTATTCCGGTCCCAGGAGTCGAGTACCGGCTCTAGCAGATCTTGCTCTGGTGCGTCTGACATGTTCACCTTCGCGCAAATTGTTTAGCGGCCGACCAACTTCTGCAACTCTTCGGGATATCGGGCGCCTTGTACCTCAACGCTTGACGTAGCCTCGTCCAACTGGCGAATGTCGTCGGCTGTGAGCGTGACGTTTGCGGCACCCAGGTTCTCTTCGAGACGATGCAGCTTGGTGGTGCCCGGGATCGGAACGATCCACGGCTTCTGAGCCAGCAACCATGCGAGCGCGATCTGCGCGGGTGTCGCTTTTTTCTGCTGAGCGAATCTGGCGATCAGATCGACCACCGTCTGATTCGCTTTCCGGTTCTCTTCCGTGAAGCGAGGGACAATGTTGCGGAAATCGTTCTTGTCGAATTTTGTGTCTTGATTGATTGTTCCGGTAAGGAAACCTTTTCCCAGCGGGCTGAATGGGACAAGACCAATGCCGAGTTCCTCCAGCGTCGGGATCACCGCTGCCTCCGGCTCCCGCCACCAGAGGGAATATTCGCTCTGGAGGGCGGTCACCGGCTGAACGGCGTGGGCACGCCGAATGGTCTTCACCCCGGCCTCCGAGAGTCCGAAATGCTTCACCTTGCCCTGCTGGATGAGATCCCTGACGGCTCCGGCCACGTCTTCAATGGGCACGCCGTCATCAACGCGATGCTGGTACAGCAAGTCGATTCGATCCGTCTTAAGGCGCTTTAGCGACGCCTCAGCAACCTCTTTGATGTGCTCGGGACGGCTGTCAACGCCGGACTGCTTGCCATTTTCGATTCTGAATCCAAACTTGGTTGCGATCGCAACCTGATCACGAACTGGCTTGAGAGCTTCACCGACGAGTTCCTCGTTGGTGAACGGACCATAGACTTCCGCGGTATCGAAAAATGTAACGCCCTGCTCAACGGCGGCCCGGATGACTGCGATTCCGTGCTGCTTGTCAACCGCGGGGCCGAGACCAAAACTCAGCCCCATGCAGCCGAGGCCGAGCGCTGAAACTTCAAGATTGCTTTTTCCTAACTTGCGCTTTTGCATTGCTTCTCCTTCAACAATCTTTATAAGTGACGAATTTTGAGAGCTGAGATAAGTGTAGATGGCTGCTGACCTCCACACTTGCCGAATTCCGGCA
>Ga0335076_10003025_pt1 | contig 16827 bp, 12 predicted proteins | sample Lox_Sample_25_FD_206717 | JGI IMG/M metagenome (GOLD analysis project Ga0335076, IMG submission 206717) | Soil microbial communities from Loxahatchee National Wildlife Refuge, Florida, United States - Lox_Sample_2.5 | ecosystem: Environmental > Terrestrial > Soil > Wetlands | place: USA... | reverse complement strand
CCTAAGGCGTCGGCGTCGGGGTTCGACTACACCTACGCCGAGCTCAGCTACGACAAGCATGACTTCGACGTCTCGCGCGCGCCGGACAACATCGACGGCGACGGCTTCACGCTATCCGGGTCGTTCGAGGTCGCCGACGACTGGCACGTCTACGCCTCCTACGGCACCGCCAACCTCGACTTCGGCATCGACGTCGACACCTGGGCGCTCGGCCTCGGCTACAACTACTCTCTGAAGCCGAACGTCGACCTCTACGGGCGCGTGCTCTACATCGACCAGTCCGCGAGCGCGAACGGGTTCAGCTCGCACGACAACGGCCTCGGCCTCCAGTTTCGTGTCCGCGGGCGCGTGAACGACAAGGTCGAGGTCGAGGGCGGCATCCAATACCTCGACGTCGCGAGCAGCGATACGTCGCTGCAGGCATCCGTGCGCTACTATTTCACGCGCGCGTTCTCGGCCGGCGTGGGCGTCACGTTCGGCGGCGACCAGGGCGGCCTCGGCGTCAACGCACGCTATTCGTTCTAGCGCGGGCCGCGCAGCGGCTGCCCGCGTCTTCGGGGGAAGTCGCTATGCAGCAGGGGTCAAGCCGGATCGCGGGCGTCGCGGCGGCGATCGTCGTCACGGCGCTCGTCAGCGCTCGCGCCTACGCGCACCACTCGACGGCCGAGTACGACTCGAAAACGATCGTCGAGGCGCGAGGCGAGATCGTGACCGTGCTCTGGGCGAATCCGCACGTGCGCTTCACCGTCAGCACGAAAGCGATCGACGGCAGCGACGCGCTTTGGGAGATCGAAAGCGCCGACCTCACGCGGCTCGATCGCGCGGGGTTGTCGCACGACATCGTGAAGGTCGGCGACGTCGTGCGGTTCGCGGGCAATCCGTCGACGCGCCGCGAGCGACGCCTGTACGTCACCAATTTGCTCGTCGCGGACGGCCGCGAGATCCTGCTGCGCGGCAACGTGATGCCGCGCTTCGCCTCCGCCGATCGCGTCGTGTACACGGACCCGACCTACTCGCCGCGGACGGGCGGCGTGGGCGGCGACAATCGCTTCTTCGGCAAGGTGTTCGTGCCGATGCGCGAGGGCAAGGCGCCCGCCTGGGTCGGCAACCCGCCGCTGACCGCCGACGCGCGCAAGAAGCAGGCCGCGTACGACGAGGTCGTCGACGATCCCGTGCTCGGCTGTGTGTCGCCCGGGATGCCGCGCGTGATGCTGCGCAGCGGCCCTTACGCGGTCCGCTTCGTCCAGCGCGGCCCCGACCTCGTGCTGCAGAACGAATGGTTCGAGATCGACCGCACCATCCACATGGACGCCAGGGAGCCGCCGGCTGACCAACCGTACACTCCGCTCGGCTATTCGGCCGGGCGCTGGGACGGCGACGCGCTCGTGATCACGACCACGCACATCGACTGGCCCTACTTCGAGCTCTACGGCCTCGTCGGCGTGCCGCAAAGCCGCGCGATGCGGATCGTCGAGCGGTTCACGCCGCGCGACGGCGGCACGACGCTGCAATACGACTGGACGGCCACCGACCCCTCCGCGTTCACCATGCCGGTCACGTACGAGAACTACGCGACGTTCCGCTGGCAGCCATCGATCGAGTTCCTGCCGTACAACTGCGTCGAGACGGAGCGCAAGGCCCGAGCGCGGCCGCAGTAATCGACCTCGAGCGGGTTGGATCTGCGCGAACGCGGCCTCGCTGCTCGACGACTCGAGCTCGTGGACCGGCGCGCTCAAGGCTGCGCGCGAGCGCGCCGCGTGAGCGTCATGCCGATTCCGCCGAGGATCGCGATCGAAGACAGCACGAGCCGCCAGCTCAGGGGCTCGAGCAGGAAGACGACGCCGCCGACCGCCGCCAGCAAGGGCACCGACAGCTGAATCACCGCCGCGCGCGTCGCGGTCAGGCCTTGCAACGCCGCGTACCAGACGATGTAGCCGATGCCGGAAGTCACGGCGCCCGACGCAATCGCGAGCGCGGCGCCCGTCGGCGTCACGTGCCGAATGCCGATCAGCAGCGCGCTCGTCCCCAGTGCGAGCGGCAAGCTCCGCAGGAAACTGTCGGCATTCGTTCGCACCGGGTCTCCGAGCCTCCGGCCGCGCAGCGAGTAGAGGCCCCAGCCGATTCCGGCCACGGCCATCAAAGCCGCGCCGAACGGGTCCGGGGCGCTCACGCCCGGCGCGACGAGCCACGCGACGCCGGCGACCGCGATCGCGAGCCCGCACCAAGCGACCGGCCCGAAGCGCTCGCCAGCACGCAGGCCGGCGGCGAACATCGTCAGCTGCACCGTGCCGAACAAGATCAAAGCTCCGATGCCCGCGCCGAGCAACGTGTAGGCGAACGAGAACGCGATCGCATAGCCGAACAGCACGAGCGCGGTGATCCAGTCGCGCGGCGCCGCCGCCGCGCGCGACGCCGGCAAAGCGCGCGCGAGCAACAGCAAGACGACCGCACCGGACAGGAGACGCAGCGTCGTGAAGCTGGCGGCGTCGATCGACTGCGTGCCAAGGGCCGCGCGGCAAAGCAGCGAATTGCCCGCGAACGCCACCATCGCGGCGCTCGCGAGCGCGGCGGTGCGCGCGGCACTGGCCTGCTCGGTGCTTGCGGCGGCGCGCGAGCTCACGGGATGAAGGGTTGCGGGACGCGCCGTCGACGGTAGACGCTCAAGGCGTCGGAACGATCGCGATTCGATCGCCGCGATACGAGCCGAGCCACAGCTCCTTGCCGATCTCGATCGCGGTCGTGTTGCCGGCGAACGCCGCGTCGTCGGGCCGCGTCATGAGGTCCTGCACGTCGAGCGTCTTCGGATCGATCTTCACGACGCGCGAGCTGCGCGCGTTCGGATCGGTGACTTGACCCGCGGCGAGCAGCGAGCCGTCCTTCGCGAAGTGAATGTTGTCGACGCGGAAGCCGAGCGGGATCTCGTCGCGCCGCGGCGGCGCACCGCGCGTCAGTCGAATGAACGATTGGCTGCCCCACGCAGCCAAATAGAATGTCTTGCCGTCGGCGGAGAGCTCGATCCCGTTCGCGCCCGCGGCCTCGCTACCCGGCACCTTCTGCCAGCCGCTCTTCGTGTGCCATTCCCAAAGCTCGCCGTTCTTCTCCCCGGCCATCATCTTGGCCAGAGCACCTTGGCCGCCGCCGCGCGGCAGCCAGTTGGTCGTGATGAAACCGCCGTCGGCGAGCCCTCGGACCGCGTTCAAGCCGATCGGCTCCGGCGCGATCACGCAGCCGACCCAGGTGAAGCCCGGCGTCGCGGGGCGCATGTCGACGCGGAACACGTCGATCGACTCGCGCGCGCCGTGCACGACGGCCATGAGCCTGAGCAGCGGCCCGTTGCCGGGCTCCAAGTAGACACCGTGCGTCGTGAACGCGCCCGCCGGCGGCCCGGGGCACTGCGGGTACGTCGTCTTGTCGAGCTCTATCTTGACGGTCGGACCCGGGAACACCGTCGTCGACGCCCGCTTGGCCACGTTGATCAGATTGAGGCCGCCCGTGCCCGCATAGGCGGAGGCGACGACCCACCGGCCGCCCGGCAGCGCGACGAGGTCCTCGGGCGTCTGCTGGCCGCAGACCCAGTGCGTGTCGTTGGGATCGCAGGGCGGCGCCGGCTGTGCGGGCGCCTGCGCCGCAACGTTACGGGCCCAAACGGCCGACAAAGCGGCGGACAGCGCTAGTGCTCGCACGGCGACGGATCACCGCATCTCGGTGATCACCCCGTCGAGCCCCACCTGCATCTGCAGCCGGCAGGACGCGAGGAAGACCGATCGTGCGTTCATCAGGACCCCCAGCCGCGCGTGGCGACAGCGCCGCGGACGCGCTGGATTCTGCGTTTGTTGTCTTGGCGCCATTGGCCGCGCGACGAGTGCGGACTATACCGAACTTCTCTCGCCCGAGTTGTCGATTTCGAAGCGGCTCGTTCGACGATTAGGCGAAAACCACCTCGAGCCAAAAGGAGCTCAACCATGAAGTACATGATGTTCATCAAGCACACCGAGAACTATCGCTTCGAGGAAGTCCCGCAGGCGCTGTTCGCCGCGATGGGTACGTTCGTCGAGGAATCCATGAAGAGCGGAGCGATCCTCGACACGGCCGGGCTCCAGCCTACGTCGAAGGGCAAGCGCATCCGGCTGACGAAGGGCAAGATCACCGTGCACGACGGCCCGTTCACCGAGGCGAAGGAGGTCATCGGCGGCTACGCGATCGGCGAGTTCAAGTCGTTCGAGGACGCGCTCAAGCTCGCCACGCGGTTCATGGACCTACACCGCATCCACTGGCCCAAGTTCGAGGGAGAATGCGAGCTGCGGCCGTTCGAGGCCGGACCCGAGCCCGCGAAGTAGACTTGGCTCCCAATGGCGTGTCGGCATGAGGTTGCATCCATGAAAGTCAGCACGACGCTGCACTTCAACGGCCAATGCGAGTCTGCGTTCAAGTTCTACGAGCGGCGGCTCGGCGCCAAGATCGAGTTCCTGCTCAAGTGGGGCGAATCGCCGGCCGGCGACCAAGTGCCGGCGGAATGGCGCGACAAGGTCGTGCACGCGCGCCTCAAGCTCGGTGGAGCCGACCTCGTCGGCGGCGACGTGCTCACGCGCGATTACCGGCAGCCGCAAGGCTTCTCGGTGATGCTCGCGGTCGACGACCCGCTGAAAGCCGAGGAGATGTTCGCTGCGCTCGCCGACGGCGGCTCGGTCAAGATGCCGCTTCAAAAGACGTTCTGGGCGCCGCTCTATGGCTTCGTGGTCGACCGCTATGCGATCCCGTGGGAAGTCAACTGCGAAGCGCGGTGATCGCGGCATGAGCCAAGCGATCCGTTTCGATCTGTCGCGCGAGAGCGTGGCGCTGAGCCGTGAGCTCGCGGCGAGCGCAATCACGACGTCGTTCGGAGCGCATTCCGCGGTCGACGGCTACCAGATCGGCCGGGCACGCCTGAGCAAGGCGCCGCCGCACCACGGCGAACGACATCCCGACGGCGACGAGCTCCTGTAGGCGACGCCCGGTCGAAGCGAGGTTCGACCTATTGCGCGGGCGCGAAGCGGCGCCAAGCCCAATCGCCGGCGAGCGCGACGAGCAGGCTCGCACCGACCAGAGGGAATACGACCGCGGGAACCGCGACCAGCACGCCGACGATCAAGAGGCTTCTGCGCTCCGCCTCGGGCGCCGCGAGGCGACCCTTGGGCCGCCGCTTCCACCACATCGTGGCGGCGGAGATCGCGAGGACGACGATCGCAACGCAGCCTGCGAGCATCAGATAGCGATTTGCAGGCCCGTATTGCTGGCCCTGGTGGACCATGATGCCCCACTCGATCGCTTTCGCGACGACGCCGTAGTCGGCATAGCCGACGTCGCGGAGCACCGAGCCTGCGGGATCGAGGTAGATCGTCCGCTCGCGGGTCGCCTGGTCCGGCGTGTAGCTGCCGACGTACGCGCCCCGCGGCCCGTCGGGCGGCTGCACGTTGAACGGGCGCGGCAGCCCGAGCGCGTCGAAGCGCGCGATTGCAGCGTCGAGCCCGATGTCCGCGTCGTCCGCCTGCGCGTGCGGCACCGGAGCGCGCTGTTCCGCCCACGGCAGCGGGGACGGCACGTCGTCGTCGGTATGCGGCGAGTGGTTCATGCCAGGCATCGTCGCGGTCAACATCCAGCCCGGCATCACATCGGCCGGCGGCGCGGGCATGTTCAAGTTCGCGTCGGTCGCCCATTTCTGCACGTGGTCGCCCCAGAACATCGACCACGGCATCCCCGTCAGCGCGAGGAACAGCACGACCGCGGCCGCGAACGCGCCCGTGACGGCGTGCAGGTCCCGCCAGAACGTCCGCGAGCGCGGCGAGCCGCGGACCGTCACGACGCCGCCGCCGCGGCCGCGCGGCCACCACAGATAGCAGCCGGTGACGACGAGCACGATCGCCCAGCCGGCCGCGATCTCGATCAGCGAGCTCGCCCAGAAGCCGAAGTATTGGAGGCTATGCACCTTGCGGATCAGCTGCATCACGCCGCCGTAGGTCGTCGAGCCGAGATAGCGACCGTCGTAGGGATCGGCGAACGCCGTGAGCGGCTCGCCGGACGCGGCGCGCACGAGCAGGCGAAGCGAGCGATCAGGCCGATCCGGCAACGTGATCTGCTCGACGCGGCCGTCGAGCGCGCGCTCGACGCTCGCGACGCTCGCGCTCACCGGCGCGCGCGCGCCCGCACGTGACGGCACGTCGATCAAACCGCGATACACGGCGTGATCGATCTCGGGCTTGAACAGGTAGAGGCCGCCCGTGACCGCGAGCAACAGCAGGAACGGCAGCACGAGCAGGCCGGTGTAGAAATGCCAGCGCCAGACCGCGCGATAGAGGCTCGACTCGGCGGAAGGTCGCGACATACGGCTCTCAGCGCATGCTCACCCGCACGCCAACGTAAGCACTGAACGGGGTGCCGCGCAGCGGCGGATTAAAGCCGCCGTTGTCGGCGATGTAGTGCGAGTCGAGCAGATTCTCGACGCTGAGGTAGGTCTCGATCTTCTTGTTGACCACGAGCGTAGCCGCGACGTCGACGAGCGCCTGCTCGTCGACCGGCAGCGTGTGGTCGTTGTCGGAGTACGACTTCTCGATCCAGCGCAGCTGCGGCGTCACGCGCCAGCGTTGACCCTGGGCGTACGTGACGGACACGTTCGCGCGACCGCGTGGCACGCCACCGAGCTGCAACCCGACGCTCGCGGGGTCGAGAGGATTCTCGGTGATCTGCGAGTCGGCATACGTGAGACCGAACGCCGCGCTCCACGGACCGGCGATCGCCCAGTCCGCCTCGAACTCGGCGCCCTGTGCACGCGCCTTGCCCGCGTTGATGTTGCGCGAGCCGAAGAAGAAGCCGGGTGGCAGCTCCGAATCGTCGAGGTTGCGATACGTGATCAGGTCGTCGATCGTGTTGTAGTACAGCGTCGCCTGGAGTCGCAATGACCCCGTGTGCGCGTCGAGCCCAACCTCGCCGCCTTTGAGCTTCTCGGGCACGAGCGCGGGGTTCGAATAGAAGATGCCCTGCGGGACCGAGAACGCGCGGTAGAGGTTGTCGAGGTTCGGCGCGCGAAACGCCGTGTACACGGCGGCGCGAAGCGCGACGTGCTGCGTGAACGCGTAGCGTAGCGAGATCCGCGGGTCGACGCTGTCCTCGGATGAGCTCGGCGCGTTGCCGAGCCCACCGGGCGTGCCGTCGTAGGCGTCGTAGTTCTCGAAGCTTTGATAGCGGACGCTCGCGAGCACCTCGAGCGGCTCGCTGGGACGCAGGCTCGCCTGTGCGAAAGCGCCGAGAAAGCGCTGCTTGCCGCTGCCGACGTCGGTGCGCACGAGCGCGCCCGTCTCGTCGAAAATGTCCGCGACGTCCTCGCCGTCGATCCGGTGGAAGTCGCCGCCGACCTCGATCGAGCGCAGCAGCCCCGTGCCGAAGTCCTTCGACCAGATCAGTGAGCTGCCGAGGTCGTCAACGGGCGTGTGGTGCAGGTTCTGGACATACTCGGCCTCGTTTGCCGGAATGCCGTCGAACGCACCGGTGTTGTAGGTCGTGAAGCGCGACGTCGAGCCGAACAGGTTGAGCTCGAGGCTGCCGCCCGCGGCAAGCGTCTTCGCGAGCGAGCCCGAATACAACCCCTGCCTCTGGTCGTTGCGGCTCAGCTGCGTGATCAGCTGCTGGTCGTTGTCGAAGTAGTCGAGCGTCGCCCGCGCCTTGAGCGTGTCGCTGACAGCAAAGTCACCGCGCAACGTCGCGTTGTGGGACGTGAACGACGTCGGCACGTCTACGGGTCCGCGGTCCTCGGGCGCGACTTGCATGAACCCGTCGGTGTGGTTCGTGCCGAGCGTCGCGCTCAAGCTCGCGCTGTCGTTTGCGATCCACGAGCCGTAGGCGTTGGCGCGATAGGTTCCGTAGCTGCCGCTCTGGAGGTCTACTTCGACATCGTCCTTCTGCGGCGCGCGCGTCAAGATGTTGATCACACCGCCGGCTGCGTAGTTGCCCCAGAGCGCCGCGCCGCCGCCGCGCACGACTTCGACGCGCTCGATGTTCTCGAGCGGCACGCGGCTCCATTGCACGTAGCCGAAAAACGGGTCGTTGATCGGCACATCGTCAAGCATCACGAGCGCGCGGATGCCGCCAAGGCCGCGCATCGCGACGTTCGCGCCGGTCGGATGGGCCTGATTCGACGAGATGTTCGGCAAGTCGATCGACGGCGTGCGCGACAGCACTCGGTCGAGCGACTGCGCGGGGCTGTCCTCGATCGCGCGTGCGTCGACGACGCTGACGCTCGCGGGCACGTCGTCGAGGCTACGCGCCGAGCGCGTGGCCGTGACGACGATCTCCTCGGGCGCGGATGGGGTCGGGTTCTGAGCGTGAGCGAGGGGGGTCAGCGAGAGAATGGCAGACGAGAGAGCAAGCCGGGTACGAAGCATTGGGACGTCGCGCCATGCAACTCGAAACGCGACATCATAGAAACGCGGGCCGGCGTTGCGCCTGCGGCAAATTGCCGCAGGGCGCCGCGGGGCGATCCGCGCCGCGAGCGCGCCCCTGGAAGCCACCGCCGCGACGGGCGGTCACACGCGGGGAAGGACGAGCGCCGAGTGTGCCGCGGCGGACGCTGCTCGCTGCGTTACTTCCCCATCGCCTTCCAGACGTCTTCTTTGTGCTGCGGCGCAGCCGACGCGTGCACGTTGATGTAGCGATCGAAGTTCGTGAGCCCGAGCTTCTCGAGCGCGGGCACCAGCGCCTTCACGTGATCGTTCGCGGGCTCGCCCGGATTCACCGAGAAGTCGCCCTGGAACAGCACGCGCTCCTTCGGGATGTACGCGATGATCAGCCCGTTCGAGTGCGGCGCGGGGTAGATGTGATACATCTCGACGGTGCGCGTGCCGTCCGTGTACACGCGCTTCTCGTCGACGGTCTCGATCTTCGCCTTCCTCGGGTTCTTCGCGAGCACGTCGTCGAGCAGCGTCCGCGGCGTGTTGAGCGCGCGCTCGAGGAAGTCCTTGTTGTTCGCTTGCGTGATGATCGTTGCGCCCTCGACGACGAGCGCGGGCAGGCCGCCCGTGTGGTCGGCGTGCGGATGCGTGTTCATCACGTAACGAATCGGCTTGCCCGGGAACAGCTTCTTGGTCTCCGCGATGTACGCGGTCGCTCGCGCGATGCTCTGGCCCGCCTCGAGCATCATCACGTAGGTCTTGAACTCGACGATCACGGAGTCGTAGCTGCCGTTCGTCGTAGCTCCGTTGGCGGTCGTGAGCCGGTAGAGCCCGTCGCCGAGCTTCTCGGACGTGACGTTGAGCGACGGCGGTTGGCCCCCGCCCGGCGGGCCGCCCGGGGCCCCGGGGCGATTCGGCGGCGGCGGCGCGAGCGGCCTCTCGTCGGCCGGATTGCCGGCAGCGCGCGTGATGTCGACCTCGAAGAAGGGCCAGCCGCCGCGCGTCTGCTTGATCTCCGTCGGGAACATGAAGCCGCCGAAGTCGCGCCAGTCCGTGTAGTTCGCGACGATCATCATGTCGCCCATGATGTTCTCGCCGAGCCACGTCTCGACGCGCTCGACGATGTTCGCGTCGTCCACATAGCCGTTCACGACGTAGCTCTTGCCCGACGGCGCTTTGACCTTCGGGCTCCAGGTCACGAGCGTGTAGCTCTTGTTGCCGATCTTGCCGCGCCTGGCGGTCGCGTTGTTCTCGGCCGCGCCTTTCAAGAAGCCCCACGGCGTGATGTAGAGCTCGAGCGACTGGGCCCACGGCTGCGAAACGTCGGCCTGCTCCGCCGTGACCTGCTGGAAGAACGTGCCGATGCTGATCGTCGTCGAGCCGCCGGGCCCGATGTTCTGCGTGGTGCCCGTGTGCCGCGAGAACGGCGCCGAGAGATCGATCAGGCGCGTGTAGCTCGTGATCGGCCGCATCGGGTCGTGCGTGCCGTGGCAGATCTCCTCCGCCGCGTTCGCGCCGCACTGCTGGAACGCGACGTCGCGCGCCGAGCCCGAGTACGTGACGGCCTTCGGATTGCCCAACGCCTTTTGGGCGTTCGCGATGACGGTCTTCGCGTCTTGCGCGAGCGCGTTCGCGCACAGGAGCATCGTGCCCAGTGCAGCGAGCACCAGCTTCTTGTTCACGGTTGTTCCCCCGGTTCTTGTTGGCAGATCAGACGCGGATATTACATGGGTTGTCGTCGTTCGCTATGCCCAAGCCCGCCTCGTGGGGCGAAAGCTCCTTCTACGCTAGACTGCGCGCAGCGATTCTTGCCGACTCGAACCCCGGGGGAACCATGAAAACAACGATCGCTCTCGCCGTGCTCGCCGCGTCTGCCGCGGCCACCGCATCCGCTCAGAAGCCCTCTTCCGCGTTCGATCGAGGTCACAGCCAGCAGTCCTGGCAGAACCCCGGCCTTGCAGCCGCGGTCGCGAAGTGCAAGACGCCGCCTAAGCCGTTCGGGCGCGCAGGTCAGGGAAGCCAAGCGAGCGACGCGACGCCGCCGGAGCCCGCGATGCCGGGCCCGACGAGCGAGATTCCGGGCGTGATCGCGGCCGGGCAGACGTGGAAGGTCGTGTGGTCCTGGGAGGGCAACAACGTCGACGGACCGATCGCGGGCGACAACGGCACGATGATCTTCGCGAACAACGACGCGAGCAACGTGATGCAGGTGGATCCCGCCACCGGCCTCGCGAAGATTCTGTTCAGCGACACGAACACGGGCGGCGCGGTGTCGCGCAGCAAGAACGGCACGCTTTATCTCGTCTCGCGCGGGTTCCCGGCCGCGGTCCTCGAGCTCGAGCCGCAACGCAAGATCTTCGCGAACACCGTCAACGGCGAGCCGCTCGATTGTGCGGGCGGCGTGCTGAACGACCTCTCCGCGGACGCGCGCGGCGGCGTGTATGTCTCGGTCAGCGGCACCGGCGTGTTCTATGCGAACCCGCAAGGCGTGATGACGCAGTATGGCGAGAACGTGCCGGGCGCCAACGGCATCATCTTGAGCCCCGACGAGAAGATCCTTTACGTCACGAACGGAGCGGTCGTCGTCGCGTTCGACGTGCAGCCCGACGGCTCGCTCAAGAATCAGCGCGAGTTCGGCAAGCTGCGCGGCGGCCAAGGCGGCGACGGCTCCGCCGTCGACCAGCAGGGCCGGCTCTACGTCGCGACCGGCCAATCGGCCGACGTGTTCTCGCCGAGCGGCGAGTTCCTGGGCTCGATCAAGGGCCCGCAAGGCATGCACGGCGTCGCGTTCGGCGGCAAGGACCGCAAGACGCTGTTCGGCATCGTGTTCTACGGCGGCTGGGGCACGCCGAGCGCGCGCAACAAGCTCATCGCGATCCCGATGATCGCGCAGGGCTACACGGGCCGCGCGAAGTAACGCGCGAGGCTCAGTGCTGCCCGAGGCTTCGCCAGTGGTCGGCGAAGAGCCAGGCCGAGAGCACGAAGCCGAGTAGCACGTTGACGACGACGCCCGCGGCGAACGCGAGCTGCGGCTTCGCGCCGCTTTTCGCGAGCTCGCGGAACCGCGTGGTGAGCCCGATGCTGAAGAAGCAAAAGATGAACGCCCACGTCCGCAGGCTGCGCAGCGGCGCGATCAAGGCCGGCGTCACCTGCGAGTCGTACTGCGCCAACGTGTAGCCGCTCACGATTGCCGTCACGAGCAGCGACGCGACCAGGAACCCGAGCACGAACTTCGGGAAGCGCAGCCAGATCTGCGCGGCCGGGTTGCCGGCCGCGGTCGTGCCGCGCTCCCAGCGCGTCGTCGCGACGATCGCGAGCACGAACGCCCAGATGCCGATCCAGACGTCGCGGCCGACCACCTTCATCAGCGTGAACGCGGCCACGGCCTGCTCGCCGGTGCCGCCGATGTCGTGCAGGTGGTTGTCGACCATATTGCCGTACGACTGCGCGGCCGCGAGCCCCGCCGCGTCCGCGAACTCCGACGTGCCGATCCACGCACCGCCGATCCCGGCCGGGAGCTCGAGCAGCCGCGCGACGAGCGGCAGCAGGAAGATCATCACGATCGCCCAGACGATCACCGTCGCGATCGCGATGGACGAATGCTCCTTGCGTGTGCCGACGGCGCCCGAGATCGCGATCGCAGCCGAGACGCCGCAGACCGCGCCGCCGACGCCGAGCGTGGCCGCGAAGCGCTGCTCGAGTCCTAGCGCGCGCGCCACGGCGTAGATCACGAAGAACGTCGTCAGCGAGACGATCGACGCTTGCAGGATCGCGACGGGGCCGGCCCACACGATCAGTGTGAACGGCAGCGTCGCGCCGAGAAGCACGATGCCGGTCTTGATGTAGAACTCGACGCGGAAGCCCGCATCGAGCCGGCGCGGCAAACCGATGACGTTCGAGACGAGCAACCCGAGCAAGAGCGCAACGAGCGGCGGCTCGAAGCCGTACACGCTCGCCTGGGTCCATTGCCCGAGCACGAAGATTAGGAGCGACAGCACGTACACGAACACGAACGCGGGCACGAACTCGCTCAACCGGTAGCCGATCGCCTTCACGGCCACGCCGAACAGCACGAGCCAGAGCGCGAATTGCGCGGCGTAGCGGCCCGCGTTCGCGGCGAGGTGCGCGCCGATCTGCGCAAACGACGACCAGCGCGGCGGCGTCACCGCGATCCACGAGAGGCTCGAGCCGTTCGAGAACAGCAGGTAGGCGACGGTCACAAGGCCGAGGGCGATCCAGATCGACCACCCATCTTCGCTGTTCACCAGCTGTCGCCACGACGACGCGGTCTCGGGCTGCGGCGACGTGTGCGTGCTCGAGGCTGGGACGGCTGCGTTGCTGCTCATTGTTGGCTCCTTTGTTCTTGTGTCTTCGAGCCGACGACCGGCGATCACGATACTCGCGTCGACCTCGGGGTCAAAAGCGCACGATACGGGCCGCCGGTAGCGCTGTCGGTCGTTTCGGGGCGCCCGCGCGGTTACGCCGGCGCCACGCCGTGCCCCACCCCCGCGCCTTGCGCAGTTGCCCCCGATTCCCTCTTTACGACGTCACCTCTGCCCTGCTATTGGGCAGGCGGCGCGCCAGCAATCTAAAGAAAGCCCGTGGCAACTTTACCGGGTGCCCCCTGTCTCCAGCATCATGCGGCCCCCGATCAGCCGCCTGCAGGACGAGAATGGACGATATCCCTCTGCCGGCTCCGCAGCCCTTGCTGCGCCCGGTCACCAGCCCGCGGCGTCGCTCGCGGCTTTCGCACGCGCTGAGCATCGGCGCGGTGGCCTTGTTCCTGGCGGGCCTGGCCGCGCTCGCGTGGTACCTGCCCCATCGCAACGCGACCACGCGGACCGCCTCGCCGTTCGGCCGCGGCCCGGGCGGGGGGCGCAACACCACGACCGTCGCGCTCGCCGATGCGAAGCTCGCGGATATACCGGTCCGTCTCGAGGCGCTGGGCACGGTCACGCCGCTCGCGGTCGCGACGGTCCACCCGCAGGTATCGGGCGTCATATCGGACATCTTCTACAAGGAAGGCCAGCAGGTTAAGCGCGGCGAGGTGCTCGCGGCGATCGATCCGCGGCCGTTCCAGATCGCGCTCGACCAAGCCAACGGCAATCTCGAGCGCGATCAGGCGGAGCTCCTGAGCGCGAAGGTCACGCTCGACCGCGACAACGCGCTGCTCAAGCAGAAGCTCATCGCGCAGCAGAACGTCGACACGCAGCTCGCGACCGTGCAGCAGCTCGAAGGCGCGGTAGTCACGGACAAAGCCGGCGTCGCGGCCGCGCAGCTGAACCTGAGCTACAGCAAGGTTACGTCGCCGATCGACGGCCGCGTGGGCTTGCGCCCGGTCGACGTCGGCAACTACATCGCGACGACCGGCGCCGTCGGCATCGCGACGATCACGACGGTGACGCCGATCGACGTCGTGTTCACGCTGCCGGCCGATACCGTCACGAAGATCCAGCGGCGCATCGCGGCCGGCGCCACGTTGCCGACGACCGTGCTCGACCGCACGCGCACGACCGTGCTCGGACAAGGCATGTTCCTCACGCTCGACAACCAGATCGATCCGACCACCGGCACGATCCGCGCGAAGGCGCGGTTTGCGAACGAGGACGCGGCGCTGTTTCCGAGCCAGTTCGTCAACGTGCAGCTGCAGATCGACGTGATCCACGACGCGATCACCGTGCCCGCGGCTGCGATCCGCCACGGCCCCAACGGCGATTACGTCTACGTCGTCGACGCCGAGCAGATCGCGACGATGCGCGCCGTGACGGTCGGCCCCGCGTCGGACGATGCGGTGTCGATCACGACCGGGCTCGCCGCCGGCGAGCGCGTCGTGACCGAAGGCGGTGACCGGCTCACAGACGGCACGCGCGTGCGTCTGCCCGACGCGGCTGCAGCGGCCGGCGCTCCGTCTGACAACAACCCCCAGAACAACAACCGTCGTCAGTACCGCCGCAACGGCGGGCAGGGCGGCGGCGGGAACGGCGGCAACTTCGGCGGCGGCCCAGGCGGCGGCAACGGCGGTCGCAGCTTCGGCGGCGGCAGCGGCAATGGCGGCGGCGGAGACTCCGGCGCCAATGGCAACGGCGCCCCGAGCGGCAACGGCGCCCCGGCCGGCGGCAACGGTCCCGGCGGCGCGGGCTCCGGGCAGGGAAATCCGTAATGAGCCCGTCGCGGCCGTTCATCCTGCGGCCCGTCGCCACGTCCCTGTTCATGGCGGCGATCATGCTCGCCGGCCTCGTGGCGTTTCACTTCTTGCCGCTGTCCGCGCTACCCGAGGTCGACTTCCCGACGATCCAGGTGCAGACGATCTATCCGGGCGCGAGCCCGGAGGTCATGAGCCAGACGGTCACCGCGCCGCTCGAGCGCCAGCTCGGGCAGATGCCGGGATTGATCCGCATGTCGTCGACGAGCGCCGCGGGCGCGTCGATCGTGACGCTACAGTTCGGCTTGGACCTCACGCTCGATGTCGCCGAGCAGGAAGTGCAGGCCGCGATCAACGCGAGCGGCTCGCTGCTGCCGACGGACCTGCCGGCTCCGCCCGTGTACGCGAAGGTGAACCCGGCCGACGCGCCCGTGCTCACGCTCGCCGTGACCTCCGAGAGCATGCCGCTCACCGACGTGCGCAATCTCGTCGAGTCGCGGCTTGCGCAGAAGATCTCCCAGATCGGCGGCGTCGGGCTCGTGACGCTCGCAGGCGGCCAGAGGCCCGCCGTACGGATCCAGGCGGACACCCGCGAGCTCGCCTCGATCGGGCTCAGCTTGGATCAACTGCGCGCGGCGATTTCCAACGCCAACGCCAACGGCGCGAAGGGCAGCTTCGACGGGCCGTCGCGCTCGTACTCGATCGACGCGAACGACCAGCTGATGACCGTCGACGACTACAAGAACCTGATCATCGCCTACAAGAACGGCGCGCCGGTGCGCTTGAGCAACGTCGCCGACATCGTCGAGGGCGCCGAGAACGTGAAGCTCGGCGCGTGGGCGAACCCGACCCCCGCGATCATCCTCGACGTGCACCGCCAGCCCGGCGCGAACGTGATCGCGACGGTCGACGCGATCAAGGCGCAGCTGCCGGACCTGCAAGCGGCGCTGCCGGCCGCGCTCGACGTGAAGATTCTCACGGACCGCACGCTCGGCATCCGCGCGTCGGTGCGCGACGTCGAGCTCGAGCTCGGGCTCGCGGTCGTGCTCGTCGTGCTCGTGATCCTCGTGTTCTTGCGCAGTCCGCGCGCGACGCTGATCGCGAGCCTCGCGGTGCCCATCTCGATCGTCGGCACGTTCGGTGCGATGTACCTGATGGGCTACAGCCTGAACAACCTGTCGCTGATGGCGCTCACGATCGCAACGGGCTTCGTCGTCGACGACGCGATCGTGATGATCGAGAACATCGCGCGCTATCTCGAGGACGGCGACAGACCGCTGCAGGCGGCGCTCAAGGGCGCGCAGCAGATCGGGTTCACGATCATTTCGTTGACCGTGTCCCTGATCGCAGTGCTGATTCCGCTGCTGTTCATGAGCGACGTGGTCGGGCGCCTGTTCCGCGAGTTCGCGGTCACGCTCGCGACGACGATCGTGATCTCCGCGGTGGTGTCGCTCACGCTCACGGCCTCGCTTTCGGCGCTCTGGTTGAAGCGCGACCCGCACGCGGGCGACGGCAGCGCCGCACCGCGCACCCGCTTCGCCGCGCTCGCCGACAGCTGGCGCAACGCGTTCGCGCGCGTGATCCACCGCTACGACGCCTCGCTGCGCTGGGTGCTCGACCACGAGCGGCCGGTCCTCGTGATCGCGGTCGCGACGCTCGCGCTCACGGCTCTGCTCTATGTCGTGATCCCGAAGGGGCTCTTCCCAACGCAGGACACGGGACAGATTCAAGCCGACGTCCGCGCGCGCGAATCCGTGTCTTTCTCGGCCATGGCCGACATCCAGCAGTCGATCGCGCAAGCGATCCTCGCCGACCCCGACGTCGAAAGCCTGAGCTCTTACATCGGCGTCGACGGCTCCAGCTCGACCGCGCTCTCGAGCGGCCGGATGCTGATCAACCTGAAGCCGCATGACCAGCGCGGCGCGCTGCAGGACATCATGGACCGCTTGCGGGCCGAGGCGTCCAAGGTCCCGGGCGCACGACTCTACCTGCAGCCCGTCCAAGATCTCACGATCGACGCCGAGACCGGGCCGACCGAGTACCGCTTCGCGCTCCAGGGCGCCGATCCCGAGCAAATCGCGACCTGGAGCGACAAGCTCACCGCCGCGCTGCAGAACGTGCGCGAGGTCGCCAACGTCGTGTCCGACTCGACGGCGCACGGACTCGCGGTGACGGTCGATGTCGACCGCGACACGGCGTCGCGTCTCGGCGTGACGGCCGCGAGCGTGGACGAGGCCCTCTACAGCGCGTTCGGCCAGCGCGTGATCT
>Ga0335076_10003024_pt1 | contig 16827 bp, 20 predicted proteins | sample Lox_Sample_25_FD_206717 | JGI IMG/M metagenome (GOLD analysis project Ga0335076, IMG submission 206717) | Soil microbial communities from Loxahatchee National Wildlife Refuge, Florida, United States - Lox_Sample_2.5 | ecosystem: Environmental > Terrestrial > Soil > Wetlands | place: USA... | reverse complement strand
TGATCTGCGCGCTCGCCCCGACGCTGCCCGTCATGCTCCTGGGCCGGGCCGTCCAGGGCGCCGGCGGCGCGATCTACCCGCTCGCGTTTGGCATCGTTCGCGACCAGTTCCCGCGCGGTCGGATCCCCGGCGCGATCGGTCTCGTGTCCTCGTTGGTCGGAATCGGCGCCGGCCTCGGCCTGATCGTTCCCGGCTTCATCCTCCGGGACCTCTCCTACCACTGGCTGTTCTGGCTGCCGCTGGCGGTGATCGCGGCGACCACTCCGCTCACGATCATGTGCGTGCCTCGCTCCCCGGTGCGCAGCTCGGGCAGCGTCAACTGGGGCTCGGCGGCACTGATGGCCACGGGCCTCGCCGGCCTGCTCGTCGCGGTCAGCGAGGCGACCAGTTGGGGCTGGTTCTCGCCGAGGACCGTCGGTCTGTTCGCCGGCGCGGCGGCCGTGGTCGCGGTCTGGGTGCTGAACGAACTCCACTCGCGCGAGCCGCTCGTCGACATGCGGATGATGGCCGCGCGGGCCGTCTGGACCACGAACCTGGCCGCGTTCCTGCTCGGCGTCGGGATGTACGCCTCGATCGCGGTGATCCCGGCGCTGGTCGAGCTGCCCAGGACCACTGGCTTCGCGTTCGGGGGGTCGGCGATCTCCGCCGGGCTGTTCATGCTCCCGACGGCAGCGGTGCAGCTCCTGATCGGGCCGTACACCGGGCGGATCGAGCGGCGACTGGGATCGCGGGCGCAGCTCCAGGCGGGGATGGTGTGCGTGCTGGTCGCGTACGTGGCGCTGCTGCGCGCGCACGCGACGACGGTCGAGGTGCTGGCGCCGACGATCGTCCTCGGGTTGGGACTCGGGCTCGGGCTGAGCTCGCTCGCGAACCTGATCGTCGCAGCGGTCCGCCAGGATCAGACGGGCGTCGCGACCGGCGTCAATACCGTGATGCGGACGCTCGGCGGCGCGTTCGGAGCGCAGCTCGCGACGACGTGCATCACCGCCTCGACCCGCCATGGCCTGCCCACCGCCCACGGGTTCACTCTCGCGTTCGGCGTATGTACCTGCGCCCTGATCGTCGGCGTGGTCAGCGCTCTGATCATTCCGCGAGGGGAGAATGGAATTACCCCGATGAGGGTCGTCGTCGCAGCCGGCGCCGCTCGGCCCGCGCGGTGATGACGTACGCCCGGAGACCGAAAAGGAACTGGCATGTCCAAGCCGCGTTCTCTCCCTCCCTCGGGCCTGGACGAGCTGCTCAAGCTCGACGCCGCCCGGCGCGCCGGCGCGTTGATTGCGTCGGCCACGTCTGCCGACCTGCGGCGGGCGCGGGCCCTGCTCGAGGCCGATCCCGCGCTCGCCCGGTACGACCTCGCGTGCGCGTGCGCCACCGGCGAGGTCGACGAGGTGTCGCGGCAGCTGGCGGCGCGGCCGGCGGCGGTCAGCGAACCGGCGGGTCCGAGCGGGCGGGAGCCGATCCTGTACGCCTGCTTCTCGCGCCTGCTCCGAGGCGATCCGGAGCGGGCGCCCGGAATCCGCGAGGTCGTCCGGCGCCTGCTCGACGCCGGCGCCGATCCGAACGCATCGTTCATCCACGACGGCGATTGGCTCCAAGTGGCTCTGTACGGCGTGGCCGAGATCGCCGGCGACCCCGAGCTGACCCGGATGCTGCTCGACGCGGGCGCCGACGCGACCGATGATCGCGACGGCTACCACGGCAACGAGGTCCTCTACCACGCGTGCGAGTTCCCGGATCCGACGTGCGCGATGCTCGTGATCGACGCCGGCGCGCCGATCGACGCGACGGATGAGCACGGTCTCACCGCGCTGAGGATCGCCACCCGCTGGGGCGAGGACGAAGTCGCGGCGCTCTTGCGCGAACGCGGCGCGGACGCGGCGGCGATTACGGACGGTGATCGGGCGCGCGGCGCGGCACTCACGTTCCGCGACGGCGGGAGTGCGATCGGTGCCGCGCTTCACGGCTCCCGGCACTGTCACGACCCGGAGGGCGGACCGACGATGCGGACGATCGACGAAATCCCCACCGAGCCGTACGCCGAGATCGTGCGGATCCTGCTCGCCGCCGGCGCGACCGTCCCCGACCGGATCGGCGACAACGGCGCCCGCGGCACGATGCTGGTCGCCGAACTCGGCGTCGACCCACCCCTCTAGCCGTCCGGTAGCTTGTCACGCGATGACAGACCGTTTCAGCGACCGCAGCCCGGACCACCCGCCAGACGACGAGCTCCGGGCACATGCCGCGTTCGAGGCACAACGGAGCCCGAGCGGGATCGGCGCGGCGGTCGTCCGTTCCGGCTATGGGGACGGCGAGCCCTTCTGGGAGTGCATCGTCAGCGACGGGCAGGAGTGGCACTTCATCCGGGTGCTCGGGGTCGAACTCGCCCCCGCCGAAGAGCTACCGATCGACGAGATCGAGCGGGGCATCGAGCGGTTCGCCAGCACCTTGCCGGAGTCGAATCGCCTCCTCATGCTGCTGAACGCCAACCCTTTGCACTTAGACCGCAGCGGCAGAGTGACCGACTGACGGCCTAGCGACGCGAAGCGGCGGTCTCTTCGGTGTCGCTAAGCTCGTCGGGCGGTGCGTCGGCATCGGGGCCGGTGTCGCCGTCGGTCGACGCGCTCGCGCGCGGCCGGGGGACGGGCTTATCCGGGAGACGTCCGGCGCGACGGGCTGCGTCGGTCAGCAGGTACTCGATCTGGGCGTTGATGCTGCGAAGGTCCTCGTCCGCCCACCGTCGCAGCGCCTCGAATAGACGAGGGTTGAGTCGGAGCAGGAACCGCTTGCTCTCAGGCATCCAAGCTCGTCTCCTTACGAGTAGAGGCTGCCCGTGTTGATCACGGGGGTCGGGGAGTGGTCGCCAGACAGGACGATCATCAGGTTCGACACCATCGTCGCCTTGCGCTCGGGGTCGAGTTCGACGAGGTCTGAGTCGGCGAGCTGCGCGAGCGCCATCTGGACGAGGCTGACCGCACCCTGGACCATCGTCTTGCGGGCGGCGAGGATCGCTTCGGCCTGCTGACGCCGGAGCATCACCTCGGCGATCTCGGGCGCGTAGGCGAGGTGTGTCAGCCGGGTCTCGAGGATCTCGATGCCGGCGAGCTGCAGACGCGCCTGAAGCTCGGCCTGAAGCGTGCCTCGGACCTCGTCGGCGTTGCCGCGCAGGGAGGTCGTGTCCGCCCTGTAGTCGTCGTACGGGTATTCGCTCGCCAGATGCCGTAGCGAGGTCTCGCTCTGCACGGTCACGAACTGGTCGTAGTCGGCGACGTCGAACACCGCCTTGGCGGTGTCCGTGATGCGCCACACGACGACCGCTGCGATCTCGATCGGATTGCCGCTGGCGTCGTTGACCTTGATCCGGTCGCTCTGGAAGTTCCGGACTCGCAACGAGACCTTCTGCTTCTTCGCGAACGGGTTGCACCACCACCAGCCCGCCTCGGTCACCGACCCGATGTAGCTGCCGAACAGGATCAGCACCCGCGCCTCGTTCGGCTGGACGACGAACAGGCCGCCGTATCCGAAGCCGAAGACCACGAGCAGGATGATCCCGAACACCCCCAGCCCGCTGTTGTGGCTCTCACCGCCGGCGATCGTCAGGCCGATGCCCAGAGCCATCGCCATGGTTATTCCGGCAACCGTGGGTAGGCCGGGCGCCGTCCATGCGCGCCGTTGCTCGTGCGCCTGATCCGACGCCGCGAGCCCGGATCGCAGGACCTCGTTGGCTACGTCTCGATCCGATATCACATCCATATTGTATCACCATCAACACCGTGATATCATCGCGCTATCGAAATCGAATCGAGAAGGATCGACAGAGTCATGACCACCCAAGAACTGATTCAGGCAGAAGTCTGGCCGTCTGTATCGGAGTCGAGCGGTCGTTCGGCGCCAGAGGTGATCGACGTCGCGCACCTGCGCAAGGAGTACGGGACGACGGTCGCCGTGGACGACGTGAGCTTCACAGTCCACGCCGGCGAGATCTTCGGGATCCTCGGTCGCAACGGCGCCGGCAAGACCACGACCGTGGAGTGCATCACCGGGCTGCGAACCGCCGACCGGGGCGAGATCAGCGTGCTTGGTCTCGACCCGCGCCGTGACCGCCGGGAGCTGCACGAGCGCGTCGGAGTGCAACTGCAGGAGAGTGCCGTGCCGGAGTTGATGCGGGTCAGCGAGGCGGTTGAGCTTTACGCCTCGTTCTACCGCGAGCCCGCCGACGGCCCCGAGCTGATCGCGGCGCTCGGGCTCGAGGACGCAAAGCACACGTACTTCAAGCACCTTTCAGGAGGTCAGAAGCAGCGCCTGTCGATCGTGCTCGCGCTGATCGGCCGGCCCGAGATCGCCGTGCTCGACGAGCTGACCACCGGCCTCGACCCCGAGGCCCGCCGTGACACCTGGAGACTGATCGAAGGGATCCGGGCCCGCGGGGTCGCGATCGTGCTCGTGACCCACTTCATGGAGGAGGCCGAGCGACTGTGCGACCGCGTCGCGCTGATCGACCACGGCCGGGTGGTCGCGCTGGACCGGCCGGATGCGCTGGCGATCGCCGCGACGACGAGCAAGCGGGTGCGCTTCACGCCGACGGAACCGCTCTCCGACGAGTTGTTGATGGCACTGCCGGAGGTGAGCGGCGTCGAGCATCACGGCCCGGAAGTGGTGGTCGCCGGATCCAGCGACCTCGTGACCGCGGTCGTGCTTGCCCTCCACCGAGCCGGGATCCACGCCGAGGACGTGCAGACCGAGACGGCAAACCTCGAAGACGCATTCCTGGCCCTCACCGACGAGACACCTCACAACACGAACGGAGCGACGCGATGAGCACCGCGGCCCTCAGCCTCACCCCCCGACAGCGACGGGCGTTCGGCTTGCTCGTCGCTAGTGAGATCAAGATCGCGATCCGCCGCCCGGTCGGGCTGATCGTGGCGGTCGGCATCCCGTTTGCGCTGCTCGTGATCTTCGGCAGCATCCCCGCGACGACCCGGCCCTTGCAGGCGCTCGGCGGCATTTCGTTCTTCAACCTGTACGTGCCGACGCTGCTGGTCTTCGTGATGATCGCGCTCGGGTTGATGACGCTTCCGCAGCAGTTGTCGGCCTATCGCCGGCAGGGCGTCCTGCGCCGGATGTCGACCACGCCTGTGCCGCCGTCCTGGGTTCTGGTCGCCCAGACGACGGTCGCCGCAACCCTGGCCGTGATCGGGGTCACGATCCTGCTCGGCGCCGGCGCGGGGGCGTACGGATTGGCGCTCCCGCACGACGCCGGCGGATACCTCGTGTCGCTCGTCGCGCTGGTCCTCACCGGAGCGGCGACGCTCGGGCTCGGCCTGTTCGTCGCCGCGGTGGCGGGCAGCCCGCAAATCGCCCAGGCCCTCACCGCACTGTTGTTCTACCCGCTGGCGTTCTTCTCCGGTCTGTACGTCCCCCTCCAGGAGATCCACTCGCAGGTGATCCAGGACATCGCGAAGGCGCTGCCGACCGGCGCCGGTTTCAACGCGCTCCACGCCGCGTTCAGCGGACAGTCCCCGGGCGTCGAGCCATTGCTCGTGCTCGCGGCCTGGGCGGTCGGATCGTGGGTCCTCGCCACGCGCCTGTTTCGCTGGGAATGAGCGTCCGCACGGAATTGCCGTGAGCGTCCCCGCGGACCGTTCCCCCGCGAATGAGACCCCGCCACTCCGGGCGGGGTCTCAGCTCAGGGCCGCCGCGATGAACGCGAGCGTCTGACCCTCGAGCCTCGTCTTCTCACGATCTGACAGCGATCGCAGCGGCCCACGCAGCAGGACCGCCATTCCGTGCACCGTTGCCCACGTGGGGGACTCGACCTCTGGCCGCCGGGCGGGATCGAGCAGCCCTGCCGCGACGAGGTCGTCGAGGGCGGCCTTGAGGTGGTCGAACGGCAATAGCCCGTCGCCCTGAGCGGTCGGGTGCTCGGTCGTCGCGAAGGCGGTGTCGAACAGCCCCGGCTCCGTGCAGGCGAACTCAAGATATGCGCGGCCCACCGCCGCTAGCCGAAGTCGCGCGCCGGTCGGCGTGTGCCGGCCGGCCCGCACCTGGCTCATCCCGTCGGCCATGCGTTGCGCGAGTTCCCCGAGCGCTGCGTCGCGGACCGCCGCAAGCAGCGCGTCCCGGTCGGCGAAATGCCGGTAGGCCGTGTTGGGCACGACTCCGACCATGCGGGTCACCTCTCGGAGCACGACCGCGTCCGGACCACCTGACCGAGCGACCTCGACGCCCGCCTCGATGAGGGATGCGCGGACGGTGCCGCGCGGACGCGGTCCCCTGCGCCGGGGGAGATCGGTCGTTTGCACGGCGCGGAACATTAGTGGACATCGTCCACAAATGCGCTATAGTGGACAGTGTCCACAAATCCCCGAGACGTCCCGAGGTTCCACCATGCCGCACTTCGACCCCGTTCTAGACCGCAACCGCGAGTTCGCCGCGTCCGGCGCCTACCGCGACATGACGATCATGCCCAAGCTCAACCTGTTCGTCGTCACCTGCCTCGACCCGCGCGTCGACCCGGCCGCCTTCCTCGGCATCGGGCTCGGCGACGCGGCCGTCCTGCGAAACGCCGGCGGTCGCGTGACCGACGAGGTCATCCGCGAGATCTCGTTCATCAGCCAGCTCGTCGAGGGCGCGATTCCGGAGGGACCGCTGTTCGAGGTCGCCGTGATTCACCACACCCAATGCGCCACGGGCGCGCTCGCCGACGGCGATTTCCGCACGCGCTATGCCGAGCGGATCGGCGCCGACCCGGACAGCCTGATCGACGGGGCCGTGCTCGACCCCGAGGCCACGGTGCGCTCGGACGTGGAGCGGCTTCGGGCGGCGCGCTCCGTGTCAGATCGCGTGTCGATCTCGGGTCACGTCTACGACGTCACGACGGGCCAGGTCGCCACCGTGCTCAGAACCTGATCACGGCGAGCCGGCTTCCGCGAGGCGGACGTCGACGAGCTTCTGAACGAGCGCCTTCGGCAGCGGCCGGTCCACGGGGAAGTGCAGCGAGCTCTTGGTCATCTCATATCCGTCGAGACACCGGAGAGCTGCCCGAGGACCGAGCCGCTGAACGGGAGGTAGCTCAGGTGGGTCTTGAACGCGGCAAAGCCCGCGACGGTCTGCCCGCACAGGCGGAACGCGGGGACCCCGTACGAGATGACCTGGTCAGCCTCCGGGACGACCTCGAGGATCGTGTGGCGCAGAGCCTGCAGCGTGCCGCGCTTGGGCTCCTCGAGAGCGTCCAGATACTCGTCTACGTCTTCACTGCTCACTCCGCACCTCCCGGCCTTTGGCGATGAACATGACATATACGTGACCTGAGCGCCAACGGCGGCGCAGCGACCGGGTGGCGGACCCGCCGCCGCCGCGTTCGACCAGCGATGCCCACTCGGCGGCCGCGAGTCTCCGGTCGGCGGCTTCCCGGAGCAGGTCGTCGCGTCGGATCAGCGCGAGCTTGTATGCGGTGTGGCTCATTGTGTCCTCCTTTGGGGGTGTTGAACGTGGCTCACGCGGCCAGTTCAACCGAGGGCACGGGATCGGGAAATAGATGTAGCGTATGGCTAAATGATCCGGATCGAACTCGGCGTCGAGGACCTCGCGAACACGCGCTTTGGGATCTCGCCGCTGGCCGAGACCGTGTTCAGCCTTTGGGCGCTGACGGACCCGAGCCGCCATACGCTCCACCTGCCGTGGGTGCGAGCGGCGCGGGGTCAGAGCGATCCGGACGACGCTCGCCTGCTGCATTCGCTGGTCGGACCCAGCCGCATCCCGCCCGACTTTCGCGGCAACCCAAGCCGTCCCATCCCCGACTTCCTGACGCCGCGTCCGTCGACGTTCGTCGCCCGCTTCGGCGACGAACTCGCCACCGCCAGGTCGACTCCGCCGGCCGTCGTCCGCCGCGATCTGGTGGCGACCCACGCACCCGACCCGGTACCTGACGAGCTCCGGGCGGCGACAGTGGCGGACGACGACGCGACCACGGCGCTGCGCGACGCGATCTGCGACGCCCTCGAGCGCCATTGGCAACGGTCGCTGGCGCCGGGCTGGGCCGATATGCAGCTCGTCCTGGAAGCCGACACGACGTACCGCGCGCGCCGGCTGACGACCGGTGGCGCCGCGCTGCTATTCGCCGATATCCACCCCAACCTGCGCTGGCGCGACGGCGTCCTGACCGTCACCGAGATGGTCGGCGATCACACCGTCGCGGCGGCCGGCCGCGGCCTGCTGCTGATCCCTTCGATCTTCGCCTACAAGCCCGTGCCGCCGCTCGACCCCGGGGAGCCACCCTCGCTCGGGTATCCGAGCCGAGGTATCGGCACCCTGTGGAGCCCGCCCCCGCAGCCCGACCCGGCGGCGCTCGTCGACCTGCTCGGCCGCACGCGCGCGCTTCTCCTCCAGATGCTCGAGGAGCCACTCCCGACGGTCGAGATCGCCCGTCGCCTCCAGGTAACGCCCAGCGCCGTCTCGCAACACCTACAGGTTCTCCACGCCACCGGGCTCGTCACGCGCGCCCGCGACCGGCGGCACGTCCTCTATCGCCGAACTCCTGCGGGCGACCAGCTCACTGTGATCGAATGAGGCGCATGGCTACCACACTTCAACTACCCGTCGAGGGTGAGCTCCCTTCGCTCGCGGGCGCGACCGCGTGGCTCAACTCCGAACCGCTCACACCGCAATCCCTGCGCGGACGGCCCGTGCTGGTCCAGTTCTGGACGTTCACCTGCATCAACTGGCTCCGGACCCTCCCCTACGTCCGCACCTGGTTCGAGAAGTACCGAGGCGACGGGCTCGTCGTGCTCGGCGTCCACACGCCGGAGTTCGAGGTCGAGCACGACATCGACAACGTCCGCCGGGCGGCGGAGGAGTTGAGGGTCGGCTATCCGATCGCGGTCGACAGCGACTACAGGGTCTGGCGGGCGTTCGACAACGAGTATTGGCCAGCGCAGTACTTCGTCGACGCGGACGGCCAGATTCGTTTTCACCGATTCGGCGAGGGCGAATACACATACTCGGAGAACGTGATCCAGCTGCTGCTCGCGGCGGCGGGCGTCGAGCACGTCAGCCGAGAAGTTGCCCCGGTCGCGGGCCGCGGAATCGAGGCGCCCGCGGACTGGGAGCACCTGCGGTCGCCCGAGACCTACGTCGGCTACCTGCGCGCCACGAACTTCTCCTCACCCGGTGGGGCGACGCACGATCGCCCGCACGACTACGCCCTGCCCGATGCCCTCCGTCTCAACCACTGGGCGCTCGCCGGCGATTGGACGATCGGACGCCAGGCAGTCGTGCTGGATGCCCCGGATGGCAGGATCGTCCACCGGTTCCACGCGCGCGATCTTCACCTGGTGATGGCCCCGGCCCCGAACGCAGAATCCGCTCACTTTCGCGTGCTGCTCGACGGTGAGCCTCCGGGCGCCGACCACGGGGACGACGTAGACGAGCGGGGCGAGGGCACGGTCACCGAACCGCGGCTCTATCAGCTGATCCGACAACGCGGCCGGGTTGTTGAGCGCACGTTCGAGATCGCCTTCCCCGCCCCGGAGGTGCAGGCGTACGTGTTCACGTTCGGATAGTCACAACGCGACCCCGGGGTCGGAACCGCGGACCGATTTCGAGTTTGATGACCGAGCGACGTGGCGTCGCCCGGTCACCAATACCACGGTTGGCTCTTACGCGAGATCGAACCGGTCGAGGTTCATGACCTTGTTCCACGCGGCCACGAAGTCGCCGACGAACTTCTCTTGCGAATCGTCACACGCGTAGACCTCGGCGATCGCGCGGAGCTGGGAGTTCGAGCCGAACACGAGGTCGGCCGCCGTGGCGGTCCACTTCGGCTCGCCCGTGACGCGATCGGTTCCTTCGAACACGTCCTCGGACCCCGATTCCTTCCACTCCGTGCCCATGTCGAGCAGGTTCACGAAGTAATCGTTGGTCAGAGTTCCGGGCCGGTCGGTGAAGACGCCGTGGTTGGACTGCCCGTGGTTCGCCCCGAGCGCCCGCATCCCGCCGACGAGAACGGTCATCTCCGGAGCGCTCAGCGTCAACAGGTTGGCCCGCTCCACGAGTTGCTCCATCGGCGACGCCTGTCCCTTCTGCAGGTAGTTCCGGAACCCATCGGCCTTCGGCTCGAGCGGCGCGAACGAATCCACGTCGGTCTGGTCCTGTGTGGCGTCCGTGCGTCCCGGCGCAAACGGCGCCGTCACGGGGTGCCCAGCGTCCTTTGCCGCCTGCTCAACCGCGGCGCACCCGCCCAGCACGATCAGATCGGCCAGCGAGACCTGCTTCGAACGGGACTGCGATCCGCCCCGCTCCTCCCGGATGCATGCAAGAGCGCTCACGACGCTCGCGGCCGAGCCGTTGACCTCCCAGTCCTTCTGTGGCGCGAGCCGGATCCGGGCGCCGTTGGCGCCCCCACGCATGTCGGTGCCGCGGAACGTCGCGGCCGACGCCCACGCGGTCGCCACTAGGTCGGAGACCGAGAGCCCCGAGGCGAGGATCCTGCTCTTCAGCGCCGCGATGTCGGCGTCGTCGACCAGCTCGTGATCGACGGGCGGGACCGGGTCCTGCCATAGCTGCGGCTCCGCCGGGACCAGCGGCCCGAGGTAGCGCGAGAGGGGACCCATGTCGCGATGGGTGAGCTTGTACCACGCCTTGGCGAACGCCTCGGCGAACTCGTCCGGGTTCTCGTAGAACCGCCTCGAGATCGGCCCGTAGATCGGATCGACCTTCAGCGACAGGTCGGTGGTGAGCATCACCGGAGCGTGGCTCTTGGACGGATCGTGGGCGTCTGGAACGGTGCCCTGCGCGGACGCATCATTGGCCGTCCACTGGTTCGCGCCCGCCGGGCTCTTCGTCAGCTCCCACTCATAGTTGAACAGCGTCTCGAAGAAGCTGTTGTCCCACTTGACCGGGGTCGTGGTCCACGTCCCCTCCAACCCGCTCGTCCAGGTGTGGGCCCCGTTGCCGTTGCCGTACGAGTTCTTCCAGCCGAACCCCTGCTCGACGAGGCCGGCGGCCTCCGGCTCTGCTCCGATGTACTCCTCGCCGACCGCGCCGTGCGTCTTGCCGAACGTATGGCCGCCGGCGATCAGCGCGACGGTCTCCTCGTCGTTCATCGCCATCCGCGCGAACGTCTCGCGGATGTCCCGGGCCGCCGCGATCGGATCCGGATTGCCGTTCGGCCCCTCCGGGTTCACGTAGATCAGGCCCATCTGTACGGCGCCGAGCGGGTTCGCCAGATTGCGGTCGCCGCTGTAGCGCTCATCGCCGAGCCACGTCCGCTCGGGCCCCCAGAAGACGTCCTCGGGCTCCCAGGTGTCCTCGCGACCACCGCCGAAGCCGAACGTCTCAAAGCCCATCGACTCGAGCGCGCAGTTCCCCGTGAAGATGATCAGGTCCGCCCACGAGATCTTCTGGCCGTACTTCTGCTTGATCGGCCACAGCAACCGGCGCGCCTTGTCGAGGCTGACGTTGTCAGGCCAGCTGTTGAGCGGCGCGAACCGCTGGGCCCCGGCGCCGCCCCCGCCGCGGCCATCGGCAATCCGGTACGTGCCCGCGCTGTGCCATGCCATCCGGATGAACAGCGGTCCGTAATGGCCGAAGTCCGCCGGCCGCCAGGGCTCCGACGCCGTCATCAGGTTCATGACGTCCCGCTTCAGCGCGTCGAGATCGAGCGTCATGAAGGCTTCGGCGTAGTTGAACTCCTCGCCCATCGGATTGGACTGAGGCGAGTGGTGATGAAGAACCTTCAGGTCAAGCTCATTCGGCCACCAGTCGCGGTTCCTCCAGCCCCCGTTCGTCGTATGGACCACCGGACATTGGGCCTTGCTATCGGCGACTGCCACGTCGATACGCCTCCCTATTCACTGGTTGATTTCTTGTGTGGTACCCGTCCCTGCGCACTCGGGACACCGACCCCAGTAGATGACCTCGGCTTCGTCGATCTCGTAGCCGGCGTCATCCGCGGCGCTGAGGCACGGGGCGACGCCGACGGCACATTCGACATCGACCGTTCGGCCGCACGCGCGACAGATGAGGTGGTGATGGTTGTCGCCGACGCGGTCTTCGTAGCGAGCCGGCGAACCGGCCGGCTGGATGCGCCGGATCAGTCCCTTGTCGGTGAGTGTCGCGAGCGCGTCGTACACCGCCTGGAGCGAGATCGCGCCGATCTGCCCCCGTACGGCCGTATCGATCTCGGCTGCCGTGCTGTGCGGCCGGTCGGACACCGCAGACAACACCGCCAGCCGCTGCGCGGTGACCTGGACGCCGTGCCTGCGGAGAAGAGCAGCTCGGTCAGCGGATGTCTCCATACCGCACCGGGCACTCTAACCGATTTTGGAATTACTCAAGGATTTGAGCTAGATGATTCCTGGAGTCGATCGACCGGGTCGTAGACGGTCGCCGCGCCGAGCCTGGGCGTCATCGCCTCGAGCAACAGCTGACCGAGCACCGCGGCGGTCATGATCCCGGCGAAGGCCACCGGCGCGATCGTACCGCCGGCCGCCGCCAGCGTGATCGCGATCGCCGCCAGCCCGATCCGGCCGAGAAAGGTGCGGTCCCGATATGACGTCCACTCGGCTCCGATATGGATCAGCGCGAGCGACAACGCGAACGCCCCGACGCCGCCGGCCAGCGCCCACCGGGGTCCGGGACCCATGCCCGGGTGCGCCGCGTCCATGATCGCCAGCTTCGTTCCCGCCCCGAACGCCGCCACTCCGGCCAGCAGCGGGAAATGGCAGTAGACGTACACGAGCCCGAGCGCGCCGCGGCCGACCACCGACGTATCGGCAAGGTCGAAGTAGATCCACCACATGCACAGCGCCACGACGAAGCAAAGGCCCGCGACGATCCAGGATTGCACCGTGAACTCGAACCCCGCGACACCGGCGACGACGGCCACGACGGATTCGCCGAGGACGATGATGAAGAACGTGCCGAAGCGCTCGGTCAGGTGCGAGATCACGACCGCGTGTCCCTCGAGCGCCGCCCACGCGCGGGTCGGTATCGCGAGGTCGATCACCATCGCCACGCCCCAGAGGACGTAGCGACCCGGACTGGGCACGAAGATCGATACCAGCCACAGCCCGGTCGTGAACGAGTAACCGGCGAGATATATGTCGGACAGCCTGCGGCCCTGCCCGTCGACGTGGTGGCGGGCGCGGCCGTACATTGCGAGCAGCAATGCACGAAGAACGACGTATCCGGCAGCGAACCCAGCCGCTCCGCTGCCGCCCTCCATCAACCGATGCAGATTGACCGCGACCGCCGCGATCGCCAGCATCGCGCCCGACTTCGCCAGCCGGAAGATCAGGTCGTCGGTGTCAAAGCGGTTGGCGTACAGCGTGTACAGAACCCAGGCCCAAACGATCACCACGAACAGCGCGACGTAACGCGCGAACACCGCCCCGGAAGGGTCGCGCGCGAGTGCAGCACCAAGCTGGCTGACGGCCGCGACGAACACGAGATCGAAGAACAGTTCGAACCACGTGGCGTGTCGCTCCTCGGCGGGATCGCCGGTGGTGCGAAGGCGGGGCGGCTCGAGGCGGAAGGTTCCACCCGCACCCAGATTCCGAACTGTCCTGGGTGCGGCGCGTGGGGCTCTCGGCGGGTTCTCGAGGGCAGGCGGTGACCGTGGCGACTGTGTCGTCACGTACCTCCGACCGGCGTGAGGCTGCCCGTGACCTCGTCGGTGGTGAGATTTCTGTCAGGCCCGTGGGCGACAACGTGCTGGCCCGGCTCGAGGTGTTGCACGACGCCGTCGATCGTGACTATCACCTTGTCGGGCTCAAACGAGATCATGTCGCCGATCCGGTCGACCTCGCGGTATGGGTCCCGGTACGACCACGCCGCGCGGGTGGCCCCGCCAATGTCGTAGTAACTGCACAGTCCCTTGTACGGGCAGAACGTCTGCAGCTCGGCGTGCGCCAGCGCCGTCTCATTGACGTCCTCGCGCGGCACATACCAACGGGGCGCGAATCCGGACTCATACAGGACGAGCGGCCGATGTGACTCGGCTATCTCCTGCTCTCCGGCGCGGACGGTGAGATGACGCGACGTCTGCCGGATGTCGATGCGGTGATACGCGTCGGCGGCATGGCCCACGATCCGCTCGTCTTCCTCGAAGAACGCGTCCATCGCATGCCACGCAAACGCGACGCGGTCGGCGAGGACGTCGGCGAACGCCGGGAGCGCGGTGTGCTCCCACGCTCCACGGGGAGCTTCGCGACCGCCGAGCCGGACGACGTACCATGCGGTCCGGCCAAGGTCGCGGTGGTCGGTAGTGCGATCGCTGAGCTCGAGTGTCCCGTGCGCGATGTCGCCCCTCGGGAAGTAAGCCACCGGGTACCGGCCCGGCTCGTGCAACAACACGACCTCATCGCTCTGCGCGATCCATTTGTCGGCGAAGCGGACCCGCATTCGCCGCCGGAGTCGCTCCGCGTAGAGGAGACGCTCGGGAAGTGGGTCGGGCACGAGAAAGCGCCCGATCGCTCCCGGTGCCAGTGGTCCCTGCTGCCACGCTAGTCCCATCGTTGCTCCTTTCGACTCTGGAGACGGCGGCGCCTCGTCACGCCGCCGCTGGCTCGCGGTCGGCCGGCTTGTAGAACTGTGTCTCGCCGTTGCCGAATGACCAGTTCTCGGCCGCCGTCTCGGTCACCGAGATCAGCACGTCCTCGGGCCGGATGCCGGGATTCTCCCCTAAGCGTTCAACGATCCTCCTGTACATCGCCAGCTTGGCTTCAACGGTCTTGCCGCGTGCCCAGAACACCTGGATCTGAACCAGATCGTCGCTGCGCTCGATCCCAAGAAACGACCCGTAAGCGAACTCGTCGCTCGTGTGCTCGGTGATCGCCATGAACCGGTCGCCGTCCTTGATCGCCACGGTCTCGCGCATCGCCTCGTAGATCTCGTTCATCAGCGCCTGCTTGTACTCGGGCGTCTTGCCGTCGCGGATGACAACACGGGTGACGGGCATGTCGTGGCCTCCTGTGTTCATGGGGAGCGAAGCTGCGTCATTAGGGGCGCCTCGCGGAGATTTCTTACCCTGTTCCGGCGACGGCGGTCGCCCCGGCGGGGTACCGATCGATGAGCTGGTCGGCAATTTCGTCGAGGTCGTCGCCGATGTAGTCCGGCTGGGGGCCGACGTCAAGTGGGGCGTTCCCGACGCGCAGGATGAGCGCCGCCTGCCAGCCGGCAGCAACGGCACCGAGCGTATCCCAGGTGTGGCACGCGATCAGGCAGACGTTCCCCGGGTCTACGTCGAGTGCCGCCGCCACCGAGTGGTAGGCCTCCGGCGCCGGCTTGTGGCGCCGCACGGTCTCATCCACGCTGAACCGGCGTTCGAAGACGCCGATCACGCCCGCCTTCTCGAGTTGCTGTCCCGAGATGTCGAGCGTGTTGTCGGTGAGAGTGAACAGGCGGAAACCGTGGTCGCGTAGGCGGCGGAGGGCCGCCGGAACCTCGGGGTGGGGCGGCATAGACGCGAATCGGTTCGTCAGCTCGGCCGCCTCGGCGTCACTGATCGCGATGTCACGTGTGGCTGCGAGCATTCGCAGCACGGCGCCTCCGATATCGGTGAACGGGACGTACACGCCCGCGAGCGTGAGCGCCTCGGAGTACGTGATCAGGTTCGCGAACCACAGACGCATCGCGGCGGGGTCGTCGAAGATGCGGTCAAACGTCGGGCGGATCGATTCCAGATCGAGCAGGGTCTCGTTTACGTCAAACACGATGATCGGTCGCTGAGCCATACGAGGAACCTTTCGTTCGTTGGTGGACCTGAACCGATCAGTGACTCGCCGCCGGACGCTCTTACCGCGCCCGCGGTAAGAAGCGGCCCCACAACCTCGCTCATATGTCGTAACGGGTCGTGCACGACCGGCCCCTGATCCCGGGAGCAGCGATGACGGCGTATCGAACGGTCGAGGTGAAAGGGAGCGAGGTTTTTTACAGGGAGGCCGGCGATCCGTCGGAGGCGACGCTTCTGCTGTTGCACGGCTTTCCGAGCTCGTCTGCGCAGTACGACCAACTGATGCAACGGCTCGCCGACCGGTACCACGTGATCGCGCCCGACTACCCCGGGTTCGGTCAGAGCCCACCACTGGCCGGCAGCACGACGTTCGATCGGATCGCGGACGTAATCGCCGGGTTCACCCATGCCAAGCGCCTAGAGCGCTTCTCGATGTACATGTTCGATTTCGGCTCGCCCGTTGGCTTCCGCATCGCCACCCGACACCCGGACCGAGTCCAGGCCCTCGTGCTCCAGAACGGCAACGCCTACGAGGTCGGCCTCGGTCCTGGGATGCAGGCGCTGCAGCCGTACTGGAGAGATCGTGCCGGAAATGAATCAGCGGTCCGCCAGTTCCTTACGCTCGAGGCAACCCGCTCCCAGTACCTCGACGGCGTCGCGGACGCGACCGCCGTCAACCCGGACCTGTGGGAGCTCGACCAGCGCTATCTCGAGTTGCCCGGTCGGGACGAGGTCATGCTCGACCTGCTCTACGACTACCAGAACAACGTGGCGCTGTATCCGAAGTGGCAGGAATACCTGCGCGCGCACATGCCACCGGCGCTGCTGCCGTGGGGACGCAATGACGCTTTCTTCCCGCCGGACGGGGCGCGCGCGTATCTCCACGATCTGCCCGACGCCGAGCTCCATCTGCTCAACACGGGCCACTTCGCCACGGCAACGCACAACGTCGAGATCGCGGAGCTGATCCGCGCCTTCCTCGACAGCCACGTGGCCGCGCCCGCGGCGGCGTGAGGACTCAAGGCATCGATCGCAAAGGAGGTACGCAAAGTAGCATCGACGCGAACACTCCGTGAGCGGTGAATCGACCACAGCCA
>Ga0335076_10003021_pt1 | contig 16832 bp, 11 predicted proteins | sample Lox_Sample_25_FD_206717 | JGI IMG/M metagenome (GOLD analysis project Ga0335076, IMG submission 206717) | Soil microbial communities from Loxahatchee National Wildlife Refuge, Florida, United States - Lox_Sample_2.5 | ecosystem: Environmental > Terrestrial > Soil > Wetlands | place: USA... | reverse complement strand
CTGTTACGGCGCCGCTCGTATTCCCAGTCGACGGCCATCTTGACCATCTCCGGTCCGGTGGGCCGATCCGCCCCGGTGGCGGCGGCGAGGTTCTCGAAGTATTCGGCCATGCCGGACAGGCGCATCGTCTTGAGCCGGGAGAGTGTTTGCACGTCGATCATGCCTGGCCCCCGCCCTGACCGTAGTAGCCGGAGCCGCGCACGAAACCGGCGTCGCCCAGCGGCGCCACGGGCGGCGGATCGGCGGGTTGCCAGGTGGCCCATAGCTTTTTGATCAGGGTGTAAGACGGCGACGGCGTCGCCTCCAGCGCCCGGCCGCAGGACTGTTCCAGCCGCACCATGCCACCCGGCTTCTTGGCCAGCGACATCACGCCGAGGCAGGACCGGTAGGACTGCTCGACGATCTTCCGTGAGGCCAGGATCGCCTGGATCGCCGCGACACAGTTCGGGCCGACCGTGGCGGCCCACTGCTCGAAGCGCTGCGGGCTCCAGTCAGCCAGCCGGTGGCGATGCCCGGCGGGCATGTGCGAGGTGACGGTGGAGTAGCGGCCGCGAACACCGGTGAACCGCGGGTGGCAGGCGACCCGCTCGGCGCCGTCGAAGACCTCGATCGTGTGCGAGGTAACCCGCACATCCAGGCTCTGCCCGATCAGCTTGGATGGGACGGAGTAGTAGTTGGCGTCCGCCGTGAAATAAGTCGCCTACTGTGAGCCGCGTGAGCAGCGCAGATGGTGCGCAGAACCTACGACTTATTACCAGACGCGTCCTTGCGATCCAGCGAAATGTGATAGTTCGGGGCCACTTTCGCCTTGCGCAGATCCGCCAGCTCGAACCGCATCGGCGGCAACGGGGTAAGCAGCGGCTTCTCGGCCCGCTGAAAGACGATCCACCGGGAGTCTTCCCGCTTCTGGAACGGCCGGGCGTTGATCTCGGCGACCTGATCGAAGATGGCCTCGTTCAACTCGGCCAGGCCCACGAACCGGCGGTTCCGCAGCACGGCGGCGACCTGGTTGGCGACGAACCGGACGCTGCCCTCCACGACCGGCTTATCACGAGGTTTCCTGACCCTGGCCGGGACGATCGCGGTGCCGTAATGCTCGGCCAGACGGGCATATGCCGGGTTCAGTGCTGGCTCGTAGCGATCCGACCGGGACACTCCGGTCCGAAGGTTGTCGGGCACGAGCAGCCGGGCCGTTCCCTCAAACGTTTCGAACGCGTGGATGTGCGCCTCGATCCACGAGCCCAGCGTCATGTCAGTGAATGCCTCCACATACGCGTACGCGGAGAACGACAGCGCGGCCACGAACAGCCACGCATCCACCGGGTCGCCGGTCACCGGGTCGGCGAAGCCCATCGGATCGCCCGCCCAGTCGACCTCGATCGACTCGCCAGGCTCACGCTGGATGTGCATCGACGCCCCCGTCGATGCCACCCACCGGCGGTACTGTTCATTGAAGAATGAGTACCGATACGGCACCCCGCCCGAGGCGCGGCAAGCCGCGACATACTCGTTCCACAGCAGTAGCAGCGTCACCGACGGGCGTGCCAGCTCCCGGTGAACATGCTCGAAGTCCGGCGCCACCCGGCCGGAATCGGCCTTCACCGGTTCGGGCAGCAGCAGGTGGCGGACCTCGTCAGCACCGAGGTCCGCCACCTGCTCGAAGCCGACACCAGCCGCATCCGCCGCGGTAAAAACCGCCGACACCGTGTTCCGCGAGCAACCCATCACGTCCGCGATGCCGCGCTGGCTCACCCCTTCAGCGCGCAGCCGAAGGATCCGCTTGTAGTCGACCATCAGCGACTACTCCTTTCGTCACGTCCGCGTCCCAACGACACGAACCCAACGAACGGTCCCACCCACCGAACCCAGCAGCGGCGCCACGGCTCACCCAGCAGCGGAAAACCGGCTCACCCGCCACCAGCAGACCGGCTCACTCAAAGCGGAACAGCGGCTCTCACCCAGCGCAATATGCAGACACGCGACATGTACCTGAATCAGGGCAGTTTTCGCAGCTCACAGGTTAGATCCGCATGACCAGACTCGCGTTGAGCTGCGGAACCCGGGTCTGGCGGCCGGACGGGCGTGGTGAAGACGCCAGCAGCGGGCCGGAGCCCGGCGGTCAGGGGTTCAGCGCCCGTCAGCATCGACATAGGGACCCCGACCGCGTGATCCGGGTCAACTCGCCAGCAACCGTCGCGGGGTTCCTCCAGCGGTTCGGGCGCAGCGGACGCCGCGAGGGAGCCGTGCGGAACTGCTGTTCCTCGCCTTGAACGAGGACACCATGCTGCTATCGCCGGGCTCTTGCTGGCTTGGAGCCGAGGCCACATCGATCCAGTCGCCGCGCAGCCATGCCGACCCGGAACACACAAGCCAGCTGTTCACGGAGCACGTCGGCTTCGAACTGCTTTGATGCGGGTTAGCGGGCGGCTGGCCAGTTCTTATTGAGCCAGGCCAGATCGGTGATGGCCCGCTGTCGCGCCTTCCGCTCGCGTTCGAAGAGCGCGTCGGTCTTGGTCAGGATCAGGGTGTAGGGGCTGCCCGCGCGCAGGGTCTGATGCCGGACCGGCAGCTCCGCCGCGCGGATCGAGTGCCGGATGTGTTTGCGGCGTGCCTCGGCGAGCGGCCATTCGAGGGTGCGGCGGGAGCGATCGCGGAGGAACTCGCCGAACGTGATGCATAGTTCGCAGCCGCAGGTATCGCGCCACGTGATCGCCCAGTCGTCCTCGGCGCGCACCGGCCGTGCGATGAGCTCGCCGAGGCGCGACGCGCACAGGCTCGCGAGCGTGTCCAGGCCCGAAGCCGACAGGTCGGCGGGCGACAGCTCCGTCGCACTTCGCAGCGCCGGGACCAGGAGCGCTCGCAATTCGTCGCCGCGCTCGCGCAGGAAACCGAGGATCTCATCCCGCAGGCCGGTCTCGCCGGCCACGGCGGTGGCTTCCAGCAGGCCCGCCAGCGGATTGCCCAGTTTACCGAGATACTCCTCCCGGGTGCTGACAGCGGAGTAGCCGAGCCAGGACCGGATCTGGTCGCTGAGCCAGCGCCACGACCCGGTGAGCAGCCCGCGGGTCACGTCGCCCGTGTTGCCCAGCGCCTGGCACAGCCCGGGCAGCGAGGCGAGCCACTCCGGCCGCGGCAGCTCCGCGTCGTGATAGGCCCGTGAGCGCTCGCCGAACCACACCGCGAGCATTCCACCCATCCATTCCGGCCCATAGTGACCGGCAAGGGCCTGGAGAGCTCCGGCGTGATCGGGGGTCAGCATCTCCACACAGAACGGCCGGAGCAGCATCGTGGCTGTCTGCGGTGCGTCCAGGACCACGGCGACATTCAGGGTCTGCTCGAAAGCCCGCGGCTGCGCCGACACCGAAGCCGCCCAGAACGGCTCCACCGATGATGCCGCGGCCCGAGCCGCCGCCAGGTCCCCGGCATCCGCCAGCCGTCGCAGCTCACCGAGGGCCCACAATCCCGACGCCTCGGCCTGGGCGGCGAAGGAACGCTCCCGTCTCCACATCACGATGGCGGTCCGCCGGTACCAGCGGTCTTTCGTCCCGCCCCAGTTGCCCATGTACCCGGTGTACTCCGACTGGTACGGCTTCAGTTCCGCGGTCGGGGTGCTGGCGCATATCTCTGCGTCACGGATGTACAGGGAGATCGCCTCACCGCCCGACGGGCTCGCCCACCAGTCCAGGGTCAGCGAGGAATCGATCAGGTAGGTGATCTTCCGCGCCTCGGTGTCCCAGGTCTCCTTGATCTCCGCGAGCGCCAGCACGGCCTCGCAGTCCGCCTTGTCCGCCGCGGCCCGCAGCAGCGCCGCCCGCTCAGCGTCGGCGCCCTTGAGCTTGTCCCAGCGCAGCCCGCGTTCGGTGTACTTGTGGTCGAGCAGGTAGACAAGCCGTTTCGGCGGCTCGGAAGACCCGTACCGCACCTGCTCTGGCGAAGAGAAGTGCTCCAGGAGGCACGCCGCCAGCTCAGGGACCGGCCCGTCGGCCGTGCCGGCCGCAGGCGTGCCCCGCATGAGCAGGTTGAACGCGAGCACGACCCGGTAGCCGGTCCGCACCGGCGTGACCTGGTGCAGACAGTCCGCGTAGAAGGCGACCAGCGACAGCGAGTCTCGCGAGGAGCGGTACGTGACGCTCTGCCCGCCGTGCTCGACGATGAACTCGCCGCCGGTGTGCGAGGACGGCAATGTCACGGTCAGCGTGCCTATCATTGCGTCGTTCTTCTCGGTGTCCTGGTGCGGGACGAAGAACTGCCCGGGTCCGTACACCAGCAGTGCGTGCAGTTCGGCCTCCAGCCGGTTCCCTGCGGGAATCCCGAGCTCGCCCGCCAGTTCTGTCAGCGCCCCGTCCAGGGCTGGTGCCCATGATGGCCCGCCCAGGCTCACGAGATCCGGGGAGATCTCCCAGGTGTCCCGCACCGCCGGATCGAGGATGGTCTCCTCGCGGTGCCCGAAGTGAGCGGGCCGGGCCACCGCGCACAGCTTCTTGGCCTGCGCCGGCCGGACGGGCAACCGGACGTGCCCGACACCATCCACCTCAAGGTGCAGTGCGTCGGAGGGCACGGACAGCTGGGCACTGAACCCACCAGCTTCCTCCCGTGCGAGCAACCTTGCCAGGCGTTGGCGGGCGGCTATGGCCATCTGCTCCTCCTTAAGACATCCGCCCAAGGTTACGGCCGGGGCCTGATGGCGGACGTGGCTACCTGCCTGGGCGAATGCGGTGAGGTTCCCTCAGCGGCTGTCCAGAGCAGCGAGCTTGCCGTTCACCGCCGCCAGATCAAAGGATCCGGGTTCGGCCGGGCCGGGCTCCGCCGGATCGGATTCTCTGGCGTCGTCGGAATACCAGATCTCCTCTTCCGGATACTCGACGGGGGAGTCGCCGCTGAACTTGGTGCATACCGGATAGACGGCGGGGGGATCGCGCGGCACCTTCCTCTGCAGTGCCACCTCGTGCGTCCAGCCCGCGCCGAAATCGTACTCGTAGACGATCTTCCCGCCTCCGGCGGCGAGCGCGTCCCGCACGCGCACCGGGGTCTCGTCGCCGGCCTCTTCCAGTTTGAAAGATGGGTCGCTGTAAGTCGCGTGCCGTACCCGGAACGCGTGGAGGTGGTCGCCGTCCCATCCATACAGGATCTGGATCACCCGGTGCAGGGCGGGCAAGGTGGCGGTGGCCGGCATCAGCACCGTCCGCCATATTGGCGGGCGCCAGTGGTTGAGCGTGACCTTCAGCAGCAGGCACTGGTGCACGCTGAGCGATCCGAGCCCGGCCGCGGCGACGTGATCGGTTATCGTCTGCACGAGCGGACCCGCCGACGGGTGATCGCTTGCGCGGGCCACGGCCACGCGGTGGTCCAGGTCGTCGGCGGCCAGCTGCTGCGCGGGAAGGCAGTCCCAGAGCACGGTGATCGCTTCGTCCGGCCCGCTCTCGGCGACCGCCCTGGCAGCTGACTCGACCGCGAGCCACAGCCATTCCGCCTCGCTCGGCTCCGGGCCGGCTTCCATTTCATACAGCGCAAACCGCGCGTGCGGCCCGATGCCGGGGACCTGCACCATATCCCGCCACACGGGCAGGGCGTCCTCGCCCAGCAGTTCGACGGCATAGGTGGCGATCCAGCGCAGCCGGGGCTCCATCGACGCGCCGGCCACCAGGAGCCGCCGCGCGGCGTCTGCCGGGTCGGGCTGCGCGTCGAGCCAGTCCCATGCGTACTCGAACCGGTCGTCCTCGGCGCACTCAGCCAGGTAGGCGATCAGTTCCACGGCGGAGAGATCCTCCCCGGGTCCGGCCAGCATGGTTCGCAGCCGCCCCGCCGCCCACCTGCCCAGCGGGGTGATGACGCACCCGCCGGTCAGCATGTCGTTCCCGCTGACCGCGCCGAATGACGCGAGGCGCGCGGCCGCCCGGGTCACCGTGCCCTCGTCCGCCCGCCAGCTGAACGACGCGTCCAGCCCGAACTCGTCATACAGGTTCCGCGCCTGCGCTCGCATCGTGTGCACGAGCGCCTGGCCGGTGGGCACGTACTCGTCCTGGAGCATGCGGAGCAGTACGAGCACATCGCCGGCGGCCTCGTCTTGCTCGTGCGGACCGGGACCAGCCTCGGCGGCCGAGCACGCGGTCAGGCCGGAAAGCCAGCCGGACAGGACGTCGACGTCGGCGGGCGGCCAGCAGGCGAGCGCCGGCCCGGTGCTCACGGCCCCGTCCTCGACCCGCAGCAGGCCCGCGGCCAGCGCGAGGCACCAGGGGCGGTGAATCGCCGGGACGTCGGCCGCGGTCCGCAGGCGCGCGGGCAGCGGCACGCCGATCACCGCGGCGGCGGCCGGCAGATCGGGCTTGCGGAGCACCCGTCGCGGGGTGACCGGGCGTGATCCGGCAGTGCTGATCCACCGGCCCAGCGCGACCGCCTGGGTCATGACGACGCAGTCCCGCGCCAGCCGGGCAGCGTCACGGATTCCCGCTTCTTCCACGCGCCCGACTTTAGCGGCCGCACGCCCGGATCGCATTACGTCTCAGGCGTAGCTGCCGGCAGGCGTGGCCAGGTGCGAAGGCGCCAGCCACCTTGCCGGACGGCCCTCCCTGGTACCAACTGCCCTTGAACAGCCGAAAGCCGTCGTGCTCGATGAGTTGCTCGCTGCCCGGCCGGACCTGCGTGAACCGGCCGAAGCCTAGGCCGTCCAGGTCATCACGGACACCGACCGGTCGGCCGTCGCCGGCGATGTCGAGGACGCACTGCAGGGTCTGGACATCGAGGAGCTGAATACCCGGGCCGGCCATCGGCCGGGCCGGGGGTACGTCCATCCGGCCGAGGCCGCCCAGGAGATCCTGGACGAGACCCTGCAACCCTTCCTCGACGACCTTCAGCGCCGGACAGGCCTTGGCGTTGGATCCGCGGCCGTCGAACTCGCAGCGGGCATCCTGCTCGGCCTCTACAACTGCCGCCACGGCAACTCCGAGACGCTGCTGGAGTACTCGCCCGACTATGCGGCCGAGCGCGCATCAGCTGTGGTGAGCGACTGCGCGAAGCTCGGCATCGAGCTACCCGCCGCCGAACTCCTTGACCTCATGCCCGAGTGGAGCGCCCTGCTGCATTAGACGCACGATCACCCCGGTGCACAGGCAGACGCCGCTGGAGATCATCGGGCAGGTCGGCGCCTGGAATCGGCGGGAGCGAGCAGGCCGCACCCCCGAAGAAGCCGGTCTTCCCGATGAGACGATGTTCGGCCAGCTCGCTGATACCTGGAACAACGGCGCCGCCTCGGACGCGGACGGCGATGCAGTCGCGCTCGCCCGGCGGGCGTCCGGGCATTGCCGCCAGCGGACACTCCCTAACCCGAGTTTCCGAGATTCAATGATCTGAACGAGTGTTCTCGCTGGTCAGCGCACCGATTGGGGCGTATGACCCAAGTATGGGAGCTATGCTGAACCGCATCTGCCGGTCGCTTGTGGTTTCTCCCGAGGCCTGGGTCGGTGACCTGGGCCAAGACGGAAGCCGCATTCCAGCTAGTTAGGTCATACGCTCAAATTAGCCCCAATGTGCCACCTGACCAGCAGGAACGCGATCAGATCACCGTGATCATTGGAAACTCCGGCTAACGGCGCGCGGCTGCCGACGCCGCCTTAACCACCGCTGCCCGCGCGGCTTTCGCGATGTTCTTGTCGGGGTGCGCCTGGCCGATCACCTTCAGCGCCCGCACCGATGCGGCATGGCGGGAGCGCCACATCTGCTCGAAAAGGGCGGCCTCCGAGCGTGGTGCGGCCGCCTGCCGGACAACGCGGGCAAGTTCCGCCGCAGTATCCGAGCCGGACCATGCCGCATAGCACGCCAGGACGGCATCCGACGCGATGGTCACGGCGTCGCAGGGGCCAGGCTCCAGGCCGGGCAGCGGGTTGCGCTGCGGGTTACGCCCGGATCGTCGGTTCAGTTCGGCTACGGCGTAGGGCCGGATTCCCGGTAGGTCCGTCGCGGAGCGCCAGGCGGTCTCGGTGTCGCCCTGGATGCCTGCCGCGATCTCGACGGCGGCGGTCAGGTATGCGAAGTTTCCGTCCGCGGCCGCATCCGACGCTGCGGCGAGCAGGCTGCTCACCGCCTCCGCTGGTTCCCGCGCGGCGAGCCACGCTTGACGTTCTTCCGCGTACGCCCCTGCTGACAGGCCGAGCTTGCAGATGATGAGCTGACGCGCTGTCATCTCCGCGGACGGCGGCATCATCTCGGTCTTGGCACCCGCTTCCCGGATCACCGCGCTGGCAGCGAGCGGAGTGATCGCGACGGTTGACCCGTCGATGGTGACGACCCCGAACCCGGCGGCGAGCCGCAGGAACGGTCCGGTCGGGTCCCCATGCTCAGCGGTCCATTTCCGCCACTTCGCGCGCCCGGCGGACGGCGTCATCCCTTCGGCCGCCCGCTCCGCGATCATGGCGGAGACGGCCGCGATGCTCGCGCTGCCATGCGGCTCGACCAGCTTGAAGATCGGATAGTTACCGATCCCCTCGAAATCCAGTGGCGCCGGGTTTACTCCCTCGGGCAGCACGTGCTCAAGGCCGTGGCCATAGAGCGCGTCGAGGGCTCGTGTCCAGTCGGCGATGATCTCCTGATCACTGCGCACGGTGCCATCACCGAGCTCGCCGCACCGGTAGATCTGATCGCGATCGTCGCTCAGGTGCACGTAGCCCGCGTGGAAGGCGACCGCGAAAAGCCAGTGCAGCCGGCGGATGGTCTCGCCGGCGACGGGCTCGCCGGCCGTGACCAGGCCAACGGCAATGGCCGCATCTCGCTGCGCGCTGGCCGAGCGCCAGCCGAGCTCGGCATCGACGGGCTGGTCGCCGAACCAGTCCGCCAGCCGGCGCGCCGCCTGCAGCGGCACAGATGCCCGCGCCGCGACGGCGAGCTGCTCGTCGGCCGCGTTCCGCACCGGGATGATCGCGGGGAGGGTTAGCATGCTGCTCACGGCCCAAAGCTACTCGGCTGGCGAGACCGCCGCTCGCGATTCCCAGCCCGTACCGGAGCGGTCCCGGCCAGCGCCCAGACCGTCCCGAACCCTACGGGGACGGTGCCGTTCCTGGCAGCTCCGGCTGGGTACCTGTCGGTCTGCGGGGCGGTCGCCAGGCTCGCACCGTCTGGTCGGCGTCGCGGCGCGCGCGGCGCAATGCTGCCTGCGGGCCGTCAAGCTCGCAGAGCCGGTCCAGTGTCGCTTTGCGGACGCGGGCTATACCGCTGCGCAGTGCCCGGTGCACCAGCTGGCGGCGGTCGCTTTCTTCGAGCGGGGCGGCGGCGTCGAGCATGCCGTGGAGCACTGCGTCACGGTGGCGGGGCGGCAAGGCATCCGCGTGGCGGAGCAGGCCGGCGAGCCGGGCGGGATCGGCGCTCAGCGTCCGCTCCGCTGCCCAGCGGCGCAGCGGGGGTTCCAGGCGGCGCCGGTCTTGTGTCATCGTCTGGCCGGCCGTCACTGTCCGCGTCGTGCCGTCGGCGGGGTTGGTTTCGATCCACCGTTCGGACACCCACGCGAGCGGGAACTCGACGACGACCTCGTCGCTGAGCAGCGACTCGGCGAGTTCGTCGAGTTCCGCGCTGGTCAGCGTGCCGCTGTCGGCGATCGTGGAGATCAGCTTGGCGGTGACCCTGTCCCACCGGTGGCAGGTGCACAGCAGCAGAGCGGCGAACGAGCCGGGAAGTGTGCCACTGCCGCCGGTTCGCCGCAGCAGGTCGACCGCCTCGCCGTGGTGGGTGCTCCACCCCCACCCCCGGGGCGAGCGCAGCAGCAGTCGGCATAGCTCGTCGGCATCCCCGGCTGCGGCCAGTTCCTCAAGGGCACTGTCGTCATCGTCCGGCTCGGTCCACATCGCTTTAACGTACGCCGCTCGGGACCGCCCGGCCGAGGATTGGCCGTCATCAGCCAGCGCCGGGCGCGAGGCACGGTTATAGTACGCGCAGCACAGCCTGTTCGGAAGACGGCCGGTTCGTGGTCAGTTTGGCCGCAGGGCGCCCTGATGTAGGGAACAGGCGTAGATGAGCAGCGCGACCTGGGACGTTGCATGTAGTTGAGCAGTGCCTGGGGAGGCTGGCTGGTGTAGTTGAGCATTCGGTGTCGGCGCCGCTGTCACGGTGCGTGGTCGGGGTCCTTCTCGCGAGTCTGCGTGATTGCTTCGAGGGCAGGCCGGTCGTCGCGGGCGAGGAGGCGGCCGTAGGCGGTCAGCATGAGCCGCCCGTCTGGTCCGGTGCGCAGCAGGGCGGTGCCGGCGACGTCTTCGAGCTGGCGGACCTGCCTGGCGAGGCGGGCGGTCGTGGTGCCGAGCTGGCGGGCTGCGTGCTGGAGGTCGGGTTGCCCGGGGATCGCGAGGAGCCTGCGGATGCGCTGTCCGGCGCTGACGGCGTCGGGGTCCGGGCCGGGCCGGGGGATGCCCGGGGCCCAGCCGGACGGGGGCTCCCAGGTGACGGGCTCGCTGATGCCGGCCTGGGACAGCAGCGCGCTGGCTTGCCGGCGCAGGCACAGGTCGAGCTGCCCGGGCATGGTGAACACGAATGCGGCGTAGTCCGGGCCGCGTTGCCGGGGCAGTTGCAGCGGCCCGGGGAGGTAGCGGGGGTGGGTGCCGGTGAGCAGCTCGATCAGGCGGAGCCGGGCGAGCTGCTCCTGCGCCGGGGCGTGCTGGCCGGGGCGGCCGTGCTGCGCCAGCAGGAGGTCGCGCTGGCCGCGCCAGCTTCCGGCATCGAGCGGGGCCTGGCAGAGGCTGCCTTGCCGTCGCCGGCGGGCGTAGTCGATGACCGGGGCGCCGTGCTGGTCGAGGTTGCGGGCGAGCTGGCAGATCGCGGCCGTGACCGGTTCCAGGATGCCGTGCTGGCGGAGCAGGGCGGTGAAGTTGCCCAGCTTCCCGAGGCGGGACGGCTCCAGGCCGAGGAGCTCCCGGGCGGTGCCGTATTCTTCGCCGGTCACCGCGACGGCGAGCATGACCGCGAGCAGGGCCCGGGAGCGCTGGAAGTCGCGGCCCCACGGCGGCAGCAGGCGCAGCGCCCAGCCCGGCCACATCAGCGACGGCACGGCCGCGGCGCGTTCCCGGCCGCGGGCGGGGTCGGGAACGCGCGCCGGGCCGGCGACGGCGCGGTAGCGCAGCTGGCGCACGATGTCCGACTGGGCCGCCAGCGGCCCGGCCAGGGAGGCCTGCAGGGCGGGGCTGGCCCGGTTCCAGACGATGGGCACCTGCCCCGGGCAGGTCATCTGGCCGCGGCTGGCGGCGTGGCCGGCGAGCCAGCCGGCGATGGCGGGGTCGGGGTCGCCGGGCCGGCCGTGCAGCATGATGTCGGCGACGGCGACGCCGAGCGCGGTGACGGGCGCGAGCTGGCGGGGAGGCGATCGGGGCGGGCTGGCGAACGCGCTCATTGGCCCTGTCCGCGCGCCGAGCTCGTCCAGGACCGCGGTGACGGCGGCAGGGAAGCTGGCTGTGGCTGTGCGGCCGGCGGCTGAGGCGGCGGCGCGGGCGACCGCGCAGGCATCGTCCAGGTACTGCCGCAGGGCGGCTGCCTCGGCTGGCCGGCCTTGCGCGGACAGCAGCGCGGCGATGACGGCGTCGACGTGCTGCTGGGCGGCGAGCACGCGCCCGCCCGCGGGCAGCGCGACGGCCGGCGTGGCGGCGGGGTCGCTGCCGCAGGCGGGGGTGCCGGCTGGCGGGCGCCAGGGCGGCAGCGGCAGGCCGGCGAGGTCGCAGCGGCCGGGCTGGCGGGCCCGCCCGGGGCGGGTGCTGCGGTGCCGCCGGCCGCAGTCCGGGCAGGCGTCGGCGAGCAGCACCTGGCAGCCGGTGCAGGCGAAGGCCCACGGGATCCGCCAGGCGAGCATCCACCGGCCGCCGTTGGCCGCCAGGCAGCGGGGGCAGTAGCGGGACCCGGACGGCTGCCGCCACCAGCGCGGGGCCGGCTGGATGCCGGGCCGGGCGGCCAGGCCGGTGCCGTGGTAGCGGGCCAGCGTCATGCCGGCCAGCGTCTGGGCGGGGACGCCGGTGGCGGCGCTCAGCGCGGCCAGCTCCGGCTCGGCGAGCTGGTGCAGCCACGGCTTGCCGCCGAGCTGGCCGCGGCCGGCCCGGCCGCAGTCGATCCCGGCGAAGCGGAAGATGTCGCGGACGGTGACGTGCAGCAGGTCAGCGTAGGCTCCCAGCCAGCTGTCGAGCGCCTCGCCGGGCAGTGGCGCCAGCCGGATCGGGATGCCCGCCATGACCGGGCCTCAGCCCGCCGCGAGGGCCCGCGCCCCGGCGGCGGCCGGGCGGGCGGACAGCTTCCCCGTGCCGAACGCGGCCAGCAGCTCCTGCCGGGCGGCTTCGGCGGCGGCGTCGTTGCGGACCTGGTCCAGCAGGTCGCGGGTGAGTTTCTCGGTGCCGGTGCGGACCGCGCGGCGGCAGCCGCGGGCGATCAGCGTCATCAGCGAGGCGAAGTGCCCGGTGCTGCGCGCGAACAGGTAGTCCGCCAGGTCGTCGGCCACCATGCCCGGGTGGGTGCCGGCGAGCACCAGGTCCTTCTCGATGGCCAGCAGCAGCTGCCGCCAGGTCCGCCGGCCCGCCTCTGTAGTGACCTCGAACGGGCTGACGCCAAGGGTGGTCCAGCGGCGGGCGTTCTGCGCGAGCTCCTCTTCCCCGGCGGCCAGGCCCTCGCGGACCAGGCCGCGGCGCTCCAGCCCGACGCCCACGAACAGGAACGTGACGGGGAAGGTGTTGGCGAGGTACTTGAAGTGGTTGGCGACCTCACGGCCGTCGCGGCGCGTGACGTCGAGGAAGTGCACGTCATCGACCACGCAGAGCCGGACATCGCAGGCGAGGACGGCATCTGCGGCCCGGTGCCCGAGTTCCTCGGCGTTGCCCCTGTCATGGCCGGGCAGGCCGAAGAACCGGCAGAGCATCGCGTTGAACGACCGCTTGCTCGTCGACGAGGTCAGGCACACGTGCGCCACGGGTATCCGGTCGTGCCCGGCCCCGGTGGCCGGGCCGTAGAGGCTGACCTGCCGCTGGTGGAACTCCCGGGCGAAGACCTGGGCGATGGTCGACTTGCCCAGCCCGGGGTAGGCGTCGATCACCGCGGCGCCCTTGACCTTGTCCCCGTCCTGCCGGTTGGCTTCCACGATGTCGTCCAGCTGCTCGTGGACGGCGCGCATCTGCGGGTGCGCAGCGGCCCGAGGTTGGCATGCCAGACCGACCGCTGCTCCTCGTACTCTGCCCGCGCCTGACCGGAAAGCCCGCGGACCTGCGCGGCGGTCAGTGGGTCGGGACGCTGGCGGGGCGGGGCGGTGACGAACTCCTCCCAGCCGGCCCGGGTGGACAGCGAGTAGGCGCGCTCGGCCGGGCGCAGCGGCGCGCTCACACCGTCTCCATCGCGTCGGCGTAGAAATCACCTGGGCCGTCCCCGGGCTCCTCGCCGGGGAACGGCGCGTCGAGCTCGCTGTCGCTGTCGTCGTCTCCGCCGTCACCAGTGACGGCGGGCTCCGGTGCGCCGGCGGCCGGGGGCGGGCCCGGGACCAGGCGCAGCCGCTGCTCGGGCAGCCGCAGCGCCATCCGCCGCTCGGCGCGGTTTCCGGCCAGCCCCGCGCCCCACTGCTCCAGCAGTTCGGCCAGGGCGCGCCGGGTGTCGGGGAACCGGTGCGTGGCGGTCGCGAGCTGCCGGGCGTAGGCTAGCGCCTCGCTGCTGAACGGGCCGCCGGCCTCGGCGGCGTGCTCCCAGCGCAGCGCGTGCCACTGGTTGTCGGCCGGGTCCTGGAACCACACCCGGCTGACGTCGCCGGGGTCCAGGCGCAGCGGCCACCGGCCGGCGTGCTTGCCGGCGTAGGGGCTGGTGCGGTTGCGGTAAGGGTTCAGCGCCGGCCCGTCGTAGCGCAGGCCGCCGATCTCGACGCCATAGTGCTGGATGGTTCGCCACTCCACCTTGAGGAAGTCGAGCGCAAGGTCGGCGCGGGCGGGAACCTGAAGGTAGCCGGCCCTGGCGATCCCGTGGGCGAACATCTCCAGCGGGGAGACTTCCAGGCCGGGCACCTCGGGAATGCACAGGCCCGCGTGCGGCTGCCGGTGATAGCACTCCGCGGTCCACTGCCGGACGATCCGTTCCAGCTCGTCGAGGAAGTAAAACGCCTGCTCTTCGGGGTTCTTGCCGCGCCGGTAGACGTCCGGCCCCTTGTAACCGGGCAGCGCTGCGAGCAGCTGCTCGCCGAGGGTGCGGAACCAGCGTTCCAGGGGTCCCTTGCCGGTGGCCTGGTAGACCCTGGCCGGCTGGATTGAGATGCCCAGCCTCGCGCAGGCGGTCATCAGGTGCTCCGACAGGTAGATCTTCCCGTGGTCCACCACGACGGTCTCAGCGGGCACCGAGGGCAGCAGCGATTGCCCGTCCTCGCCGGCGAGCCGGGCGCCGTCGATCACGACGTGGCCGGGCAGCCCGTGGTAAGGCGGGCGGGTATCCGGCTGGCCGTCAGCGGGCTCGGGCAGCGGCCTGACGGACTCGAACAGCACGCCGGCCGCGTCCACGGCCTTGGTCGAGACCGGGGTGAGCCGCAGCCCGGTGATGCACCGGTCATAGAGGTCCATCGCGGCACTCAGCTCGGCCTGCACCCAGCGCAGCGTCACCGGGTCCATCGCGAACACGTCCAGCCGGGTGGTGTCCAGCAGCAGGTACTCGCCAGGCCGTACCGCCCGCAGCCGCCCGTAGGGCGTCGCCGGGCGCCCGGCGATCTCCCGCTTGCCCTTCGTCCCGCCGAACGCGGACGTGCCCTTGCTGATCTCCCGCAGCAGGATGCGGGCGCGGGTCGGCGACGGGACTGGCACGGTCCCGCCGTCATGCCCGGCGTCCAGCCGGGCGGCGATCTCGGCCAGGACCAGGTCGCGGGTGGGCTTGCTGGCCTCGGTGTGCTCGGCCAGTACCTGCCGGGCCATCTCAAGCCAGCGCGGGTCCGCCCCGGCGAGGGGCTCCCGGCGGCGCTTCCACCGGTCATCGGCCAGCCCGGCGGGGCCGGACTCCCCGAAGTCCTTCACCCAGCGGCGCACCGTGGACACGCCGACGCCGATCTCGCCGGCCTTGGCGGCATACCGGGCCAGCATCGGGACGCCGGGCGCGTACTCCGGCCGCGGCTCGCCGTCTGCCGCCAGCTCCGCGCACCCGCGCCGGAATCCCGTGCGTACTTCCTGGACGTGGGCGACGCGCTCCCGCAATTCGGCTATCTCAGTCTCTCCCAGGCCGGCCAGGTCCGCTCCGGCGCCCTCGACAGGATCCCCGGGCGCGCCGTCGAGCCGGGCAGAGGGATCGGCGAGCAGGTGACCGGCGCTGACCCGCCGGACGCCGGCCGGGCTGGACAGCAGGACGTGTGGGCCGTCAATCTCGGTGACCTGCCACCACTGGCCGTCGTATGCCAGCCGTGTCCCCACCGCCAGCAGCGCGCGCAAGTCCCCGCTCACATGGTCACCTCCAGGACGCTGCCGGCATCCAGCGGCCGGGTCAGGTCGGTGCTCAGGATCCGCTGCCACAGCAGCCGCAGTACCCCTGCCTTGGCCTGCGGGCGAGGGCAGCGGCCCTCCAGCCGGCCCAGCAGCCCGCCCACGTGGTCGCCCGGCCGGACCTCGTCCCGGACCACGGCGGTCACGGAGTCAGGAGGCATTCCCGGCCGGCGGTAGCCGGCCAGGAAGCGGACATTGGCCAGGACTACCGGGTCGGCACCGCTCCAGATCTCGTAGCCCCAGCCCCGGTCCTCGAACAGCTCACCCGGCCAGGCCAGTGCCTGCGCCACCGCGGGATCAGCGAGCCGGCCAGCGGGCTTCACGTTCACCATCTCCACCCTCTGGTCGGCGTGCAGCAGCAGGAAGTCCGGCACGTGACGGCGGACCCGGCCGCCGGCCAGCGCGCGCAGCAAGAACGGCTGGGCAGCGATCGCCGTGACATCAGGGTCGAAATCGGCCAGGAGGAGCCGGGCCAGCTCCAGTCGGCTCTCGTAGATGACGTGCCCGCCGGACGTCGCCGACCAGTAATAACCCGGGTAGTGGGCCTGCCCGCGGGCACTGCGGGTCATCCGCCACGGTCCCGCCCGGACGACCTGGCCTGCCGTGACCTGCCGCAGCGGCCGCTCGGACACCGTTCCGTCGGGCAGCCGGACCGACACCGACGGCTCGCGCAACCGCGTGCCGTCCGCGTCACCGCCAGCGCGAACGTGATCTTTCGTGTCCATAGCGTCTCAGAACGTGACGGTAACCCTGTCGCGCCCCGAAAGCCGGTAACGACACGCCCGGCATGCGCTGCACCGCAGCTCCCTCACTGCCGCCGATGCGCCGGGAACCTCATTCGCGATCAGCCGGCCTGGTCACCCGCCCGCGAAGATCGGCCATAATCGCGACCGCCCGCAAGGCAGGCCACGCCGTGACACTGCGTGACCGAAACGATGGCAGTGCTCAAGTAGTCGGGTCACTGCTCACGTAGTGCTCAAGTACAGGACCGAATGCTCATCTATCTCGGTTCCCTACACCTGAAACCCGATCCGGGCGAGGTCTACGAGAGGTGCACGACAGGTATTACCGAGGTATACGGCAGGTAGATGGCGGTTGCCAAGCTCGTGTTGCGCGCCATGCACAAGTCGCTTCGACTTAGCATCTGCGATGAATTAACTTCGTTTCCAGCCTCGCGACCGGTACGGTTTGCTGTATGGGCGATGCCGCGGACACGCTGGCGCGGCGGTTCGACGTGATGCGGCCGCACCTGAGCGAGTTTCAGCGGCGGTTGTGGCTGGGCGCGGAGGCGGCCGAGCTGGGCCCGGGCGGGGTCGCGATCGTGGCCGAGGCGACGGGCGTGGCCGCGGACACGGTGCGCCGGGGCCGTGCCGAGGCAGCCGGGACGCAGGTCCCGGC
>Ga0335076_10003020_pt1 | contig 16834 bp, 14 predicted proteins | sample Lox_Sample_25_FD_206717 | JGI IMG/M metagenome (GOLD analysis project Ga0335076, IMG submission 206717) | Soil microbial communities from Loxahatchee National Wildlife Refuge, Florida, United States - Lox_Sample_2.5 | ecosystem: Environmental > Terrestrial > Soil > Wetlands | place: USA... | reverse complement strand
TCGGATTCGATGAGTTCCGCGGGAACGGCGGCGCAATTCAAGGTGACGAAGGGATTTTCGTGGCGAGGTGATTTTTCGTGGATGGCGCGCGCGACCAGTTCTTTGCCAGTACCGGTTTCACCGAGAATGCAGACGCGGGTTTCGCTGGCCGCGACGCGATCGATTTGCGTGCGAAGTTTGGCCATGGCAGGGCCGGAGCCAAGGAGTTCGTGCTTGCCGAGGCGATGGCGGAGCTCGCGATTTTCGTCTTCGAGGCGAGAAAGTTTGAGCACGTTTTCAACGGTCAGTAACAGTTTGTCCGTGGTGAGGGGCTTTTCGAGAAAATCGAGAGCGCCGAGGCGTGTGGCTTTAACGGCCATTTCAATGTTGGCCTGGCCTGAGACGAGCACAATGGGCGTTTGCAGGCCGGAGTTTTTCAACTCTTCAAGGAGTTGCATGCCAGTTTTGCCGGGCATGACCACGTCGGAAAGGATCAAGTCGAAGCGCTGAGCTTGTAGCAGCTCGATGGCGCGATTGGCATTGTCGCAGACGGTGGCTTCGTGGCCAGCAAGGCGGAAGGCGCGGGATAGCGAGGCGAGCGTGCTGGGGTCGTCGTCGATGAGAAGGAGATGGGCTTTGCGGGGCACCGGGCTGTGTTCCTACTCAGTGGCCGCAGGAGCGGCGCGCTCGGCGTCTATGGCGGCGGGAGCAGCTTCCGACTTGGGCTTCACCGACACGTCTTGTTGGTGTTTGGGCAAATCGATGCGGAAGGTGGCACCGCGCCCTTCGTCGCTGGAAACAGAGATGGTGCCGTGATGATCGCTGACGACAGACTGCACGATGGCCAGGCCGAGGCCAGTGCCCTGCTGCTTGGTGGTGTAGTACGGCGTGAACAGACGCGAGCACTCTTCGGGGGTGAGCCCTTTGCCGGTGTCGCTGACTTCGATGCGCACGCCATCGCCGCGTTCGGTGGTGCGAAAGGTGAGATTGCCGCCGCCGGGCATAGCGTCGAGGGCGTTAAGAACCAAATTCTGGAACGCGCGATGGAGAAGCTCGGGGTCGGCGTCAATCTCCGGGAGCGATTCGCTGAGGAAATATTCGGTGGTGATGGCCGGTTTGCCGACGGCAGTGAATTGCGGCTCGAAGAGACGGACAGCATTGCGCAGGGTTTCGTTCACATTGACACGAGCAAATTGCGGTGCAGGCATCTTGGAAAAATCGCTGAAGCGGCCGACGATGCTGTTGAGGTTGGCGAGTTCGGCTTTGAGGGTGGCGGTGCCTTCAGCAAACACTTCCTGGAATTGCGCGGGGCCGAGTTGGCGGGCGCGTTGCAAATTTTCTAGAGTGATCTGCATAGGGAAAAGGGGATTTCGCAGTTCGTGGGCCAGGCGACGGGCTAGTTCCCGCCAAGCCGCGACGCGTTCGGTCTGCACCAGCTTTTCTTTCTGCGCCGCAAGGGTATTGGTCATGTGATTAAAGGCGCGGGCAAGCTGACCAATTTCGTCCTTGCCTTGTACATCGATGTGCGTGTCCCAGCGGCCGGAGGCCACATTACGCGCGCCATTGGCGAGTTCTTCGACGGGACGGGTGATGCGTTTGGAAATCCACCAGGACAAGAGCAGACCAATCAGGATCGCGGCGAGGGCCACGGCGGCGGCGGTCTTGAAGATCTGACGGCGAAGGAGAACGAGCCCGCGCTGCTGGCTGCCGAGAAGCAGGACGCCGAGAAGTTCATTGTGGCGACCGGTAAGTGGGCGGGCGTGAAACGTCTCGGCGCTGGCGGGGTCGGAGGTCCACTGAATGGTTTTGACGACCATCTCCGGCGAAGTTTGCTTCTGGATTTGTTCGATGAGCGGCTGGAACTGGTCGGCTTGGGCAACGGGACCGTTGGCGTCGGTCAAGGCTGTGGCATTGAAATTCTGGTCGAGATTCTTGTACAGAAGGGCGCGCATGCCGGTAGGAAGAACCAACGAAGCGAGGAAATTCTGGTCGAGGCGGCGGCCACCAATGATGTAGACGACCTTGTCGCCGACCGTTTGTGTGCGGACCGCGGAGAGCGAAAGGGCAACGTTGTCGGGCAATTCTTCGCGCTTCAAGAAGGCGGGCGTGCCGTCCCAGCTTTTGTTGGCGGTGACCCAGTCGATTTTGTAGCCCACGCGCGCAGGATATTGGGCGGAGGAAATCAGAGTGCCATCGGAATTGGCGAATTCTACGAAATCGAGATTGTGGGTTTGCGCGGAGCCGTTGGCATCGTGAATGTACAGCGAGGAATCGGCGTTCGGGCGGGCTAAATCGAGGACCATGCGGATAGTGGTGTCGGAGTTGGTGATGTTCTCTACCTGCTGCGTCACCATTTCGCCGCTTTGTTCGAATTCCTTTTTGAATTGCGAGACCAGCGCTTCGGTGCGCTGGGAATCCTCCTGTTCGAAGGCTTGCTGCGTATAGTGGGTGACGCCGTAAGTGACCAGGGAAACCGAGGCGAGGACCGTGACGAGGAAGATCAGGAATATTTTGCTGCGAAAACTCATGGGCGGACTCCTGGTTCTGTGCTGCGCGATTGCGGCGAATTGGAATTAGAGGTTGCGGGCTCGGTGGAATCGAGCCAGACGTCGGCAAGGCGCCAGTCGCCGGAAGGGGAGGCGGACCAGTTGCGGACGTTAGGCGCGATGCCGAGGTAATCGGGCAAAAGCAGCAACGGTAGAACTTGGCGGGTGTCGAGGGAATTGCGCTCGGCGTCGTAGAGTTGCTCGGTGGCGGCATCGTTGGGCACGGATTTCTGGGTCGCGCCGGCATCGGTATGGAGGAATTGCTGAAAGTCGAACAGTTCGGTGCGGGGCGAGAGCGAATCGTAATGCCAGGCAAAAAGATGGAGACCGGTAGGAGGCAAGGCGGCCGTACCGCTGACAGCAGTGTGTGAGACGACTTGAATCGCGATGTTCGCCTGACGGGCGTTCACCGCGACGCGTTCGCCCAGAAGCTTCATCAGATCGCCAAGGGCGTCGACACGCAAGCGCAGCGGGTCGGCCGCGGACGCGATGTCTCCGGGAAGCGAAGAGCGGATCTGTTTGGCGCGTTCAAGGTTCATGGAAGTGCCGAGTAGAAAAGCATATCCCGAGAGCCACTGCGGCAAAAGAGCTGGTGCGGGGAGTGCTTGCCTTTGAAGCAACACGTTAGCCATGGTGTCGCGGTCGAGGGAAAGGTCGAGGGCTTCGCGGAGTTGCTGATTCGAAGTGAAGGATTGCGCGTCGTCGAAACGAAGGGCAAGCAAAGTGGACGGAGGCGAAGACCAGATACGGAGATTTTCCTGGCGGGCTTTGCGCACCAGGTCGGGAGGAATGTCGATCAGATCGGTGCGTCCGACTTGCAGATCGAGAATCTGGCGGAGAGCAGTCTGGCCGAGAGTGAACTCGATGGCATCGAGGAAGGGTCGGCCTTCCCAAGCATTTTCGTTGGCGATGAGTTTGATGCGGGAGGTTCGCAGGGTGGGTAGGTTCGAATCCGTGCTGGTGATGGTAGAGCTTTCTGCGAGGGTGAACGGGCCGGTGCCGAGAAGCACGCCGCCGGGTTGGGGACGGAAGATGAAGTAACCTCCGGAGGCGAGCTGCTCGAGCAGGTCGGCCATTGCGTCTGGCGCATGGATCTGGACTGTGGAGTCCGTGGTGGAGATCTGCCATGCCGAAGGCAGAAGCGATTGAAGAGATGCTGCGACTTCTTTGGAGGTGAGTGGCGAGCCGTCGGAGAATTTCACGCCGGGACGCAGCTTGAATTGCCAGGTCCTGAAAGCGGCGTCGTGGGTCCATTCGATGGCCAGCGCGGGTTGGAAGCGGCCGTAGTCGTCGAGGGTAAGCAGGCGATCAAAGAGCAACGCGGCCACTTTTTCACTTTGGCCCGCAGCGACGGAACCGGGCTTCCACTCGCGCGGATCGACGGTGATGCGGGAAATCTGCAGCTCGACCCGCAACGTGCCACCGTATTTCGGGTGCTCGGCGGGCGCGGCAGATGGCGGTACAAACAGTACAGCGGCGGCGATCGAGAGGATGCTAGTTGCCGCAAGCGAGAGTGATTTTGTACACCTCATAGTTCCCCGTTCGAAGATTGTGCGCCACCACCAATGCAGCAGTGGGATCTTGGGCTCCATTGATGGCCACGATAGGACCCGGCAGATCGGTGAGAAGCGCGGCGCTCCCGAGCCGCGACGGTGAATCCGGGAGCACTTGCAGAACGTCGGGCGTTTGCCAATCGGATGAGTTGTCCAACAATTTCCAGCCGACCGTACTGCAGGGAGGGGAAAGGACGGTGGGGGCACGCCACATGGGCTTGGACGCGTGACATTTGGTTTCGGAAGGCTGGGACCAGGAAAATTCGCAGGTTTTCGTGGGAAGAAAGGCCACACCGTCGTTGCCGCGAACGATGAGTTCGCCGCGGGGGTCGCGCGAGGGAGCCATGGCTGCGGGCGGCAGCGAAATGGTTTGTGCGGGCTGTTCCGCGGCGTCGAGGCGCTGGATGGAAGCAGTGGAATTGTGGGCGGTAAGGAGAACCATGCCTGCTTCGGAACCGTTCCAGAGAGAGGAGGCGTCGAGGATGCGGCCGGGCGATTGGTAAACGAGTTGGCGCTCGATGCGAATGGGAACCACGGGAAGACTGGCAACGCGGAAGGCGATTCGAGGGATGGTGAGGAAGCGAACCTGTTCGGTATCCGCGGACTGGATCGCAGCGCACAGGACGATTTGCGTAGGAGTTTCGGCTACACCGACGCGAAGAATTGTCGCAGAGGGATCGTCAGCGAAAGAAATATGGCGGGTGGCGAGGGCGGTGCGTAGCGTGTCCTGCCAGTCCTTGCCGGTTTCCGCAGCGAAATTGGGATCCTGGAAGAATTGCAAGTGCAGCGGGCGGTGAAGGTTGGGAATCGTGGCGACGCGATCGGCGAGTTGCTGGACGGCGTCGTCGAGAGAGATGGTGTCTGCGGCTGCGGGGGAATGGGTGGGACAGGCGCACAGGATAAGAAGAAGCGCGAGAGCAAGGGATGGCCTGCGGGATTTGAGGGGATGCACGGCGTTTCTGGGTTGATGATAGCACGGAGAAGGGTGCAGGCTTGGGAGGTACCCCGGGTTGATTGAAACTGGACGAAGAGAGTGGAGGCAGGCCGGCAGGGGGCTAGTGCTGGCGGTAGTCCTTGTAGAGATCGAGATGGTTGAGCATGCCAATCAGGATCTGGGTGTAGGCGAAATATTCGGAGAGGGCTTCGTCGGAAACGTTGTAGAGGGATTTGCGGCGAGCGTCGCGGATGGTGGCGAAGTCTTCGGGCTTGAGAGTCGCAACGGCGCTGTTCTGGAAGTCGATGTGATCGGCGATGCCGTAGATGGGAAGGCTGGCGGCGACGGCCTGGGCAAGTTGCTGTTGCGTGGCTTTCTTTTCGCGTATCTGCTGATCGAAGTCAGCGCCCTTGGTGGCCATCACCTGATCGAACTCTTTCTGCGTGTGGGGAAGACCGGAGATTGCTTGAAGAATTTGTTGGCGGGTGAACTTGGGGTGCGCGTGGTCGGCGGGATTGGGAAGTTTGTAGTTCATGACGGCGGCAATGTCGTTGCGGCGAAACTCTTCCTGAATTTTGGAGCGGCCATCCCATTTGCTGAGGGCGCGAAAGCTTTCGTCGGTCATCTGTTCGGCGAGGAGGTGGGCGGCGGCTTCGCGGACGAAGGGCTGAGAATCTTCGAGCAAGTTGGTCAGCGCTTCGCTGGCTTGCTTGGGGTCCATGGTGCCGTAGAGGAAAAGTGCGGAGGTATCGGAATCGAGATCAAGGGAATGTTCGGAGATGTGGATGACGCCGTTGGGATAGAGAAGAAGTTTGTACGCGAGGGGACGAACGTCGACGCCGGCTTGGCCCAATTCTAACGCCAGGGTAAGAAAGTTGGCGGGGTCGGACTCCTGGAAATCCGCCTGTGCCAGGGAATCGCGAATGAGATTGCGCGTTTCTGGAGAAGGATCAGCGGGGAAGAGCATGCCGGCGGCATCGACCTGAAAGGCGTGATCGTTTTTTTCTTCGGCGAGGAGGCTGCGGACGCAACTAACCCCTTCAGGGCCGGCGGCCTGGACATTTTTCCAGAAGGTATCGAGTTCCTTGGTTTTGGCGGCGAGTTGCTCTTCATTCAGTTGGGCGAGATGGAAGCCGTAGACTCGGGACTTTTCGCTGCGAAGATCCGCGCAGGTGACTGCGGTGGCATGCGCAGTGTTTGCTGCGAAAGATAGGCCCAGCAAAAGGGTAAGGAAAAACCACGAGCGGTTCCTCAAGTCGGGGGCTCCGTTGGGATATGGCGGGCTCGAAAGTGGTGCGTCCCTCTGATCCATGCAGATAGTAACACCGGCAGAGATAAGATGCCGGGCGGCGTGGTCAGTGCCGCCCGGTGTGGTCAGGAGAGAGTCGCTCTACTGTTCTGTTTGTTGGTGAAAGCCGGGAAGTCAATCTTGCATGGCGTGGGTGACGATCTCCGCGGACTCGGGGGTCCAGACGATGCGGTGAAGCGTGCCGGCGGAGCGGAGGAGATAGAGGTGCCGACGCAGGGTGATGCGGTAAATGGTGCGGCCATCGAGGCCATGGAAGGCGTAGACGACGATGGTATTTTCTGCATGCTCCTGTTCCAAGGGCAGCGCAGCCAGTTCATAGCCGGAGAATTGCGGAGAGAGACCGCGAAGGACGGAGGCGGCGACGAGCCGCGCATCCCGGCACCAGGTATCGTGCCCGGCATTGACCCAGCGCTGGAGTTCCTCGACGGCCGCGCGATCTTCTGGAAAGGCGATGATGGTGCGCTGTTCTTTGGGTTGCGGCGGAGTGATGCGCAGATCGCTGGCGGAGGCACCGAAAGTCCAAAGGAGGAGACTGCAAGCGACGCGGAAGATGACGGACAAAGCAGTGTGGGAATTGCGATTTGTGAGTTGCCAGGAATAGGTGTTCATGGTGACCTCCTTGGGAAGCTGCGGGTACGAGTTAGAACGGAGCGAAGCGTTGATTCTTGCAGCCGCGTCAGAAACGCGGTCCGGACGCAGGGCGCGGCGCTGGGCGGGGAGAACATCAGGGCGAAAAGATGCAAGTGCGGCGGTACTTGTCTTGTCACGCATGGTGTCTCCTCCAGCGACGCGGTCCGCATCCGTCAACTGTGATACGGGTGGAGCGTTAGAAAGGACTCGGGGAAGCGGCTGGAGTGCCATTCCAAAGGCTTGGCCAGCTTTCTGCACGAGCAGGTCGTTGTAATTCGAATGGAGAATCATCAGCGCCTCCTGTGCGATGAATTGAAACGGCACTCGCCGCTTCCCCGAAACTGGTTACGGCCGCTTGGTGGATTTGCGTTGAGCAGCGGCGACGGGCGCGGGATCGTCTGGGTCATCCGGAGAATCAGGCGCAGCCTGGGAGCCATTGTTCTGAAACGCGGAGCGGAGCACGTCCGCGGCAAAGAAGTTTTTCCCGTCCATGGGGACCATCATGATCTGGAGTTTGTCTGAGAGACGCTCGGCGATGATTTTCTGGATGAGCATGGGATTCTGCTTGAGGATGGTGGCTTCGTAGCGCATGCGCTCGGCATCGGCGGCTGCGGTCACGCGGGTGTGATTGGCTTCGGCGTCGGAAAGATTTTTCTGGCGCTCGACCTCGGCTTTGCTATCGATGATTTTGGCCTGCGCGGCGGCTTCGGCATTTTGCAAGGTGGCTTCCTTGCGCGCGGCGGCTTCGAGTTTGGACTGTTCGATCTGCTTTTGCTTGAGCGGCAAGGTGTATTGCATGGCATCGGATTCAGCTTTTGCTTGTAAAACGCGGACTTGCGCCTGAGCTTCGGCCTGTTTTATTTCGCGGGCTTTTTGGGCGTCCGCTTCAAGTTCGGCGATTTTCACTTCCTTGGATTTGATTTCCTGCTCGGTGCCCAGGCGCTCGTTTTCCTGTTCTTTCAGCAGCAAACCTTCAAGGCCTTGCGCGTAGTCGGCGGGCAATTGAATGTCGCGGAGGAGCACTTCGCGAACCACGATTCCGTCGGTCGCCAGGCGGAGTTTAATGGCGTCGGCGGCCTGGCTGCGCAATTCTTCGCGCTTAACGGCGAAGATTTCACGGGTGAGATAGTTGGGAGCGAACTGGCGATAGATAGAAGAGACGACGGGCCCGACCACTTGCTGATCGACGGGTTGCGGCAAGTTCTGGTGAATGGAAGCGAGGCGAGAAGGATCGAGGCGATAGCGCACTGTGACGGCGAGACCAATGTTCAAGCCTTCACGGGCCTGCACGGTGAGAATTTCGGCAGCAGGTTTGGCGTTAGCGGTGGCGGCGGTGGTGTAGACGCGCTCACGAGTATCGTAGAGCACCACATTATCGATGAGCGGAACTTGCAAGTGAACCCCGGGATACAAAGTGGCGGGGTGGACGCCGGAAAGCTGGCTGACGCGAATTCCGGCGAAGCCATCGGGAACTACGACGATGGCCAGCGAGAAAAGGATCGGCAAGACGCCGGCAAGCGCCAGCTTCTGAGCGACCAGCCAGCGCACCGGACCGAAAGGGCGCGGCTCGATGGCCGCGGTTCCCTCTCCCGCCGACTGCTGAAGCAGCCAACGCAACCGCGCGGCAACGTAAACGTCATAAGCAACCACAGCGGCGGCGGCGATGAAGCAACCGACACCGAGAATCATGAATAACAGCTTCAACGCGAGCATGGGAAGTTTCCTTTCTCTCCTTGGCCGGGGTTCGGCCGGCCACTGCGATCCCGGGCGGCTGCCACTTTACGGACACGGTGCTTGGCGGCATGGCGCTGCGGGAAATTCGTTCCGCCGTCTAGCGCTCTTTGGCATAGGCATGCGCGGCGAGACGCGCGCCATGTTCGATCTGCGGCGGCGACGCCACGTGACGTGTTGCTGCCGTGGCAGGATGCATGAGCACAAACGCGACACGCAGCAATAGTGCTTGTAAGACGAGTGCGGCGAAGAGCGCGACGATGGTCGTGACGACGATTGCGGCGAATCCAATGAAGGTGTCCATGTGAGTCCTCCTTGGGCGGGAATTCTGTTCTAGCGGGATCCGAAATCTTCGAGTACGGGTTCGGTGTGGCTGGAAGGCTGATTGCGCGCTTGCAGGATTTCGGCAGCATCGGCGGTTGCGGGCGCCGCACCGAAGAGACGCGCGGTTTCGTCCGTGCGTTCGGCGATGAGAGAGACAGAGTCGCCTACCTGAACGCGTGCGAAGAGGTCCTTGATGTCGCTGTTGCGGAGGCGAATGCAGCCGTGGGAAGCGTGCTTGCCGATGGAGTCTGGCCGGTTGGTGCCGTGAATGCCGAAGCCCTTGATGTCAAGGCCAATCCAGCGGGGGCCGAGCGGGTTATTCGCGCCGGGGCCGATAACTACGCCGGGATGGTAGTAGGTGGGATTTTCCAGGCGGCGCACGATGTGGAATTCACCGGCGGGGCTGGGGCTGTCTGTGGCGCCGACGGCGACGTCGTAGATGCGGAGGATGCGGTCGCCTTCGGTGAGAGCCAGTTTGCGATCAGGAAAGCTGACGACGATGTGGCGGGTTGGCGCGGCCGTTTTGTTGGCGTTTGCGGGGGCGACTTGAGCCACAGCGGAAGTGGCACAGCAGAGGAAGGCGGCGAGGACAGCGAGGTGGAAGCAGCGAGGGGCGTTTGTTTTGGAGTTGTCGGAGTTGCTTGGCCGGTTCATGTGTCCTCTCTTTTGTGACCTTCGGAAAGGGGAGTCGCATGCCGGTGGCCAGTCGCATTACGGTGATACAAAATGACTTATCGGATGTTCTTGCTGAGAATTCGTGGCCCGGCGGACACACCGTGTTTTGCAAGACGCAAGCTTAACGGCCGGCAAAACAGCGATTTACGACCGAAATGGTTGCAACTAGTCGGCGGCTGCGGGGAGCGGGATGCGGGCAAGCATTGCCGACGCTGTGGCGAGCGCGTTGCCGGACGGTGTGTCGGGATACTCGTTGTGCTGTTCGGTCCAACGGTGTTCGAAGGCGAAGTAGTCGGGCATGACGGCGGTCTTGCCATCGAGGCGTGCGCTGAGTTCCGTAACGAACATTTCCCAGCGCGGGAGATAGAAGTCGCGAAGCAAGCCGGACCATTCCTTGTTGGCGTAATCGTGGAGGTCGGTGGCGGGATTGTCGGGTCCCCAGTAGGTAATCAACGTGCGCGCGTTTTTTTCGAAGAGCGCGCGTTCCCCGCTGGTGCGCGCCATTTGTTTCGCTTGGCCGAGCCAGTGGCCGAGTAGGAATTCGCGGCGGGTGGCAAGGAGCGTATCCAGGTCGCGGACAAGCTGAAGAAACGCGGTGGAGGATTGCTGGAAGCGCACTTTATCGTGGGCTTGGTAGGCGGAAATCATCTGACGATAGAGAGCTAGACCGCGATTGGTGAGAACCTGGCGCACCAGATCGACGGCGTCGATCTGATAGGTATCGACCTTAGCCAGGGAAGTTTTCGCGCTAAGGAATTCGTGAGCGGCCTCTTCGAGTTTGGCGGGATCGTAGTCGAACTGCGTGGTGCCCCAGGTGGAAGCACTTTTCACATCGAGTGAAGGGCGAGCACAGAAGATGGACTGCGGCGCGTTACCAGAGTGGTAGACGGTTTCAAGAAGCAAATCCCAGGCGTGTTGGACTTGCGGTGTGGACTGGCCGTATCGGTATTGCGCGTATTGACGAATCCACTGGTGAAGATCGACGGGTTGCCCATGCCAAGCCATTTCGAACAGGAGATCGTAGACGACGGGATTATTGTTGATGCCTTCCATCAACGCACCGACGCCGACCAAAGTGCGGCCAGACGGAGTGGCAGCAGCGCTAACCGGCTCCGAGGCAATGCGCGGAAGATCCCCGAACATGCCGGTAACTTCGCCAAAGTTGTTAACGATGCCCCAGACCCACGGGGAGCCGTCGAATCCTTTGCGTTGTTCCCAGTCGGGGCTGCCGAGATTGAGAACGAGAATGTTTTTGCGAAGCAGGCCGCTGAGAAGCTGATTCTTCGGATTGCCTTGCCAGCCCTGCAAGACCCAGACGGATTGAGGATTGGCGCGGAGCATGGCGTCCTGCACGCCCCGAGCGAGAGAAGTAATGTCGAGGCCCGCGGTTTGGCCGCCTTCGTGGAAGAGATCACCGCCGTAGAAGCGCACAGGACCATAGAGCTTTTTTGCCTCGTCGTAGTAAATCGACGCCATGCGAGAGAAGAGCGGGTCGGAGGAGAGCAGGATCAAGGGCCGGCGAAAACTGGACCATTTGCCCTGGTCTATGATTTTGGCGTTGGGGAATTTTTTTGCGAGCGAGGCAGGCACCATGCCGTAGAAGCCTTGTAGGACCGGCTGGATACCGAGTTCGCGCATGCGGACGAGAATCTTTTCTTCGAGTTCGGTGCGCTCGTCGATCATGCGTTGTGTTACGGGACCGCCCCAGCCTTCGAGGTTGCCCATGAGCCACCACGCGGTGTAAGCGGGTCCGGGGAGAAATTCGAGAATTTCGGAATCGGAATAGCCGATGCGCCGAAGGGTATTTTGCCAGACCGCTTCGCTGCCAATGGTGGCGAGCGCCAGATTGATGCCGTTAAGGGCCATCCAATCGAGCTCGCGTTGCCAGCGAGGCCAGTCGGCGAAAGAGAAAGTGTAGTTGAAGGTGCAGTAGTTCAGGTAATAGCGATAGAGCGAGGAGGAAGTTTGACGAACAGGTCGCGGAATCTCCGGAAGTGGCGCAACGGGTGCGAGGTTGTCGCCGAGATGCGAGAGTGTGCGGTGGCAATAGTATTTGAGGTACCAGTTCAAACCCGTGGCCGCACTGGAAAGGTCGGTGGCCCGGATGGTCAAGATGCCATCGTGGGTCTGCAGTTCGAAGACACCGGCATCGTGTTCGCCGGAGAAATGCGCGAAGACGAGATGGGGAGCGAGCCAGGGCACCACTCTTTGCGCGAGATCGGCGACCGGCGGAAACTCGACGGCGTGCGCGGCGGCCTTTGTGGCAGTTCGATGTGGAAACGCAAGCGATGGCGAGGTCGACAAAAAGAGCAAGAAGAATGCGCAGAGAAAGCTGAGGGAAACGCGCGCTTTGGGCATAGCATCCTCCAGGACGCCAGGAGAATCATGACACCAACACACGGCGCAGGAAACCAGCGTGGCTCGGGATTTTGCGGAAGCAAAGTTAGGAGGTAGTCTAAGAAAGGGTTGGAAAACAGAGGGTCCGTTCACATGCCGCAAACACAGGGGATTCGCCTCGGGAGAATCCTGGGAATTCCCATTTATCTGGACTTCAGTTGGATTCTGATTTTTGGACTGGTGACGGTGTCGCTGGCCATGCAGTTTACCAGCGAATTTTCGAACTGGAGCCCGGCGGAGCATTGGATTGTCGGGGTTGTGACCAGCCTGCTGTTTTTTGGGTCGGTGGTGTTCCACGAACTGGCGCACAGCACCGTGGCGCAGCATTACAAGATCAAGGTTCTGTCGATTACGCTGTTTCTGTTCGGGGGCCTGGCGCGGATCGGGCGCGAACCCAGCAAGGCGATTCAGGAATTCAACATTGCGATTGCCGGTCCGCTGGCGAGCGGATTTCTATACGCGCTTTTCCGGGTTTTGCGCGTGGCATTTCCCGGGAAGGCAATGTTGGGTGCGGTGCTGGATCCATTGATTGACGCGAACGGCGCGCTGGCATTGTTCAATTTGTTGCCGGGATTTCCGCTGGACGGCGGGCGCATGTTTCGCGCGATGGTGTGGGGCGCGACCAAAGATTTTGCGCGCGCGACACGAATGGCGGTGGGTAGCGGAAAGTTGCTGGCATACCTGATGATCGGCGTGGGCATTTTTTCGGCGGTGGCCGGGGGCGAATCAGGAATTCTGCAGGAATACGTGGGGCGTTGGGGGGGAATCTGGCTGGCGTTCATCGGCTGGTTCCTTTTGAATGCGGCACAGGCGAGCATCAGTCAACTAACGATTCGCGAGACGTTGACGGGGTTGTGCGCGGCCGATGTGATGAGCCACGAAGTGCCCACAGTGCCGGGGAACATGAGCCTGGAGGAGTACAGCGGCGAAGTGCTGCGGACGGGGCGGCGCATCCACATTGTGACGACCGACGACCGGCTGGTGGGCTTGATGAACGTGGCCGCGTTGAACCAGGTGCCGCGCGATGAATGGGGACTGAATTCGGTGCAGGCGGTGATGGTGCCGAGGGATCGGATTTTGTGGGCGTCGCCGGACGAACCGCTGCAACGACTGCTGGAACGGCTGATGGGCGCGGACGTCAACCAGATGCCGGTGGTAAGCCACACCGAAGACGGCGCCGCACACATTGTGGGGATGGTGACGCGCGATGCGATTTTGCGAGTGATTCAGACGCGGAGCGAGTTGAGCGCGGCTTTGAGGGGATGAAGGAAGTTTTCAGTTGTGAGTCATAGGTTTTGAGTTACCAGCTTCATTGCGACGTGGCCGAAAGAAGTGTTACGTCTTCTCCATTCGGGGTCGCCTGATAGAGGACAAAGCTGCGGCCCTGATCCTGAACAACCGGCACGACTTGAGTTCGTGCGCCCTGATGCATCGAAACTTTCCGCCATCCCGGCGGCACGGACGTTTTGAGCGTCAGCGGCAGGTCATAACTTTCATCGGTCAGCGATTGCCGCAAAACGACTGAAATCGCATCACCGTCGACGTAGGAATGCACATCCGCGTGCATGCGTTCGCGCATGTATTTCGCAACGTCCTGGAAGGTGGCGATCCACAGGCGGTCCTCTTTAGACTTCATGTATGCGAGATATTCGGTGATTTCCGCGTGGGTCTTCGGTTCCCAACCGATGCCGTCTACGCCGTGCGAAACCAGTACGAGCCAAACATTACCGTCCGCCAGGCTTTGGTCTACCCAGGAATTGATGGTCGCGACGGGTGTCTTTCTCAGAGGGCCGCGTTGCCAGCGGACGTATTCTTTTTTGGAGGTTGCAGGGTCGACCGTGCTTGCGCGATCGAGGTCGTCGACAAACGAATCTGGCATGTAATTGCGCGCAAGTGGATAACGCTGGAGAGCGAAGTTGACGCCACGACTATCCTCCGTGCCGTAGGGGCACTCGACGGAAAAAGTATGTTTGTAGCCCAGGTGCTCCAGGATGTCTTGCCGGCTCTTTTCCAGTTCGTAAATCAAATTGGCATCGTCGAGAACCGCCAGGCGTGGATGGGTGACGGTATGGCTGGCAAATTCATAGCCGCGATTGGCCAGCGCGGTCAGTTCGGCCCAAGTGATGCGATCCTTTTGTTTTTGGTTCACTGTTTCGGAGGTAGCTGGCTTGAACGCGCCCTGCCGTACCTTGGCATACGCGTCGTCGAGGATTTGGTAGGCCTTTGCAAAGTTCTGGTCTTCGTCATAAACCGTGCCGGCTTCTGTCTGAAACTTGGCGGTGCCGGAATAGCCGAGATACGGAAGAGCGGAGGCGCGTTCGAAGAAATTGTCTTTATTGGTCGGGGTCCTGGCCGTCTCTTCGATGATTGTTTTTACGGGCCTGCCGACGAACGTGCCGTGGTATTGCGAACCGGGAATCTCTCCGGTAATGATGAAGAACGTGGCGGGAAAGCCGAAACGATCCATGATGGGGACGGCCACACGGAATTGATTGATGCTGCCGTCGTCGTAGGTAAGAGAGACGGCGGCCGATTTTCCATACTGCCACTTGGTGATTTCCGTTGTGCCGATTTGCGCGAACGCTACTGGAGCGGAAGAGAGCAGGAGTGCGCAGATCACTCGAATTCTATTGTTCAGTGTCATTTTCGTTTCCTGACTGCTTGTGGGCGCCGCGAAGCGGCGGCATCCGCGTCATTTTAGAACTACGAAGTCAGAATGCGCCACACAACTTCAAGATAGTTTCAATCGCGCTCACGGGCATTCGTTCGCAGGACTTTAAAGCCACCAGTGCGTGCGTCGACGACAATGTTCGTGAAGCCGGCGGTCGTAAGGCGAGACTGGACGGTTTGCGAATCGAGAGGTGTGAAGGTGCTGCGGATGTGGCCAATACGATGAATCCAGTCGTTGTGGATTTCGAACATGACGAAAGTTCCGCTAGGGCGCAGAACGCGGAACGCTTCGCAGAACATGTGGTCCTGCACTTGGGTCGATTTGAGATGGTGGGCCACCAGGATCGCAAGAGCGGAGGAGAACGTCTGGGAGGCGAAGGGGAGCCGAGTAACATCGGCACAGAGCGTTTCGGAAAGGCCGTTCGTTCGTGATTTCAGTGTGAGCACGGAACGGTGGTCGTGGTCGATGGAGGTTAATCGCAGCACCCGAGGGCGGAGGTGCGAAGTGGCAGCGCCATAACCTGCTCCCAGTTCGAGCAAGTGATCGCCGAGCGTGACGTCGCGCAGCAGCCACGGCAGGAGATAGCGCTGCGTCAAACCGCGCCAGAACGACGACCCGCAGACGGAATGTTCGAGAAGATTCATACGCGATGAGTGTAGCGCAAGGACAACTGCTTTGAACTGACGATGGCACCAAGCCAGGACACAGTCAGCGGTTGACGAGGTGCATCATATTTTCGGGGTAGCGTTGGCCGGAGGCGACGCCTTTGGGGGCGACTTCGTCGAGGCGGCGGAGATTGGCGGGAGTGAGTTGCACGCCCAGGGCGGCTACATTTTCTTCGAGATACTTGCGGCGTTTGGTGCCGGGAATGGGGATCAGGTCGCTACCCTGGGCGAGCAGCCACGCGAGAGCGAGCTGGCCTGAGGTGCAACCCTTTTCCTTGGCGAGTTGATCTACGCGCGCAACGAGGTCGAGGTTCTTCTGAAAATTTTCGCCCTGAAACCGCGGGGAGAAGCGGCGGAAATCGTCGACGGCTAAATCGTCGAATTTCTTAATTTGCCCGGTGAGGAAGCCGCGGCCGAGCGGGCTGTAGGGCACGAAGCCGATGCCCAGCTCACGCGTGGTAGGCAAAACTTCGTCTTCGGGGTCACGCGTCCATAAAGAATATTCGGACTGCAGCGCGGTGATGGGGTGAATGGCGTGGGCACGGCGAATGGTAGCGGCGGAAGCTTCGGAAAGGCCGAGGAAGCGGACTTTCCCTTCGCGGACGAGTTGGGCCATGGCGCCGACGGTTTCTTCGATGGGGGTGTCCGGATCGACGCGATGCTGATAGTAGAGGTCAATGTGATCGAGGCCGAGGCGCTTGAGGCTGGCTTCGCAGGAGGAGCGCACGTAGGCGGGCTTGCCGCTGACGCCGCGAAGGGCGGGATTAGCCCTGTCGCGCAGGATGGCGAATTTTGTGGCGAGAAAAACCTTATCGCGACGATCGCGGATGGCTTTGCCGACGAGGATTTCATTGTCGCCGTGGCCGTAAACGTCGGCGGTATCGAGAAAATTGATGCCAAGGTCGAGAGCGCGGTGAATGGTGGCGAGGGATTCGACTTCGTCGCCCACTCCATAAAATTCCGACATGCCCATACAGCCAAGGCCCATGGCGGATAGCATGGGGCCAGATTTGCCAAGTTGCCGTTGCTGCATCCGATCACCTCGCAAATAGTCTATTCGGATATGATGTGTGCGCGAAAGGCGCGGTCACCCACGAGCGAGAAGAAGTGAATGCGAATTCTAAACTTGGGTATGCAGGGGTGGCGATCGCGGCGCTGTGCTCGGCGATCACGTGCGGCGTAACATTTTTGTTCGCACTGTACCGGCAACTGGCGCTGGTCGAGGTAGCGGCGAGCATTGCATTGGGAGTGGAATTGTATTTTTTGAGTTCGGCTGTGGGCGAGCTCATAGAAAAACGAGAAGCGCCGAAGAGATGGAAGATGTGGACGGCGATGAGTCTGGCGGGATTGGTCGTGATTGGTTTTAGCGTCGCGAAGCGGTTGCAGTAAGCGAAATCGATGCGGAAGAAAAAGCGGCCAA
>Ga0335076_10003019_pt1 | contig 16836 bp, 11 predicted proteins | sample Lox_Sample_25_FD_206717 | JGI IMG/M metagenome (GOLD analysis project Ga0335076, IMG submission 206717) | Soil microbial communities from Loxahatchee National Wildlife Refuge, Florida, United States - Lox_Sample_2.5 | ecosystem: Environmental > Terrestrial > Soil > Wetlands | place: USA... | reverse complement strand
CATCTCCAGGCCGCGCGGAGGGACGCCAGACACACGCCCGGAGCGTGAGGCCGAGGATGTCCACCCCGCGATGCCCGATGGAACAACAGCGATGAAGGCGTCTGCGCACAATGTGAGGTGCTGTTTCCTATGGGCCGAAGAGCCCGAGTCGCGCTGCCTCGGCGGTTGCTGCACCTCGGGAGCGAACGCTGAGCTTGCCGAGGATCGCTGAGACGTGGTGGTCGACCGTCTTTCCGGATAACACCAACCGCTCGGCGATCTCAGCGTTGCGCAGCCCTTCGGCCAGTAGCCCGAGTACCTCAAGCTCGCGGGCCGTGAGACCGGCCGGGTTCGCGCGGGTGTTTGGACGAGGGCCTCGGGGCAGGCCGCGCTGGCCCAGCTCGCGGAGACGGCCGGCGATGATCGCCGCGGCGGGTCGGGCGCCGAGCGATTGGAGCTCGTCGAGCGCCTGGCGCAGTGCTTTGCCGTCGTGCGAGTCCGCGAGCGCGAGCGCCGCTTGGTAGCTGCAGCCGTTCTCACGCCAGTAGCTCGCGGCGCGGGCCCAGTCGCCGGCGATCTGGTGCGAATACGGTTCTCCGGCGTCCGCCGGCGGCTCGTCGAGCAGTCCGGCCCGCCACCGCCAGAGCCCGAGCTCGCCAATGAAGCTCGGTGCGCGTTGGCGCAGCGCGAGCTCAAACGCGGCCTGCGTAACCCGCGCGATCTCCGCCTGGCGGCTCTCGAGCCACGCGCATTCGGCGCCTGCGGCGGCTACGGGGCCAAGAAACGCCAGGTCGCCGACCGACTCGGCGATCGCCTGAGCGCGGTCGAGCGGCGTGCTGTGATCCGGATCCCCCCGTCGCGCGCGGACCAGCGCCCGCACGCGCAACGCATCGAAGATCGGCCCGATCGCCGAGCTCGGCGGCGCGTCGATGAGCGATGTCGCGGTCTCGGCGGCCTGGTCCCACAAACCCCGTGCGAGCTGGTTTTCGGCCTTCACCGCGACCAGACATCTCGCGTGCGCGTCCAGCCCGTGTTCCTGGCAGTACTCGAGCCCTTCCGCCGCGTACGGCGCGATGTCCAGATGTCGGCCGAGTTCGCTCAGCGAGCAGCAAAGGTTGTTGTAGGCGCGAGCGGCGTCCTCGGCGAGGTTGCCGTCGCGGGCGAGATGGAGGCTGCGTTCGAGCTTTTCCTTCCCCGCGAGATCTCCGCTGCTCAACTCGATTACGCCGATGTTGTTGAGTGCATTGGCGAGCGCCTGGGTGTCGTCGATCCGATCCGCCAGCGCGATCGCCTTCTGCCCCCATGCGATCGTCTCCCCTGCGCTGTCGGTGAGCATCGCCTGCTCGGACATCATGGCGTAGGCGCGCGCCAGATCGATTCCGGGCGGCAACTGTTCGAGGACCCGGATTGCCTCCCGCGCGTCGGCCACGGCCTCGGCGGTCCTGCCCATACAGCCCTCAAGTCGCGCGCGGAGCCGCAGGACATTGCCCGCCCTGCGCAGCTCGCCGGCGTCGCGGTGGATCACGAGCGCCTGGTCCAATGCCACGACTGCCTCCTCGCGCATGTCTGTCAGGTAGCCCTCGTCGGCGAACCGCTCCAGCCACTCCACCCGCCGCTCGGCCGCCAGGCCCGTCCCGAACCGCAGCGCGCGGCCGTACTGGTTCAGAGCCTCACGGTGCGCACCGACGGCAGCGGCGTGCTCGGCCGCGAGCGGCGCGTAACGAACCACCGCATCGGAGTCACCGGCAGCCTCGGCATGATGCGCGAGCCGGGCAAAGTCCGGGGAGCCGATCGCCGGCTGGGCGAGCGCCGCCAACGCACGGCGGTGCAGCACGACTGCCCGATGGGGTGTGAGCGATTCCTCGATCGCCAGCCGCGCCAGCTCATGCCGGAAGGCGACACCGTTTGCCTCCCCGCGCAACATCCCGGACGCAAGGCACTCGTCCAGACCATCCAGCGCCCGCTGCACCAGCGCCTCCAGCAGCCACACCTCGGTCCGCTGGGGGACGACAGCAACCGCCTCGAGCACATCCCGCGCCGCACCGCTCAAACCCGCCGCGCGCGCCAGCACCGCGTCACGAACCGTCGGCGGGATCCGCCCGCCGCCGGCCGCCAGCACCTCGGTCACATAGAACGGGTTGCCGCCCGTCCGCTCGTACAGCTCACCCAAGTCGAGCGTGGACGCCCCCGCCAGCGCCGCCACCGCAGTCTCAGAGAGGCGGGGGAGCTCGTGACGCGCGCTCATGGCGGTCGGCAGCTCCCCGAGCAGCGACCGCAACGGGTGCGAACGGTGCAAGCCATCATCGCGATACGTGAGCACCAGCAGCACCGGGACCGAGTCGATCCGCCGCGCGCACAGCCGCAACACATCCAACGTCGCCTCATCCGCCCAATGCAGATCCTCCACCACCACCACCGACGAGGACCGCCCATCCAACTCGTCCATCAGCGCACGAGCCACTTCGTGCGGCTGGCCGCCGGCCTCGACCTGCTCGCCCAGTTCGCCTTCGACCACCCGGGCGATGTCAAACAGCGCCCCCAGCGGCCGCGGCGTGAACAGCGGATCGCACGTCGCCCACAACACCCGCACCGACAAACCAGCCTGGCCACAGAACCGGCGCACCAACGCCGTCTTGCCGATCCCCGCCTCGCCATGCACCAGCACCACCAACCCGACCTCACGCTCCACAACCCCGGTCAGCGCAGCGCCCAACGCCCCAAGCTGCTCCTCGCGCTCGAGCAACTCCGGCGCATCAAGCTCCAGCACACGCCCCGGTACGCGCACACCAACATCATCCTCACCGCACTTCACGAGCGCAACCGTCGGCCGGAACCGATCAATCGACCCCGACCGGCGCTCTTGCATCGACACCGCTTCAGCCCGCGACCGGCCGTTGCACACGCCGGTTGCGCATGACGCCCACGGCCACCCCGCCGGCGCCGAGCAACACGATCATGCCGGCAGCGCCGATCCCAGCATCACCCCACTGAAATCCACCCTGCGACGTCGCCGCCGCCGAGCGAACCGGGGACGCCACCGAGGGCCAGCCACCTTCATCCGCAAACCGCTTCTGAACGTCGGCATGCAGCCGAGCGAGTTGCTGCTCAACCGACGCGGTGCTAACCACCGGGCTCCCCGTCGACGCGACCGTATCCTCGATCGGCCTCGCCTGCGCCACCGCCGGCAGGCTCGCCGCACCGATCGCCAGACCGGCGACCAGCGAGCGCTTGATCAGATTACGCTTGAACATCTCGTCCTCCTCATCGACCGATGACATTGCATAACGCGAAGCTATGCGCGCCCCAGCGACCGCGCATCGGGAGGACCACCCAGATTGGACGTCGCCACCCCCCAACTTGAGCGTGCGCTCGAACGAACTCCTCAGGTCGCCCAATCCACGTGCGGCCGACATCTCGCGCGATCGGGCCCGGCGAGACAACCGCGAACGATCCAAGGCGCTCATGCTGCTGACGCGACCCCTCTGGCGTGACGGCTAGTGCCGCGGCGAGCCCGAGGCTTCCGCAATCACGAATCAACAGCAGAGTCTCCGCTGTCCTCCATTCGACCCTACGGGCTTCCGCTCTCCGCCCCAAGCAGCCACGCCACCGTCGTGGCCCCAAGGCGTACGGGGCCGCGCGTTGTCGCTGTCGTGCGTGGCTGCTCATCGTCGCACCGATCGCCATACCTGGCGCGGTGACCGTCGTGCAGCGGTCCTGTTGACAGACCGCCGAGCGCAAGCGCGCATCCGTATGTCGACGGCAGTGACGCCCAGGCGTTCAGGCGCCGCCGAAGGCGTCGGCGAGAGTCAGTCCCTCTTAGTCGCGATAGTGGCGTGCAAGCGCCGCGGCGCGCCGACGCTCACCAACTCGATCGCTCACTTGGTACCTCCACCTCGACCGCCCTTCCTCCTGTCGCTGTTGGCACAACGGACATCCTGTCGGGCGTGCTGGACGGTCGCTCGAGCCCAACGCTCGTTCCGCATTTCGATTCTCGCCGGACCACGCGGAGGACGGCTTGGATCAGCTGGATCCGGTTGTGGCCGAGGCTGTCAAGGTGGTTGGCTGCTTTCGCTTCGAAATCGGGGACAAACACGTGCAAGCCGAGTGAATCGTGGGGCTTGTTGAGGGATTAGTGGGGATCCCGCCGCGGCTCTTACGGGTGGCCACCAAGAAATTTGCACGGCGGCTCAGGAGCCTCGGTCGCCTCAGCGAACGCACTGCCGCCCGCGCGATGCCTCGGTTCTGCACCGGACTGGCTCCCACGCTCTGGACTCGGTGCGCCCGCCACTGCGCGCCCCGCTCTCGTGAAAACGCGGTGCTCCGGGGCGAACGCCGTCCGAGGCCGCCAGGGGACGACATGCTGGATCTTGCATAGAGGCGAATTGCGAGACCGGCGACGTGTTTTTCTAGACCTGCATTCGTCGTCGCGCAGGCCCGCTACCGGTGTGTGCCCGTTGGAGTTGTGCGCCGACTCGCGTCGTTCAGGATGCCGGCGCCGGAGGCCCTTCGGGGACGGGTCGACGCTTGGATAGGTGGTGGTGTAGGAACGTGATCTGGTCGCCGGCCACGAGATCGATGTGCTCGGGCCAGAAGCACCCGAAGTGGTCAATCGGGTAGCGCCTGAGCTCGGCGCGAGGTGCTCGCGCCGCGGTCTTCTCAATCGCCGCGAGCGGCACCATCGCGTCGTTATCTCCGAGCTGCAGGAGCACTGGCGGGGCGATTTGCGAGGCTCGGCGTACGGGGCGGTAACGCGCCACTCCGTAGAGCCCCGAGCTGCTGATTTCGTTGTGCCAACCGTTGCCGGCGGCCAGTCGAGTGAACCCGGGTAGCGCTTCGGGGGCGACCAGCGCTGCTAGCTCGCCGGGTGCTCCCGCGACCTGGACCGTCACCGGCCGCCAGCCGAGCGTCTCGCGCAAGGCGCGCGCCATCAGCCTGAGCACGACCTTCAGGGGTGCCGGCGCGAGCGCGAGTGGTAAGCCGTCGGTCATCGGCACGAGCGCGACCACGGCGGCGATGCGTCGGTCGGTTCGTGCGATGTGCAGGGCATGGCCACCGCCGAGGGACATACCCCACACGGCGACGCGATTCGGATCGACGCCCTCCACGGCTCGTGCCGCATCGGTGGCCGCGTGCCAGTCTTCGAGCTGGCGGCGCACGGAGAACCATCGCCGCGGCTCGCCGTCACTGTCTCCCCAGCATCTGTAGTCGAACGCGAAAGCCGCCAGCCCCGCAGCGGCGAACCGAGCCGCGTAGTCGGGGATGCCGTCGCGACGCGTGAGCGACAACCCATGACCCATCACCACACAGGGAACCTCCTCCGTGTGCTCATCCGGTCGGTAGAGAGTGGCTGCGCACCGCACACCGTCGACCGCAAATGTGAGCTCGGAGACGTTCACGGCGCAACCCTGAGGTTGTCTGTGTCGTGCATGACAGGTACCCGATCAGTACATGACCTTGATCGTGAAGTCGGTGTTGTTGCCGATGTTCGTCGGTGTGAGCAAGCCGCGCGCGTGCCGGTAGATCCCTGTGCCTCCGTTGATCGGGGTCGGGGTTGCAGTGTCGGACAGCGTCAACGTCTCGTCGTTGGCGAGGAGCATCGAGCCGCCGATCGCGATCTGACCGCTGCACAGCGCCGTCGGACCGGTGGTGGTCATGCCGGTGATCGTGCAGCGAAGATGATCCGAGCCGTTGGGCTTGGCCGCGTGGTGCTTGTGGTTGCCGGCGTAGTCGACTCCGGTGTTGTCGAATGTGTCCCCGACCACTGGGGGCATGTTGGGAGGCACCGGGTGTCCCTGGGCGTCGACGAGCGTGCTGCTCGTCTGGCGCGAGAAGATGTGCAGGGTGACGGTCTTCGCGCTTGCTGCCGGGGCCATTGTGGCCAGCGTCAGCAGGGCCGCTGCCAGCATCGCGACGCGTGGCGGTCGGTGCTTCTCAGGATCGCCGGCTTGGCGTGTGAACCTGTCGCTCATGATTCGTGCTCCTCGGACTGGAATGGCGGTTGATGGTTTTGCCGCCCGGGCTAGCGGCCTGGTGCTTGCCCAGCTCGATGCCGATGCGGCGAGGCGAAGCTACGCCTCCGCCGGTCCGCCTACATCTGGCAGATGGCATATTCCGCAGGGCACCCGGCCATTGGCGCCGGCGTCCTCGGGGGAGCGCTATTGACCGCCGCGACTGGATCGCGAGAGGATGGGCGGTAATCGTTCGGTGGAAGGGAGCATGTATGCCATCTGGCAGATGTATGCCCGGGTCGGCGGCGCTAGGTTCGGCGCATGCGATCTACCGATCGGCCGATGATGTGGAGTGACGCACCATTGGGTGCCGGGACATCTGAAGGGCCGCGGTTTCATCTGCCGGCGGGCACGGTGACGTTCCTGATGAGCGATATCGAGGGGTCGACGCGGTTGTGGTCGGCGTTTCCGGAGGCGATGGGAAGCGCCATCGGTGACGTGTACGCGATCATCGATCGTGCGGTCATGCAGTACGACGGCGTCCGGCCTGTTGAGCAGGGCGAAGGGGACAGCGTCGTAGGCGCGTTCTCTCGGGCGTCCGATGCGCTCGCGGCGGCCTTGCAGGCGCAGCGCGAGCTACGCGCATTCTCGTGGCCGGATGGGATGGACCTGCGGGTTCGGATCGCGCTGCACACGGCCGATGCCCAGCTGAGGGACGAGGGCAACTACTTCGGGCTTGCGCTGTCTCGTTGCGCTCGGCTGAGAGCCATCGCGACCGGAGGTCAAACGTTGCTCTCACGCGCGACCCGCGATCTCGTCGTCGATCAGCTGCCCGATGGGGTCGAGCTCCTCGATGTCGGCACGCACCGGCTGCGCGATCTTGGTCGGCCTGAGCACGTCTTTGCGCTTGTATACGCGGATCTCGACGACAACTTCTGGTCCCTTCGGTCTCTTGACACGTTCCCGAACAACCTTCCCGACCAGCTCACGAGCTTTGTCGGACGTACGGAGGAGCTCCGGGCACTCCGGGCTGCGCTGGGTGAGACCCGCCTGCTGACCCTTACCGGGGCCGGCGGTGCGGGCAAGACACGACTTGCGCTGCAGCTCGCTGCTGACTGTTTGGATCGGTTCGCGGATGGAGCGTGGTGGGTCGACCTCGCTCCAGTCAGCGACCCGCAGCTCGTCAGTGACGCGGTTGCGGATGCGCTCGGCGTGAGGCCGCTGCCTTCGATGTCTGCGCTACAAGCGATCTGTATCCACCTCGGGACGTCCAACGCGCTGGTGCTAATGGACAACTGCGAGCACCTTCTGAAAGCGTGCGGCGAGGTCGCCGAGACGCTTCTTCGCTCCTGCCCCAACGTCACTGTGGTTGCGACCAGCCGCACATCGCTTGGGATGGCGGGTGAGACCGACTGGCGCGTACCGTCGTTGTCACTGCCGCCGCGCGAGCGCGAGCGCGAGTCCGTCCAAGCCCTTGGGCAGTTCGACGCCGTCCGGCTGTTCATCGAGCGTGCCCGCAAGGCGCGCTCCAACTTTGCGGTCACCAACGAAAACGCACCGGCGGTCGCGCAGGTCTGCGAGGAACTCGACGGACTGCCGCTCGCGATTGAGCTGGCCGCGGCGCGCGTACGGATGCTTTCGGTGGAGCAGATCGCCGCGGGTCTAGGGGACCGCTTCCACCTGCTCACCGGCGGCACCAGAACCGCCCTGCCCCGCCATCAGACACTGCGAGCATCGGTCGACTGGAGCCACGAACTTCTCTCGGATCCCGAACGCGCATTGCTGCGGAGGCTCGCGGTGTTCGCAGGCGGATTCACCCTCGATCTGGCCGAGAGCGTGTGTGCTGAGGAGACGCTCGCACGGGTCGCGATCCTCGATCTGCTCGCGTCGCTCGTCGACAAGTCGCTCGTCGTGGCCGAGGAGCGTGTCGGAGCGGTGCGCTACAGGATGCTCGAAACGGTTCGCCAATACGGCGTGGAACGGCTGGACGAAGCGGGCGAGTTGAGCACGATGCGAGACCGCCACCGCGACGGGATGCTCGCGCTGGCCGAGCAGATCGCGCCGGCCCTTCATGGACTCGGTCAGCGCGAGTGGTTAGACGTGCTCGACCACGAGGCCGCCAACCTCGCCTCCGCACTCGATCGCGCCCTCGAGACCGATGGCGAACTTGCGCTGCGCCTCTGCGTGGCTTTGACGTTCTGGTGGAAGCTACGTGGCCTCTTCCAGCCTGCTGAACGAGGCTTCGCGAGGGCACTCGAGGCGGCGAATCACGCTCCTTCGGACCTCCGCGCGCAAGGGCTGTTCGGTCGTGGCTACCTCGCCGCCTACGCCCTCAACATCGAAGTCGCATACCGAGCTCTCGAAGAGGCTCGCGGGATGGCCGAGGCGGTCGGGGATCAGTCGACGCTCGCGCGCTCGCAGATGATGATCGGATGGGTGCAGTTGCTCACCGATCCCGCCGGCAGCCGGGCGATGAGCGCGAGCGCACGGGACGTAGCCCAGGGGTGTGGGGACGACTGGGCGCTGATCACGTCGATCGTGAACCTTGCCTACACGCACGTTCTCCGACACGAGCTTGACGACGCCGAACGCTTCCTGGACGAGGCCCAGCCACTCACCGACGAGCACGGCTACCTCGAGTTGAGCGCGTGGCACTGGCTCGGGAAAACCCAGCGGCCGTACTCCGCGGCCGATTTCGACCAGGTCCGCGAATTCACCGATCGCGCGCTGAAGGCATCCCGAGCATCGGGCGAGCCAACCACCGAGGCGCTCGCGCAATGCTTCCTCGCCGGGCTGGAGGTGATGCGCGGCGATCCGCAAGCCGCGATCGCGCGACTGGAGCCGGCACGCGCTCATGTGGTCTCCGCTGGAGCCGGCCTAGGGTTAGGGATTCTCGAGTCCTACCTGGCGCACGCCCGCGCCACCGTCGGCGAAATCGACGAGGCACACAAGACGCTCGAAATGTTCGTCGCGACCGGCGTGGACTTCGGCTTTCTGCTCAGCAACGCGATCGTCAACCTCGCGGAGATCCTGCGGGTCGGCGGCCAGCCGGTCGCGTCACAGGCCCGGGCGGAAGAAGCGCTGGGGATCGCCGAGCGAATCGGCAACGCGCCTACGATCGCGTTCGCCAAAGAGATCGGTGGTCGCCTGGCTGCCGCCCGCGAGCAGTGGACCGAGGCCGAAAGCCTCCTCCACGATGCGCTCGCACTTCGCGTCGAGCATCGGATTCTCCTGAATCTTCCCCAAACGTTCGATGCACTGGCCGAAGTCGCCGCCGGCCTTGAAAGCTACGAGGAGGCGGCGCGCGTGCTCGGAGCGGCACAGCGAGCGCGCCTCGACCTCGGGCTCGAGCGGTGGCGCCCGGACCAGCCCCGGTTCGCCCAGCTCGAGGAGGATCTCCGCACAGCGCTCGGCGAGGTAGCGTTCGAAACCGCGCTCTCGTCGGGTGCCGGGCTTTCAACCGATGAGGCGGTCGCCTGGATTCGTCGCGCGCGCGGCGAACGTAAGCGTCCGGGTCGCGGGTGGGATAGCCTCACGCCGACCGAGATCCGGGTGGTCGAGCTCGTTGCCGAGGGACTCACCAACCCACAAATCGGCGAACGGATGTTCATCTCCCGCGGCACCGTAAAGGTGCACCTATCCCACATCTTCGCCAAGCTCGGGATCACCACGCGCTCCGAGCTCGCCGCCGAAGCGACACGCCGAGCCCTCGTCCCCTAGCTTCGGTCAACGGCAGCTCGATGTCCCGCGCGGCGGTCCATTCTGGCGCCCGAAACGAGGAGAAGCAATCCTGGTCGCGGTGAGAGTCCTGCATCCCGCCGGCCGGACGGTGCCGCGGACACGTCTGGGCTGGTGCTTGGGGCACCCCGGTAGCCTCCGCTCCCCGGCCGTCAAGGGCGCCGCTTCGCGGCTCGGTTCGCTCGGCCCTGATGGGCCGCTCGTCACTGCCGACTCGATACGGCTTTATGGCGACTAGCCGTGCGCTTGGAGCACACCACTCACGAGAGGGCGCCGGCGAGGTCCCGGCCGCCAACTGCACCTCTTGAGGCAGCGTGATCGTCACGTGCCCGTTGCGTTCGAGCAACCAGCGCGCGTTGATGATCGTCACGCGGATGACGTGCCCTTCGCCGTCGTAGCGGATGCCGTGGCCCTCGGGCGTAAGTGCGGCGTCCGAGGCTTCGGTCGTCTCGCGACGCGCGAGGTAGAGCACGTCGCCGTCCGCGCCGTAGTTCGCGCGGTCAAAGACGAGCCCGTTGATCTTCACTTGGCATCCATCCGGCAGGAGACGTCCCGTGTCCGTAACCGAGCGCGGTCACGACCCGCGCCGTTTGCCGTTCCAAGCCTACGACCACCATCAGCCATCGACTGGTGATCGCGCCACACGTCGGCGAAGATGACCACGCGGATCCCGTCCGGAGTCGTGGCCTCGCCGACGATCGGTCGCTCGATCACGCGAACGCCCGATCGACCGCGTCGGCCTCCTGGTCGCTCGGCTCGTAGTGCGCGTAGATCTGAGTCGTCTTCGAATCGGCATGGCCCATCCAGTATCTCCTGACTGCTAACACTGCGGGTCGTGCATCGGCCGGGCGGGCGCCGACCCGCAGCACTTCTTGTACTTCCGGCCGGAGCCGCACCAGCAAGGCTCATTACGCCCGGGCGGCCACGGGATGGCTTCGCCGTCGCGCATCCGGTGCGCTGCATACGCGGCCCGCGCTTCCTCGGGATCCTCATCGTGCTCGGCGCACCAAGCCGAGTAGTCCTCGACGACGATCGGCGCGACGGCTCGGATCGGGACGCCCTGGCTTCGCATCCATTTGATGTTGCCGTCGAGGCGACCGGAGTAGTCGGCGTGCGGGACGTCGGCCCATTCTTCGGCGAGGCTCGGCCAGCGCTTGAGAGCCTCCTCGTACTCGCCGGCTGGGAACCAGGAGATGGACACGGCGACTTCCTCGCGGTCGCGCCCGTGAACGTTGGGCGTGGCTCGGATCACCGGCATGGAGTTCGCAGGCTCGGTCAGCGGGGGGATCCGCCAGCTCGGGGTCCGCTGCACCGGGCGCCAGGCTTCCAAGAACGGATCGACCCGGTCCTCGAGCTCGTCGAGCTCATGGCCGAGAGCCTCGAGGCTTTTTCGGCGGACCTCCGAGAGCTGAGCGACGATCCCCTCGGGGTCGTCCGTGCGCATCGCGACCTCGATGCCTTCACCGAGCCATGCGACGGCGAGCTCGTGCTCTCCGATCTCGTTGTATGACAGGCCCGCTGCGTTGTAGAGCCACACGTCATCCGGATCCAAGGCCTTCAACCGGGCCCAGATCGCAGCGGCCTCCTCGTGTCGCCCGGCCCGGAGGTGGAACTCGGCGATGTCGGATCGCGGGTCCGGCTTTCCGCCCCAACCGAGTTCGATCGCGCGTTCAAGCAACGCGATGGCGTCATCGTGACGACCCTGCCGGTCGTACTCGCGGGCGAGGTCGGCGTGGCACTCGGGCATCCAGAGCCCGCCCGTGTCCGGGAGATCGATCAGCTCGTCAAGGATCGCCCGTGCCACGTCGAGGTCGCCGTCCTTCAACGCCTGCTCGAAGGTCATGTCGACTGAAATACCGCACGAAGCGGCGGAACGTCGCCGGGTTCTCGCAATTTGCGTGCGCGAACACGCCGCGCCGCCGATCGCTGTGCTCTGGCGACGATGACGGTCATCGACGTTGGCGAACCGTGTACCGGAGCGGGAGTACGTGCGACGCTTGTGGAAGCTGCTGTCGACTTTGCGGGCAGCCCTGCGGACCGAGCACAACGTTCGCTATGCGCTGCTGTTCGGGCCGGCGGCGAGAGGCACCTCCGCGCCGGGAATCGACGTCGACGTGCTCGTAGCTCTTCGTGATCCACACCCAGCGCTGCCAAGATCATCAGCGCAAGCCTCTGCGGGCGACTGGTCCGGGCGCAGAACGCCGGAGCGCGGATCGAACACAGCTACGTCCAAACGCCCGCCGGCGACGTCCATCGCGCGACGATCCTTATGCGAGACACAGCTCGCGACTTCATCGGTGCCCACCGGGACTGGATCGAGCCGTACCTCGCGGAACCAGCGCCCTGACGGGGCCCGAAGAGCCCATGTCGCGGGGCGGTGGACGAGCCAGACGATTGCGATGGTGAGGAGTAGGGAGACTGCGGGCATCCAGCTGCGTTCGATTTACTGAAGGCCCAGAATCTGTTGGCTGGCTGGCAGGTCATCAATTGCGTGTGGTCCGTGCTCGACGAGGTACTGCAACCGGTTGCCGAGGATGCCCGCCGTTGCATGCCGGGGGTGGGGCGCAGGAGTCGGCGGCTCGAAATCGATTGGAGAGACGATCTGGTTCACCATGAGGACGTTGGCCGGTCTGCGCCTGCGGACAATGCCTGGTGGATGCTCCACGCGCCGGCGAATGTGTGGCGCCGAGGGATCGGGCTCTGATATGGGTGCCTCGGTCGGGTCAGGCGCTGCTTGGGTGCTGCCAGCCGAGCCTTCCGCCGTGAGCCAGCTGCGGCGCCGCGCCGCGGAGTTCGCGTCCACGGCGGGAGCTTCGGAGGAGGTGACGCAAGCGATCGCCCTGGCCGTGTCCGAGACCGTCACCAATGCGGTCGTTCACGCCTACGATGCCGACGATCGCGGGCAGGTCCGGGTCCGCTGCCACGCCAACGGCGAGCATTTCATCGTCGAAGTAGGCGACGAGGGCGCAGGCATCGGGTCAGGTCACGGCTATCCCGGGATCGGTCACGGGTTGGCCATGGTGGGCGCCCTCGCGCAGACGCTCGATATCGCGCCCGGCCCCCACGGCCGCGGCACGGTCGTGATGATGGTCTTCGGTCCCGCCCCGCCGGCCGCCGCCCCGCCCGGACTGGAGACCCTTTGCACACTGGCGCTCGAGACCGTCGCCGATGTTTCGAATGTGGACCTCGTTCACGAAGGCGTGCTGCGCCGCGTCGCCGCAGAAGTCGCGAACGACCCCGCACTGACCGCTTGGCTTCGCGCCGCGGTGCCTCCGGCGAAGCCCGGGACGGCGACGTGGTCGGCGCTGCGCGAGGGTGGCGCGCACCTCGTCGTCCACGACCCGACCGTTCCGCGCTCGCCGGGAGGGACCGGAGAGCGCCTCAACCTCACTTGGTGGATCGCGGTGGCGCTCGAGAAGCCCGACGGAACGCCGGCCGCGATCTGGGGCCTTGGTGGCCGCGGCGGTGGACATCCGGTACCGCCGGAGGAGGTCATCCGCATTTTCGCCGACGTCGCGCGCGGCGACCTCGCGCAGGCTGCCGAGCGCGCCTTGCTGCGCGGTCGGCTGGCAACCGCGTGCCGTTAGCGCATTCCGCGGATCACCTCCAGCTGGTTGGCGGTCGCCGCCGCACTGGGACGACACGCTCGGCATCGGCCTCCGGCATGAGCCTCGGACCGATCGGCGCACCTGCGTCCTGATCCCCGCTTGATCTTCTGGGGTTTGTCGCGAGCTTCTGCGCCGCGCTCATGACCGCGGTGCCGATTGCGCCGCCCGCGGCGCCACGCGCTCGCGGACCGCGTGATGCTATCCGTGCCCCGGCAACTGCCTGCCACTCATCGCGCCTGGCGAAAGCGCCGCTGTGCCCGTTCGATGACGGCGGCCGCATCGTCGCGTCCGCGCCAGCCGCGGACAGAGACCGGCTTTCCCTCCGGCTGCTTGTAGATCGAGAAGAAGTGGCTGATCTCGATGCGGAGCGGCTCCGGGAGTGCGTCTAGGTCGGTGATCTCGCTCCAGTTTGGGTCGCGGCAAGGGACACACACGATCTTCTCGTCCTTGCCCCTCTCGTCGCTCATGTCGAGCAGAGCCACCACCCGCACCGGTATGTGACAACCGGGGAACGTGGGCTCCGACACGCATATGAGCGCGTCGAGCGGGTCGCCGTCCTCACCGAGCGTCTCCGGGATCAAGCCATAGTCGGTCGGGTACACGACCGAGGAGAACAGGAAGCGGTCGAGCTTGATCGCGCGCAGGTCGTGGTCGTACTCGTACTTGTTCCGAGACCCCCGCGGGATCTCGACCATCACGAGCAGATCGCCGCTTGCGTCCGCAGAGTTCATCATTGGATCACGGGACGAGGATCGCCCGCCGATGCGCGTGTTGCGCGATCCGCTCCGGGGGCCGCGCCCTGGCGATAGTCGCCGAGTAGGTGACGGTCGTGCCGAAGCACGATCAGATCACCACTGCGCGCGCCAGCGTTGTCGCTGACCACCCGAACCTCCTAAATCGACGCAGGGCGGGCGGGCACGGTCGATCGCGGCCAACGTCCGGCTGCGAGTGCGCCTGACGTTCGGGTTCGTGTCGGCGTTGAACGACGCCATCCGCCGACGACAAGGCCTCCACAACCATCTATGCGTGCCATAGGCCGCGTCGATCGCCTGGCAAGCGAAACCCGGCCCGCGGCTTCGATTGCGCGCGACTCAATGGACGAGTCAGCGCGGTGAAGCCGAGGATCCGACCGCTGTCTCAGTTCGAAGGGGAGAAGCTGCTCGACAACCAACGAAATGAGGGCGTTGCGCGTGTTCGGGCTGTCGTCGGGCTAAGCGCCCGGAAGTACTAGCGATCGATCGGACTTGAGCCGGGGTGATGCCGGCCGAGCCAGCACCTGACACCGTGCTAGAGGCAGCCGGCGCCGGCCTCGGACACCGCGGGTTGCTCCATCGCAACACTGGGACAAACCCGTCGCTCGTCCTTGGGCTTGCCACATGAACGCGGCGCCCTTTGGTCCTAACACCGGACGCATGTCCCTGACCGCCACCGGGTATTCGACCGTCGAAAACATCATCGACGCCCGCTACCTCGTACGTCGACGGATCGGCGCGGGCGCCACGGCGGTCGTGTACTTGGCCGAGGATCTAGCGCTGCCGAGGACGGTCGCGATCAAGTTACTGCACGATTGGTTGGCCGAGGATCACGAGGAGGTCGAGCGCTTCGGCCGTGAGGCGTCGACAGCATCAAGGCTCCAACATTCACACATCGTCGGTGTATACGAGAGTGGGGGGTGGGCCGGCGGTCCGTACATCGTGATGGAGTATGTGGCCGGGCGTTCGCTGAAAGCTCTGATCCGCGAAACAGCGCCACTCGTCCCGGCCCGCGCGATCGACCTCACCACGCAGCTGCTGCGCGCCGTCCGGTACATCCACGCTCGCCGCATCATCCACCGCGACCTCAAGCCCGACAACGCGATCGTTGCCACCGACGACCGGCTGAAGCTAACCGACTTTGGCATTGCCCGCCGGCACCAGGCTGACATCACCCCGACGGGCGTCGTCATCGGCACCGTGCAATACCTTTCGCCCGAGCAAATCGAGGGCGAGCCTGCCAGCTTCGCATCCGATCTCTACGCGGTCGGAGTCACCCTCTACGAGCTCCTCACGGGACAGGTCCCCTTCAACGGCGACACGATCGCGGCGGTGTTGCGCGCGCACGTCCAGGAGCGACCCATCCCGCCAAGCGCCCTGAACCCCGCCGTCAGTCCTCAACTCGACTCGATCGTGATCCGGGCCTTGGAGAAGGACCCCCGGGGGCGCTTTGCCAACGCTGACACGTTCATCTCAGCGCTCGAACACGCTGCGGACGGCCGGGTGACCCATCGCTATGGCCCGGCGCAGCTGGCTGAGGCGCTGTGCTTCGGCCTGGATAGCCGGGCGAGCACGGCCCGCGCCAAGACCCGCCCGATGATCAGTTCAATATTCGGCACGGACTCAGCGGCTTACCCCGAGGGGTGCACCGAGATCCAGACCATGCCGCCGACGCCTGAACCGTCGCCCGCACCATCGTGGCCAGCGACGGGCCGGTCACGGAGTGGGGAGCCGGCGCCAGTTGGAGTTCCTAGGTCGTTAGGCCAGTCGCCCGGGCTGCTAACGACGTGCAGTGCAACGGATCGACGCTGCTGCCTTGCCCGCCGGCGGCCCTGACCTATTCGGGTCTAACAGCCCACCTGGACCGCGACTCCCACCGCGCCCCCGGAGGGAAGCGCCGCCATGAGCCCGCGACCGCAGAAGGACCTGATTTACAGATGACCACGTCGACCTTGCCAACAGCGACCGAGCTCGACCGCCTCTGCGTGGACACGATCCGGATGCTGTCGATTGACGCCGTGCAGCAGGCGAACTCCGGCCATCCGGGCACGCCAATGGCGCTCGCGCCGATCGGCTACCTGCTGTTCACGCGGGTTATGCGCCATTCGCCGGGGCATCCGGACTGGCCAGATCGCGACCGGTTCGTGTTGAGCGCCGGCCACGCCTCGATGCTCTTGTACTCGCTTCTGTACCTCACCGGCTACGGGCTGACGCTCGAGGATCTGCGGAGCTTCCGCCAGCTCGGGTCCAGGACACCCGGCCATCCCGAGCGCGGCCTGGCCCCCGGGGTCGAGACCACCACCGGACCCCTGGGCCAGGGGATCGCCACGTGCGTGGGGCTGGCACTCGGCGAGCGGATGCTGAACGCCCGGTTCGGCGACGAGCTGATCGACCACTACACGTTCTGCATCGCCTCCGACGGCGACATGCAGGAGGGCATCAGCTCTGAGGCGAGCTCGCTGGCCGGCCATCTCGCCCTTGGTCGGCTGATCGTGTTCTACGACGACAACCACATTTCGATCGAGGGACCGACCTCACTGGCGTTCTCCGAAGACGTCGGCGCCCGCTATGAGGCCTACGGCTGGCAGGTGCAGCATTTGAGCGACGGCTTCACGCTCGACCAGGTCGAGCGGGCGGCGCACACCGCCATGCAGGTCGAGGACCGACCGTCGCTGATCATCTGCCGGACCCACATCGCGCCCGGCGCCCCGCACAAGCAGGACACCGCCGAGGCGCACGGCGCGCCGCTCGGCGCGGAGGAGGTCCGGCTGACCAAGCGCGTCTACGGCTGGCCCGAGGACGAGCCGTTCT
>Ga0335076_10003018_pt1 | contig 16837 bp, 14 predicted proteins | sample Lox_Sample_25_FD_206717 | JGI IMG/M metagenome (GOLD analysis project Ga0335076, IMG submission 206717) | Soil microbial communities from Loxahatchee National Wildlife Refuge, Florida, United States - Lox_Sample_2.5 | ecosystem: Environmental > Terrestrial > Soil > Wetlands | place: USA... | reverse complement strand
GCTGAAATGAATGTGCAACACGCCAAGTTTCGCGGCTTGTTCAAAAACTGTTGCCCACTGGTCCGTCGCTAATTCCGAAGACGGCGAGGCCATTTGCAGCGGATTCGAGCAATACACGCAATGCAGGGGGCAGCGGTGCGTGATTTCGGCGATGATGGCAAGAGGCGACGCCGACATCAGAAATCCACCAGCCGTTTCTGCCGCAGGCGCTCAAGAAAGGTCATGGCGTCCTGACGAATTTTGGCCGGATCAGAGGAGTTGTAAGCGCCGGCTAATTCTTCGACGATCTGCTTAAAGGTACGCTGGCCATCGCAACGTTCAAGAATCGCCCGCGCTGTCTCCTGCAAACGCAATGCGCCTTCGGGAAAAACCAGCGTGCGCTCCGCGCCTTCGCCCGACCAACGGCATCCTGGGGCGAGGCGCGGCTGACTGGAATCTTCGAGTTCCGCCATGGCGAGTCGCTACTCCTTACTCCTCGGGACGAAACGCGCTTGGGGGCGCCCAGCCCGGTTGCACGTAAGCGTAGTAAATGGCATCGAGCTGCGCCCAGAGGATTGAGCATTTTTCGCGCAGAGCAGCGATGGCTTTTTCCTGGTCGGCGCGAGTGCGGGCGTGCTCGGCCACGAAATGAAATGCGAAGTGGGCGTCGGCGGGCGCCTGCGTCAGTCGTGCTTCAAAATAGTCGAGGCCGCTCGCAAGCCAGGGATAATGCTTGCGCAGCGCATCCATGCGCAAGCTGATCAAATCGCGAGAAAAAAGCTCGGTGAGCGACGACGCGACGGCTTCGAGCAGCGAACGGCTTCGCACCAGATCGAGATACGCATCCACCGAATAGCGCACGGCAGGAAGCACTTCCTCGCAACTGATTACACGATCGCGCGACAAACCAGTAGCCTCAGCGAGACGAACCCAACGTTCAATGCCGCCCTCGGGAGTGTTTTCGCCATCGTGGTCGAGAACACGCTTGCGCCAGGCGCGGCGGAAAGAGGGATCATCGCTGCGGGAAAGAATGATCGCGTCTTTGATCGGAATGCGGCTCTGATAGTAGTAGCGATTGAGGGCCCAGGCCTGGAGTTGCGCGCGGGTAAGCTTGCCTTCGTGCATGAGCAGATGGAACGGATGGCGATGATGATAGCGCTGCTCGCCCAGCTCCCGCATGCGCGCGCGAAGCTCATCGACGCTCAGCAGCGGTTCTACGGCCTCTACAACTCGAGATGACATCCATCCTCCGCGACTTCCCAGCCTGCCTCGCGCACCTGGCGATATTCCGGTCCGTTCTCATCCAGTATGGGATTCGTGTTGTTAATGTGCACGAAGATTTTCCTCGACACCCGTAACTTTGATAATAAATCCAGACTGCCCCCTTCGCCGCCAACCGCGAGGTGACCCATTTGCCGCGCCGTCTGCCCCTGGCCTTGCAGCCGAACTAATTCATCGTCGCTCCAAAAAGTTCCGTCGAAAAGCAACGCGTCAAGACAATCGAGGTCGCGCAGAAGCGTGCTGCTAACCTCGCCGATCGCCGGAAAGTAGCCAAGACGTTGGCCGGAAGGCGATTGCAGGATGAGTCCGAGGACGGCTTCATTCGGATTCAGCTTAGCCGCGCGCTCACCCGCTACATAACCCGGATAGCGCATTGCCACCGACAACGGGAGACATTCAATGCCGGATCGTTCTCCGCGAGGTCCGACAAGCTCAAAAGATTCACCTGGCTCGATGTCATGCCAGCGGGCCTGATCGTCTACGCGATGCAGCATGGCGAACATACTGTTATCCTCACGCAGAATTTTGCGAATGGAAACGGTCGCGTAAATCTGCAGCGGCTGCAATTCGCGGAGCAGTAACAAACCAAGTGATTGATCGAGATCGGCGCCGGTCAATACAACGCCCGAAATTGGGGAATGCCGCACGCCGCCCCGGGGATGTAGGAAGTTGCTAGTCTCGATCTGAGAGCGTAAGTCAGGGGAAGCGTTCAGCAGAAACCACACGCCGCCGTCAGGGCTGACAGCAACTTGTAGTTGGGAACGAGGTTTACCGCGGAACGTACCCTTGCGGACCGCCGAACAATTACGGCAGCCGCAATTCCACTGCGGGAATCCACCCCCGGCAGCACTTCCCAGAATCTCTACCAGCATGCGCGCGAGTTAGACTTCGGCGCTGGCGTAGGAATTGATCTCACACCCCAACGAGATCTCTTCGTATTGCGGTTCGGTCCAAGTCATGCAACTAGTCTGCGGTCTGAGAAGACACTTGTCAAGGCTCGATCGGGCTACGGCAGCCGGACAATTCCAGGTGTGCAATCTTGCTGCAAGTCTTTTCACTGCAACATTCCTGCGCTCTGAGTGGTCGAATCTAACTAACTTCCCATCAATGACTTGCCGATATATCCTCTGGCATCGCGATTGCCTCATGAATGGTGCAGCCGGGGAGTTAAGTCTGTCTCCGCAGATTGGCCAATGAGAACCCCGCTTCCCACGCTCTGCTTGTTGTGCTCGATGCTCGGCTCCAACGTTTGCTTTGCGACGGTGACGTCCGCGAGCTTTGCGCGAGCGGGCTCTCCGGCGCAAGACCAGCATTGGAACTCGGCGGTGCACGGTTCCGAATTTGCAGCTCTGCCGCGAAGTCTGACCCACGGCAGTTGCGAAGCCACGCAATTGCCTCAGGCCCTGGCGACTCCCGATCCATTGCTGGATGAGCCCGACGCGAGCGCCCGAGTCAGAGTCAGCTTCATCGTCGGCACTGACGGGCGCGTCCACAGTCCGTTGATTCTCGAGAGCGCGGGAAACTCCGAAGACCGCACCGTGCTCAACGCTGTGCGCTCCTGGCGCTTTCGGCCCGCTCTCTGTAACGGTGTTCCGACAGAAGCGGAAGCCAAGGTCGAGTTTTCCAGCCGCCAGAAATAGATTTCAACTAGAATGAGCGCAGCTGGAGAGCCTGTGGAGCACGACCCAAGATCACAACAGAAACCTCGCGGCCCAGGCAGTGGCGCGGGCGGTGGCCCGGAAAACGACGCGGAGAATGCTGCTGTCGAGGAATTCTTTACCCGCCTGAAACAAGACATGCGCCATCCCAGGCCGGGCCAGGATTCGATTGCGGCGGCGCTGCAGGCCGTGCAGCGCATGGCGATGGAAGCCGACGCGGAGCAATCCGCCGAGAGTTCAGCCGGGCTGCTTTGCCAGGCTTGCGGCAGTCCGAATCGCGCGGGGAACAAGTTCTGCGCCAGCTGCGGCGTTCCGCTGGAAGTTGTGGCTGAGGCTGCAGAAATTTATGCGTCGCGGCCGGGTGCTGGACCTTCCAACTTACCGGCTGGAGCGCATCATTACCATCACCATTATCATCACCACTATTTCTCGTCGCCCGATGGCGTTTTACCCGGAGGGAATTTCGAGCCGCGTGCAACCGCTGCCGCGGGTCGCGATGCCGGAAGACTCCGCGCGCCGCTGGCTGGCCCTGCGCTCAGCCGGGGGGAGGCCGGAGTCCGCAAACTGACTCAGGATTGGGCGCTCTCCTGCAACACAAAACAGCTTGACGATCTGGTGGAGCTTTATGCCGCTGATGCCCTGGTGTTGCGGCCGAACGTTCCGGCGGTGAGGGGCACAGCCGCGATCCGCGAGTTTTTCTTTGCTGCGCTCGATTCCGGCATGGGCGAAGTGGAACTGGAAACCCAGCGGGTGGAATTGTTCGGCGAAATCGCCTATGAAGCGGGACGCTGCAAGAGCCTGGTTCCCGTGGCCGTGAACAAGCGGCGTGAAGAACGGGGAAAATATCTGCTTCTGGCGAGTCGTGTCAGCGGCAGCGAGTGGAAAATCCTGGCCGATGTCTGGTCGAGCGATTTGACGTTGAGCGGCGGCGCCGAAACCCCAGTTCCCCCGGCGAGCGCGCTGCCCAAGTTGCCACGCAAACCGTAAACAAATTTCCGCCTTAACCTAAACTACGCCCAAGCTCGCTAACGCCTGCTTCAGTTCTGCCAAGCCAATCATCTCGATCGTATGCATGCCCAATTTCTGGGCGCATTCCAGGTTGAGCGTGCGGTCGTCAATGAAACAGCACTGATCGGCCGGCTTTTGCGTGATCTCAAGCGCCATCTCATAGATCGGCCGCTCCGGCTTGCGGAATCCGACATAGCAGGAGCTGACAAAGAGAGTGAAAATCTCGCGCAGGCCGAAGGTCTGAATGCGGTACTCATTCAGATCCTTCGACTCGTTGTTGATCGTTGCCATCAAATACTTGCCCGAGGAACTCAACTGGCGCGCCAAGGCCAGAACATCCGACTCGGGTTGCGAAAGTGAGAACATATAGTCCTTGAAGACCTCGCGGGTAAAGGGGCGCGGACGATAAAAAATCGTCCGGTCTAGATATTCGTTGAGCGAAATTTTGCCTCGCTCGAGCGAGGAAACTACCATTTCATGCCGGTCGTGAAACTCCTCTTCATCGAGATGAAATTGTTCCAGGGCCCGCATGCGCTGGCTCCGGTCCCAGGCATTGCTGAGAAGCACGCCGCCGACGTCCCAGAAGATAGCTGTGATTTGCGGCAAGGTGAAGAATCCTCCCCGAGTAGACGCACGGGAGAGCAGCCATGATACACGGGTTGGGAAACGTCTTGTGCTGGCGGAAGAGGTGCAAACCTAGTGGCCTTATGAGCGAGCTTTGGCAGCCATGCTTTTTTCGGCGCTGGCTTTGGCGGCTTGCCGGCGACTGCTGGGAACGTAAGCGCAAGAGCGAAGATCGTAGTGCTTGCCGAGGCACTCCGCGCAGAGATGGACCTGATGCACTTTGCAATGTACCACTGCGGCATCGCCGCAGAGGTCGCAGCCCCCGCGTCCGCGCTTGGAAGAACTTTTACTCTCGGCGGCGCCGCCGCTGGCTTGCAGGAGCCGCGCTTTGAGAAATACTCCGGTGGCCGCGAGCAGAAGCCCCATGGAAATGACGCACATGCCGACAGCCAGCAGCGTCGTTCCTTCGTGATCGCCCACCGAAGATGCCGCGATCACGAGGCCGATCAACGCCGCCACCGCGCCGAGCGCGATCATCCAGTTCCCAGTCCGCGAAGACATTTTGGTTTTCCTTTGGTTACGCCCAAGCCGTGCCGAGTCAGGAGAGGTTTTGCTTCCACCGGGGCGGTGGCCACGCTGAAGATATCGCGCTTCTCGGGACAAACTCCAGATGACTGAAGTAACAGCGGCTCCGCGGACTCACAGAATTCACCCAAGGTGACTCCGGTAACTTGTTCCTTCTTACGGCTGCGGCCTAACATGCTCGCGGTATGCCGCTTACCTCGCTGCTCGTGTGCGCGGACGCGCAGGCTGTGCAGGCGCTTGGCGAAATCTTCCGCGACTTGGAAATCAGCGTTGAGCACTGCGGGCGCGCCTCTGCCGTGGCCGCTCGCGCCAGCGCACAGCATTTTGACGCGATCGTCGTCGATTGCACCGATCCAGAGGGACTTCCCTTTGCCGCCTCGGCCCGCGCCAGTGCGGCCAACAAGAATGCAGTCATCGTTTGCCTGGTCGGAGCCCGGGAACAGGCGCAGGAAGCTTTCGGACGTGGCGCCAACTTCATTCTGTACAAGCCCATTACGGTTGGGCGGGCGGCCGGAAGCCTGCGCGCGGCGCGCGGTTTGATGCGGCGCGAACAGCGCGGCAAATTGCGGGTCGCCCTGCATGCTCCCGCCAGCATCGCCTATCCGGGAGCGGAACATGTTTCCGCAACTCTGCTCGATTTGAGCGAAAGCGGGTTATCGATTCAGTCGCAGCGGCGTTTGCCCAACCGCTGCAAGGTCTATTTCCAGTTTAATCTGCCGGGAGAAAAGTCTGCGGTCCGCTTGTCGGGGGAAGTGGTCTGGCAGGACGCATCGGGCCGCGTGGGTGTCCGCTTCGTGGATGTGCCTCAAACCTCGCGTCGCGCGCTGAGCGAATGGGTCAAGAACGCGCTGACCCGCCAACTGGAAGCGGAACAGCGCCCCCCAGTGGTTCCGGCGCCGCGCAGTCCGGAATCCAGCGCCCGCTCGGCCAAGCCCGGCCGGCTGGTTTCCTCTTCCAATCGCAGAGGAGATTCCCGCCATGCCTGCCGCCTGGGCGCAGATGTGTACCGAGTGAATGACACGGTGCCTTATCGCTGTACCTTGAGCGACATCAGTACTGGCGGCTGCTACGTGGAAACCACCGAACCGTTTTCCTCTGGCACGCACGTTGAAATCGTCGTGCGGACGTTGCAGCTCAAACTCAGGGTGCGTGGAGCAGTACTGACGGTGCATCCTGGTTTTGGTATGGGTGTGCGCTTCAGCATGCAAACCGCGCACGAGCGGGAACAAGTGCAGCAGCTCATCGCCTGCCAGCCTTCAGAGCCCGGAATCACGGTGTAAGTCAGCGCGATACGGGGATTTGCTCCACCACTTTGCGAAAGTAATCCAGAGATAAGCGCAGTCCCGTGTCGAGGTTGGTTTTCGGCTCCCAGCCCAGTAAGGTGCGGGCCCGGGTGATGTCCGGGCATCGTTGCTTGGGATCGTCTTGCGGAAGTGGCTCATGGCGGATCTTACTTTTCGATCCGGTCACAGCCAGAACGAGTTGCGCACACTCCAGAATCGTAAATTCATCGGGATTGCCGATGTTTACAGGGAGATGCTCATCCGATTTCGCCAGCCGCAGAAATCCCTCAATTTCATCGCTTACATAGCAGAAACTCCGAGTGTGACTGCCGTCTCCATAAACGGTGAGATCTTCGCCGCGCAGCGCCTGCTTCATGAAATTGGGAATCACGCGGCCATCGTTGATCTGCATGCGCGGGCCATAAGTGTTGAAGATGCGCGCGATGCGCGTGTCCACTTTGCGATAGCGATGGTACGCCATGGTTGTGGCCTCGCTGAAGCGCTTGGCCTCGTCGTAGACGGAGCGCGGGCCGACCGGATTGACGTGTCCCCAATACGTTTCCTTTTGCGGATGTTCGAGCGGGTCACCATAGCACTCGGAAGTCGAAGAGACCAGATATTTCGCTTTGTATTTGTGTGCGATCTGGAGAGCATGAAACGTGCCCAGCGATCCTACCTGCAAGGTGGCAATGCCGTGCACCATGTAGTCGACGGGGCTGGCCGGACTGGCGAAGTGAAAAACGTAATCGACTTTGCCGCAGTCAAAAGGCTCAGTGATATCAATCTCCAGAAATTCAAACCGGTTTTCGTTGCCCAGATGATCCAAGTTGGCGCGCCTGCCGGTAAGCAAATTGTCGACCCCGACTACCGAATGGCCTTCCGCCAGGAGAGCGTCACAGAGATGCGAGCCGAGAAAACCTGCTGCACCGGTTACGAGCACACGTTGCGAAGTCATAGTCCTCAACAAGGCTTGGGCGTTGACAGCGAATCAGATACTTTATCAGCTTTCGTTTGGCCCAGGGCTGACGACAAGGTTTCTGCCTAGTTCAGATACTCGGCAGTAAGAATATCCAATCACTCTCCCCTGTGACCGGCATCACCGCTCCCCGCGGTGCAGCAGGAGATAATTAGTCACAGAGGTAGTCGATATGCCGATTCTCATCATGGGTCTTATGGCACTGGCAGTCTTCGGTGTAATCGGCCTGATGCTGGCACTGGCGGAGTTCTCAGAGCATCACCCGAATCTGCCGCGGAATACCACGCCGGCCGCAAAGCGCTAAATCGTAGCGCGCAAAATGTCCGCGAAACCACGCGCACTCAGGTTCAGTGTGGGAGCCCGCGCACAAACTGTTTGCCTTTTTTCTCCGCGCCCAGCCATATCACTGTCGCCAGCAGAAAAATGTTTGTAACTTCAAACCCGGCCAGCGCGCGATCGTAGCCAAACGGCGCGCGCAACGCATACACGATATTGTTAACCGGGGCAGCGATGAGAATGCCCAACTGATAAGCGAATCCGGGCATCAGGCCGCGCGCGGAATCCGGTGCAAGCTCATTGATGTGCGCCGGAATAATTCCCCAGGCGCCCTGCACTCCGATCTGCATCAGAAATGCGCCCGCCACAAGTACCGCCAGCGATTTCCCAAACGCCCAGGCGGGAATCACCAGCATGGCGAGCGCAAGCGCTGCAATCATGGTACGTCTGCGGCCAATTCTTTCCGAAGCGTGGCCGAACGTGATGGATCCCAGAATCGCTCCGATGTTGTAAAGGATCACCACGTCAGCCACGACATCAGGGCGGAAGCCGTGGGCTGATTTCAGGAAATCCGGATACAAGTCCTGCGTTCCATGCGAAAGAAACATCATGAGCGTCATGAGCAGGACGAGATAAAGAAAAATCTTCCAGTGGCCGCTGGCGGTGCGCAAAATAGCGCCCACCGTGGGCGCGCGATGCTGTTGCCAGGCCTCCGACTCGCGCACCTTCGAACGAATGTAAAGAGCGAGCAGCGCAGGGACTCCGCCGATCCAGAACATGGCTCGCCATCCCAATGCCGGCAGTACGAAGCGCGCTGCGACTGCCGCGAGCAGATATCCGACCGAATAGCCGCACTGCAAGAGTCCCGATAAAACACCGCGCAATTTTCCCGGGGCATTTTCCATCGCCAGGGAAGCTCCCACGCCCCATTCGCCGCCCATTCCGATGCCATATAACGTGCGCAGAACGACGAATACGGCGTAATTGGGAGCGAATCCGCAGAGCAGTTCGACCAACGAGAAGAAAATCACATTGGCCATCAGCGGGCGGCGGCGTCCGTAACGGTCAGCCAGCAGGCCAAACAACAATGCGCCGAGCGGACGCATCGCCAGGGTATATGTGATGGTCCGGACAATATCTGCCTTCGTGACGTGAAATTGCGCTGCCAGCGTGTCGATCAGGAACACCAGCACGAAGAAGTCAAACGCATCCAGAGTCCAGCCGAGAAAACCGGCAGTGACGGCGTGGCGGCGCTCGGCGGCGGAAAGCGGCGTAACCGGGTAGGAACTCAAGCTCTAGCCGTACCTCGTCCTTCGGGGAGTGCCGGAACAGTCCCTCGGCGGTTGTGACCCCCGAAAGTGTACCGCAGCCGCGACCGTCCAAAAATTGTCTGCGCCAGAGTCCGCCTTTGGCTTAACTCTACGTCCTTCAAGATGTTAGCGATGCACCTTTGGAGGTTGACATCGTATGCATTTCGGGCGAAACTCCGATTTAGATCAATCAGCAGCTCTCCCGGGGAATGGCGCTCGAGGCCTGAGTGCAGCTAAGGCCTTTTGCGGAGTTGGGTTGTATGGCTCATCGACCTATCTTTCGGCCTGACCTGCTCCGGCGTCCAAGACCGGTAGACGAGGAGCTTCTCGCGCACACAGCGGGTCCGGAATGGGGACAGGACGACGACGGCGGATACCTGGCTGACCTTGCACTCAAGTTGGCTGCGCATGGTGGAGGAGAATCCTCGGCCGAACTGGCCCTCGACCTTTTGCTTCATCAAATCGTAGAACAAGCCCGCCGCGAAACTCGCGCCAGCGGGGCGGCGATCGCTTTGGTGCACGGCAGCGAAGTCATTTGCCGGGCAACGATTGGTGAAAGTGCTCCGGATCTGGGCGTGCGTTTGAGCACACGCTCGGGTCTTTCCGGAGCTTGCTATCAGAGTCGACAGATTCAGAGGTGCGACGACACCGAATCTGATGCGCGCGTAGACGCGGCCGCTTGCCATCATTTGGAGATCCGCTCGATGGCTGTTCTGCCGGTTCTCGAGGGAGCTGAGTTACTGGGCCTGCTCGAAGTTTACGCTCCGCGAATTGCTGCGTTCGGGGAACCAGAAATTCTCACCCTTCTGACCCTTTGCCGCAGAATTGCGGAAGACGTCCGCCACGCGGCGGCAACTCTGGCCTCCGCCCCGGCGCAAGTGACCAGGGATTTGCCTGCCGGACCGGTAAAGGTCGAGGAGATAAAACTAGCCGTTCCATCCATGGCTGACGTCCCTCTGCCGGTGGCGGATGATCGTTTGCCGAGAGCACCCCGCATTCGCGAAGTGCCAGAAGAAGTGCGGGAAGAAGAAGTGGAGCGAGAAACCGAAGCCGCGCAAACCGGCGGACCGGGGTCCTTGCCTGGGCGCAAAATCCGCCGCGATTATTGGACCGCGGTTCTAACTACCATTGTGCTCGGACTGGCGATGCTTCTGGGATGGATGATCGGACGCCGCGCCAGTTGGCAGCCCGCGCAGGAAGTGGTTACTGCGCCAAGCCCGAAACCCAAGCCTGCGCCAGAGACTATGGAAATCGAAATGGAAGTTCCCGCCGAGCCGGCAAAGACTGCGACCGCCAAACCTGAAAGACGTGCGCAACCGAAACCAGCGGCGAAAGGAATTACGGACGCCGTCACGCGATCGAAAATCGAGAACGCTTCAAATTCGACGGGCGGCTTGGTGATTTACGAGAAAGGCAAAGTCATTTACCGATCGCCGTCGCCATCGAATGGGCAGTCTGCACTTCCTTCCAACCAGGCCGGTAATTATCTGGTCCAGCGAGTTGAGCCGGTCTATCCTGAACAGGCCAGGGAACAGCACATCGAAGGCCCGGTCGTTTTGAATGCGACAGTGGGCAGCGATGGTTTGGTGGAAGACGTGAAAACGGTCAGCGGCGATCCGCAGCTGGTTCCCGCTGCCGCGGATGCTGTGCGTCAATGGCGATTTCGGCCTTACAGTCCGGAAGGGCAGCCGATCAGCTTTCAAACCCGCGTTACCGTGAACTTCAAGTTGCCTTGAACCCGCTTCATCCGTTGGCTAACTCCTTCGCGCGTTGCGCTGCTTTCACCACGGCCTTAATCAGCGTCACGCGCAGCTTGCCTTCTTCGAGTTCCAGAATTCCGTCAATCGTGCATCCGGCGGGAGTGGTCACAGCATCTTTCAGCAATGCTGGATGGTCTCCAGTCTCAAGAACCACGGTCGATGCGCCCAGCGCCGTTTGAGCGGCCAGCAATGTAGCCACATCCCTGGGCAGGCCCACTTTCACCCCTGCCTCAGCCAGCGACTCGAGGATGATATAGATGTAAGCAGGTCCGCTGGCGGAAAGGCCGGTGACGGCATCCATGTGTTTTTCGTCGACGACTACAGTTTTTCCGACCACGCGGAACAGCGCAGACGCGGTTTCGACATCTTTGGCATCGGCAAATTTGCCTTTGCACAATGCAGTCATGCCACATCCGAGAACGCAAGGTGTGTTGGGCATGGCGCGGATGACGGGCACTTGCTTTCCCAATGCTTTGTCAATCTGTGCGGTCGAAACCGACGCAGCCACCGAGATGATCAGCTGTCTCTTGCTGATCGCAGGACGGATTTGCCGAATGACTTCAGCCACCACTTGCGGTTTCACGCAAAGGAATATGATGTCGGCCTTGCGCACCGCGGCCAAGTTGTCGGTGCCCACCGGAATGCCGAGTTTTGCGCCGAGCGCAGCCGCACGCTCGCCATGCTGCACCGTCGCCCACGTCGCTTGCGGAGACAGGAGCTTTTTCTCGAGCAAGGCCTTGAGCAGAATTCCGCCCATTTTCCCCGCTCCCAGCACGGCCACGCGTTTTCCGGAAAACTCCGGCTTCATGTCATCCTCCATCCAATCCGCTCGATCAGCGCCAGCAAATGCGCTCCCGCTTTCGTCCATAAAGCGGATGGAAAACCTGGCGCGGAAGGGAATTGCTGCCTGGCGGAAGAGACGCCAGAATAACACAGCGGCCCCTTAGTCGAGGCCGAGGCTATGGGCCGCCATTTGCGCGATTGTCCTGCCGATTGGCAAGGAGGCGGTCGCCGCGGGAGAAGGCACATTCCAGATGTGCAGCATCTTCTCCGATTCCACAAATTGAAAATCATCCACCAGCGAGCCATCGCGGCCCAGCGCTTGCGCGCGCACCCCCGAGCCGTCGGCGATCAAATCCTGATCGCGGATTTCCGGCACGAGCTTTTGCAGAGCTTCGACGAAGAGACGCTTGCGAAATGAACGCTCGAACTCGGAGATTCCGTAGCGCCAGAACTTCGACGCCATGCGCCAAAAACCGGGGTAGCTAAAGATGGCGGCGGTATCGCGCAGGCTGAAATCACTTCGCCGGTAACCCTCGCGCTTGAAAGCCAGCACCGCGTTGGGGCCGGCGTCGACGCCGCCGTGAATGCGGCGGGTGAAGTGCACCCCGAGAAAGGGGAACTGCGGATCCGGCACGGGATAAATCAGAGCATGCACGAGATCCTGCCGTTCCGGGACCAGATCGTAATATTCACCGCGGAAAGGAACAATCCTGACTGCCGGCGTTTGCCCACTCAAACGCGTGACTCGGTCGCTTTGCAGCCCGGCGCAGTTGATCAGGTAGCGCGTGGCGAATGCACCCTTGGAGGTTTCAGCAACTAGCTCACTGCTGCGCGGTTTCACTCCGGTCATGGCGGTTCCGGTGCGCACGCTTCCGCCTTGTGCCGTGATTAGTTCGGCATATTTCTGGCACACGATTGCGTAATCTGTGATCCCGGTCCCGGGCACATGCATTCCGCGCAGGCCGCCGCAATGCGGCTCAATCTCCCGCAGTTGATTCTTATCCAGCATCCTCAGCCCGGACACACCGTTGGCTTGACCGCGCTGAAGCAGATTTTCTAAACGAGGAATTTCCTGATCGTTCGTGGCTACAATCACCTTACCGCAGATCTGGTAGGGGACGGTGTGGCGGCGGCAGAATTCCACCATGGCTGCCGCTCCCTCCACGCACAGTTTCGCCTTGAGAGAACCGGGTTTGTAGTAAACGCCGGAATGAATGACGCCGCTGTTGTGTCCGCTCTGATGCCGGGCGACCGTCTCTTCTTTCTCAACCAGTAGCAGCCGCAGACGGGGAAGGAGCGAAGTGATGTGCACCGCGGTCGAGAGGCCGACGATGCCTCCTCCGATGACCACGATGTCGAAGCTGGCGTCTGGCATGACAGGTTCATCATACGAAGAAACTGTACGCTGGGTACATCAGAGCGTCCTTATGATTGAGAACTGGGAACTGGAAACAGGCAACCGAGTTTGAAAACAGCGGTGCGACATCGACCAAGACGTGCCTTTAGACCACGGTTACTGAACCGTCAGTTTGGCCAAAGCGGTGCGCGTGAGCGTACCTGAGACCGAGTTCATAGTCGCGGTCAGAGTGATTGTGTAATTTCCCGCGGGTGTGCCGGGATCGCCGCTGCCTCCGCCCCCACCTTGCAATCCGTTGCCGCAAGACACGTGGGCCAGAATCAGGATGCCCAGCACCATTAACCATGTGGCGCGGGCACTCTTGCCCGCGCTGTTTCGGGCTGGGCAGAATGAAATCCAAAGGAATCCGATCAAACCCATACTCATGATGTATAGCGCCAGCCTTTGCGCCGCAGCACTTCGCACCCTCCCGGAAACTGCGGCCGCTGTCTGAATCGTCACAACCGCCTGGCTGTCGCCACTGCCCGAGGCGATCTGCGTTGGATTGAACGAACATGTGGTCAGAGCCGGCAAATTCGAGCACGCCAGGCCCACATTTCCCGGAAACACCGTGCCACTTCCGAGCGGCCGGACATCGAGCTGGTACGTGATCGATTGCCCGGGCTGAATCGTCTGCGGCCCAGTGTTGTTGTTCAGGGCGAAGTCGAAGATGACGTTCAGAACTACCGCAACGGAATGCGTGGTCTGAGCTGCATCCGTGCCGGTGCCGACCACGTTGAAGTTGAAATTCTGGATCGATTCGCTGCCCGCCGCAACCGTGAAATGCGTGCCCGAAGGGGTAGGGATAAGCGGCGTCGTGGAGAACTGACAAGTCGGAGGCGCCGCTCCGCCACAGCTCATGTTCACCGGATTGTTGTAGCCGTTTACTGAAGTCAACGTGCCATCGAACGTTGCCGTGCCGGCGACGCCGACTGTCTGCGGTGAGTTACTGATGCTGAGCGCAAAGTCGCCTTTGACCGGCGAAGTAACGGTAAGAGAGAGATTCTGGGTCTTACTCGGCCCGCCGGCAACGGAGCCGATGATCGAGACCGTCGACGTTCCCGCCGGCGTATTGGCGCTCGCGCTGATCGTTAGCGTGACAGAAACCGGCGCTCCCGCCACTGGGTTCGCCGTGGTTGAAGGCTGAAAGTTGCAGGCAGCTCCCGCCGGCAAGCCGCCACATGCGAGCTCCACGCTCTCGTTGAACGCCCCAGCCGCTGTGACCTGAAAGCTGATTGGTCCGGACGTTGCCGATTGAACCACAGAAATATTTCCCGGCGCAGGTGGGGTCAGGTTGAAATCCACAACGTGCAATGCGAGCGAGAAGTCGCGCGTAATGCTGTTGGGATCTGTTCCGGTCCCTTGCACGTCGAAGAAATAATCTCCCGCAGCGGCGCTTGCGCTCAGCGTAAATGCCACGCCTGCGCTCAACGGCGTGAGGCTGGAAGGCGTTGCCAAACAGTTCGCAGGCGGCGCTGTCGCTCCCCTTACGCAGTTCAGGTTCACCAGACTCGCGTAGCCATTCAACGCAGTAACGGTGCCCAAGAAACTCGCCGTCTGGCCGGCAAAAACGGTTTGCGGATTGTTCGAAACCGCAAACTCGAAATCTGGCCCAGCCACGAGAGTGAACTCCCAGATCCCACGGCCATAAGTCGATGCCCGCAATTTTTTCGTTCCGGCGGAATTGAACATGCGCAGCGCCGTGACTGGAACGTTGGGCAGATATCCGGATTGCTGAGGGCCGGGCGGAGGGCCAACTTCGGTCCAACTGGCGCTGCCGGTGCCGCTGGAAAAGACGCCAACATCTGTGCCCACATACACCGTGCCCGATGTCGTGTTCTTGCCTGGGTCGACCAGCACTGCATTCACCGGCGCATCGGGAAGATTCGCGGTGAAGTTGGTCCAGGAGCGGCCCGCAGTGGTCGTTTTCCACACGTGCGCGACGTGGAAGCCCATGATCGTCATGTACGCGGTATTTCCCGTCGTATCTGATGGGTCGAGCGCCAGCGCGGAAATGGGAAAGCCTTGGGGGTTCGTCTCGCCCGTGCGATCGAACCAATTGCCGGCGCCTTTGGTGTCGTCCGTCGTCACCCAAATGTGCCCGCCCGTGGGCAGTGACGGGCCTAGCCCGTCCGTCCCGGCGTAGATCACACTGGAGAAGCCGCTCGTGTCCTTCAGTCCACCCTCCGCCAGCGACCTCACTAGGTTCACCTCCGTTCCCGTGCAACTGGCCTCGCCGCCGGTTTCGAAATTGTTAGTCAGCACAGTGAATCCCGTACCGTCAGTCGCGCCCCGCCATACGCGGCACGTTCCCACGAGGAGTTCGCCGGAATTTTGGGGATCCAGGATGTAAGGAGTGAAAAGGGGGCCCGAATCGCCACCGACGGTCGCATTGGAAACCACCAGACCGTTGCCGAAATCCGAACTGTGACAATCGATTCCCAGATCGCAACGTTGAATGCTCACATCTGTATTGGCGGTAAACCAGATAGTCGGATTGTCTTGATCGATCGCGTTGTATCCGCCGTCGCCCGAGTTCACATTCAGCCAGGTTGAGTTGCTTTGCGATGACGAAGTCGCGGGCGAACCGTTGCCCTGCGCGCCGCCCAGCAAGGTGTTGGGATCGTTAGGATGCTGGGAGAAAGAAACAAACTGCGTCATCGAGCCCAGCGTCCGATTGAGGTCGTCGAATTGATTGCTCGTGCCGCAACTTCCGCTGGTCAGTCCGGTGTAGCCATCGAGTGCGCGGTAAATTCCGCCATCGTTGGCGAAGTACATCACATCCTGAGCGGCATCGTTGACCAGCATGAAACCGAGCGCGTGCTGATTGGGATGAACGTGGGCGATGGAACCAAAATCCGGAGGACAGCCATACGCATGGGTCAGGTTGAGGAATGTGTTGTCACCGCTTCCGTTGCAAATCGGCGAGGCCTGCGTGATGGTGCACTTATAAATGTTCACAGCTCCTGCATAGAGGTCGGTCGTCGAACCATTCGGCACGGCCGCGAGTTCGAGGTTGTAGCTGCCCTGCGAAGTGCCGCAGCCGCCCAGAAGATCTCCGCAGTTTGCGATTCCTGAATCGTCAATCTGCGTCCAGGTATTGCCTCCATCCATCGATTGCCAGATTCCCTGATCGTTGTCGTTGTTGTCGACGTACCAGACGTACATTTCGTCGCGGCCAGGAACGACTGAAATTTCTCCGCGATAGATAGGACAATTCTGCGATCCCGGATTTGTGGGACAGACGAACGAACTCAAACCTCCCGGCTGATTGTTGAGCCGGATCCAGTCGATGCCATCGCTTGAGGAGTAGAAACCGTGCCAGCGCACGGCTGCGAAAAATTGCTGCGCACTCGCGTTGTAGACGACGGAAGTGACAGAACTGGGATCGATCGCGCTGCCGCTGTCCTGCACGTTGGCGTAATTCCAGGACTGTCCAGCATCAATCGAATCGTAGAGTCCGCGATTCGTATTTGTGTTTACGGGAACTTCCAGGCCCTCAATCACGCCTTGCGTGGCGCCTGCCGCGGCCGCGACCACAAGATTGGGATTCGCAGTGCTGAAAGCGATCTTGCTGAAACCCAATCCAGCGAACGGATGCGTTCCGCTCGCGTCCTGCGGAATCAATGTCCATGTGTTTCCGCCGTCAGCCGAGTGCAGGATGCCGAGTCCGTAGTAAGAATCCAGGGAACTGTCAGTTTCGCCGGTCCCGGCCAGGATTGAAGTGTTCGCAGGAACGTTATTTCCCGGTTGGATGGCAAGCGCTCCCACTGCCAGCGTCGCTTGATCATCGATCAGCGGAGACCAAATGACACTAGCTGGAGTCGCGCTTGCCTGGCCGGCATTGGTGGACTTCCAAACACCGCCGTATGCGCCACCAACATAGACCGTATTGCCGGTTGGATCGGCGGGATCGATGGCAACCGCAGTAGCGCGCCCGGAAACCCAGCCGTAATCCTGACCTCCATATCCTGTAGC